>Ga0310909_10003107_pt1 | contig 10356 bp, 9 predicted proteins | sample GREbulkMGT000H_FD_203449 | JGI IMG/M metagenome (GOLD analysis project Ga0310909, IMG submission 203449) | Lab enrichment of tropical soil microbial communities from Luquillo Experimental Forest, Puerto Rico - GRE.bulkMG.T000H | ecosystem: Environmental > Terrestrial > Soil > Tropical forest >... | reverse complement strand
GCCTGCATGACGTCGATCGCCCGGCCCTTTTTTCCGAGCTCGATGGTATCCGCCCGGGTCACCGCGGTGACCTTCATCGACTCCAGAATGTCGCGGCCCTGCGCCTTGGCGCCGAAATCGAACCACAGCGCCGCGTCGACATTGCTGGTGTAGCAAGTCTCGACGTTGAAGTAGCCGGCGAAAGTCTCGACGTTGTTGATCGACATGAACTCGTTGAGCCGCAGCGGAAACAGCGACAGCGGCAAGCCGGGCGCGATCAGCGCTTCGATCTGCGCGCGGATCGCCGCCTCGTCCTTGCCGAAGCCGGTGTCGATCAGCATCGCCGCGTCGCTCTGCGTGAGCAGATAGCTGTTCGCCACCGCATAGCCGCGCGCGCTGGCGGGATACGAGCTGACGCGGCCGTCGAGGGCGAATGGGTGCTGCAGCGCGTAGAGCTTGCCTTCGGCAATCGCGGCAATCCCCCCGGCGAGGCCCTCCGTCTCGCGGGCTTGCCGGGGCGCGGGCTGGGTCAATACCGACATGATGGCGAAACCTTATCGGCCCGCCGGGGCGAAGGGAACAGGGGGAGCAATCGGGAGTGCTAACCCCCTACGCCGCCAGGGGGGCCAAAGCCAAACCCATGCGTCTTGATGGTCAGCCGAGCGCGGACGATGTCGCCTGAGGCGCTCAGGTCGAAGTCGCGCACGGCCGGTACGACGCAGCCTGGATTGACGCAGAACGCACGCGCTGCGCCGACGTCGAAGTGCTGATATTCGACGCCGAGAATCACGTCGACCAGCGCGCCCTTGTGGGCCATGTAGTCGAAGCCGCCGCCCGCATACCAGCCGCGGTTGTTGCTCACGACGCCGTTTCCAGGGCCGGGCGCGTCGCAAACACCGGTGATGGTCGAGCAATGGGCGTTCTCGATATGGGCCGAGGCAAAGCCCCCGGTCGCGAAGACCAGCAACCGATCCCACGCATAGCCCGCGCGCGCCCCCGCCGTGAACAGATCGATGATCTTGTGCTGGCCGAAGATGTTTTCTTCAAAGCCCTGCGAGACCGGCAGGACGCTGCTCGTGCTGCGGCATTCGTGGTTGCATCCGCTGCGCGCAGCTTCCGCGCCGAGAACCCAGGCGCCCCACTGCCACTGCGCGCCCGCGTGGATACCGAAGATGGCGTCGTGGTCGCCGGTGGTGACGTCGGGAGTGATCGCGCCCGGCGACGGGAAATGGTGCGTGACGTTATAGTGCGTTCCGCCGGCGCTGACGCCGACGTAAGCGCCGGACCAGTCGTAATACGCCACTGGAAGCGGAGGTGGCGCCTCAAGTGGCAACTCCGCCGCCGTCGCAGGCGCTGCGATCACCACGGCAAGCGCTAGGCTGGCAAGAAAGAGAGTCCTCATGACGGCCGCCCCAAGCCGACTGTCGACGGTCGAGCATAGCGCTTCCCGGCGGCTTCGGCTGTGACCTTTCGGCAACGCGTAACGTTATTCGAGCGTCCGGCGCGCGCCTGGGCGCTCAGCGCGATGCGCACGGTCGAACGCGTAGACCCGCCATACCGTGACGCCGCGCACGTCCGCTCGTGTCGCTTGCCCGGCCTCGAAGGCGCGCGCATGATCGCCCGCCACCATGACAGCGTGATCCAGTCGTGAGCCCCCGCTTCGATCTCGTCGTGCGCAATGGCACGCTCATCATTCCCGGCGTCGGCACGGTCGCTGCGGATGTCGGCATCTGCGGCAGCCGCATTGCCGCCGTCGGCGAGACGCTTTCCGGATCGGCGCAGGAGGTGCTCGACGCCGGCGGCAAGGTCGTGCTGCCGGGAATTTTCGATCCGCACGTCCACATCGGCAACGAGCTTTCGTTCGAACAAGAGGCGCAGAGCGAAACCCGCGCGGCCATACTCGGCGGCGTCACCACCATCGGGATCATGCTGCGCAGCCTCGACGACTCCTACTTTCTGCATCTGCCGGCGTTCCGCCGGGCGATGGACGAGATGAGCTACGTCGACTCGGTCTTCCACCTGCAGATATTCACCGAGCAGCAGATCGCGGAAATGCCGGACTATGCGCGCCAATACGGCGTGCGCTCGTTCAAGTTCTACATGTCCGGCATCCCCGGCATCGTGAAATCCGTCACCGACGACGTCCTATTCGCGGGCTTCAAGCAGGTCGCATCGATCGGCGCGGACGTCGTCGCCTGCGTGCATTGCGAGACCGGAGCGCTGATCGAGCGGGCACGCAACGAGCTCGTCGCGCACAAACCCGAGGGCACGCTCGCCGACTGGGAGGATGCGCATCCCGCCGTCGCCGAGGCGCTGGCGATCCGCACCGCGGCCTATCTGGCCAAGCTCGCGGCGGTCCACCTCTACGTGGTGCACGTTTCGTCGCGCCAGGGCCTCGACGCCGTGCGCGCCGCCCGGCGCGAAGGCGGCCGCGTCACCGCCGAGACCATCACGTCCTTTCTGGGTATTTCGAGCGATGATGCGATCGGATTGCTGGCCAAGATGGTGCCGCCGGTGCGCACACCCGAGCACCGCGCGGCGTTGTGGGACGCAATTCGCGACGGCACCATCGACACGGTCGGCACCGACAACACCTCGCGCCGGCGCGCCTCGAAACGCCCCGAGGCAGGCTTGCACGGCTCGCGTCCGGGCCATCCGTCGCTCGGCACGCATCTTTCCGTCCTGCTGCATCACGGCCGCCGGCATGGCATCGCGCTCGAACGCCTGGTGGATCTCGCCACCCGCGCCCCCGCCCGCGCCTACGGCATCTTTCCGCGCAAGGGCACCATCGCGCCGGGCTCCGACGCCGATCTCGTCGTCGTCGATCTCGAGCTCGAGAAAGTGGTGCGCGCCGAAGACCTGCGCGGCATGTCGGATTTCTCCCCATTCGAGGGCAAGGCGCTGCGCGGCTGGCCGGTGGCGACGATCAAGGCCGGCAAGCTCGTGGCGAAAGACGGCGAGATCGTCGGCGAACCGAGCGGCCGCTACCTTCCTCGCGCGGAGCCTTGACGCACGAGCGCGCCGTCCACATGATCCAAGCGCCGGCTTCTGAGGGGAATTGCATGACCATCAACGCCATCCGCCACGTCAAGTTTGGCGCGCTCTTCGCCGTCGCGCTCGGCCTTGCCGGCCCGGCGCTCGGGCAAACCGCGGTGAAATTTTCGCTCGATTGGAAATACGAAGGCACGCAGGCGCCCTTCCTGCTGGCGCTCGACCGCGGCTACTTCAAGGCCGAAGGCCTCGACGTGACCATCGACACCGCCGGCGGCTCGGTCGAGCCGATCAACCGCATCGCCTCGCGCACCTACGACATGGCATTCGCCGACATCAACTCGCTGATCAAGTTCCGCGACCAGAACCCGCAGACGCCGCTCAAGGCGGTCTTCATGGTTTACAGCAACCCGCCGTTCGCGATCGTCACGCGCAAGAGCCGCGGCGTCACCGCGCCCAAGGATCTCGAAGGCAAGAAGCTCGGCGCGCCGGCCGCGGACGGGGCCTACGCGCAGTGGCCGATCTTCGTGAAGGCGAATGGCATCGATGCCGCCAAAGTGGAGATCCTGAACGTCGGCTTCCCGGTGCGCGAGCCGATGCTGGTCTCCGGCCACGTCGATGCCATTACCGGGTTTTCGTTCTCCACCTACATCAACGTGAAGCACAGCGGCGTCGCGCAAGACGACATCGTCGTCCTGCTGATGGCGAACTACGGCGTCAAGCTCTACGGCAATACGATCATGGTGAATCCGTCATTCGCCGCCGACAAGCCGCAGGCGGTCAGGGGATTTCTCCGCGGCTTTCTCAAGGCGCTCAAGGACACCACGAAAGAACCGGCCGCAGCCATCAAGTCTGTGCTCAAGCGCAACGAGACCGCCAGCAAGGAGATCGAGCTGGAGCGCCTGCAGCTCGCGCTGCGCGACAACATCCTCACCGCGGAGGTCAAGGCCAACGGGTTCGGCGACGTCGACCCCGCGCGGCTCGATAAGGCGATCGATCAGATCGCGCTGACCTACACCTTCAAGGGGGCGATGCCGAAGGCCGGCGACGTCTTCGACGCGTCGTTCCTGCCACCCGCCGCCGAGCGCAAGGCCGACTGACGCGCGCGCGGATCGGTCGGCGGCCGCCACCCGCCGGACGCCGCACAGCTCCGGACTCGAAGCGGTTCGCTTTTCGAGCGGATGATGCGAACTTCTTTCGCATCGAGTTCGGCGCGCCCCCCAAACACGCGAAAGTCGTGTTGAAGTGCGGCCGTTTTAACCCGAGCCCCGTTTCGAAACGCAATGTCTCGGCCGTTGACGACCTTGACTAGCCCGTAACCCTTTGGTTACGATGTTGGTAACCAAATGGTTACGTTTAATGGCCGTACAGAGACGCACGCAACGCGCAGCGGTGTTCCGGGCAATTGCCGACCCAACCCGGCGCGAGATTCTGAGCCTGCTGCGCCGGGGTCCCCACACCGTGGGCGCGATCGCGGCGAACTTTCGCACGAGCCGGCCGGCAATTTCGAAGCACCTTCGCTTGCTGAGATCCGTGGGTCTGGTCGCTACGAGGCAGGACGGAACGGCGCGTGTTTGCGAATTGAACGCGAGGCCCCTGCGTGCGGTCAGCGAGTGGCTCCGGGACTACGAAGCGTTCTGGGGCGAGAGTCTGCGCAGTCTCAAGCGTTACGTTGAGGAGGACGGTAGATGAATCTGACAGACGCACCCGACACGATCGTCAAGGAAATCACCATCAAGGGCTCGGCGGAGCGGATCTTTGAGGCCCTGACCGACCCTGATCAGCGGATGAAGTGGTGGGGCGCCGAGGGTCGATTCCAGACAACGCAAATGGAGTCTGACCTGCGCCCCGGCGGCAGATGGGTGATGCGTGGCATTGGCATTGGCGGCAAACCGTTCAGCGTGCTCGGCACCTATCGGACTATCGAGCGCCCGCACCTACTCGTCTTCACCTGGCTTCCTGATTGGCACGAGGGGGCGGCCGAGAGTGTCGTGCGCTTCGATCTGGAAGAAAAGGACGGCGTCACGACGGTGCGTCTGACGCATTCCGGCCTAACGAGCGAGGGCGCGCGCGCGCATCAAGGTTGGCCACAGATTCTGACGTGGCTGCAAGCATACGTGGAGGGCCGCCGCCCCCCGCGCGGCTGACGCTGCACCTGGGCTTTGTCTCCGGATGCCGAAGGCCGGCGACGTCTTCGACGCGTCGTTCCTGCCGCCCGCCGCCGAGCGCACAAGGCCGACTGACGCGCGCGCGGATCGAAAGTCTCTCCCGCGCATTCCCGCGCATAGCGGGCTTCAGCTACCAGACGTAGCGCACCGTTCCGGTGCCGGCGTAGCTTTGCAGACGGCTGGCGAACTCGCCGTCGAATTTGCCGATGATCGACCAGCCGTTGCGCAGCCGAAGTTCCGAGCCGCCGGAGACGAGCGCCTTGTCGGGCGGCGGTGCGGCGCCGTTGATGATGAAGGCCGGCGTCGGCAACGTGAGAAAGTTGGTGCTCAGCGCCCGGTCGTTGCGCCAATCGTGCGCCCAGGCAGCGCGCGCGAACACCGTCGCGGCATAGGCATCGGCAATCAAGACGAGTCTGTCGAACCAGGCCCCGAGCTCGCTGCGCGTCGTCGCAAAGTTTTGCGCATTGTACGTCAGCGCAAAGGGCGAACCAGCGGGCGCAACCTCACTGTAGGCCGGAAGGTAGAGCCGTTGCGCCTGGAACGCGCCGTAGGGGGTGACCGACACCAGCGGCAGTGCGAAGCGATAGCCGCTCTCGATCCTGCCGGAGAAATCGTGCGCGGTGAAGTTGGACGTGAGTTGATCGGTGCCAAAGACGTTCACGAAGCGATCGGTCGACATCCAATACGTCGCATACGCGAGCGCCGCCGACACATAAGCGGCGCCCCAGCGCGTGGAGCCATAGAGGCCGCCCTGGAACACGTCGCTGCGTCCGGTGCCGAGCGCGTTCGCGACGGTCCAGCCGGTCCCGCCGCCCCCAAGCGCAAAGCCCACCGTCGTGTCGGCCGTAATTCGGTAATCGAGGCCGCCGGCATAACCGTAGTCGCTCACGCTGGCATCATGGCTGCCGATATTCACGGGATCGCCGCCGATATTGGCGCGCCCGCCATAACCCGAGGCCCAGACGTTCCAGGGACGGCTGGCAAGGACGGGCTGCGCCGGCGCCGCGGGCTCCTTGAGCACGGATGCGTAGGCGAGCGCCACGTCGGAAGGCAGCCGCGCGGAAGCCTCGGGCGCAAAGCCCATGGCCGAGCCTAGCCCGGCCGTGCCACGCGTCTCCGCGAACGGATCGAGCAGCAATCGCAGGAACGCATTCGTCGACTGGAAGCTTGCCTGCTCGGCGCCGGTGTTGACCTCGCCGGTAAGCTGGGTCAGGGCATTCACAAGCTGCGCCCGCTGCTGCGGCTGCAACGCCAAGCCCAATAAGTTCGCGAACCGCGTCGGCAGCGTGATGTTGGCATCGATTGCCGCATCGATCGCGCCGGCGATCTCGAGGACCTCGGCAGGGGCCCCGCCGGGGAAAACGGGCAACTGGGTGGCGAAGAAGTCGCCGAACTTGCAGTGGTCGCACAGGTATACATGGTTGGCGTCATAAAACAGCTCCACCTTGTTTTTCACGCCGACGATGTCGGGGTTGAAGGTCCCGTTGATACCGCCCGTTGCCGTCAACAAGGTGTAACCTGGCGCTTGGTGATGTTCTTGTCGTCGATGACCTGGACCGTCGCTCCATTGAGTGCCGCGATCCCGGTGACATTGGTCTGGCTCGCCGTTATCGCATTGATGCCGACGAGGTAGGTCGCGGCGGACGTGAACACGAGATTGCCGGCGACATTGAGCGTGCCGATCCCGATCGGCAGGCCCGGCGCCAAAGTTCCGCCCCCCACCAAGACACCCGGTGCCGTACCAGTGCCGGCGAGCGTGGCGTTGGGACCCACCGCCACCCCGCTGGACGGCGAGATATCGCCGGTGAGGAAAAGCGTACCGCCGGCAACGACGGTGGCCCCCGTATAGGTGCTTGTGCCGGAGAGCGTCAGCGTCCCGGTGCCGATCTTGATCAACGAACCGCCGCTGCCGGTGATAACACCGCTCACGGTGGTCGAGAGATTGTTGCTGCCGACGGTGAGCTGGTTTGGGCCCAGAGAGAAAGTTCCCGCGCCCTCGATCGAGCCCGCCGTCATCCCGCCACTCGACAGGGCGGTGATGTCGAATGCGCCTCCGGCGGTGGTGATGAAGCGTGCATTACCGCCGGTGGCGCTGTCGGCAAATGCGGTTAGACCACCGGCGGTGGTGATTATGATGGCGTCGCCGGCGGTGCTCCCATTGCGAAAAAAAAGGCTCGCCTGGTTGTTGACGATAAAAGTCGGTGCGTTGGAAGAACCATCAACGATGCCGGTACCGGTGATACTGATTGATGTGAAGAGGCCTGGAAATGTACTGAAACTATAAGCAGGCGCACCAGGGTTGAACTGCATCGTTCCGATCGACGTTGTTATGAAGGGTTGGAATGTTATTGAGGTTGTATTCGACGCCCCGAAAAACGCCGTGCCGGTCGGCACCGTGGCCGGCGTCCAGTTGGCGGCGGTATTGAAATCGCCCGAGCTCGGAGTGGTATTCCACGTCGCATTTTGCGCGTGAGCGGATGTTGCCGCAAGCAACGCCACGGCTGCCGTCGTCGTCAGCAAATGTGCGCGCATCGCGCCGCCCCCCGGTGCGGAAACGCCTGAACATGCGCATGCCGCAAGAGGCAGGCGCAAATTGGGCTACGCACCAACCTTTGGTCGAAATTTCGTGCGTGTGGCTAAGACGTCACAGTCATCGGCGTCTCTCCCCGCAAACTGCGGGGAGAGGGCGCAGAGCGAGTTCGCCGCGCGAAGCGAAGCTCTCGAGACCTAAGCTTTATTTTTTGCCGCGCAGCGCCTTGAACATCTCGAAGCCTTCGGCCGGCTTGAGATTCTTGTGCACCACCGCATGCACGGCGCTGATCATCGCCTGCGGCGCGTCCGACTGGAAGATGTTGCGCCCCATGTCCACGCCCGCGGCGCCCTGCTGGACGGCGTTATGGGCCATGGTGAGCGCCTCGAGCTCGGGCAATTTCTTGCCGCCGGCCATCACGATCGGCACCGGGCAGGAGGCGGTGACGGTCTCGAAGCCGTCGTCCACGTAGTAGGTCTTGACGTATTGCGCGCCGAGCTCGGCGATGATGCGGCAGGCAAGGCGGAAGTATTTGGCGTCGCGCACCATGTTCTTGCCGACCGCCGTGACGCCCATCACTGGCATGCCGGTGCGCAACCCCGCATCCACGAGCTTAGTCATGTTGTGGATTGATCGCGTCTCGTGCTCGCCGCCGATGAACACCTGGATGCCGATGCCGGCGGCGTTGAGCCGCACCGCGTCCTCCATGTCCATCGCGATCTGCTCGTCGGACAACTCCTCGCGCAGGATGCTCGGACCGCCGCTCGCGCGCAGCACCATCGGTTTTTGCGATTCCGCCGGGATGACGCTGCGCAGGATGCCGCGCGTGCAGAACAAGGCGTCGCAGAACGGCAACAGCGGCACGATCGAGAGATCGATGCGCTCGAGGCCGGTTGTCGGACCCTGGAAGTAGCCGTGGTCGACGGCGAGCATCACCGTGCGGCCGCTCGCAGGGCTGAACACCCGCGCGAGCCGGTTCTTCATCCCCCAATCGAATTGGTGCGAGCCCTTGAGGAAGAAACCCGGCGCGGTCTGCGGCTGATCCGCGTAGAACCTTGCACCTTCGGCGTCGGCTTCTGGCATGAGGCGTCTCGTCCTGTTTGGCTTGCTCGTGCGACCGTTCGGAGGTTTCGGGTCAAATCGCTTTTAAGACACAAAACCCGTTCTGTGTCCTCTGTTTCTTGCAGACACATCCAAAATTGGGTCCCTTCACTCCCCGAACAGCGTCGCCAGCAGACGGCGTGCCAGCACGCCGGCGACGCGCCGGCGGTAGTGGCCGGGCGTGAACGTCGTCTTCATCGACATGATCTGGTCGCGCACCAGCTCGTCGAGCCCCTTGAACACGCGCGCGTCGAGCGCGCCGCCGCACAGCTCATCCGTGCCCTTGAGCAGCACCGGCCGCGGATTGGTGCCGGTGAACGCCACGCGCAGGTCGGCGAGCGCGTCGCGCTCGCGCCGCAGCGCCACCGCTACCCCGGTCACCGGGTATTCGATCGAGCGGCGGATGCGGATCTTGTCGTAGGCCGAGCGCAGGCCGGGGGTGTTCGTCGCCCGCACCGCGGTGACGAACTCGCCCGGACGCAGCGACAGATAGTATTTGCCGTCACCCTCGCTCTCGCTGATCGGCCGGTCCTGCCGCGCGTAGCCGATATAGAGGCGCTCGAGCGCGATCGTGCGCTTGCCCGCGGGCCCGGCGAGATCGACCTCGGCGGCGAGCGTCAGCAAAGCGGGCGCGAGATCGCCGCTGAAGGTGGCAAAGCACACGCCGCGGCTTTTCGGTGCCACGTGACAGACGTCGCCCGTGGTCTTGAGGCAATGGTGGTTGGCGGCGCGCCACCATTCGCTCTGGTTATAGAACAGGCAGCGCGTATCGAGGCACAGATTGCCGCCGACCGTGCCCATGTTGCGATGGGTCGGGCCGGCGATGAAGGCAGCGGCCTGCGCCACCACCGGATAGTGCTGCATCACCCCGGGATGCGCGGCGAGCTCGGCGAGCTTGACCGCGGCGCCGATCGCGAGCGAACGCGCGTCGGCGCGGATCGTGCGCAGCTCTTCCACGTGGTTGACGTCGATGAGCACCGGCGGGGCGACGATGCCGCGGCGGATGTTGACCACGAGGTCGGTGCCGCCGCCGAGCAGCGAGCTTGCGGGATGGTTGGCGCGCGCGCGGATCACGTCGTCAAGCGACCTCGCGCGCACGAGCGCAAACTCCGGCAGCGCGTCCATCAGGCCGATTCCACTCGTGTCCCTGATGCGGTGCAGCGCCATAGCGCGTCGAAGACGCGCGTAAACGCGCTTATGGCGGTGCACCGCTGATCCGGGACCGTCACGGACTGTAACGATCCCGGGTCTGCAGCGCACCACTTCGTGCTGCGCTGCGCCCGGGAGACACGGCTCAAGTTAACACCCGTGCGCGCGCGTGCGGCATGACGCCGGAAAGTGCGATCAATCATCGCAACGATCATGACTCCGTGCCGGTTGCTTTTCCCGCATTCCCATTGCCCGCGCGCCGGCGCTTCTCCAGCGCCGCGAACACGCGATCGGGCGTGACCGGCAATTCGTTGAACCGCACGCCGATGGCGTCGGCGATGGCATTGGTCAGCGCCGGCAGGAACGCCGCGAGCGAGCCCTCGCCCGCCTCCTTGGCGCCGAACGGGCCGTGCGGATCGTTGCTCTCCACGATGCCGA
>Ga0310909_10003104_pt1 | contig 10358 bp, 10 predicted proteins | sample GREbulkMGT000H_FD_203449 | JGI IMG/M metagenome (GOLD analysis project Ga0310909, IMG submission 203449) | Lab enrichment of tropical soil microbial communities from Luquillo Experimental Forest, Puerto Rico - GRE.bulkMG.T000H | ecosystem: Environmental > Terrestrial > Soil > Tropical forest >... | reverse complement strand
GAAGGCCTGTGATTATGCCGAATCTGGGCACCATCCGAGCCCCTCCCAACAGCCTTCCCCTGTTAGTAGTCGGCATAATCGGGCAGTCGGCATGTATCTGGTAGGTGCGGATCTGCTCGGGTCCCAGCAGTTCAGGCGACTTGTGGAAGTGCCGCGCGAAGAGCGAGACCTGTTGGACGTACACTTGTTGGGTGCCCACTGCGAGATTCCGGACCTGCATGTCCTCGATCATGCGTTTGCGGAGAGAAGTCATACGAGAGCTCCTTTGCGATAGGATTGGCTGCTGCGAACAGCCGTCTGATGGTGTCGCAAAGGAACGCGCAAGGAGAGGAAAAACTGGAAGCTGCGGTGGGCACTACCTGGTGTGCACTACCCCCATTGATGGAACACGGCTGTGGCACTACCACTTACCGCACAGCGGTTTAGTTCAACGGATGTTATCCTTATGGTGTTCGTAGAAGGCGTTCATGGGTCCTCCAGAGGGGTGACATCCCTGGAGCATACTCCCGTGAACGCCTCTGCGTTTTATGCCTGTCGCAGGCCTGACTTCTATATTGCTGGGATATCAAGGGCGAAGCCCTTGCCTAGTTAGGCAAGACTACAAGGAATGTCGTAAGAAAAGAAGCATCAACGAGAATTATGATGGAAGGATAAGCCATATCCGCTCAAACATTTTGCCCTTTTCGAGAGGCACAGAACGTGACGAAGCGGGTTACTACGTCGCCACAGTGCCCACCCTGCTGGGCTGCCGTACGCAAGCGAAAAGCTTGGACACTTTGCTGAAGGTGTTCGGGAAGTAATTCAGCTTTGCCTTGAAGATGAAAAAAGCGCGCGACAGCCGCTGGATCTGGTAGGCATCCAACAGATCACCGTATGACTCGCTTGCCTCGTGTGAATGGCAAGGAGATCGCGTGTTGGAGCGCTGCGAAAGTGTGGACAGGGGGCCCTGGGGGATGGCATAATTCGACACAGTCTCCAACGCCATTCCATCAGGATTCGCCTCATTTACGCGGTGAGCCTTCGCTCAAGACCGAAAGCCAGACTAGCCTTTCGAATTTCTAATCTGCCAGCAACTTCGTCAAAAATTTAACTTTCGCCCCCAAAAGGGGTGACCCCTTCAGGTAGTTGACCACCGTAACTTACCGGATAAGTATACCGGGACTATCGCCAACACCCAAACCAGCTGGGTGTGAGCGTGTCAGTGCTAACCGCGCTAGAGAATCCACACGACACTGTGGCAGAGCTACAGAACAGAAAGGAGACACGGTGCGAACTAGAACCTAATGGTCGGCCTTTTCCACCCAGCACGGGCAGGCAAACCGGAAGTTTGTCCGCGCTAGGGTGAGCTCCCTGTCGGCTAAGGCAGGACCTGCCTGCGGTCGGCAGGGGTAGTTAGTTCACGCACGCCCTGGGTTGCCACTCGGCTGTGCACGTCTCCTTCATCTGAAGCAGGGTTCTAAACTGCCGAGGATGTGTGTTCCCAAAAACATGACTGACTCAATCAAGGAGAAATAATCCCTATGCGAACTAGCTTAACTCTCTCTCGATGTTTGAACGTTCTCGGTGTATTCGCCCTCATCGCCCTCGCGATCGGGCTGACCCCGGGAACAGCATCCGCCCAGAATAATTGCTTGCAGGATGAATTCACAGCCGCTGGAAACAGCCAAACACTCGGCTGTACGGCCAATGATGTGAGGGTCGCGGCGGTCACTGCCGTCAGGGACCTCCACGGCAACACGCTAACGACATGCTTTCAAGGGACGACCTTCAGTTTTCTTGCCGACTTTGAGATCGTAACCAGCTCCACGAGTTCGCGCTCAAACATCGGCCTTTACTTCGCCAGCCAGGGACAGGCAAGCGCCTTGCATGGCACCTGCGTCGATAACATCGTATCTCCCCTGCATCAATGCCCTGGTGCTGACGTCGGCATCCAGTGCGGGTCGGACAATTATCACGAGCTCGATACCGCTCCCGACAACTGCGGTGACACCAGCAGCTCGGACAACAGCCCCGTGTTCGGAGCTGCCGCCGAGGGCGTCACCGTCGTGGTCAACAATTTCCTGTGCGAGGCTCCAGCCGGTTCAACCACGTTACAGATGCCGAACTGCACGAGTTGGCAGGTGCCGGGCAAGACGATTCAGTGCGTATCGCCCGCGCCGAGTTTTCCGTATGAAACAGCGGCGATACCGGGGTCTCCGTCGAAGTGTAACTGCGGAGTCCTCGCTCTCCCCATCACACCCGTAACTGCAAACGCTATTGTGCAGAAGGCGTGCACCACCACACTCACCCCAGGTCCAGCCACCTTCACCCAGAACCCCAACACGCAATCCCCCACGTCTTGCGATGCAGGCCCAGAGGGTAGCCTGGTGACTTACACTGTCTCTATAACCAACACTACCAGTGCGGGCGGCATCGTCATTGACCAGATCTGTGACAGTGCCTACGGCACCATCTTCCAGGTCGCCGGGTTCAGCGGGGCTTCTTGCGCAACCGGAAGTTCCGGCATTACCCCAACCAACGTGAGCTGTCCGCCGGGGCCGCTTGCGTTCAATGCCACCGGAACGTGTACCTTCACTGCAACGGTGGGTGAGAATGTGACGGGGTTGGCGGACACGGTAAAGGTATCTGGCCACTCGCAAATCAACTCGAGCTCTACATTCTCGCAAACGTCCAACAGCGTTACTGTCAAATCTGAGGATGCGCCAAGCTCAGCAACGGTAACCAAGGGCTTCGTTGGTACCGAAGCTGGCTGCGCGACCGTAAGATACAGCGTGGACGTGCACAACACGAGCGGAGCGGACGAGACCGAGTCACTGTCGACTCTCACTGACACTGCGTACGGGGACATCACCAAGTTGGGTACTGGAACCCCACCGATCGTTTTGGGAACGACGTGCGGCGTCGCGACCAGCTCACTGGGTCTTGGGACGCTTCATACGGTTGCCGGAGCGGGGGCGTTCCCCGTGTCGATCCCGCCGGGCGGCCACTACACCTGCCAGTTCGACGGGCAGTTCTGCAGCGCAGTCGACGTTAATACCTGCATCTCGCAAGTGGACTCCGTGTCGGGGACGATCACCGGCGACGAGGCCGAAACGGTCAGCCAGACCTTTAACACGCTCACCGTGAAGGAGTGCTTCACGGCAACTGTTACTTCACAGTAGTGTGTTAAGGTGAGCAGGAGTCGCACGCTCAGCGGGCGGCTCCCAAGCTCCGCAACATTAGCGCTTCAATCCCACGGGCCGACCCGAAGCTGGGTCGGCCCATTTTCTTTGCGACACTCTGGGTCCGTCATCCTGAACATGGATCCCAATCTCCCTCGCCGTCATTCCGAGCGAAGGGCCGTCTTCTGCGACCCGTAGTCGAGGAACCTCTCTTCGGGCTAAGCTAAACCGAATTCCGAAGTCGAAGAGGGATTCCTCGCTTCGCGGACTGCGCTCGGAATGACGACTTCGGGCAATGGCCCTTGTTGGGATGGCGACGCTCCGGGTTACGCGAACACTCTATTGCACCGTGAAGCTCGTGCTGGCGCCAACCGTGGTGCTCGCTGCGGCGGCTACGCCGCTTACGGTCGTGCCGTAATGCACGTTATAAGTCCCGGCTGGCGCGTTCTTTGACAGCTTGTAGTAGAGCAGGGCCACGCCATTGTAGCCCGTCGTCCCGCTCAGCGTGGTCGTCTTCCCGCTCGGGCTCGTTACAGCCACGCTCACGCCTGCGCCAGAGTCGGGCAACGTGCCATACAGCAAGCCCACGGTGATCCCAACGGTCTGCCCTGGCAAATAGCTGGACTGATTGGTGTTTAGGCTCACGCTCAACGGCGCGGTGTTGATCACGTAAGTCGCTGCGGCCGACCCGCTATAGGAACTTGCGGAAGCGTTACTGGCGGTCACATTGACGCTGTACGACCTATCGGCCGTTCCCACGGGCGAGGTCACGGTCAGCGTCGCAGAGCCGCTTTTTCCGGGAGACAACGACAGTGCCGGAACGCTCCACACGCCAGTCCAGCCGGACGGCAACGCATCACCGAGATTGAAAGTCGCAGCCGGACACGAGGAGTTGTCGTTATCAGTTACGGTGGCGGTGAAACTTACCGCAGTCCCGGAGGTCACATACTGACTCTGAGACGGCGAAACAGTGACACTGGGGTTGGCTGTAGTGCAAGCCGATCCATTCATCGTGATTTCTACCGTTGCCCCAGCGCTGCCCGCTGCCGTAGTCGTAATGGTCACGCCTGCGGTCGCATCGGCGAAGGTGTGGCCGACGGCAAGTGCCGAATCGTACCAGCTACTCTCAGGCGTGGTTTCGGGAGTCATGTCGAGCAAGTCGCTGCTGTTCCCGTTGCCGTCCGTGCCGGTATGGAAGAGGACACCGTTTGTTTCGTTCTCGGTATAGTAAAAAGTATTCGCAAGAAAGGTATCGGAGCCGAGGGCCTGACGCGCCTCGAGGTAATACCACATCTTGGCACCGGTCGTCGGATCGTTTCCCTTGAAGATCTTAAGTGCCTTCGGTCCCTGGCCTTCCAGTTCGTAGGGATTGATCGTATAAGTGCCGCTGGTTGTTACTGTCTGAATTGATGGCGACGCACCATAATTTAGCCAGCCCAGGCGCTCTTTCTGGTAAGCGTTGTAGTCCGGCGATGGGGTTTCTACGGAACCCATCGTGTCCATAGGATCGCCGTACTCAACGATCGTGCCGCTAGAACAGATCGTGGCAGCGGTCCCGCAATCGAGCAAATGGGAATGCCAGAGGCCAAAGGCGTGGCCCAGTTCGTGGTCGATAACATGGATATCCACCGTGCCGTTGATCCAGCTCTGCGAAGGTTTCCCGCCCACATTCGACGCACCCGCAAACGCACAGGCAGCCGTATAGGGAAAGAAGTACACGTAGCGAGTGTAGGCCGACAAATTTACACCTGCTGCTGTGGCCGCGTTCTGGGCGGCGGTAGCAATTTGATAGATGTCACAGCTCGTGACGCTGAGCGGCATCGTATACCACCCAACAACGTCCCCGGTAATCGAGGTCTGCCCGTACGAGTTTTCTAAGACGAAACTGCTTAGCGTGTCGCCTGTTCCAAAGAACGCATTCTGCACGTCAGTGACAGCGTAGGGTTGCACGACATCATCTTGAAAATTCGCGAGAATCACCAATGTGGATTGGGGTCCAAAGGTATAGGGTACCAGGATTGACGAGGTTGTGCTCCCTGTCGCGTCGCCTGACGTTGTACTCGTGGTTGTTTTCGTAACGCTCGTGCTCCGCGAATAGAGAATCAAACTGCCGCCCGACATCTGCCCATTAGCGCGGACGTGGTTTCCGGTCAGAAGATGTGTTGGCGGCTCCTTGGTGAACTGAAGCGGGACCCGCGTGCCATCGGCCTGCTTCAAAGAGTACGAGAGCTTGCTGCGACCACCTTTGAAGTCATCCTGGTACACGACCTCGAGCTCGCCTTCGAGTTGGACCTGTTGGCTCGACCCAATTTGCGATTGAGCTCGGGCTGCACTGTTGGTGGACGGCGTGCTGTTTTGCGCGGCGGTCTGGCTCGTGCCCAGAATTGCCAAGGTCGGAAGCAGGATTGCTGCGCCAAAGATACGAAAAACAAAAAACTTACTGGGGCCCCAGGCCGCTATCCTCATTCTCATATTCCTCCCTGGGCCAGCTTAGGGTAAAGGGGGGCAGGCTAGTACTTCTACTGACCAGCGGGACGGATTTGGGACAGCAGCCTCGGGTAGGGGCTAACTTGTACGTAATATGTACGTGACCTGTACTAGTTGGGAACCATGATTCGGCGTTGAGTGTATCTAGGATTGCGGCGAAACTGAAGCTGAGGACGCAGAGAGCTGGTCCTTGATCAAATTCTCGAATGCGCTCTCGGGTTGCGCCCCATCTAAGAAGACCCCATTGATGAAAAACGCCGGCGTTCCGCCAACGCCCGCACGCTTGCCATCCTGCGCGTCTTGATCGATCTGAGCTTTGTACCTCCCGCTGGCGATGCAGGAGTCGAACTGCTTCTCGTCCAGCTTCAGAGAGCGTGCCGCGGCAAGAAGCCCGTCGTGATCGAGTTTGCGGTCCGTGAAGAGCACGTCGTGATATTCCCAGAATTTTCCTTGTTCCCCGGCACAACGAGCGGCTTCCGCCGCGCCCTGCGCTTGGGGATGAATTTGTATTAGCGGCATATCACGGAACGAGATCGCCACCTGGCCCTCATGTTTGTCGAGGACCTTCTTCAACGTCCCTTCCACGGCCTGGCAGTAGGGACACTGGAAGTCGGCAAACTCGACGATCATGACCGGCGCCTTCGGGTTTCCGCGCACTCGCGCCGGATCATAGGAAACCTCCGTCTTTGGTGCCTGAAGGAGCACGGCCACTTGGTTCTCCTTGCGTAGCTGCGCGTAAAAATCCTGGCGCGCCTGCTGAATCCTGGCATTCTTTAGAGTTTGGGCCAGTTGCGGTTTCACTTCCTGGAACGGGCGGTTGCCCAACTGCTGTCTCTGAATCGCATAAATGGCATTCAGTTCCGCATCCGTGGGCTCGCCAATCTTCGAATCCACCTCTTGCTCGAGAAGCTTGTCCGTCGCGATGCCCTTCTTCTTCGCTTCAGCCTCCAACAATTTCTGGTCGATCACGCTCTCCAAAGCTTGCCTCTTGATCTGATACTCCTGGTTGCGTAGCTTGGCTAAGCTCGGGCCCGCGGTCGCCTGCAAGTCATCTTCGTAGATCGGCTGACCCTTGATCATCGCGATCGGTGCGCCCCGCTTGTCGGCAGCGGCGCTTGGACTTGGCGACTGGACCGCAGTTGCAGTTATCGAAACCGACGCAGACTTCTTGGACTTGTTGTCTTTGGTGGATTGCGCCAAGCAAATCGGCTCAAACAGCACGCAAGAGGCGAAAATCACCACGAGTTTATTCCATTTTCTTTCCATGGCTGAGTTATCCTTGTTGCCTTTCCGATTTTCGCCGCTGCTCGAGCATCGGCAGAAAGCGCGGGCAGGTTGCCCTCCGCATTTCTCCTTCCCTCCCGGGCCATACTCAAAGACCCTCCCGCCTTTTTTCGCTGCGGAAACAACTCTCCGAATGGACCAGCCCGGGGGACCTCTGGCGTTGATCGGTGCTGGACGATCTTTCCGAGGATCGCTGATCGGGTTGAGACCCCCATCTTACCCATGATCGAGCGGAGGAAACCCTTGACGGTGTTAGGGCTGATGCCCATTCGCCTGGCAATCTCCTTGTTGCTCGTCAGTCCGTCGAATAGAAGCCCAACTGCTTGCTTCTCCCGACAAGAAAGATGGAACTGCTCGGCGATCGAAGAGTCAAGGAAGGGCGCTTGAAGGGCCCGCTCCATAAGCACGGCTACGGTTGGCCTGGCAGGCTTCTTCGAGGTGGAGTCCAAGACAAAAAAGCGGCACTCATAGTGTCGCCTCCCGGAGACGAAGCCTGTTGTGCCAGAAAGCTGCGTCGCACCTTTACCCTTTGGGACGATAGATCTGATTCTTTCGGTGAGATAGCTGCGCGAGAAAGTGGTCTTTTCGGAATATTCGGAGTAGGCAAGGAGCCGAATCGCCTCAGCATTCGCGGACACTGGTCGATTCCCGGAATCGAGAATAAGAAGGCCCACCTCTGAGCCGCGGCTGTTTTGAGCCGAGCTTTTCATCGGCCTGCACCATCCAGCGTCAGGAATTCCGGAGGCCACTTTACTGGCAGTGACGAGCAAGGTCGGCGGGAAAACTCTGCTCAGATCCTACCCAACTTCGAGAAGGCAGCCACCATGGTTGCTTTGCATGACAAGGAGCGCTGTTTTCTCGAGCTGGCCGCGACTTGCTGCTCCGTCGCGCACTTCAAGACAACCCGGGGGCACCTGGTGGGAAGTAGGGAATGAGCGCCGGAGCGACACACAGAATAACGGCGGAAAAAACTGTGCGCAATGGCTCGGAGGTGGGACTAGGGGAGGCACCAAAGTGCCATATGCAAGTTTTTTCCGTTAAACTGCGGCACTTGGGAAAAAGGTTGCGAAGAGCGAGGGTCACGCGGCAGGTACTAACCCTCGACCAATGGCCAGGATGGCAAGCTCCAGGCGATTGGAGACACCCAGCTTGTCAAAGACACTGGTCAAGTGGTGTTTGACCGTATCTTCACTGATGGAAAACCTTTGGGCGACGTCCTTGTTGGTATATCCGGCGGCAACCGCCTTAACAATCTCCAACTCTCGGCCTGTTAGATTGAGTGGATTCTGTTTCGTGGAGGGCTCCGGCCGCTCTCCTTGAAGGACACGAATTAGGTCAGAGATGTTGCTGCGTGGGATCCAGTATTCGCCCGCCATGACCATCCGGATGCTCTTAACAAAGGTCTCCAGCGGGGCGCGCTTCATAACCACGCCGTGAACACCCATCTGGAGGGCCTTGATAATTTGTTGTCTCTCGGCATCCACTGTAAGCAGGAGAATGATGCGTAGGTCTGGATGCGAACCAGCGATCTGGTGCAGAGCTTCTGCTCCAAAAGTCCCCTCTGTGGCGAGATCGACCAAAAGTAGGTCCGGCCTCAATTTATCTACGAGCCTGGCGACTTCCGCACAGTTACCAGTCTCCCCTGCGATTCGTAGATCGACCTCAGCCTGCAGGAGCATCCGCAACCCATAGCGAACGATGGGATGCTCGTCCGCAATCAATATGCGTATGCGCTGACGCTTTTTATCAGCCCAGCCTGAGCGCACAAAGGGGACAGGGGCGTTTTTGTCCCGGTGACTGAGGCCCGCGGACTCCTTTGCTCCCAACATCTGCGCCTTCGTTCAGGTTCAAGCCAAGACGAGAACTGCCAGCCTCCAACCAACATTTGTAAGGTACCTACGCGCTCTCGCAGACGAGTTGCATAAAGCCGTGGCACGTTAGCTCGTCTTTGGCAATAAGAGAGGGCTTTCCCAAAAAAGCGCAACCAAATTTTCAGGTAACTGCTTTGCCGTCAACGGAGGCTGCCGGAAAGAGGCGTGCGGTGCCGATCAGGCCTTTCGCAAAGCAGGCACCAAGCAACGTGGAAGGGGTTTGAATGCCCAGGTTTCCGAGTAAGCCTGATCCCCGGTCATTTTTGCAAAGGTTAGAAAGCTCTTGACGACATCGGCGAGCACCAATCTACCACAGTTGCAAGATGTCGCTCGCACTCGAACCGGTCATCTCCGTTCGCATTATCCGTCGGATACACCCCGCACCCGGTACTGTAAAGTAAAGTTTTGTAAATTTTTCATAAGTGACGTGGTGTTGTGACGCTGTCGTTCGCCAAATCGTTGCGCCGGCATCACAAGGATTTCTTTCCACTTGACGTAAGCACTTCGGCTTTGGATGGCAGGCTGATTCGTCGCCCGGCGAAGGATGCTCCCAGAAAATGTGTCCGTGCCTTGTCCGGGTTCAAGAAGGAGAGTTTCGTCTTCAGAACTATTGCTGTTGAGTCTACGCTGCCACCGAAAGCCCAGTCTTGGGAAAGCGGAGCTTACTGTAGAGCCGTTTTCGTTTGGGGAGGAACGGCCGAAGTCGACAGTAATAATCAATTCACGGTTCGGGATGTACCTGAAGGCGAGTTCCACCTTACAGTCGCAGGAGCGTCAAAAGACTGCTATGTCAAGGAAGCGCGATTTGGCGACGCCCTTCTACCGGATATGTCATTCCGTGTAGTGAAGGGGTCAGCCGGTCCCTTGGAAATTACAGTGAGTTGCCTCGGGGCTCGCGTAGAAGGAACCGTGACGAACGAAGAGAGTCTGCCCGTGGCAGCTGTTGTGGCTCCAGGACAATCGGGCAGCGGTGTACAGGCAGGTACGCGGACAGGGTACGCCCGAGAGTGGGTATTGCCAGAATCCGCAGTGTCCGAATGGGGAAGGCGGCCAGACGGGAAGCCTAGCGCTTATGCGAGCCGGCGCGCGGTACTGCAATGCCGTTTGCCGGCGCGCAGCTCAAAGAGTCCTAACCGCGCAAAATCAGCCTCCAAAACGCCGCTATTTATGCGGAAATAAGCGTGGCAGTTTGGCCGGGAACGCATTTACGGTCAACTCTCCCCAAAAGGCACTTATCCGTGGCATTTCGGCGGCGTCTGAAAGGGATTATCCACAAGCGCGATAAAATGCACCCTGTCCCCCAACTGCACGATGGCGACGGTTGTCCAATTCGGGAAGCAACGCAAGCCGGTCGGAATTGACCCGGATTTGAAGGCGTTCATTGACCGGGTGATCGTGCCGATTCTGGTGAAGGAGTACTTGGACATGGCTGAAGCTAAGAACGTCCTTGCGGTGGAAGACTCCAATGCGGCAAACTTGTCAGCAGCACGGCCGCACCTGCGCCTGGACAGAGGGACGTGAGACCGTGAACGAATCCAACCGCTGCGCCGTCTAC
>Ga0310909_10003101_pt1 | contig 10362 bp, 7 predicted proteins | sample GREbulkMGT000H_FD_203449 | JGI IMG/M metagenome (GOLD analysis project Ga0310909, IMG submission 203449) | Lab enrichment of tropical soil microbial communities from Luquillo Experimental Forest, Puerto Rico - GRE.bulkMG.T000H | ecosystem: Environmental > Terrestrial > Soil > Tropical forest >... | reverse complement strand
GAGAATAGACTTGGTCGGCACTACAGCCCATTCTCGGCGTTTTGGCCCCCCGCAGCCCTCGCCGATCAATCACTTGCTCTGCGAAAATCGCAGAACGCAGGGTCGAATCGGCGAAGTCGGGCTAGCTCCAATGAAGTCCTTCAACGCGATGCATCCGTCGCCCATTGCTTAGGACAGGGCCGCGGTCAGTCATGTGTGACTGTGCGGGTAGCGCGCCGCAGCCTCGGTGTCGTCCGTCTGACTACAGGCGCGGCCGCTATGGGGCCCGAAGGAGAGCCAACAGAGGATCACCGCAATCGCGGAGCGAATTTGGCGCCACGATGCGCAGTCCTCAAGCGAGACCGACGGCAGTGACAGTCATATCGATAAGCTTGATGCCCATGAACGGCGCGATTATGCCGCCGATGCCGTAGATCAGCAGGTTTCGGCGTAGGAGGGTCGCAGCGCCGGCGGGGCGATAGGCAACGCCGCGCAGGCTCAACGGGATCAGCGCAATGATGATCACCGCGTTAAAGATGATGGCCGACAGAATCGCGCTCTCGGGTGTCTGCAGGCGCATTACATTGAGGACGCCGAGCTGCGGATAGAAGGCAGCAAAAATCGCCGGGATAATTGCGAAATATTTGGCGACGTCATTAGCGATCGAGAAGGTGGTCAGCGCACCGCGGGTCATCAGCAGCTGCTTGCCGATTGCGACGATCTCGATAAGTTTGGTTGGATCGCTGTCGAGATCGACCATGTTGGCGGCTTCGCGCGCGGCCATCGTCCCAGTGTTCATTGCGACGCCAACGTCGGCCTGAGCGAGCGCTGGCGCGTCGTTGGTCCCGTCACCGCACATCGCGACGAGCTTCCCTTTCGCCTGCTCCTCAAGGATCAGCGCAAGCTTGGTCTCAGGTGTGGCCTGGGCGAGGAAGTCATCGACGCCGGACTCAGCGGCGATCGCCGCTGCCGTCAGTGGGTTGTCTCCGGTGATCATGACGGTGCGGATGCCCATTCTCCGTAATTCCGCACAGCGTTCGCGGATGCCGCCTTTGACGATGTCCTTAAGATGGACAACGCCCAGCAACCGATTGTCCTTCGCGACGGCAAGCGGAGTACCACCCTCCCGCGAAATGCGTTCCGCAATTGTAATCGTGTGGCGCTCTGCATCGGAGACGGACGCAGGGATCCGCAAAGCCGGCTGCGCACCGCGAGCCGTGTTGTGCCACAACCTGTCGGAAGGGCCGTCTTCCGCGAATTCGATGATTGCCTCGATCGCCCCCTTGCGGATTACAACGCCTTCCACGTCAATGCCGCTCATCCGCGTCTCCGCTGAGAATGGCACGAACCGAGCATTTAGCGGCGTCGTCTCGCGGGCACGTAGCCCGTATTTCTCCTTGGCCAGCACGACAATCGACCGGCCCTCGGGGGTCTCGTCCGCCAACGAGGCAAGCAGCGCCGCGTCGGCGAGCTCGGCTTGATCGATCCCGGGGAGCGAGATGAATTCCGTTGCCTGGCGATTGCCGAGCGTGATCGTACCGGTCTTGTCGAGAAGCAAGGTGTCGACATCGCCCGCCGCCTCCACCGCGTGGCCCGACATGGCCAGCACGTTAAAGCGCACGAGCCGATCCATGCCAGCAATGCCGATCGCCGACAATAGCGCGCCGATGGTCGTCGGGATCAGGGTCACGAATAACGCGACGAGGACAACGACCGACACCGCGCCCCCCGCGTAAGAGGCGAAGCTTGGGATCGTGACGGTGGCGAAGACGAAGATCAGCGTCATGCCGGTGAGCAGGATATTGAGCGCGATCTCGTTAGGGGTCTTTTGCCGCACCGCCCCTTCGACGAGTGCGATCATGCGGTCGAGAAAAGTCGAGCCCTGGGAGGCGGTGATCCGCACCCTGATCCAATCGGAGGTGACGCGCGTTCCCCCAGTCACCGCGGACCGGTCGCCGCCGCTCTCGCGAATTACGGGAGCCGATTCCCCGGTAATTGCGGATTCGTCCACAGAGGCCACGCCTTGAATGACCTCACCATCACTCGGGATCAGATCGCCGGCCTCGACCAGCACGAGATCACCGGGCATGAGCGTGGTCGCATCGACCTGTTCAAAACTGTGCGAGTTGGCAGCCAGCAGGCGCTTGGCCTTGGTCTCGGTCCGGGTCCGGCGCAATGCGTCGGCCTGCGCCTTGCCGCGCCCTTCCGCGATCGCTTCGGCGAAATTAGCGAACAGCACAGTGAACCATAGCCACAATGTGATCTGGCCAGAAAACGCCGCCTTTGTGCCGACAACAGTGGCATTGCCGACAATTAAGTCGCGTAAGAAAAAAAACGTGGTCAGTGCGGCGACGACCTCTACGCAGAACATGACCGGGGTCTTAATTAGCGTAAGCGGGTTGAGCTTGCGAAGCGAGGCACCGATCGCCGGCACAATCAGCGATGTATCAAAGACCGAAAGCCGGCGGAATTGGCGCTTATAGAGCCCAGATTCCGGCGAACCAATCATGCTGAAACCGCCTCGAGTACCCACATCGCCGCGTTGCTTGGCTCGGAACGAGCTGAAAAATGTCCCGCGCCCCTCAGCGTCGCCTGCGGGGCCCGTCCTTCAGCCTGGCATATGCAGCTTGGACTTGTATTGTCCAGGGCGAAAGGCTCGCGCGAGCCGGTTGCGCTGAGCAAGCTCGTCGAGGCCTTGCGTTACGATGCTGCCCTTGGCGATCTCATTACTACTTTCGTGCAGCCGCGGCACACCAAGCTCGGCCTCGCCGATAATGAGCGGACTTGGCTCGATCAGTTACGCGAAACCCTCGCTGACGTCGGCTAGATCCTGCCCAAATATCGGGATCTGTCGATCCTCGATATGATAGAGTCGACTGTCAAAGCACCGCTAGATACTGAGCGGGGGCGATAGTATACCTTTTGTTCAAGGGAGCCATCGACACAACGTTAGGCATATCTGCTGCGGACCGGACTCGCCTATCAATCGTTCAGGTTTCCCGATCGGCGCAGAGCCATCGTCGATATACTTACACCTGGTGACCCTGCCCCTCTGTTGCCCTCACTCATAACCAGAATCCGTTCGGTTGTGGTCCTGTTGGGACCGGGCGGCAAACTCGTTCGGGGCCAGGCCGCCGAGGCTGGTGTGGGGCCGGCAGGCATTTGTAATCGAGCCGCCACGCTTTGATGATCCGCCGCGCCATCGGCAAGCAAGGGACCACGTGCTCGTTGAGGCACTCGTCGCGGAACCGGCCGTTGAGGCTTTCGACAAAGGCGTTCTCGACCGGCTTCCCGGGCGCGATGTAGTGCCATCCAATGCCGCGTTCCTGCTGCCACCGCAGGATGGCGTGGGACGTGAGCTCGGTGCCGTTGTCGCTGACGATCATCAGCGGCTTCCTGCGGGCCGCAACGATGGCATCGAGCTCGCGTGCCACCCGTCGGCCGGAAATCGACGTGTCGACGACCAGCGCCAGGCACTCGCGGATGAAGTCGTCGAAAATGACCAGCACCCGGAAGCGGCGCTCTACCTAAAATCTTCGAAAGATCAACTACTTGAAATTGAGTTGAATTGAGAGGCGTCGCGGTAGATTATGATCGCGCAGTTTTAGAAGCCGACGTAGTCAGCGCACATGGGCGGGCCGATAGGCGTTCACTGAGAATTGAGCCCTTCTTTTCGACGGCAGCTACTCCGGCTGCTGCTCAGCGTAATATTGAGCGAGTACTGGTGAGATCAAAGGTGAGTAGCAGGCGAGACCATCTCGACCGTACGGAAGCCGGCGGGTCTGCAAGTCAGACGGTGCGGGAAGGTGAAGCGCGCGCGCCCATCAGGGATCTCGACTACTTACGCCACGCGGAAAGAGAGACTACCGCGCAGCGCCGCTTCCGACTTGTTGTCGAGGCCGCGCCGAATGCCATCGTGATGGTTAACAGCACCGGTGAGATTGTCTTGGTGAATGCTCAGACCGAGCGGGTATCTGGGTATTCGCGCACCGAGCTTCTGGGTCAACCCATAGAGGTGCTGGTCCCTGAACGGTTCCGCAGTGGTCATGCGGCAATGTGCGTGGGTTTTTTCGCCGAGCCACGGCCACGGTCAATGGGCGCCAGGCGTGATCTGTCCGGGCGCAAGAAAGACGGTAGCGAATTCCCGGTCGAGATCGGGTTGAACCCGATCGAGACTGATGAGGGGCTCATGGTGCTCGCTGCGGTCGTTGACATTACCGAACGCAAGAGGGCCGAGCAGGCGCTCCGAGAAAGTGAACACCGCGCACGCTCGTTAGCGGCCATTGTGGAATCTTCGGATGACGCTATTGTCGGCACAACTTTGGATGGCCTCGTTACTAGTTGGAACAAAGCGGCCGAGCGCATCTTTGGATACACCGCCGAAGAAATGATCGGGCAGTCGATCTTGCGGCTCGCCGTACCGGGGCACCGAGACGACATGCTTGAGATCCTCAGCCGGATTAAACGCGGTGAGCGCATTCATCACTACGAAACGACACGTGGGCACAAAAACGGCACTACGCTGCACATCTCCCTCGGTGTTTCCCCGATTTTCGATGCCGACGGCCGGCTGATCGGCGCATCCAAGGTCTCCCGCGACATCACCGGAGCCAAGAATGCCGAAATTGCGCTCAAGCAGTCGGAAACCCGGCTGCAGGAAATGCATGCCGAATTGCTGCACGTGTCCCGTCTGAGTGCGATGGGGCAGGTGGCGGCGATGCTGGCACACGAGCTCAACCAGCCGCTGACAGCCATCAGCAACTACATGGAAGGCGCCCGGGCCCTTCTTGACCGCGGCGGTGATCTTCCGCTCTCCAGAATAGGGAACGCGATTGATCGCGCCGGTGAGCAGGCGGTCCGGGCCGGACAAATTATCCAACGGCTCCGCGGGTTCCTTTCGCATCGAAACAGCGAGCGGCAGATCGAAGCGGTCTCGCCGCTAGTCAAAGAAGCAGTCGAGCTGGCGCACCTCGACATGAGGCAGAGGGGGGTAACCATTATACTTGGGAGCGTTCCAGCCGATGTCAGCGTCCTGGCCGACAAGGTTCAAATCCAGCAGGTTCTGTTAAATTTATTACGTAACGCCGCCGAAGCGGTTGCCAACCAGGAATGTCGGGAAATCGTCCTGCTCACCGAGGCGAACGCTGGCACGTTACAGATTAGTGTGGTCGATAATGGTCCAGGGCTTCCCGATGAGGTCCGCGACAAACTGTTCCAACCCTTCGTGTCGACCAAAAAGACTGGGATGGGGGTCGGCTTGTCGATCTGTCACACGATCATCACAGCCCATGATGGGCATCTCTGGAGTGAGCCCAATCCCAACGGCGGCACAATTTTTAGGTTTGTTCTCCCGATTGCATCCGCCCTTGACCCAGCCCACGGTTGAACGCTGCTTGTGTCTAATATAATCGATTAGGTCGCGGATCGCTGAAGCTGGCGTCAAGTTCATTCCCCTGTTTCTGCGAAAATCCGCGCCGGTTCGAATGGTGTTCGTCTCCGGCCCGCATTCAATTACGGAAATCACCGACGCTTCCGGGACCCGAAATCCTCCGTTTCTGATCTACCGATAATCCGGCGCGAAATTCTTGATCCAGATCAAGACGATCAAGTTCATCCAATGTTAGTGAGGTGATCGGCAATTTGGAACTGGCGCCGGGCATGTTCAAAGGCGGCGGTAAGCGGGGAGCGACGATGAGCGGTTGCGGCCTGATGGTAGCCGTCATCGATGACGATGCCGCGGTTTGTGAGTCGACACGTTTCTTGCTGGAGACCTATGATTTTGAGGTGCGGACTTACTTAAGCGGCGCCGATTTCCTTGGAGACAATCCCGAGATCGCGTGCCTGATTGTTGACTATCAGTTGCCGGGTCTGAGTGGCCTGGCGGTCGTCTCGGAGCTGCGAACGCGCGGCAGCCTCGTCCCGGCAATCATGATCACGGCGACGACCGACCTCGCGGTCGAGCGGCGTGCGACCGAACTCGGCATCAAACGAATTTTGCAAAAGCCTTTGTCGAACCAAGTGTTGCTGCGGGCCGTTCGGGAAGAGCTGGAGTAGAAAGACTGTCTTGTGATTATACGCCGATTGCCAGGCTATGACCTCGGGATGGGGCGTAGTGTACTTTGGTAAAGTTTGATGCAGATCAATTCGTCGAGAGCAGGCGCAGCTATCCTGCGCCGACGCGGGCGATCGTATTCCCCTAATATCCCGATCGCTCGCTGGGACCCCGGCTTCCCCGGGCCGGGGTTTCCCTTTTGCGAAAGCACATTCGCTCGGCGGACGCAGGTCTCAAAAAAGTCGTCCCCTGCGAGCAGTCGTCTTCGCGAACGGCCTCGCGATACTGGTTTCCGTGACGTGTGCAAAACTCAGAGGATTTCCTGTCTCAGCTTTGATCTACTCGCGTTACCTACAACCCTCCACGTTCAATGGCTCATCAGCAATGGGACTGGAGCGTGCGCGAGGAGATGCCTCGTCACGCCACCGAGAAAGCTCTGTAGCAGCCGACTGTGGGTGTAAGCGTCCATCACGGTCAGCGTGGCTTGTTGCTCGCGTGCGGCGGAAACCAGGGCCGCGCCGGTGGCGTGCTCACCCTTCGGACCGACCAATGGGTGCGCTCTAAAGCCGTGCCAGGAAAGATATTCAGTCAGATCAGCCGGACCATGAATGGTCGGTCATGTCGGAAGGCGGCTTTTCGCCGATGACCAGCGTCGCGCGGCCGCTGCCGAAGACCGCGGCGTCGAAGCAACGCTGTGCCTGGATGGCGCCCAATGACGGGCTTGGCACGACGATCAGATCGCTGAGGCGCCCCTGACGCGTCACCACCGCCTCGATCTCGCCGATTTGCTGCGCCCGGGTCGCAAAGCAGGGATCGAGGCGCCCGCACGCGGTTTCGGGCAGGTTGTTGCTAGTTCGCCAACCGGTGTCGATCTCGCAGGTGGCCCTAAGCAGCTTGGTCAGCCACATCCGTCGCCACCAATGGTCGGGCTCTCTCCATGCCGCGTGAAGTAAGCTACGGGCAGGTTTTTAGGGTGAGCCGAGAAGCTTTTCAAGCTGCTGCAGCAATTCTCCATAGCGGGTAAAGTTGCCTGTCGCGTATTGCCGCTGCATTTCTTGAAACACCGTGCGGGCGCGATCGAGTCTATCGGCATCCGTTTCCACCTCGGCGGTTGGAACGGTCGGTCGCAAAGACGCCCCGACGAGAAGGTCCTCGGCTTCGGTGAGACTGCGCGCCCACTCAATCTTTCGGTCGTCGGGCAACAACTGCGCTAGCACCACGCGGGCGAGCGTCGGGATCTTAGTCTGCTCGGCCTCGATATAGATCGGCTCGATTGCCATCAGCTGATTGCCGTTGAGCGGCAACACGATGAGGTTGCCGCGGATCACCTGTGAGCCGTGCTGATCCCAAAGCGTCAGGTCTCCCGAGAAACGGCTGTCCGAATTGATCCGCGATTCGACTTGTGCCGGACCGTCGATAAAGGCTCCTTTCGGGAAGCGGAACGCCACCATCTTACCGTAATTCTCGCCGTCGGAGAGACCGGCGAGCCATCCGGCCATCTGGTTTTTCCCCGCTACCGACAACGGCAGCATCAGCAGGAATTCGGGACTTTCGGCGTTTGGAAGCTGCGTGATCACGTAATAAGGCATAACCTCGATCTCGCGATCGCGATAAAGCTCGTGTGGCACCTCCCACCGGTCCTCGCGATTGTAAAAAGTTGTGGGGTCGGTCATGTGATAAGTGCCGTACATCTCGGCTTGGACTGTGAACAAATCCTCGGGATAGCGAATATGGCGGCGCAGGTTCTCCGGCATGTCGGTGCGATCCTTGAAGAAACCGGGAAACATCCGCCAATAAGCCCCGATAATCGGATCGCGCTTGTCAAAAACATAGAACGTCACTGAGCCGTTAAAGGCGTCGACGACTGCTTTGACGGAATTCCGCAGATAGTTGCGGCCATGGAACTGGGGGAGCGATCCCCGATAAGCGTCGCTGTAGGGATAGTTCCACGAGCTGGTGTAGCCATCGATGATGTAGGAATAATGGTCGCCGTCAGCGACGATGTAAGGATCGTGGTCAAAGGTCAGGAACGGCGCCAACCTTCCGACCCGTTCGACGATATTCCGCCGCAACAGCGCCCGACTGTCAGGTGTGAAATATCCCGAAATGAACAGGCGCAGCCCGTCGCGTTCATTGGCGACGACGAGCTTGCGCCAGAAGCTTGAGAGCGGAATTCCGCCCTTTCCTTCGTAGACGGTTTCGGCATTCACTTGGCCCCGTGGAAAGTCGAATTCCTTCTCCGATGTGCGGACATAGACCAGATCCTGAGTCAGCCCACCGTAGTAGATTTCGCCGTGCGTTACCGCGAGGTCGCCCTTGGCTTTAACCGGGATATCATGCGCCCAGAGTATCGGATTTCCGCGGTTGTCCATCTCGTTGACCGGGACGGCGACAGCGCCGTAGCCGTGCGTGTATTTCAGCGCAAGGTTGACCCACACTTTGGCTTGATCGGGTAGCTTCTCAAGGTTGAGCTCGCGGGCGGTGATCATCACCTGACGTTCGGCGCCATCGACCTGGTAACGGTCGATGTCCACGCCGGCGAAGCTGTAATACGGTCGCAGACCCTGGATCTGCTGAAGTTGCGGTTCGAGCGCTCGCCAGTCCCAGATGCGGGCGTCCTGCAAGGTTGCAGCATTCTTGTCCAAGTCCTGGCGGGTAAGCGGAGCAGCAGAGATCGCGAATTCCCGCTCTTCGACTGACGGCCCATCGAGATTGTAGGCCTCCCGTGTGCCGGCGATGCTCCTCGTCAAAAAAGGCCGCTCGAGCGTTATTTGATTAGGGCCCACATACACCTGCTCGACGGCCGGGGGGACGACAACAGCTCCGATATAGAGAACCGCAAAAACGCCGCACGGGAGAAGCCAATGGGACGGCCGCATGACGAGCCAAGTCAGGAACCGTGCCATAGCGACGGCGGCCGCCAAAACGAAGGCGGCGGCAAACCAGCAAACCATAATGACGTCGTAAGCCGGCACCCAGAAATTGACATCGGCGTAGGAGCCGCCGGCAACGACTGTTGAATGGCCGTTGATGATCAGGTGATACCGGCCGAGAAAACGAGAGACGCCCATAGCGATGCAGAGGAGCGCCGCCAGTACCGCACCCTGGCGGAGCCAAGTCCTCCAGATCAGCTCGTTTTGTGACCATGAATCCAGATCACCCGAGTCGATGACGCGCAGTGGTCGACGAGTGCCCCACCCGCGCCGGTATGCCGGCTGATGCCAGGGCTTCCCCGAACTCGGATAAAACGCGAGGCCGATCAGGGCCCAAAGCGCGATCGTCATGACGAGAACGGTGATGACGATGGTGACCACCGCGTCGTACCAGGGCAAGACGAGAAGGTAGAAGGAAATGTCCCTACCGAAGACCGGATCGGCGGCCCCGACGGCGGTTGCTCCGAGGTAGCCCAGTAGCGGTATCCAAAGGTTCGTCGCCCCGGCGCCGACCAGAGCGGCAAGAATCCATCCCGCGACCCAAGGAGCACTACGCGGCACCGCCGACAATGGTCGACACACCGCCCGGAGGTTAAATCCGAGAAAGGCACCCACAGAAATCAGCAGCGTGAGGAAGATCCCGGTGCGGATTCCGAGTGCCAACCAGTAACGGTAGCGTTGGCCGATTTCGCCGAACCAATAATTTTGTAGAGAAATGGTCAACGCCACTTCGAAACCGATGATTGCTACGGCCGCCGCAGCGATGTAGGCCAAGTCGCGATACAGGCGATGCAGAAAGATCACTCCCGATCGACCGCTTCGTCCCGTCAAAAGTGTGCGAGCAAGCGGAAGCGCCGCAAAAATCACCAAAGCAACGTAGGCGGTCAGGAACATCGAAGTGCTCCTTTCTGAACGGAATTCCTTCCGGCAGTAGACATGGCGCATCATCCTCACATGCGCATCGCCACCGCCTTGAGCTGGATCAACGCGTCCGTAAAAAAGGACGCGTTGGATACGAAAACAATGTCTGCTTCCGTAGAACCACTCGTATTTGCTCCGACGCCCGGGCGTGTCGCCGCGGTCCACGGCTCGGTCGTTGACCTCTCCTTCGCTGGCGGGATACTGCCGGCGATCAATGAGGCTGTCGCGATCGAATGGGATCTTGGACCACCGCTGGTCGCCGAAGTGCAGCAGCACCTTGGTCCGGCGATGGTGCGGGCGGTGGCGCTTGGCGGCACCGCAGGCTTACGGCGCGGCACGGCTGCACGCGCCCTCGGTACGCCAATCTGCGCACCGGTTGGCGATGCGGTACTTGGGCGGCTGCTCGGCGCAGTCGGCGAGCCGAGCGATCGGGGTCCATCTCTCCCGCGGGGGATCGAGCATCGGACGATCCACGGC
>Ga0310909_10003094_pt1 | contig 10377 bp, 8 predicted proteins | sample GREbulkMGT000H_FD_203449 | JGI IMG/M metagenome (GOLD analysis project Ga0310909, IMG submission 203449) | Lab enrichment of tropical soil microbial communities from Luquillo Experimental Forest, Puerto Rico - GRE.bulkMG.T000H | ecosystem: Environmental > Terrestrial > Soil > Tropical forest >... | reverse complement strand
GGGTGGCGTCAAGCCGCGGATGCTGCGCGAGGATGCCTAAAGCGCGGTAGGCATCGACCAGCATCGCGAGTGAATCGAGCTGCGACTGGTCGTTCACCGTGTTACTGATGCCGCGGCCAGAAAACGAGTCGAGGATAAAGGCAGCGACCCCGAGTGAGTTGATCTCCTGCGCCCAGCGATCGGTGGCGGCGCTTACTCCGCCCGAACCGTGCACGAGAATAACTGCCGGAAGCTTGTCGGTGCCGGGTTTCGGGATACGCAATTCGCCTGCGATCACCGTCGGCTTGCCGTCTGGGTTGCCGGTTAGAACCTGTTGCGTCTTCAAGGTCACGGTTTCGATCGGTTTAACCTCGATGCGAAAGACATTTTGCGCATGCAGATCGCTAGGCAGGCAAATCAATGCCAGCGGCACTGCTAGATTCAACCACGATCGGATCGTCATCGGGCACTCCCTGGCGTTAGCGAGTCGACGTGTTGGCACATCGATTATTGATTGAGCCGAGATTCTGTGATCCGGCATGGAAGATTAACCCCTGCGAGGCTGATCGACGGACAAATTTTGACCCCCTTTGAGCAGGTTGACAACACCCGATCTCGCCGTTGCCTCCCACGCCGGCAAGGTCGATCCGCGGCACACTAACCGATTCGTCCGTGGGCGTGCCGTGCTTAGGGTCGGTTTGAGCCGTTGGCTCGGGGTCGAGGGCAGTCGATGAGCTTGAGGGGCCGCGAATGGCAGCACGGGGTAAATAGCCGCCGTTCCCGATTTGCCCGGCCTCACGTGCCCATGCTGTAAAAGCGGTCATTCGTCGCGGAAGCCATAACATTAAAACCCGACGCTGCGTTCTATTTCAGCGCTGCCGCTGGTCGGCTAAAAGACAGAGGTCTATTGTTGTCCGTGAGGGGCTGCCGTTCCCGAGGATCACCGCATGGACGTAGCGGGGTGGCTGCAGAGTTTGGGCCTTGAGCGATATGTGCCGGCGTTCCTTGAGAACAGGATCGAGGCTGACTTACTGCCGAGCCTGACCGTGGAGGATCTAAAGGACCTCGGCGTCACGTTAGTCGGCGATCGCCGACGGCTGCTCGACGCCATTGCCGCGCTCGGCACCGCGGTTCCACCCGCCGCCACGCCGGTGGCTGCCCCAGACGCGCCGGCGCCCGCCGAGGCCGAACGCCGGCAGCTGACGGTGATGTTCTGCGATTTGGTCGGCTCGACGGAACTCGCCGCCCGCCTCGATCCCGAGGATTTGCGCGAGGTCATCGCCGCCTATCACCGCGCTGTCGCCGAGATCGTCGCCGGTTTCGACGGCTTTGTCGCGAAATACATGGGCGACGGCGTTCTGGTCTATTTCGGCTACCCGCGAGCGCATGAGGATGATGCCGAGCGGGCGGTCCGGGCGGCGCTGGGGGTGGTCGACGCGGTCGGACGCCTCGACGTCAAATCCGCAAAGCTCCAAGCGCGCGTCGGTATCGCTACCGGGCTGGTAATCGTCGGCGATCTGATCGGCGAAGGCTCGGCGCAGGAGCAATCGGTCGTCGGCGAAACACCGAACCTCGCCGCACGGCTGCAAGCCTTGGCCGAGCCGGACGCGGTGATCATTGCCGTGGGCACGCGCCGGCTGGTCGGAAATCTCTTCGAATACCGCGATCTCGGTGCCGTCGAGGTGAAAGGCATCGCAGGGCCTGTGCCGGCCTGGCGGGTGTTGCGCCAGAGTGTCGTTGCGAGCCGGTTCGAGGCATTGCGTGGGTCGGCGCCGCTGACCCGGCTGGTCGGCCGCGACGAGGAGATCGACCTGCTGCTGCGCCGCTGGGGCGCGCCAAGGCGGGGGATGGCCAGGTCGTGCTGGTCTCCGGCGAACCCGGCCTCGGCAAGTCGCGCATCACCGCGGCGCTGGAGGAACGCCTGCACGCCGAGCCCCACCTCCGCTTGCGCCATTTTTGCTCGTCCTATCACCAGGACAGCGCGCTGTTCCCATTCATCGACCAGCTAGGCCGGGCGGCGGGTTTCGCTGGCGACGATTTGCCCGCGGCCAAACTGGAGAAGCTCGAGGCCGTGCTCGCCCTAGCCGCCCCGCCGTCTGAAGATGTGGCATTCCTTGCCGATTTGTTGTCATTGCCGGCTTCGGAGCGCCATCCGCTGCCGAACCTCAGTCCGCAACGCAAGAAGGAAAGGACACTGGAGGCGCTGATCCGGCAGCTCGAAGGTCTGACGCGCCAGATGCCGGTGGTCATGGTCTTCGAGGACGCGCATTGGATCGACCCGACCTCGCGCGAGCTGCTCGACCTTACCGTCGAGCGCGTCCGCAGTCTGCCGGTGCTTCTGATAGTGACCTTCCGCCCCGAGTTTCAGCCACCGTGGACCGGCCAGCAGCAGGTCAGCATGCTGACACTCAATCGCCTGGACCGGCGCGATCGGACCGCTTTGGTGGCGCAGATCGCCGGCGGCAAACCATTGCCCGATGAGGTCGTCGCCCAGATCGTCGATCGCGCGGATGGCGTGCCATTGTTCGTCGAGGAATTGACCAAGAGCGTGCTGGAGAGCGGTCTGCTGCGCGAGGAGGCGGACCGTTATGTTCTCGATAGGGCATTGCCGCCGCTGGCCATCCCGACGAGCTTGCACGCCTCGCTACTGGCACGACTCGACCGGCTGGCGTCGGTACGGCTGGTAGCGCAGATCGGTGCCGCGATCGGACGCGAATTCTCATACGAGCTAGTGCGTGCCGTCTCTCGTCTTCCAGAAGACGAGCTGCTAGCTGCTCTCGCTCGCCTCGTGGCCTCCGAGCTGGTCTTCCAGCGTGGCGCGCCACCCGACGCGGTCTATGCCTTCAAACACGCGCTGGTACAGGACGCGGCTCACGGCAGCTTGCTGCGCAGCACTCGGCAGCAATTGCACGAGCAGATCGCCGAAGCGCTGCAAACCGGTTCCCCCGAGCTGATGGACAGCCGGCCCGAACATTTCGCACAGCATTACGCCGAGGCCGGGCTCATTGAAAAATCCGTCGTCTGCTGGGGCAAGGCGAGACATAGGTCCGCCGCTCGCTCGGCGATGGCGGAATCGGCCGCGCAATTTCAAAAGGGGCTGGACCAGCTGGCGCTATTGCCAGACGACCACAAACGTCAGCGAGAGGAGCTCGAATTTCGCAGTGCACTAGGTGCGGTATTGGTGGCCGCGAAGGGAATCGCTGCGCCGGAAACGGGTGATGCATATGCCCGTGCGCGAGAGCTCTGGGAGCAGCTCGGTTCCCCCTCGGAGTTCCTTCATATTCACGATGGGCAGTCTCTCCATCACGCGTTCCGCGGCAAGCTCGATCTGGCGTTGCGCTTGGACGAGGATTTGTTGCGCCTGAGTCGTCTACGCAACGATGCTGCCGGGCTCGTTCTGGGTCACTACGGATCTGGTCGCGACTTGATGTTTAGCGGCAAGTTTGCGTCATCCCGAAGGCACCTCGAAGAGGCACTTGCACTTTATGATCCAGTGTCCCATCGCTCGCTTGTGCACCAAGGCGGGATTCACGCCGACGTAATATCACAGTCAGCTTTGGGGATCGTGCTGTTTTGTCTCGGCTACCCAAAGCAGGCGTTGGTGCAGAGCAACGCAGCCGCCGCTGAGGCGCGGAGGCGGGCTCATCCTCCGTCTTTGGCTGCGACCTTGTCATTAGGCACCAGACTGCTCTCGCTCGTCGGAGACGCCGCAGTTCTCGGCGAGTGGGTAGACCAGCTGGTCGCGGTCACGACCGAACAGGGTTTCCCCTTCTGGGGTGCGCTGGGAACGATCTATCGCGGGTGGATCAAGGTCAAAGATGGCGCTCTAGCGGAGGGAGTATCGCTCCTTCGCGATGGTTCGATCGCTTACCGCTCCATGGGGGCAGAGGCGTGGTTGCCGCATTTTATTGTCATCCGAGTGGGCGCGTATGAGATCGCGGGGCAAGTTGAAGAAGGTTTGGCCCTGTTTGACGAGGCGTTTCAGATCGTTGAAAGTACAGGGGAGCGCTGGCAAGCAGCAGAGCTATACCGGCACAAAGGCCGGCTGCTGCAGCGGCAAGGCCATACGGAGGCCGCCGAGGAACTGTATCGCAAAGCCCTGAGCATAACCGCGGAGCAAGACGCCAAGATGTGGGAGTTGCGCGCCGCCGTGAGCCTCGCCCGGCTGCGCGGCGACCAGGGTCGCCGCGCCGAAGCCTGCGACCTTCTCGCTCCAGTCTACGGCTGGTTTACCGAAGGCTTCGACACGCCCGATCTCAAAGAGGCAAAGGGGCTGCTCGACCAGTTGGCGTGAGCTGCTGATTCGCGTTGTGCGAATGACCGCTCCCCGGTAGACCCAACGATCCGCCGGCGACGACACGAAGGTCGGTTCAGGGTCGACGGCGGTCTATCCGCGATTGGCTCGAGAACGGCAGCAGTGGGTGGATAGCGGGCATTCGCATAGCGAGCCGCTTGATCGTTTCGCCAACCTCGGAGGATCCCATGCGACCACACTCTGGTGAAACGCTTGGTACCTGCGTCGGGGGTGGGGCGGTGGTAGGCGCCCGCGCTTTCTACAAGGTAGCCACTCCGCAATGGCTGTTGCTGTTCTCAAACGCATACGTGATCGCACGTATTGTCTTGGCGCAACTATCAGGGCAAGCATCTCGCAGTAGGGAGATGCAAAATATGGCCTTCAACTTCGACGGCTGGCGGGTGGTGGTCGCCGGCGGCAGCCGCGGCATCGGCCGCTCCACCGCTTTGGGCTTCGCCCGGGCCGGGGCCGGTGTGTCGACCTGCGCGCGCGGGGCGGAGGACCTCGCGCGGACGCACGCCGAGATCGCCGCACATGGGCGCCCAACGCATTCGGCGGCCTGCGACCTCGCGGACCGGGACGCAATCGTCCGCTACATCAGCGCGGCCGCGGCGGCGCTCGGCGGCATCGATGTCCTGGTCAACAACGCCTCGGCCTTCGGCATAAGGGACAACGAGGAGGGCTGGGCCGGGGCGGTGTCGGTGGATATGATGGCGACGGTGCGCGCCAGCCATGCGGCGATCCCCTTTCTGGAGCACGGGACCGGCCCCTGCATCATCAACATTTCCTCCGTCGCCTCGCTGCGCTGCGGTGCGGCGCGCCCGCCCTACGCGGCGATGAAGGCGGCGGTGAACCACTACACGGCATCGCTGGCCGCGATCCTGGCGCCGAAGCGCATCCGGGTGAATGCGATCGCGCCGGGCTCCATTGAATTCCCGGGCGGCCACTGGGAGCGCGCTCGGCTCAACAACTTGCCGCTGTACCATGCGGCACGCGCGAGCATCCCTTTCGGCCGCATGGGCGAGCCCGAGGAAATCGCGGACGTGGCGCTTTTCCTCGCCTCACCCTACGCACGCTGGATCACGGGTCAGATCCTCGCCGTGGATGGCGGCGAGAACCTTCTAGGGCTCTGATCGGACCTCGGCCCGTCTTGAATTCGGCACGAGCCACCGCGCCTCGATTGGGAAATACGACATCAACTTCACGCTAGTCGGCAGTAGCCCATAGGATGAGAGAACTCCGATAAGCCTGAGGAGAAGGAACCGATAATGCCGGATTTGGACTAATGGAGAGTCGTTCGTATGATTACGGCACTAATTGATCAATCGGAATAGGAATATTCGCCGGGCCCAGAAAATATGCCGTTCCAAAATTTTGCGTTCTCCGTCTCCATCCCCGGCACCACATACCACTGTGCACCGATCGATCCGGGCGGCGTCTGCCAATTGCTGCGAATCTGGTTCCGCCAGGATTGATATTCTTGCGGCGTCGCGGCGGCTGGTGGCGGCGGCGAACCCCTCGGCCGGTTGCTAAAATCATTGATCCACTGGGTCTGTCGCTTTAAAAATTCATCCTTCCACTGCTTATCTTGACTTACTGGCAGAAGCTTTCCGATTGTACGCCAAAGGTAAAGAGTGCGCAAAAGCAATTCCCTATCAAAATCACGTAGCCCTCGTGCAAGATCCACCTGATCCTGCGCTTCGCCTCTTTGTATCTCATTTTTGATTTCATCGTTAGCGTCTCTAGTCGCCTGATCCTGCCCGGCAATGAATTCCTTATATTGTTTTTGCCAACTGTCAGGGGCCCACATCTGCGTTCCCGCCGGGGGCGACGACATCGCCGGCGCAGCGAAGGCGAGCGCTGCATTTAATCCTTGTGGATATGCCCTCGACGCCGACGTGGTCGCTTGCCTCCGATACATCTCCTCGACCGTGGCAGCATGCACCGCTGCCGACGGCGAGGAAACTGACGCCGCGAGCGCGCCGGTGACGAGCGCGGCACAGAGGAGTCTCGTCATGAGTGAGATGCCCCGCCCACGCACCTTAAGCGCCATGGTATTTCGTCGTATATGGATATGGCCTGCGCTACTTGGCAGGCCTTACAACCGTACCGCAACCGCCTTTACCGGAGCGACGGGCGTGCGACCGGACAGCGTTGCGCCGCTCGCGGAGATGCTGCGCCTCAACGGTTACGCCACGGCCGCTTTTGGCAAGTCCCACGGGACGCCGCCATGGGAGCTCAGCAACTCGGGGCCCGACATGACCGATCAATCGATCCAATGGGTCCAGTCTGAAAAGTCGCTGACGCCAGACAAGCCGTTCTTCATCTATTTCGCGCCCGGCGCCACTCACGCTCCGTACCATGCGCCGAAAGAGTGGATCGCCAAGTACAAGGGAAAGTTCGACCAGGGATGGGACAAGTTGCGCAGTGAGACGCTTGCGCGTCAGAAGGCGCTTGGCGTCGTGCCGGCCGCCACGCAGCTCGCGCCGAAGCCGGATGCCATCAAGGATTGGGATGGGCTCAGCGCAGATGAAATGCGCCTGTTCGCGCGCCAGATGGAGGTCTTCGCGGCCTTCGGGGAATACGCCGATGCGGAGATCGGCCGACTGATTGCGACACTTAAAGATCTCGGCCAGCTCGACAATACGCTCATCTTCTACGTCATTGGCGACAACGGCGCGAGCGCCGAGGGCGGCACGAACGGTCTCTTCAACGAGATGACCTATTTCAACAATGTTGAAGAGCCGATCACGCAGCAGCTCGCCCATATAGACGACCTCGGCGGACCGCTTGGCTACAACCACTATGCGGCCGGCTGGGCGGTGGCGGGCGACACGCCGTTCACCTGGACCAAGCAGGTCGCCGGCAGCTACGGCGGCACGCGCAACGGTATGGTCGTCTACTGGCCGAAGGGGGCGAACGAGCGGTAGGCGCGACCGATTGAAGCCCGTCTTTGAGACCATGCGAGCCTCGCCAAACGCTAAAATGGCCGCCGATCCAGGGGCGCGTGGGGTTGTTCCAGACCATCAACCGGTATGTTTCTGCCGTTGATCCAATGGGCCCGCGGCGACGCCAGAAAAGCGATGACATCGGCCACCTCCTCGGCGGTCCCCAGACGGCAAAACGGAAAACCATGGCGGACATAGTCATCAAAATATTCTTGGTTGGCGAGGCGGTAACGATCCCAGCCATTGCCCGCGACGAGAATTGACCCAGGCGACACCGTGTTCACCCTGATGCCGTGCGGTACAAATTCCAGTGCCCAACGCTCGGTATCGAAAATCAGCGCCGCCTTTGCTGCACCGTACTGCCCAGACATTGCAAGCTGGGGCGACCAGCCGGAAATCGATGCCACATTCACGACTGCAGCACCGGTGCGGCCCTTCATATGCGGGAGGGCCAGCCGCATCATCCGTACCGTCTGGATCAGGTTCCGTTCCATGGCGCTGCGCCAATCGTCATCCGTGCTATCGGCGATGCGCGCTCCTCCGCCGCCACCACCGACGTTGTTGATCAGGACATCAATCCCGCCAAAGGCCGCGACGGCTGCCTTGACTAGCCCTGCCGCCTCACCGGGCTTGCTGACATCGGCCGCGTGAGCGGCCACGTCCGCAGTGCTCGCGCGTAATGCCGCTCCCGCTTCGGCCAACGGCCCGGCCGAGCGCGCCGAGAGCATCAACCGGCAGCCCTCGGCGGCAAACGCTTTGGCGGTCGCGAGACCAATACCGCGGCTTGAGCCGGTGATCAGTACGACCTTCCTTGCCAGCTTCAGATCCATAGGCTTATCCCTGCGCCTGGTGTTCGGCGATCCAAGACTTCACCTGGTCGTAGTAGTTGGCGAGATAGTACTCGGCGATGTCGTCGGCGGTAGTCGCCCAGACGCCGTCATGCCCGAGGATGTAGCGCAGCGCCTCGTCGAGATGCTTGGCCGCATTGGGCCGGCCGATATTGTGTGGGTGCAGCGACAGGCACATGACCCGGCCGTTCTCGGCGCCCTCGCGGTAGAGCGTGTCGAACTGGTCCTTGATCATTTGCTGGAAGTAATCGGCCTCGCGATTCCAGGCCAACATGCCTCCGTCATTGGTTTGGCCCGTATAAGGAACGTAGGTGAATTTCTGACCGCCGCGTACGTTGATCGGCCAAGGCTGATCATCGATGATCCATGACGTGTGATAGAGGCAGCCAGCCTCAGCCATCAAATCGTCTGTTCTGACCGTGTAGCCCGCACCCCCACCGAGCCGTCCCTTCAGACTTTTTCCGGTCATCTCCTTCAGGTGCGTGATGAAGTCCTGCCAGTACGCCCGCTCCTGCTCCTCGCTGTAATGGTAGATCGACCGGCTGTTGTAGAGCCCATGCGCCATGTAATCCCAGTCGGCGGCAATCATGGCGTCTTTCACTTCCGGAAAATGATCCAGCAGCTCGAGATTGAGACAGGAGCAGGCGCGAACCATGTGCTTGTTCAGCACGTCGAGCATACGCCAGAAGCCGGCACGATTGCCGTAGTCCATGCGCGCGTAGAACGGAATATCCGGCTGGGTCGGACGGCTTTCGGGCAGGTACTCGAAGAACTCCATGTTCGGTGCGACCCAGAACGCAACGCGCGCATTGTTCGGCCACTTGATGACCGGACGGTCAATGATGGGCGCATAGTCGAAGCGCCCGGGTGCGAGAGCCATACTGTCCTCTCTCCGCCTGAAGGGGGTTAATTCGACGACGAATCCTGCGATGCCTATCCCGCGTGCCTCTTGAACCAGTCGATAATCTCGACGCCGGTCGCCTTCCACACCCCTTGATAGGCGCAGATATGGCCGAGCACCTCGTCGAGGTGCCGGATCCGCCACGGCTGACCCATAATCCACGGATGCAGATGGAGCACCATCACACGACCGGTGGTGGCGCCGTCTGCGTAAAGACCATCGAACCACTCGCGCCACAACAAGTTGACCTCGTTGATCGTGCGGCGGCCGTGCAGGTGGATGTAGTTGTCGTCGAGATAGGCATGCACGCCCAGCGAGTAGAGCTCCCCAGTCTTGGGGGTCATCTTGTAAGGCTGCTCGTCGTTGCCCCAGTCGCACACGTAGCGGATACCTTCCGCCGCCAGGAGGTTGGGGGTGTTCGGGGTCTCTTGAAAGTCGGGGCCGGACCAGCCGATCGGCCGTCTACCCGTAGCCTTTTCGACCGCCTCCATCGCGGTGCGGATGTACTCTCGTTCCTCGTCCTCGGACATGCCGATATGGATGATACGGCGGCGCGAGAGCCCATGCGCGATGAACTCGGCATCGCGCTTCAGGCCTTCCTTGACAAGGAACGGGTAGTGGTCGGCAACCGCCTTATCGAGCGCCAAGGTCGGCTTGATGCCGTACTTGTCCAGCACGGCAAGGATACGAAAGACCCCGACGCGGTTGCCGTACTCGTGGTTGCCGTAGCCGCCGATGTCGGGAAAGCTCGGCTGGTTACCGGTCCATATCCCCTCCGGGCCGCCCATTGGGCTCACCGCCAGCGGGGTGCCTTCCGGCACCTCCCAATCCCAATGCTCGAGGTTGACGATGACGACAAGCGCGACGCGGGCGTTGTCGGGCCATCTGAGAATTGGGCGCGTAACGATCGGCGACCAAGAATAGAACTCTTGGTCCATCCCATAGGCGCGCTTTGCGGGCATCGCTCACTCCGATTGCTTCGACGGTTTGCGCCGTCGGATTGGTAGGTTTCGGACTCTGCGGCAGAATGGCTTTTCGCGGAAGAGGATCATGAACCGAACTATGACCGGTTCACGACGCAACAGAGGTGCGCCCGATGTGGATCGCAACCGACCCGAAGAAGCCCTCGGTCGGCCTGGTTCCGAATGGCGCGGGAGGGTGGCGAGTCGTGTTCCAGCTTGCTGCGTATGGGTGACGCCTTTGCGCCGAAGCCCAGCCTTCCATGGGTGAACGGGCCGGATCGACTCACAGCAGTCGTTTGATGCTATAGTGACGGTTAGCTTACCGGACGAACCACATGACCGACTTCGATTATGGGCTAGCGAACCACGCCATCCGCATCACTTCCGACCGGAGTGATTGTGTCTTCCTGTGGTTTTGGCCGCAGATGACCGCGATCAGGGACCG
>Ga0310909_10003093_pt1 | contig 10377 bp, 7 predicted proteins | sample GREbulkMGT000H_FD_203449 | JGI IMG/M metagenome (GOLD analysis project Ga0310909, IMG submission 203449) | Lab enrichment of tropical soil microbial communities from Luquillo Experimental Forest, Puerto Rico - GRE.bulkMG.T000H | ecosystem: Environmental > Terrestrial > Soil > Tropical forest >... | reverse complement strand
GCCGCTTATGAACGGCTCCCGCCAGGCCGAGCGTTTCCGGATCAGTACTGTCCTCAAGGCCTTCCCGCCCCAATGCTTGCAGCGCTTTTTCGAGCGCCACTTCACTTTGCGTTTCTTTGTCCTTGTAGGTGGATAGTGCAAGCTTTTGGCGAGCCCACGTGAGCTTTTTTGAGTCTACTCCAGGTGCGGTTAGGAACGTCTCGAGGAGGCGACGGGCCTTGCTGAAATCGTTGGCAGTCAGGGCTTCTTTAATCTCATCCATTTCCGGTTCGGGCATCTGAACTCTCCTTAGGCCCTTATCGCCAGTTTGTTGGAGTTCAGGTTCGGAGGCGGAGCCAACGCAATGATACTTCGACGAACTTCACGCTATTCGCCGTAGTCGCTCGGCCTTGCGCGCCGCCTGCGCCGCGCGCGGGTTCGGCGAGCGCGCCGGCCTGGCACCCATCTCGGTGTGAAAGATAACTCACTTGAGCTAAACTTTCATTACGAGGCCTCTGTCGGCAATAACTAGGTGGACCGATGAGCATCGTTGTCGTTTATCACAAAGACTGCAAGGACGGTTTTGGTGCCGCTCTTGTCGCCTGGAAGAAGTTCGGCGGTGAGGGCCGCTACATCCCCGTGTCGTACGGCACAGAACAGGATTCTTTCGTTGATGACATGGCCAAATCAGCGGAGCATCCGCCGGCCGAACTGTATGTGCTGGATTTCTCGTTCAATACCGACCACCTTCGTCGATTAGCCAAGGTCTTCAGAAAGATAACCATCCTTGATCACCACGACACGGCGCGAAAAGAATTGATGGAGGAGCGCAAAATTGATGAACAGCGCGGGGCAAACGTTTGGGCCGTTAACCGGCAAATCGAGGATCTTGGCAATGTCTCCCTGGATTTCGACATGGATAGGGCTGGCTGCCAGCTAGCATGGGATCATTTTTTTCAACCCTTCCAGACGATCAATCGCGAGATTTCTCGACCCGAGTTTATCAACTATCTAGGGTGGCGCGACCTTTGGTGGCACAAGAGACGTGACGCATACAAAAAATACGCTGATGTGATCGAAGCGCTCCATTTGTACTTGGATACGATACCATTCAGTTTTCAGTCGTGGGCCAAATTCTGTGACGAACCTCAGGACGCAATCTCAAAGGGGATGCCGATTGTCGCCTACCAAAAGCAAATACTTCGGAAGGCCGCCGCGAACTGCGTTGAGTGTGTGGTCAACTGGAGACGCAACGGAGCGACAGTCGCCCATCAAGTTGGACTGGTAAACGCGCCCCACTTCATGGCGAGTGACTTGGCCGAAATAGTTTATCAGCGTACCGATGCTGACGCCTACAAGATGGTTGCAATATGGTGCACCGGAAAGGACGGCGATGTGGCTGTATCCGTCAGATCGCTCGAACGGCCGGGCGACATCCATTGTGGGGAATTCGCCAAACTCTATGGCGGAGGTGGTCACCCAGGTGCCGCAGGATTCGCCATTAGTCTCGAACAGTTGACTAGGATATTTTTGCCGTTACCAAAATGAGGGTCAAACTGCGAGACGCCGGATCGATTTTTTGACTTCACGAAAATCCGCAAGCCTGGTAGCGGATCTGTGGCCGACAGAACGATTAACTAACCGCAACTAGCTTTGGCTTACCATCCTGGTTCGTCTTTGCTCTGACTAAGGCGGCATGGTCGATGGCTGTTTGCGCTGCGTAGCTCATAGCAAATGAGGCGATAGCATCATCCAACACCTCGCTCTTACCCATGTAGCCGGCGATTGCAGCGGTCTCCCCCGAGCGCGCATGGGCGCGCGCTAGCGTACGACCACAAAGCCGTACGTAATCCGAGAGCGCCCGCACTTCGCTGATATCGCTTATCCCTCCGAGCCTATGGTTTTTCAACGTGCGAACATAGAACTGACGACCAGAACTGTCATCTTGTGTGTAACCAAGAAAAATATCACTCGCGGCCTGCATCATTTGTTGGCCTTCTACAACACGTCGGCCCTGATGCCCGTCGTACGCGAGCCCGTCACCGAGCCGTTCCAGTACAGATCGTTGGGCCTGCTTAAGCTGAAGGAAGAGGGGTTCGCTGTCACCAGTCATCAGCAACGCAACACAGCAGAAAGTCCCGACGGAACCGACGCCAACAGCTTTAAAGGCAAGGTCTACTATTCTATGCCGGTCGAGAATATGACGCCGATCAGCACTCAACCCGTCGCGATACAAGGCAAAAACGCGCTTAGCATCGAATTTATGGTGAGCGTCGGCGTTCGGATGAAGGTGAAAGATCGTTGGCGGTCTGTCAGCAATTCGTATTAAATAACCATCTTAAGGTATGCGGCGGGTGCCCCGTGACACAGGTCTAGTGATAGGCCCGCCGTCAATAAAGTCGTTAAACCTAGTTTCCTAGTACGCTTTCAGCCTAGACATAACTGCACTGAGACGTTTCCGCCGATCCTCGTCTTCGACCTGAGCAACGCTCGCCTCGAGATCATGCACAATGCTGTCGATCTGCCATAACGCCGGGCCTTCCGCAGCGACTTCGTCGGAGAGCTCCTCGGCTTTGTCAGCGTCGCGGAGATCAAATGCCGCAGCGAGCAGCGTAGGGCGAAGCCATTCGTCGCTCGTGCCCCGGCGCTTCGCTCGATCACATGCTGCCGTCACTATATTGAGTACGGCCTGCGCGCGCTCCGGGTCACCTTTGCGATTGCGCTTACGATAAAGACGGGGCAAGTTGGAAGAGCAGTAGTATTCGTTCAAGTCCAACTCCATGCCGCGCTCGTAGCTTTCGATGGTTTTATTAAGATAAAAGAGTTGCTCTTGAGAGGTTGTTGCCAATTCATACAGGCGCTTGAATCGCCCCCCCAGCAATCCCAGGCGCTCAGGAGTCGGCCCAAATTCTTGTATAAGCGCATCGATTTCCGCGATTGCCTCGAGATGCTTGCCCGTGTGGGAGCGAGCAAATGCTTGCTGCTCTCGGACCTGGGTCAGGGTCGTTAGTTCATCAGGCAGTTTGCCGATAAAGTCGATCACAATTTTCCAGTCATCAGGCTTGTACACAGAAGCGCGCAGCAGCATCAGTAGCGCGAGAGCGACCGTCGGCAGCATTGGCGGAACTGAATAAGTTGCGACGAGCTCTTGAGCCCGCGCCATGCGCGCGGGGAGGGGGACGGTGCGCACTGTGCGGAAATCTGCCTGAAAGATCGCGAGTTGAGTCATCTGGTCTTTCATAGTTGACGCGGCTCGCTCGTCGACATTGGATGGGTAGCCATGTATTGATTCATGCATCGGCGAAGCGCCACCTGCACGTTTCTGAATTTCACCCTTCACCGCACTACAAAACGCTTGTGCGGTCTGCTCGGTAATCATTCCTTCGGGGAGCGGGTAGCGCACAGTCCGCATCTGCGCGACGTCGAAAAGTTGCCTGGACCAATCGGCCGCGAGCAATACGCAGCCCTTCTCTTTGGCGGCGTGGCGGATCCCAACCTCATAATATACGTTCACGTTAGCAATCGTCATGTCGGCTAACACCAGATCGGCAAAATACAGGCGTTCAAGCATCTGTGTGATAACAAGCGCCCCTGTGTCTTGATCGGCCCGCACCGGGTGATAACCCAGCGCCTGAATGACCGGGACGTAGCCTCGATCCCACAACGCATTAAAGTCGATCTCTGCTGGCCCGTGGCCCGCTTCGACCTGGGTCGGCTTGCGGCCGTAGGGCATGATCATGAAACACACGGGTCTTGGTATCGGCATGGCAACGCACCTCCTAGTCCAGAATTGAGCGGTCGAGGCTTACCCGCGGTTACTTCATTCGGAACAAATATTATAACGGCATTAATGACGCATTCATGCTCGATGGTCGGTGCGTCTTGTGCCACCGGCGACGAAGCTCTCGCTTATAGATCATTGCTTATCGTGTCGGAGGAAGGGAAGGCAGAATGGCCTACACTCGCAAGAATGTCTGGGAGCTCGGCGGTGTCTGGGCTGACCCGATCCTTTGGTATGCGCGCGGCGTAAAGGCAATGAAGGCGCGGGCTCTTAGTGAGCCGACGGGATGGCGGTTCTATGCAGCCATCCATGGGATTGACCAGGATCTGTGGCGGCAACTCGGCTATCTGAGCTCTGGCGATGCGATGCCAGGCAGCGGCGACATTGAAACCTATTGGAGTCAATGCCAGCACGGAAGCTGGTACTTCCTGCCCTGGCATCGTGGCTATTTGCTTGCATTTGAGGCGGTCGTTCGCGACGCAGTGGTCAAGCTCGGCGGACCGTCGGATTGGGCTCTTCCCTACTGGAACTACTTCAAACAGAACCAGGATGCACTACCGCCCGCCTTTGCGTCAGCGCACTGGCCGGACGGACAGGGCGATAATCCGCTTTATGTTCCACAGCGATACGGTCCGAACAACGACGGCGGCGTCTACGTGCCAGTTAACATGATCAACCTGAACGCACTCGGTGATCCTGATTTCTCAGGGGTAGCCAGCGGCGGCAGTCCTGGGTTCGGCGGTGTTAATACGGGGTTCAGTCACGGCGGCCAGGTCCATGGCGGCATCGAAACGCAGCCGCACGATTGGGTTCACGGCTTAGTCGGTGGCGGCGACCCCCAATCGAATTTACCCGGACTGATGTCTGATCCGGACACGGCTGGGCTCGATCCAGTCTTCTGGCTGCACCATGCTAACGTCGATCGGCTATGGGAGGTCTGGCGAAAGAACCCGACCAGTCATTTGGATCCCACCGACGCCAATTGGGTCAATGGACCTCTCGTCGTAGGCGGTGGTAGCTTTGTGCTACCGATGCCGGGCGGGGTGAGCTGGACCTACACCCCCGGTCAGATGAGCGATCTTTCGCAACTTAATTATACTTATGATGATGTGTCGCCACCATCTGCTACGCCGGAGATGGTTGCGCGGCTGGAGCGGCTTGGGGTGACATTGGAGACGGCCAACGCGCTTGCAAGGAGCACCGCCATGGCTGGCCCTAAGACCGTCGAACTGCTCGGTGCCAACAATGAGAGCTTACGCGTAATTGGTACAGAAGCCGGGACGTCGGTTACCCTCGACACTGCAGTCCAACGTAAAGTATCCACGAGCCTGGAGACGGCCGGTGCTGCAGGGAAACCAGCACCTGACCGAATCTTTCTCAATCTCCAGAATGTGCGCGGTCTCAATGATGCCACTGCTTTTAGCGTCTATATCAACGTGCCTGAAGGCGAGGATCCAGTCCAGCATCCCGAGCTTCTGGCCGGCAGCATCGCGCTGTTCGGCGTGCGCAAGGCGACGTTGGCCGATGGCGAACATGCGGGCGACGGTCTCACCTTCGTTTTCGAGATCACTCAGATTATCGACGCCATGCATCTCGCCGGTGCACTGAATGTGTCTCAGCTCCGGGTACGGCTGGTCCCGGTCAAACCCGTGCCCGAGGCCGCGCAGATTAGCATCGGTCGCATCAGCATATTCCGGCAAAGTACCTGACGAGGTCGCCTTATGGGCCGCGCCGCGCATTGGCCAGATACCTGGCTCGTTGTGCTCGGATCGATCATCTTGCTCGCCTGGTGGTTGCTAGCGCGCGACAGTGGTGGCTCGATGGTTTCCACTTTCTGTTCGTCCGATACACTGTGGGCGGTACCGCTGTCGCTTCGGTTAGATCTCGTACTGATGCTCGTCTCCCCGGCGCAGCTCGCTTCGGGTTCGGCACTGATGATCGCTGCCATGATGCTACCCTTGGTCATTGCGCCGCTTCGGCACGTCCGCGATCGGAGTTTCGCTAGGCAGCGAGCGCGGGCGACCATTCTATTCACCGCCGGCTATGTTGTGGTGTGGATGATTGTCGCCATAGTGCTCCAGCTCATTGCGGTCGCCGCGCGATGGGCAGTACCTACACCGCTGCTGTGCTTTGCCCTCGCGGTCATAACCGCAATACTTTGGCAGGTCTCGCCCACCAAACAATGGTGCCTGAACCGCTGCCATCGCCGGCCACATCTCGCTGCATTCGGGGCAGCGGCAGATCGCGACGCTTTTGATTTTGGTCTGACCAATGGTGCATCGTGCGCCGGGTCGTGCTGGGCGCTGATGTTGCTAACGCTTCTAATACAAGGTCAGATGTTGGGGATGATCGCCGTCACGCTCTTTATCTTTGCCGAGCAGCTCGAGGGTCCCGCTCAGCTCAAATGGCGGTGGCGAGGGCCCAGCAAGGCTCTACGGATCGCCGTGGCGCAAGTGCGTATGCGGCTGACAATTGCGCGTGCGAAGATATTGTGACTGCCGTTGACTGCAGCGTACTCGCACACTGTGCCGCATCATGATATAACGGCGTGCTTACACCAAGTTTGCCGCTGTGACATTGGCAACAGCGGAAATCACTATCACCAGTTACTTTTGCACGCGAGCAGGACGCAATAAGACTGACGCACGACTTCAGTAACGCTGATCAGGCGTGAAAGGTTGGAGTCATGTTGGCCGGTTTTTTTGAGGCCGTCATCGCCGCCATCTATCGGTTCATCAACCGCTCGCGGGTATGGTATCGCCTGCCGTTTCCCCTCGCCGTGATCAATTTGTTGGCGCTGCGGGTGGATCTACGCTGGCGCAATCTGTTCGATACCGAAACCGCGCCGCTCGATCCGCCGGTGCCCGGTAATTTCGACATCCGCCATTGTCGGACAGCTGACGGCGCCTTCAACGATTTATCGAAAACTTGGATGGGAATGGCGGATACCCGGTTTGGACGCAACGCGCCGCTGCCGCAGACTTTTGGCGAACAACCACCAAGCCTTTATGAGCCCAATCCACGCGTCATTAGTCGTGAGTTGTTGGTGCGCACCAACTTCATCCCAGCAACTAAGGTCAATCTGTTTCTGGCCGCCTGGCTGCAATTCATGGTCCACGATTGGCTCAGCCATGGCGTCAACGATACGCAAAGCCCTCCGCTACGATTTCCCGTCCCCGAGGATGATGATTGGCCTAAACCGGAGATGACCATCCTGCGCACCTGTCCAGATCACCAGCGCGGGCCACGGGATCAGGGCCGGCCAGCAACCTATCGCAACATAGTCACACATTGGTGGGACGGATCGCAAATGTACGGCTCCGACTTGCCAATGCAGCACTGTGTTCGTAGCGCACCGAGCAAGGAGCTTTTACCTGACGGCAAGTTATATCTCGACGCAACCGGACACCTGCCACTCGATCCACAAGGCGCCGACAAAGATCCGCTCCAGGAGCTCGCCGCCGTCAACGGGAACTGGTGGATTGGACTTTCTGCCATGCACACGCTGTTTACGCGTGAGCATAACGCGATCGTCGATCGTCTGAAAATTGACTATCCCGACAAAGACGGTGAATGGCTGTTTCAGAAAGCACGCCTCATCAATGCTGCACTGATCGTAAAAATCCACGCCACCGAGTGGACGCCAGCGTTGCTGCAGTCACCAACCTTGCAATATGCCATGCGCGGCAGCTGGTGGGGCGCGCTTGGCGAAGCTTATTTCAAAGCGTTCGGTCGATCGACGCACGACGAACTTCTTTCCGGCATTCCCGGCTCACCGACCGAACAGTATGCCGCCCCGTATTCAATTACGGAGGAGTTCACGGCGGTCTATCGACTGCACTCGCTCATTCCCGACGATTATTCGTTTCGTCAGCACAGCGATGACAAGGAAATTCTTGCCTGCACAATGGCAGATCTGTTTGCCGGCGGAACCACTAAAGTGCACCGCAAAGTTTCGTTCGACGACGTACTGTATTCGATCGGCACAAGTTATCCCGGTGCGCCGGTGTTGCACAATTATCCGCGACATCTGCGTCGCCTACCTGAAAAAATCGATCAAGGCATCATGACCGATCTGGCTGCGACAGATATTGTCCGCGACCGCGAGCGCGGTGTTCCACGCTATTGCGCGTTCCGCCGAATGTTGCGGATGAGTGTCCCGAAATCTTTCCAGGAGCTCACGGAGAATGAGACTTGGCAAAAGGAACTGGAAAAAATTTACCAGGATGTCGAACGCGTCGATCTTCTAACCGGCACGCTGGCGGAAACTAGGCCGCCGGGATTCGCTATCTCGGACACGGCATTCCGCATCTTCATTGTCATGGCTGGGCGCAGGATCAAAAGTGACCGCTTCCTGACCAGCGATTACAACACCCAAGTCTACACGCCCCTCGGCATTGATTGGATAGAGAAAAATGGCATGCGCGAGGTGCTGTTGCGACATGCCCCATCGCTGCATGCCGTTCTGAGGAACGTGCGCAATAGCTTCTTTCCGTGGCCCCGAGCAGCGAGCTGACGTCATGGCGCGGCGCATCCGTCTGCCCGGAATTGTTGACGTGGTGTTGGTCTCCGACCCAGCCGAAATTCGCGCCTTCAATGATGCTCGCGGCGTCGATCGCAACTTCGTCCTGCGCGGGCCGCTGATCAATCGCTTGATTGTGGCCCGTATCCGCCACTGGTTCCAGATTATGGGTCAGCTATTGCCCTCCCTCATGCCGCGCCACGACCACGTCCGTGCCGATCATCAGCAAAAGCTTGCCGCAGCAGTTGACCCGATGTCCAGCAACAAACTGTGGAGCGATTCACAAATCGATGCGCTTGCCGCTTATGTCCGCGGCGGCGGCACCGACGAGGCGGCCGGTATTGTTGCTCAGCAAATTGTCGGCAGTTTATTCGATCCGCTCTATCACGCAGATGGTGCGACTTGGAATGCCGCGAAACTGATCGATCAGTTTCGCGACGGCATCTCGCCGATTCAAATCGTGTGGCAGCTCACCGGACAGCTGCGCCGTGCGCGCGCTCTTTTGGTTGATCGCGCCAAGGCTGACCGTTGGACGATGCACGGCACCGCAATCGGTGTTCACGGGATTGTACGGGCCTTGGCGCAGATGCGTCGGCTGCGCTCCGAGCCGAACTCGGAATCTTTCAGCGATGAGGCGGTACTGTGGCAATGCCTCGTCCCGCCAAAACAAGTGCCCCGCACCGTCGAAGTCCCGCTCGAGACCCCGCTTGTGAAGGAGCCGTTGAGCGTCGGCTCCATTCTGATGCTGCAGCTGGAAGCTGCCTGGCCGCGAGCACCCGATGCGGAGCTGGTATTCATGCAGGGCCACTGGAACGCGTGCCCGGCGCGCGCCTTCGTGACCGGACTCCTCCTTATGGTGTGGCGTCGGACCTTACAGGAGTCCATTGCCACATGACCGAAGCGATGAACCAGGGCGTTACATCGGCCGCCGCCGGGGCCAGCAGCGATGTCATCTTTACACCGTTGAAATTTAACAATCTCGAGGTCAAGAACCGTGTTTTTCGCTCCAGCGTTTCCGGCCGTTTCGACAACGAAGACGGCTCGCTGACCCAGACGCGGATCAATTGGGAATGCAAATTCGCGAAGGGCGGCGTCGGCGCCATAATCTCATCTTACGTCCCGGTGCTGATGGAAGGCCGCATAATCGCCGGCTACGCGACCATCCACCGCGACGACTTCATTCCGTACTGGCAAAAGCTTGGCGAAGCTGTGCGTAGCTTTGACTGCAAATTTATCATGCAACTGTCGCACTCAGGTCGACAGATGGACATACCCGGCGTGCATAATTATGCGCGCCCGACGCTGTCATCGACCAGCAAAAAGGAATCGTTGCACGGCTTTTTGTGCCGGGCAATGACCATCGAGGAAATCCACTACACGATCGATGCCTTCGCCAAAGGCGCATGGCGGGCGCGCGAAGCCGGCCTCGACGGCGTCGAACTGCATGCCGCCAATGGCTATTTGTTCACACAATTCTTGAGCTCTGGCATCAACGATCGGACCGACGACTATGGGGGCTCGCTAGCCAATCGCGCCCGATTCCTGCTCGATGTGATTTCAGCGATCCGCGCGAAAGTCGGAAACAAATTTCATCTACAAGTAAAGATCAGCGCGGTCGATCACAACAATGTCGTGCCGTGGGAAAAGAAAGGCAACACGCTCGACGAAAGCGTGCAAATCGCAAAGTGGTGCGAGGCCGCTGGCGCCGATGCGCTACATGTCTCGACCGGCAGCCTATTTCCACATCCCTTGAATCCACCGGGCGGTTTTTCATTCGAGACTATCACCGCAACTTACGACGCGATGATCTCGTCAGGTATGAGTACACTGCGCAATTATTTTTTGTTCCGCTATCCGATCTTGCGACCAATATTCTACTGGGCTTGGTTTCGAATGAAGCGTGGTCGGCGAGTGGAAGGTGTCGGCGAAGATGAAGCGCGCGCGATCAAAGCCGCGGTAAAGATCCCAGTGCTCTCAACTGGCGGCTGGCAGACCGCCTCGAAAATCCAGCAGGCGATTGTTTCCGGTGCCTGTGACGGGGTTTCAATCGCGCGCTCGCTGATCGCCAATCCGAACCTCCCAAAATTCTGGGCTG
>Ga0310909_10003088_pt1 | contig 10381 bp, 20 predicted proteins | sample GREbulkMGT000H_FD_203449 | JGI IMG/M metagenome (GOLD analysis project Ga0310909, IMG submission 203449) | Lab enrichment of tropical soil microbial communities from Luquillo Experimental Forest, Puerto Rico - GRE.bulkMG.T000H | ecosystem: Environmental > Terrestrial > Soil > Tropical forest >... | reverse complement strand
CCGCCGGAGGGCGGGTCGCGGTCCCAGCTTCGGGTGAGAACCGCGCCCTGCCCCTCCGGCTCCGCTTCGGAAACCAACAACGAATGTCAGATTAAGTTCGAGCTATTACAACTAAGTATCTGACGAGTCCCCGTCATTTGCCGCCCGATTTCGACGTGGACCGTCGCCTCGCCCAGCTCGACGAGGACGGCTTCACGATCGTCGAGGACTACCTGAGCGAGGACCAGCTCGCTCGGTTCCGCGACGCCGACGGTAACCAGATGACCCCGAGCCACGCCGTCAAACAGGGCACGCGCTACCGCTACTATGTCTCCCGCCCGCCGATCACCAAAGATCAGACCGACAACTCCACTGGGCTGCGCATCCCAGCCATAGGGATCGAGCAGCTCGTGGCCAACCGGCTGCGCCAACGGCTCCTCGATCCCAGCAGCATCTATCAGGCGACACGGCGTTTCGATCCGTCAACGCAGCGCCGACTCATCGCGCGGGCCGCGGAAATCGGCAAGAGTTGGCTGCAGTTGCCAGCGCGCCTTGCTTGCAGGTCTGGTGAAACGCATCGACATCGGCGCCAACCAGATCGATATCCATGTCCGTGCGACACAGCTCGGCGCGCTCTTCGATGGTCCCGCCGTGCCATTGGTGGATGAGGCCAACGACGAAACCCAAATCCTGTCCGTGCCGGTGCGCCTGCACCAGTCGGGGCGGGAGATCAGGATGCTGATCGACAGGCGGACCCGTTTTCCACCGCAAAGCCCGACGCTCGGCTGATCAAGCTGTTGATTAGGGCGCACCGCTTCAACGCTACACTCGCGGACAGCGGCGGGACGCCGTTTGCCGCACTGGCCAAGCAAGAAGGGGTCAGTCAATCCTACTTCACGCGGCTCGTCCGCCTCAGCTACCTCGCTCCGGACATCACGCAAGCCATTCTCGACGGGCGCCAGCCACCCCACCTGACCGCAGACAAGCGCCTGGCGCACTCACGTCTGCCCTTGGCCTGGCAAGATCAACGGACCCTGCTCGGCTTTGCTTGAGCCGATCCGAACGCCAAGCCCCGCCGAGATCGCTAACCCGACCTCATTTGCGGCCGGAGCCGCCAACCTCGCAAACCGCGTCCTGAAGCACTGCGGTACTGGAATGTCGCCCCACAGAGACACTACCCCTCCTCGGCGCGCTGGACTTTGTGCGTCTCTGCCGACGCTGCCGTCCCGCACGCCCGCCACAATGGCGGAAAACCCGCTTCTTTCCTGCGACGGAGGCGAAATCCGGAGAGAGACGGACTGTCTGCTGGAGGGAATGGATTCGAACTGTCGGTTCCGGAAGCCATTGACTGCGCCGAACATCGTTCTCATGATCCAGGCGCCAAAATATTCGCGGGCGAGAATGGCGTTGAGCGGCGTCACCGCGCCATAGGAAAAGCCGAATGTTAGCGCGAGGCCCGATACGGATGGCGGCGGCCGGTGATAAGCCGAGTTCGTTCCCCTTCTCGGAGGCGATCAAACCAATGCCTGAAGCGGAAATAGCAAACGCAGGGCAGCTGCTCGATCTCATGCTCGAGTTTTTTGCCGACGACGGCCGCTGGACGCAGGGCCGTTATGACGACGGAAACGGCGGCCACTGCCTGGTCGGCGCTCTCCTGCAATTGGGCCGCAAGCATCGCCTGCCGACGGCACCGGCCATCGCGCTCCTGCAGAATGCGATGCCCCGCCCTGGCCTTCCGCTCGTGCACTTCAACGATACTCGTTGCGGCAGCGGCGCCGAGCTGCGCTCCGTCATCCTCAAGGCCCGCCGTCTGGCCCATGATGATGCGGAGCAGGAGCGCGCGGCCGCCGCGGTAAAGGCCTGGCTCCTTGCCCAGATCGAGAAAAAACGATCCGTAACGGCGCGGGAGGAGGCACTCGCCTCCGAACGCCTGGCCGCCTAGGGACCGCCCCAATCCATCCCCGAAAACCCGACACAAATTTGCGCCGCATCCACGGTTGGTTTCGCGAGATGTGGTTTGGTGCCGATGACAGGGCCCAGGCGTTGCGCGCCCGCGTGATGCCGCTCTTCACCGAAGGCCCTTTACGCATTCCTGATTTCATCGGCGCGGAAGCAGACGCTCCCAGCGATGAGGCTGCTCGCAGCGATTCTTCGCCCAAGATTAGGGTGACGAACTGACGGCCGCCGAAAACCGCCGAATCAGAGCGCAAGATCCGGATATAACTGCCGCCGACCCCGGAGGTAGAGACCACCCTGTTGGAAGGCGGAGATGCCTTCAGCCACAGCGGAGGGTCGATCCCATGTCACGCGAACAGGACAACAAGGCGATTGTCGCTCGTTGGTTCGAGGGGTTCTGGGGAAATCCCTGGAATCCCGAGATCATCGACGAACTCGCCGCCCCCGACATGCTGCTCCAATATTCGCTGCACGCCCCACGTCACAGTCGCGAGGACGTACGCAATTTCATGGAGGGGTTCCGTGCAGCGTTCCCGGACCTCAACTTCTGGGGCGCGGCCGACCTAATCGCCGAGGGTGATTACGTCGTGGGCCGGTGGGAGGGTGGCGGCACCCACACCGGGCCTGCGTTCAGTGATTTCCTTATCGGCTCTCTTCCGGCGGCGTCCGGTCGCAAAATGCGGTTCACCGGGACAACCGTACTCCGTGTCGAGAATGGCATGATCGCGGAAGAGGTCGGTCTCGACGATGGCGTCACGGCGCTCCAGCAGCTTGGCCTTTTGAAAGCCGCTTGACGTGAATGAGCCGGGCCGGGGATCGTCCTCGGCCCGAGTTTCAGCGGTCAGAGGTGTTTGATGGCCGACCCGGAGGCAATTTACAACTGGCGTCGTCTCGATGATCGGATAACGACATCTGGCCAGCCCACCGAGCAGCAACTCGCCGACATCCGCGCTCTTGGCGTACGGCACATCGTCAATCTCGGGCTCCACACCCACGAAAAGGCGCTACCGGACGAGGCGGCGAGCGTTGCCCGCTTTGGAATGACTTACATCCACATCCCGGTCGATTTTCAGAACCCGACCGACCAGGACTTCGATCAGTTCTGCGCCGTCATGGAACAGCTAAAGGATGTCCCCGTTCACGTGCATTGCATCGCGAACGCTCGGGTCTCTGCCTTCTTCTACCGCTATCGCCGCGACGTGCTGGGCATGGACGAGACACAGGCACGTGCCGAGATGGAAGCGGTCTGGCAGCCAAATGCCATCTGGGCGGCATTTGTGGCACGGCGAAGCAAGAGGCGCGATCAATGACGATCGGTATCAATGGAATGGCGCACGTCATCCTGACGGTGAGCCGGTTTGAGGCCGCCCGCGAATTCTATCGCAAATTGCTCCCCGAATTCGGCATCAAGCCGGTGTTCGATGGTGACGGGTTCTTCTATTGCGTCGGCGCTCGAACCGCTATCGGAATCGAACCTTGCGATCCGGCTCTGGTGGGCGAGCGCTTCGTGCAACAGCGGGTCGGCCTGCATCACCTTTGCCTGCGGGCGCGTTCGCGCGAGGATGTGGACCAGTGCGCCGCTCTGCTAAAAGAAATGAACGCGACCATCGTGCGTGGCCCGATGGAAGGACCGTGGGCTCCCGGATACTACTATGTCCTGTTTGAAGACCCTGACGGGATACGGTTAGAGGTAAACTTTGTGCCGGGCGCTGGACTTCTCGCGGAAGGAGCGCAGTTCAATCCTGGTACCGGCTGCGTCTGAACCGCCTTAAAAAAATTCCTCGTCACAGTTATGGAGGGTTAGTCAAGCTTCCTGCGCTGTGCTCCTTGATGGCCACGTGCTTGGCGGTTCAGTTCACTTGGCCCATTGCCGGATATTGCGCGCCTACGATGAAATCTGCTCTGCGAAATGGCAGCGCGCGAAATGGCAGCGCGCGAAATGGCCGGGGTTCACTTCGCGCAGAAGCGGCGCCTCACGGCGGCAGCGATCTTCGGCGAACCGGCAGCGCGGATGGAAATAGCAGCCGGATGGCGGCGCGGCCGGGCTCGACACCTCCCCTTTGAGGATCGCATCACTGCCGCAACACGCGGATCGGGAACCGGGACGGCGCGCATCAGCGCCGCCGTGTAGGGATGGCGGGAACGCGCAAAGACCGCCCCGGTCGGCGCCAGTTCAACAAGCTGGCCGACATACATGACCGCGACGCGGTTATTGGAGTTTTTACAGCCTTTGCGCGCGCGCAAAGGCTGTAAAATGCCCCATGTCTGGGTCTGGCTCATGTCGTGTCACCGGCAGCCCGTCGTAGGCCCGACAAGTATAACTCACGATGCTCCGGGATGACGTCCGGCAAGAGTATGGTCACCCCGCCCGGTAATGAGCCGGGCGGGGTCTCTACAAGCGCGTGTCAGACAATTCCGCTGACCAGGGCAGTGACGACGCGACCAGCAATCTTGTCGATCGCCCAGTCCATCAGCGCATTCCGGACTTCGGTCTGTGGATCATCCGCCCGGAGAATGGTTGCGGTGGTGGCCAGCATGCCGACCACATTCAGAGCGGCGGGGATCACTCCAATCCCAGCCACCTCACAGGCGAGTACGACGACTCCCTTGACGAGATTCCAGAGCATCGTCCGTCTCCTTTCTCGGCAACGGCTGCCGAGAGACGGACGGGGGACTAGCTGAGCTACGCCCTCAGACTGCTCGCTCGGAACCAGCCGTCACCGCAACTAGATTGCGGTTTCATGGTCATCATCCGTTGTTGATCAGAGGTCTCCCGAGGGAGACGACCCCGAGATCGGTTCCGTATGTCCGCGTGTCCACCCCGGCCACGCATAGGTGCCCGGCGTTTTTTGGTCACACCCGTCAAGCTGGTGGAGATTCGATACTGAAGCTGAGGCGCCCTGGGGTATGGCGGCCTCGGTGCTAAGTCATGCGCGGCGGTGCACTGCAAGGGAGCGCGATCGACGGCAGGACGGATTGTGGTGCGTCCGGAATGCCGCTATCAAGCCCTGCGCCTTGGCGCACCGCTGCGCGGCTGCGGGGCTTGACAGCGACGCTCCGGCCGAGCGTGGGGTATCCATGCCGTTCCACGGCGCCGTGGATCGCTTGAAGTGGGCTAGGCCGCGCATGGGATCCGCGGGGGATCGGCGGTCATCTCGCCCTTGGTGCCGGCGTAGGCGCTGCGCTCGAAGGCCACGAAGACCGACACGGGCGCGCCACTATGCCGCTGGCAACTCTAGCAATGTCACCACGACACGCATCTCGGCTGGCCGGTCGCCACAACGCGCATGGCACCGCAGAGGCAGCCCCTGTACATTGGTTAACAAGAGCCACATGATCCGATAAGGGAGGAGCCCTAGTCGAGGGTGTCGAGATTGTCTGATCGCATCCGTTGCAGGCATCGGCGCCGGGGGGACAGACCGCCTTCGTCGGCTGCTGCGGATAACCAGGAGCGCCGGCCGTGACCGCTTCCGTCCTGCGCCTAATGATCGCTGTGCTTCTCGGCGGCATCCTCGCTTTGTGCTCGCTGGCGATCGAGCGGACGACAGACACCAAGAAGACCGCCGTTTTGAGGGAATATCCCCAAGAAATGACGGTTAAGGGAAACTCATCGCCGTCGACGGCGAATGCCCAGTTTGGTTCGTCAATCGGTCCCGGGGCAAGGTAAGAGTATCCTCTGGCGGCAGCGGCACTAGGATTTACCGCGCGCCGACCTTACTCGCCAATCCCGAGATAATTATCAAAAAGGAGGCCGCTCCTCTTTCCCATCAGTCCGCGGCCCTGCACCAAGTGTTCTTTGAAAATGCCATTCTCTGCTGCCGGGCCTAGCGGCAGAAAACGTGCCGTTTCGGGTGGGCCGGTCAGGAAAGCGTGGTCAGCAGCTTTCATTGTTGGCCTCCGAGCGTGTGGCAAAACTTCGACATCGGCCTTGGTGGGTGCGTCTGCCACCGACAACCGAGCCCAGGGATTAGAAGGACCGCTCACTGCCAAAGCATATCGTGCGCGGCGCCAGATATTTGCAGAGATCGCCGACATTTACCCTTCCGAAAGGCGGAAATGAAAAAATTAAAACGCCGGAAGCGGAATAGGGAGTGCGCAATGCCTTACTGCATTACGCTTCGATCCAGGACCGATACGAGGATCATCACCGGCTGGTATGACCGCGGCGACTCCCGGTGGTCGACCGATCACAGGCGGCAGAAGCTTTTTGACAGCGAACACGCCGCCAGAATGGTATGCAATGGGCTGCGCAGCCTCTGCCCGCGCAATGCCAGTGTCATCAATATCGAAGTCGCGGAGGAAGACCCTTCTCTAGGAGTGGTGCCGCCGTCGTTCTTGGTCATTTAAATGCCACCCCGCCGCTCGTCCGTGGCTCGCAGATCTCGAACCGGCGCGCTGGGCGCCCGACCGGTGACTGACCCGCGAACGCCGTCCGTCCCCTTCCAGATGCCGGTGCGCCTCCGCCCAAGATGGCGGTTCGTCGGCACCCTGAACCCAGTGGACCAGGGCGGCCTCATCGCACCTTTCCGGGAGCCGCGCCGTTAACCATATTTACCGATCTGGTCGAGAGAGGTATGATGCAGAGCCTTTCCCGCTTGTGGATTTGCGGTAGAGCCGCGGCAGCAGCATGAGCTGCTATCATCGTAGTCTCCGAGTCACTTGGCCGGTTCCATCTCGGGCCCGGCCTTTTTGTGAGGGCCGGCGCGCACCCACAGTGCAATCTATCGCCGAAAATCGGCGGCTTCTGTGTCGGGCTCGGGCGCCTAGAACCAGGCAGGGAATGGCGCGGATGCGTCACGTCAGAAGGTCGGGCGATTTAAGCAGCCTGACGAGTTCCGCGGCCCACTCCCGAGCCTCCTGCATCTTTCCCGCATCTCGAAAGGAGAGGGCCTTCGCTCGGGCTTAGTTGAGTGCAGATCGCTCGATCGCGGATAGCTTTCCCGACCGCGGACCGCGGGCGGCGCGACCGGGGATGATATGCTTCGCATGAATGGTCCAACTCGATTTCAGCGGGCGGTAAATCTCGACCGTCAACGCTCACTATCGCAATGTCTATCTGTGCCAGCCAACCGTCGTGCCGCTGTAATTTGCGATAGCACGGTTAATCCGCCGCGGCGAAATTGGGCGGGCTAACTCGAATGCGCCAGGAACGGCCACCCGGATCGCCTCGGCGAAGAGTTCCCGCGTCGTCAAATCCAACATCCTGGCCTGCTGTACCAACTTGCGCGAAATGGTGATCGTCACCTTGGCGTGACCTTGCCGCTTGAACTCGATCCGGGCCCCGGCACCGCGCTCATTGGCGTCGTCAAGATCGGCTTCGTCCAGTGCGGCAGTTATAATCCGCTCCTCAGAATCTAGTTTCACCTCTCGCCATCCCTCACGTCCGGTCTGCCTCTGACACGAACAAGACCGCCGCGCGGTCTTGATCTGACATGCTCACGGAATGCCAGAAAGCGGTTACTCAGCTCTTAAAGTACGGATCAAATGTTAGTTAATTGCACCCAAATCGAGGTCATAGCGCACGCCTTGCGCTCCCATTCATCCTTCGCATTGGCGTCGGCAATGGTCTGCCATTGGAGACCAGATCGGTGCTCACTCGCTGAAGCTGGGTTCGGGCTGGACGCGAGTGCGCCTAGCATCGCCACAAGGAATAGCGCGAAGCGCAAACCAATCCCTCCCGTCCATTGGCTTCGGCGGCGCCGAGTGATTAATCGAGCTCGACGCCCCCTGCGCTCAACCGCTCGGGTCATCACTCCGAGCGCGATCAGTTCGGCCACGATCGGTTAACGCGGGATGAAGCGTGCGATGTCTGCGATCGGCCCTCTGCTCATCCCCATACCTCAATAAGGTGCTCGGCCTGCTCGCCGTCGCGCTGCCGCGGATGCTGGCGAGGGTCGAAGCTGAGCTGACCACGGCGCGACCAGAGCAAAAATGGCGGCTCGAAGCAGAAGCCCGTTTGATCCACAAATAGCTTGCGTCGCGGCCAGCCTAGCCCAAAATCGGGCCGGACAAGCGAACCCGGTCGCCAAGAGGGTCAGCCCCGACCGCTGCTTGAACTAAATGTTCCGTTGCTCGTTGACCAATATAGGCGCTAGAACCCGGGGGGAGTGGCGAGGACGGGGCGTTTGGCGAGAGGCGACATGTTGCGGCGCGGCATTCAGCCCGGAATATCGCAACCAGGGCGATTGGAAGACGACACCGGCAAGCCCCTCAATCCAATCGTGGCTTGGAGCATTGTCCTCCTCGCCACGGTTGCGCTCTGGTGGGGCCTTTGGGCGGTTATCTCGTCATTGCTGTAGTACCGCCCTGCCGCGCGCCCCACCGCGGTGACGCCGATCCCTAACGCCGCCGTGCTCGCCTCCGCGGGAGCCGGTTCGGGTCGCGTTCCTCCGGCGTGGGCGGCCTAGACGGCGACGGTGGCGCCGGGGCAATCGAGCCGAACTTCGCGAGGGTGCCGCGCAAGATCTGAATGCATAGCCATGATAATGGCGGCGCCAGGCCGTACCGCGGCTGTCACACGTGCAACCACAGCGCCGGCTCCGGCCACCCCAGGTCTCCTTGCCGTGCGACATTGCGTATTTCTTCATTGACATTTTGCAAAAATCTGCTATATACAGCCTGCTAAAACGGAGAATTTGATGGCAATAAGCATTAGTAATTCGTCCATTTCGACGAAGGCGGCAGTCGGATCGACTATTGGCGTCCTGACCTTCAGCGATGCAACCGGCAGTTCGCAGAAAAGCGAGTTTGGATTAACAAAAAATTCTGCTGGCTTTTTTGCCGTTTCTGGCAACAACCTTGTTACTGGACGCGCGTCGATCCCGGTGGGCATTTATTCGGTGCGCATACGCGCAGTCGCGACAAACGCTGCGTTGAAGGGCAACGCCGATTTCGTGATTGCGGTAACGTCATAGCGTTTTGGGTACGGATTAGCGAGGTCGCCCACGCTCAGAAATCAGCCGCGGCGTTGGCACATGCTTCAGCCTCGCGCGCGAGGCGGGATTTTTGGCGCGCAGGACGGCCGCCTCGCGAAAACTCTCCCTCGCCCCGACGAACCGATTTTCTTGAGCCTCGCGCGCGGACCGGATCGAGCGCGAATATTGCTGCGAGACCGGCAACGCCGAGGAGATCGCGCAGGCGACCTTACACGGCGGCACGCGATGGCGCCCTGGCAAGAGCACGAGCGGTACGACGAGCCCTCCGACGAGGCGCCCTGGCAGCACTGAAAACGCGTCGTCAACCGCATGGCATGATATATGATAAGATCTCGGAACCTCGGCATATTCGATTGATTTAATTTCCTTAAATCTGGAGGGAGCATGGATTCGAACTGTCGGTTTCGCGCGAGATAGGCTACGGTTTTCGAGGCTTCATCTTTTGTCCGTCGCGTTTTGAACGGGGGGCCAATCACGTATCCTCATCATCATCCGCCTGGCGCTCGGCGCGGAGTTCCTCCGCCTTCTGGCGATCGTGAGGATGCGGAACAGGCCTGCGCTCAGATTGGAGGATATTTGAACCACTCGGGGGCGAGTTCGACCTCCCGATTGAGCGAGTGCGGTGGGAGCAGCCGGTCGAGCGCGCCTGCTACCGCCTGCAACGTGCGGCGGAATACCGCTTTCCAGGGCTGCTCAGTGACAAGCGTCGTCCTTGCCACCAAAGCCGGGTTCGTCGCCATCATTCTCTCCAAAATGGCTTGTTGATTTCATACTCGGCGTCGACGCGCGTAAGTCCGATATCGCGGAGCATTCGTTCATCTAACCGAGCCAGCTCGAGCCGACCGTTTTTGCGCTGGCGCCATTTACGCAACGTCGCACGTACCCCACTCAGAAAGCAGCTCAGCCGGCGCGGAGATGCTTGCCACTGTGTCTCCCGAGGGATTCGATCCGCACAGGAGGACGTTGCCCGCGACAACTCGGCTTTCGCGCTCAGTCTCCGGGCGCGCACATTTCCGGTGGGTCGATAAAGCGGTTGCGTAACTCGATCTTCTTTGAAGCTCGCAAACATATAAGCTTACTCCCTTAGGTGCGGTCTCAATGATCTACAGATCATGTGTTACTGTTCTATCCGTTTGTTGCGATCTCATTCAGTGTCTCCCGATATGCTTAACGCCGTCACCTGTCGGACAATATTGGAAAGAGGCAAACAATTGCTTCGGTTCCGGCCGAAAGATCGACCGGGTAGTTCGAACCGACTGCCAGGATCACGATCCCGATCCAATCGACTAAGGCAACATGTCGGAGGTTAGTGTCCGGGCTTGTGGTGGAAATTCGTTGGTGAGCGCGCGTCGGGCGGAATGCGCGAGAACTTGGAGCCCGGCGCGCGCGTGAGCGAGAGGTGGTCACCGGGGAGGGCGGCTAAGGTGGAGTTGCAACGCTTCACCCGAGAGCCACCGAGGATCCGATGACCGACGACAGAATGGCGCTGGTTGACCTGCTGCAGAAGAGCG
>Ga0310909_10003087_pt1 | contig 10382 bp, 8 predicted proteins | sample GREbulkMGT000H_FD_203449 | JGI IMG/M metagenome (GOLD analysis project Ga0310909, IMG submission 203449) | Lab enrichment of tropical soil microbial communities from Luquillo Experimental Forest, Puerto Rico - GRE.bulkMG.T000H | ecosystem: Environmental > Terrestrial > Soil > Tropical forest >... | reverse complement strand
TTGAGATCGCCGCTGATGCGGCGAAAGTCGATCCGGTGTGGCCGATCGTAGTCGGCGCGAAAGACATAGCGCACCGTCGGCAGCAGCCAGGAGTAGCGCACCTCGTGCTCGACATCCTGCCAGCTGCCATCCGCCGCACCCTCGACGAGCCGGCAGTGCCGCAGCCCGGGCACGAATGCCAGTGCCTCCCGGCAATCGGTCACGATTTTCCAGATCGCATCCGGTGCGGCCGCGATGCGCACGGCTGCACGCACGCGGCCGCGCGGATGGGCCGGATCGATCGCGCTCGTCGCCACCACGACTTCACCCGCCGCCAGGCGCTGCTGGATGGCCGGATCTGTGACCCAGGCGCTCTGCGCCCCGGCCGCGACAGGCTCGAGCAGCCCCAGCACCAGGGCGAGCAACGCTGGGCTCAGGGCGTCCATGCGGTCTCCACGCGACGCTGTGCGCCGGCACTCGTAAGTGCCGCCGACCGCGCCGGCAGGTTCATGCGAGATCGGTGAGCGCGCCACGCTCCACCCGGCCCTCGGCCACGCGGACACCTTCGGAGCGCAGGCGGCGCGTCTGCTCGTGGTAGGCGCGCGAGGAACTCGGGAATGCAATCCGGCCCCCCGCGGCGACGACGCGATGCCACGGCAGATTGAGGGCTTTGGGCGCGACCCTCAGGGCGAACCCTGTCTGTCGCGCCCGTCCTGGGAATCCCGCCGCGCGCGCGACGGCACCGTAGGTCGAGACCTGGCCGCGTGGAATCGTGCAGACCACGTGCCAGATCGCCTGAAGTGCCGGACTCTCGGCACTTCCCGGTGGCTGCGACACAACCGCCGGGAGCGGCCGCGCGCCGCGGCGCGCTTCACGACGCGACTTGCGGCCGGACCTCGGGTGATGCGGCGGGTCTGATGCGCGTGTCATTCCGGCCCGAGTCTATGCCATCCGGCCGCCCGGGAGCGGTGTAACGGAATGCTAAGATCCACCATATGCACAGATCCAGCTTCGTCGCCCTGGCCGCCGTGCTTCTGTGGCCGCTTGCTGCCGACGCGAACGATGTCGACGTGCCTGAGCTTGGCGTGCGGCTCGGCACTCTGCCGAGCGGGATGACCCAACCCCAGGTAACCCAGCAGCCAGGTGGGTACGATGCCGTCACGCGTTTCGGCCTGGCGACGCTCGAGATTTTTCGTGAGGACGACCCCGCACCCTCCGGCAGTGACGTTGCCGATCCCCGCTACCGTGCACAGCTCGATCGCCGTTATCGCAGCGGTGTCGAGTCGAAGACACTCGGCGCGCCCACCTCACTCGGCGGTCACAGGGCCTGGACGGTGGTCGATGCGCGCGAGGACAGCTCCTCCGACAAGACCCATTACACCTGCCTCAGCTACGTGATCGTCGATCAGCATCTGTATCGGCTCGCGGTCACCGCCGACGGCTCCCCGGGGCGTCCGCCGGAGTTCGATGCGGTCGTCAAGGCGTTGTCTGGGGTCAGCTTCGAGCAGGTGCAGCGCCCGAGTCACGGTTAGTACGCTCGACCTTCGCGGAAGAGTCCCGATAAACTCCCCCGCGGGAGCGTACGGCAGGGGGAGCTCCATGGCGGCGGCGCCGCATGCAGCGGTCGACGATTTCATACTCGAGACGCGCGGCCTGACGAAGCAGTTCAAGGGTTTCGTCGCCGTGAGCGATATCGACCTGCGGGTGCGGCGGGGCGAGATCCACGCCCTCATTGGCCCGAACGGCGCGGGCAAGACCACCTTCTTCAACCTGCTCACCAAGTTTCTCATCCCCGACCGGGGGCAGATCCTCTATCGCGGCAGCGACATAACCCTGGCGAAGCCCGCGGAGGTCGCTCGCCGTGGCATCGTGCGCTCCTTCCAGCTGTCCGCGGTCTTCCCGCACCTCACGGTGCTGGAGAACGTACGCATTGCGCTGCAGCGCACGCTCGCGACGACGTTCCATTTCTGGAGGCCCGCCTCCAGCCTGGCCGTGCTCGATGCGCGCGTGCGCGAGCTGCTCGAGCAGGTGGACCTCGGCACCTTGCTCCACGTGCGTGCCGTCGAGCTGCCCTACGGGCGCAAGCGCGCCCTCGAGCTCGCGACGACCCTCGCGATGGCACCGCAGCTGATGCTGCTCGATGAGCCAACCCAGGGCATGGCGCACGAGGACGTCGATCGCGTCACCTCCCTCATCCGCCGGGCCGCGACCCACCGCACCGTGCTGATGGTGGAGCACAACATGCAGGTGGTGGCGCGCATCGCCGATACCATCACGGTGCTGCAGCGGGGCAAGGTCATCGCCAGTGGACAGTACGCGCAGGTGGCCCGCGATCCGCTGGTCATGGAAGCGTACATGGGCTCGGCCGACGCCGCGCTCGCGGGCGCGCCGGCGTGAGCGCCGCGCCGTTGCGCGTGACGGATCTGCACGCCTACTACGGCGAGTCGCACGTGCTGCACGGTGTCACCTGTCACGTCGATCAGGGCGAGGTGGTTACGCTCCTCGGGCGCAACGGTGCCGGCCGGACCACGACGCTGCGGGCGCTGCTCGGGCTGGTGAGCAGCCGCTCGGGCTCGGTGTTGGTCAACGGTCAAGAAGCGATCGCCTTGGCGCCGCACCGCATCGCCCACCTCGGACTCGGCTATTGCCCGGAGGAGCGCGCCATCTATGCGAGCCTGTCAGCCGAGGAGAATCTGCTGCTGCCGCCGCAGCTCGCTCCCGGCGGCCTGACGGTCGAGGAAATCTACGAGATGTTTCCCAACCTGCGGGAGCGGCGCCGCAGCCAGGGGACGCACCTGTCGGGCGGCGAGCAGCAGATGCTGGCGCTCGGCCGCATCCTGCGTACCGGGGCACGGCTGCTGCTGCTCGATGAGATCTCCGAAGGTCTGGCTCCGGTCATCGTGCAGGCGCTGGCGCGCACCATCCGTCGCCTGCGCGAACGCGGCTACACCATCGTCATGGTGGAGCAGAACTTCCGTTTCGCCGCGCCGCTTGCCGACCGCTTCTACATAATGGAGCGCGGCCGGATCGTCGCGGAGTTTCCGGCCTCGCAGCTTCAGGCCAAAATGGCCCTGTTGCACGAGTACCTCGGCATCTGACCCGGGACCCATTCCTACCGCGGAGAACACTAATGACATTGAGCAGGTGGACCATCGCGCTCGGCGCCGCGACCCTGGCGGCGGCGAGCCCACACGCCGCGCGGGCGGCCGATTCCGTGGTAATCGGCGACATCGATGATATGTCGGGCGTCTACGCCGATGTCGAGGGCGCGGCCGGCGCCGAGGTCATCAACATGGCGGTCGCGGACTTCGGCGGCACGGTGCTCGGCCGCAAAATCACCGTGCTCACCGCCGACCACCAGAACAAGCCCGACATCGGTGCCTCGAAATTCCGCGAGTGGGCCGACCAGCAGGGCCTCAACCTGCTGCTCGGTGGCTCCAACACCGGCGTCAACATCGCCATGGCGAAAGTCGCAGCGGCCAAGAAGGTGCCCTTCATCGTGATCGGCGCGGGCGGCGCCTCGCTCACGAACGAGGACTGCACGGCCTATTCGGTCCACTACGTGTACGACACCACCGCGCTCGCCAACGGCACCGCGACCGCCATGGTCAATGCGGGCAACAAGACCTGGTTCTACCTGACCGCCGACTACGCCTTCGGCACGCAGCTGCAGAACGCCGCTTCCAAGGTCGTGGAGACGCGCGGCGGCAAGAACCTGGGCGCGGTGCGGGTGCCCCTCGGCGCGGCGGATTTCTCCTCGTTCCTGCTGCAGGCTCAGGCTTCTGGAGCGCAGGTGCTGGGACTCGCGAACGCCGGGACCGACTTCAGCAACTCGCTCAAAGCCGCCAACGAGTTCGGCATCACCCGCACGATGAAACCGGCGGCGCTGCTCGCCTTCATCACCGACATCCACAGCCTGGGGCTCAAGACCGCCCAGGGCCTGTACCTGACCACCGGCTGGTACTGGGACCTCAATGACGAGACGCGCGCCTTTGCCAAGCGCTTTTTCGCCAAGGTGAACCGCCAGCCGACCATGGACCAGGCCGGAGTGTACTCAGCGGTGCTCACGTATCTGAAAGCGGTCAAGGCAGCCGGCACCACCGATGCCGACAAGGTCATGGCGCAACTCAAGAAGGACAAGATCAACGACATGTTTACCCGCGGCGGCTACATCCGCGCCGACGGCGCGATGATCCACGACATGTACGTGATGCAGGTCAAGACGCCGCAGGAATCGAAATACCCCTGGGACTACTACCGGGTGGTCCGGAAGATGAGCGGCGAGGAGGCCTTCGGGCCGATCACCGGCCTGTGCCCGCTCGCCCCGAAGTAGCCGTGCGGGCGCTGCGCCAGCCGCCGCCGCGTGACTCCCCGAGGCCGTGAGCACGATCCTCGGCATTCCCGTCGCGGTGATACTCGGCCAACTGACGCTCGGCCTGGTGAATGGCTCGTTCTACGCGCTCCTGAGTCTCGGGCTCGCGGTGATCTTCGGCCTGATGGGCGTGGTCAACTTCGCGCACGGCGCGTTCTACACGCTCGGAGCATTTGCCGCACTGCTCGGCCTGCAGTACCTCGGCATCAACTACTGGGTGGCGCTGCTCGCCGCGCCGCTCGCCGTGGGACTGCTCGGCGTGCTGGTGGAGCGGTTGCTGCTGCGTCACCTGTACGGTCTCGATCCGCTCTACGGGCTGCTGCTCACCTTTGGTCTCGCGCTGATCGTGGAAGGCTCGCTCCACCAGGTGTTCGGGGCGAGCGGCCAGTCCTACCCGGTGCCGGAGTCGCTCGCGGGAGTGCTCAATCTGCATTTCATGTTCCTGCCGCTGTACCGAGCCTGGGTGATTCTCGCCTCGGTAGTGGTCTGCTTCAGCACCTGGTTCGTCATCGAGCGGACCCGGCTCGGCGCGACGCTGCGCGCGGCCACGGAAAACGCACCGCTGCTGCAGGCCTTCGGCGTCAACGTACCGCTGCTGGTTGCCGCCACTTACGGCGGCGGCGTGGCGCTCGCTGCGCTCGCCGGAGTGCTCGCCTCGCCGGTCGTGCTGGTGAACTCGCACATGGGTAACGAGCTCGTCATCGTCGTGTTCGCGGTGGTGGTGATCGGTGGCATGGGATCGATCCTCGGCGCCATCGTGAGCGGGCTGGTGCTGGGGGTGGTCGAGGGGTTCACCAAGGTGCTCTACCCGGAAGCCTCCAACATCGTCGTGTTCGTGATCATGGCGCTGGTGCTGATCCTGCGGCCGGCCGGACTGTTCGGGCGGGAGTAGCGAGGTGCGCGCCGCGATCGTGCTGTACGTGCTGCTCGCGCTCCTGGCAGTGTCGCTGCCATGGCTCGGGCTCTACCCGGTGTTCCTCATGAAGCTGCTGTGCTTCGCGATGTTCGCCTGCGCCTACAACCTGCTGCTCGGCTTCGGTCGCATGCTCTCCTTTGGGCATGCGGCGTTCTTCGGCTTCGCCGCTTACGTGACCTCATGGCTCGTCACGGCACATGGCGCGGGTCCCGCCACGGCGGTGCTGTGCGGCATGGCGGTTGCGGCATTGCTCGGCGCGGTCATAGGCGGGCTCGCCATCCGTCGCCGCGGCATCTACTTCGCCATGATCACCCTCGCGCTCGGCCAGCTGGTGTACTTCGTGTGCCTCCAGGCGCCCTTCACCGGCGGCGAGAACGGTCTGCAGGGCGTCCCGCGCGGCACGCTCTTCGGGCTGTTGCCGCTCAAGTCTGACCGGGTGATGTACTACCTGGTGCTCGCGGTGTTCGTGGCGGTTTTCGTGTTCATCCGGCGTGTCGTGCACTCACCCTACGGCCACGTGCTGCGGGCGATCCGCGAGAACGAAGCGCGCGCGATCTCGCTCGGCTACGACATCAACCGCTACAAGCTGCTCGCCTTCGTGCTCTCGGCGGCGCTGAGCGGTCTTGCCGGCTCGCTGAACTCGCTGGTGCTCGGCTTCGCGACGCTCTCGGACGTGCAGCAGTCGACCTCGGGCGAGGTGATCCTCATGACGCTGCTCGGGGGAACCGGAACCTTCTTCGGTCCGGTCGTGGGCGCCGCCCTCGTGATCACGCTGCAGGAGTACCTGTCGGATGTGGTCGGCGGGTGGGTGACGGCCATCATCGGGGTCATCTTCGTCGCCTGCGTGCTGTCCTTCCGGCGCGGCATCGTGGGTGAGCTCGAGGCGCTGCGGCTGCGCCGCACGCACCGTGCCGCTGCCGGGCCCGCGGAGCCCGCCTGAAGTTACCTCTCCGGTCGTGCGCCGCGGCGGACGTGATGCGGCGGCTGGTACAGCCCGCCCGACCAATCGATGAGCTCATCGATGCTGCGCGCGGCAAGCAGCGAGCGCTGCGCGCTGCCGCGCGGCACGCCCAGATCCTCCGGCCAGGCGACGATGCCGCGCGCGCGCAGGCTCGCGGTGCGTCCTGGATCGGCGGCCCGACCGATCGGCGTTGCGCCGGCGATGGCGGCGAGCGCCGCGCGCCGCTCCTCGCCACCCGCGGTACGATACAGGTAGGCGATGCCCTCTTCGCTCACCACGTGGCTCACATCATCGCCGTAGATCATCACCGGAGCGATCGGCATCCCGATGCGCCGCCCGACTTCGAGCGCATCGAGCGACGCGACGAACGCCGGCTCCCCGCCGCGAAAGCACTCCACCAGCTGCACGACGAGCTTGCGTCCGCGCACGACCGGTGCATCGGCGGTGATGAGGCTGAGCCAGGCCGGACTCGTGTGACGACGCCCCCTCGGATCGTGACCCATGTTGGGCGCGCCGCCGAAGCCGGCGAGCCGCCCGCGAGTGACGGTCGAGGAGTTGCCGTCCGCATCCATCTGCAGCGTGGCGCCGATGAACAGGTCGACCCCGTACTGGCCGGCGAGCTGACACAGCGTGCGGTTGGAGCGCAGGCTGCCATCGGCACCGACGAAAAAGACATCCGGCCGCGCACGCACGTACGGCTCCATGCCGCTCTCGCTGCCGAAGCAGTGCACACTCTCCACCCAGCCGCTCTCGATTGCCGGAATGAGCGTCGGGTGCGGATTCAGCGCCCAGTGACGGCAGATCTTCCCCTTGAGCCCGAGCGACTCACCGTAGGTCGGCAGCAGCAGCTCGATGGCCGCGGTGGCGAGCCCGATGCCGTGATTGAGCGAGGTCACACCGTGCCGCTCGTAGATGCCACGGATCGCGAGCATCGCCATCAGCACCTGGGGCTCGCTGATGCGTGCCGGGTCGCGCGTGAAGAGCGCTTCGAGCGCAAACGGGCGGTCGGCGGGCACGATCAGATCGACCCAGGAGCCTGGAATGTCGACGCGCGGCAGCTCATCCACCACCTCGTTCACCTGCGCCAGCACCACCCCGTCGCGGAAAGCAGTGGCCTCGACGATCGTCGGAGTGTCCTCGGTGTTGGCGCCGGTATAGAGATTGCCGTCACGGTCCGCCTGCCCGGCACACACCAGCGCCACCTGCGGTGTCAGGTCGATGAACATGCGCGCGTACAGCTCGATGTAGGTGTAGATCGAGCCGATCTCGAGCTTTCCGTCAGCGAGCAGCTGCGCGATGCGCACGCTCTGCGGCCCGCAGAAGGAGAAGTCGAGGCGCCGTGCGATGCCACGCTCGAAGAGCGTCAGGTGTTCCGGGCGGCTGACGCTCGGGACGAGAAGGTGCAGGTCGTGCACGCGGGAGGGATCGACCTGCACGAGCGAGCGCGAGAGGAAATCGGCTTGTTTCTGGTTATCACCCTCGAGCACGACACGGTCGCCCGGCCGGAGCAGCGTCTCGAGGAGCGGAACGATCGAGTCGTGTCGGACGAGCTTGCCGTCGACGTACGCCGCGATCTGCTCGAGGCGCTGTCGCTTCTCCTCGCGGCGGGAGTTCCAGTGTCGCTGTGAGCGGTGCTTGGGGGACGATGGGTCCATGGTTCGAGCGGGCGATCATGCCGCGCCGGGCAGCGGGGACGCAAGCTGCCCAGGCTGTGGTTGCGCTTGGCGAAGATGCCGGCGGCTTGACCGAGTCAGCGCCGTATATACTCCCCGGACACGCGAAATTGCGGTCCCGGAGAGCGCCAGAGAACGTGAGCACACCATGGCTTGCGTACGCATTCTCATTGCCGACGATCACGAGCTGGTGCGAGAGGGGCTACGTGCGCTCCTCGCCTCGCGTCCCGCCTGGGAAGTGTGTGGCGAGGCCGCCGACGGCGTCGAAGCTATCGAGAAGGCGGCCGAGCTGCAGCCGGACATCGTACTGCTCGATGTCAGCATGCCGCGCCTGAGTGGACTCGAAGCCGCGGCCCTCATCCGCCGCGAGTCCCCGACCTCGGAGATCCTCATCGTCAGTCAACACGACCCGGCGGAGATGCTGCCGAGTGCGCTGAAGGCCGGAGCGCGCGGCTTCGTGTCGAAATCCGACATCGCGAGCAACCTGCTGTCGACGATCGAGTCGATCGTGGGGCCGGCGCGGCGGGCGGCGGCGAACGGTGCTGAACCGCACGTCGTGACCGCGGCTGCGCTTCCCGGCCCGCTCGACCCGGAGCGACAGCACGCCGAGAGACTGCTGCTCGAGCAGAACCACCTGCTCGAGCTGATCGCGCGCGGTCGGCCGCTCGATCAGTGCCTGCGCGCCATCACCGAGTCGGTCGCCCATCTCCAGCCCGGCGTGCGCGCCGCGATCGCACTGCTCGATGGCAACCGGACGCGCATCGAGCGCATCGTGTCCTCGCGACTTCCGGCGGTGCTCACGGCGCGGTTGTGCGAGCTGCCGATCGTCAGCGATGGAGCGACCATGCCATGCGGTGCCGCCCTGGCCCGCGGCGAGCTGTGCACCTGCCCCGACATCGCGGTCGATGCGCGGTGGTCGGCGCCGTGGCGCGAGCTGTGCATCGCATACGGCGTGCGCGCGCTGCATACCACTCCCGTCTGGAGTGCCGACGGCACCGCGATTGCCTCGTTCTTCGTTTGCCTCGCGGAGGCACGCGAGCCGAATGCCTGGGAGCGCGACCTGGTTCAGTTCGGCGCGCACCTCGGCAGCGTCGCGATCGAGCGCTGGCGCGCAGAAACAGCCTTGCAGGAGGCGCGCGATCACCTCGAGTCGCGCGTGCGCGAGCGCACCGAGGAGCTCGAGAAGGCGTACACGAGTCTGCGCGTGCTGTCGATGCGCATGATGCAGATGCAGGATGAAGACCGGCGTCGCATCGCCCGCGACCTGCACGATTCCGCCGGGCAGCTGCTGGCGGCGCTCGGGATGGAGCTGGCGAGCCTCAACGGGCGAGCGGCCGCCCTGTCCCCCGAGCTCGCCGAGGACATCAACAGCAGTTTGCAGCTGGTGGAGCAGCTCACGCAGGAAATCCGTACCGCCTCCTATCTGCTGCACCCGCCTCTGCTCGATGACGCGGGGCTGAGCGGCGCGCTGCGCTGGTACGTCGCCGGGCTCTCCAAGCGCAGCGGTATCGCCATCACGCTCGAGCTCGATGAGGCCCTCGGCAGGCTCCCGCGCGACCTCGAAGCGGCGGTGTTCCACATCGTGCAGGAGAGCCTGACGAACATTCACCGGCATTCGGGCAGCAGGACGGCGACGCTGCGGATCGCGCGCACCGACGGGCGCCTGCTGCTCGACATCGAGGACCAGGGCCGCGGCATTCCCGCCGAGATGCTGCGCGAGATACAGACGCAGGGATCGGGTGTTGGCATCGCCGGCATGCGCGAGCGCGTGCTGCACTTCAACGGTGACATCCGCATCACTTCCAGGAGCACCGGCACCCGTGTAGCCGTCACGTTCCCCGTCGAGCCCGGCGGCGTTCGCGCCGATTCCCGGTCGCTCGATTCCTGACGCGCGCCGCCGGCGGGTAGCCGTCCACGCCGCCGCGGCTGCGCTGTAGAATCGATCCATGACGCGGCACATCGGAATCGTCGCCTGCTCGGCCGAGGGCGCGGCGCTGTGTTACCGGACCGTGTGCCTCGAGGGCCCGCAGTGGCTCGGGCCGCTCGCGCATCCGGAGGTCTCGATGCACACCCACTCGTTCGCCTCGTACATGAGGTGCATCGAGAGCGGCGACTGGCCGGGGGTGGCCGAGCTGATGCTGGCGGCGGCGAACAAGCTGGCCCGCACCGGCGCCGATTTTCTCATCTGTCCAGACAACACCATTCACCAGGCAATGCCCTGGGTGCTGCGCCGCTCACCGCTCCCCTGGCTGCACATCGCCGAGGTCGTGGCCGCCCATGCTGCCGAGCGCGGCTTTCATCGCCTCGGACTCACCGGCACGCGCTATCTGGTCGACAGCGAGGTGTACCCCGAGAAACTCGCGGCGCGTGGTCTCGAGTACCTTCGCCCGACGCCAGTCGAGCGCGCCGAGATCAACCGCATCATTTTCGAGGAGCTGGTCGCCGGGGTGTTCAACGCCGATGCGATCGGCTTCTTTCAGC
>Ga0310909_10003072_pt1 | contig 10400 bp, 10 predicted proteins | sample GREbulkMGT000H_FD_203449 | JGI IMG/M metagenome (GOLD analysis project Ga0310909, IMG submission 203449) | Lab enrichment of tropical soil microbial communities from Luquillo Experimental Forest, Puerto Rico - GRE.bulkMG.T000H | ecosystem: Environmental > Terrestrial > Soil > Tropical forest >... | reverse complement strand
CCGCTGATCGACAGCTTAGGTTCTTCGCTACGGGCACCTGTTGAGAGGATTGTTGCGAGTGACAATCCGGCCAAAGCCGCCGACACTCTCACAGATGACGGGCGTACCCCCTGCATGGTCTTCTCCCCGCGAATGACGGTCCTCAAAGAATTTTGAAGTTGAGCTATAGTGCGCGCCGTGCGCAGCGAGGTCAAACGCATCCGCGATGGGCGCCCTGCTAGATAACTCGCCCGGTGCCCCGGAGGAGACTCCTTCTCGGAAGCGAAAGCTCGCGGCCATCCTGCACGCGGATGTGGCCGGTTTCAGCCGTCTGATGGGCAAGGATGAGGCCGGTACGCATCGAGCCCTCGGCGAGCTCCGCGGCGCCTTCGACCCGTTGATCGCCGCACACGGCGGACGGATCGTCGGCACGGCCGGTGACAGCCTGCTGGCGGATTTTTCGAGCATCGTCGATGCGTTGAACTGCGCCGTCGAAATGCAGCGGGCCTCGCGCGATCAATGACCCGCTGCCGCCGGAGCGCCGTCTCGAGCTTCGGATCGGCGTCAACCTCGGCGATGTGATCGTCGACGGGGACGATATCTTCGGTGATGGTGTGAATATCGCCGCCCGGCTCGAGTCACTGGCCCAGCCTGGCACGGTCTGCATCTCGCAAACCGTTTACGACCAGGTCAGGAATAAGCTCGATCTCGCTTACCGCCCGCTCGGCAGCCATCGCGTCAAGAATATTGCCGAGCCGGTGCGCGCCTATGCTGTGGGGCTGCCGGCCGCAATGCCTCGTCCACCAAAAGGGCGCCGACTTCTCGTTGCTGCCGCAGCGATCCTTGGGCTGGTAGTGGTCACCCTCGTGGCCTGGGTGCTTCACATGGGTGCAGGCCGACAGCTGTTGCAGTTCGGCGCTCCGCCCAAACCTGTCGAGGTCGCTACCCTCGCCACGCCAACTCGTCTCGCGGGTCGTCCTTCGTTAGCGGTGCTGCCCTTCAAAAACCTGTCTAGCGATACCGGCCAAGAATTCTTCAGTGACGGCATCACCGAGGACGTCATTACTGCGCTCGGCCGTTTCTCGAACCTGCTCGTCATCGCCAAATCGGCCAGCTTCCCGTTCAAAAACTCGAATGCCTCGCCGGCCGAGATCGGGCGGCTCCTGGATGCGCGTTATCTCCTCGAGGGCAGTGTTCGGCGTGCCGGTGATCGCGTTCGCGTGAGTGCCGAGTTGACCGAGGCCGCGACTGGGCAGAGCGTGTGGTCGCAGGCGTACGACGCCGAGGTCAAGGACATTTTTGGGGTGCAAGAAGATATTGCCCGGCGCGTCGTTAGCGCGGCCGCGGTGAAGCTCACCCGCTTCGAACGGGAGCGCGTTCTTACGAAACCAACCGAAAATCTCGCGGCCTACGAATACGTGCTGCGCGGTCGGGAATTTCTATCGCATGCGACCCGTGTCAAAAATGACGAAGCCGCCGACCTATTCCAGCGCGCCATCGACCTCGACCCGAACTACGCCGTCGCCTATGCGGCGCTCGGCGGCTCGCATTTCGAGGCGGTCGTCTCGGGGTGGGCCGAATTTCGCCAAGATGAGCTCGATCAGTCCGAAACACTTGCGCAGAAAGCGTTGGCGCTCGATCCTATGACGACCGGCGCTTACCGCGTGCTCGCGTTCGTCAACATGTACAAAAGACGATACGATCTCGCGCTGGGGGAGATCGACCGCGCGCTCGAGATCAACCCCAGCGACACCGAGAGCTACGGCCAGCGCGGCATTATTTTGGTGTGGGCCGGTAGAGCCGCGGAGGCCGTACCATGGTTAGAAGGCGCGCTCCGCTTTGACCGCGCCAATTCACTTACATTGCAAAACTTATGTACTGCCTACTATTTCCTCGGACGCTACAACGACGCAGTCGAGGCTTGTGACCGCGCCGTCGCCTTGAGCCCAGGACGCAACATTCAGACGCTCGCCCATCCGTTTCTTGCGGCCGCCTATGCCGAGCTGGGAAAAAACCAGGACGCAGAGGGCGAGCGCGTCGTCGTCATGCACCGTTCCCCGTTCTTCAACGCCCAGATCTTCGCGGGACAATTCGGCACACAAGAGGCGCGCGATCATATCCTCGAAGGTCTGAAGAAGGCCGGGTTTCGCTGATCAAACAGTTTCTCGGTAATACTACTATAAATTAACCTTTATCTCCACTAAGCTCGTATTGCGCGAGCGGACGGCGGAGCATTAATGGCGGATGCGGCGATCGCGGGCGGAGGGGTCGGCTCGGTAGCGGGGTGGCGTGAGCGGCTTTTCGGCGCGCTCGCCGATCGTCTCGCCGCCGAGGGCGAGCGCCGTCTGTTGTGGCTGCCGGTATTTTTCGGCAGCGGAATCGGATTCTATTTCGTCCTCAAGGCCGAACCCCCTTTGTGGCCCGGTATTGCCGCGGCGATTGCCGGGATCGGCGCGGCGCTCGCGCTGCGACGGCACCCCGCGTGCTCCGAAGCGGCGCTGGCGTTGACGGCGCTCGCCGCCGGTTTTGCGCTGATGCGCGAGACCGCGTGGGAGCGCGGCGCGCCGATGCTGCAGCGTCATCTCGGTCCGGTTGTGGTCACCGGCCGGGTCGTCGACATCGACCTCGCCGAAAAGGGCTGGCGTATCGTGATCGCGCCGGATCCGCTGCCCGGGCTCGATGCAGGCGACCTGCCGCGCCGGCTGCGGCTGCACATTCCGCAGAAGAGCGACGAACTCAATCCCGGCGACCGCGTCAGCCTCAAGGCGATGCTCTATCCGGTGCCGGCCCAGATCCTGCCGGGCGGGCGCGATTATCAGCGCGAGCTCTATTTCGCGGGGATCGGCGGCGTCGGCTACACCTTTGGCGCCGCCCATCGGATCGCCGGAACCGAACCTGAGGGCGGCTGGCGCGAAGATCTGCGCCACCTGCGCACGGAGATGACGCGACGCATCGCCTCGGTCCTTCCGGGCTCGACCGGCGGTGTCGCCTCGGCGCTGATCACCGGCAAGCGCGGCGCGATCAGCGAAGAGGTCAAACAGGCGTTCCGCGATTCCGGGCTGTCGCACCTGCTGGCGATCGCCGGGCTGCATCTGGGGCTCGTCGGTGCTTTCGTGTTCTTCACGGTGCGTGGCGGATTGGCGCTGGTTCCGCGGGTCGCGCTGCAATATCCGATCAAGAAGATCGCCGCCGGCGCCACTCTCTTCGTGCTCGCCTGTTATCTCCTGATATCGGGCGCTGCGATCCCAACCGAGCGGGCCTTTGTCATGAACGGCCTCGTCTTTTTTGCAATCATCATCGACCGGTTGCGGATCTCGATGCGGATCTGCGCGATCGCGGCCGCAATCGTTCTCGGCATGGACCCGTCGGTTCTCGTCGGTGTCAGCTTTCAAATGTCGTTCGGCGCCGTCGTCGCGCTGATTGCGGTTTACGAGGCCTATGGCGCACGCCTCGGCCGCCTGCTGCACGGCCGCTCGCTCTTGGGACAGGTGCTGGGATATTGCGGGGGTGTCGTCGTGACGACGGCAGTCGTGACATTGGGCACCTATCCGTTCGCGATCTATCATTTTCACCACATCGCGCTGTACTCGCCGCTCGCCAATGTGATTGCGGTGCCGTTGAGCGCGATGTGGACGCTGCCGTGGGGGTGGTCGCCTGTCTGTCGATGCCATTAGGTCTGGAACGCTTGGCGTTGCTGCCGATGGGCTGGGGGATCGATCTTACGATCTGGGTCGCGCAGCACGTCTCTGCCCTGCCGGGCAATGTCTGGGCAATGCCGCGATTGCCGGCGGAAGGCTTGCTGCTGATCTCGTTCGGCGGGCTGTGGCTGTGCTTGTGGCGCGGTCCCTGGCACCGCTGGGGTGTGGTCGCGATAGTCGCGGGGCTCACGACGATGATGCTGACGAGGCCGCCAGACTTGCTGATTGCAGATGGCGGGCGCTTTCTTGCGGCGCGGGCGCCCGACCGGCACTATTTCGTCGCCGCGGAGAAGGGAGAAAAGGCTGGAGCGCTCGTTCTTCGCCGCGGAAATGGGCGGCGGACTGGACGCCTGGCCCGCCGCAGGCGGCGCGTCCGAAAGCGGGCTCGATTGCGCCGGCGAAGCTTGCCGATACACGGCACGCGGCCGCACGGTTGCGATCGTCACCGGCGCCGCCGGGCTACCGGTCAAATGCAGCGGCCTTGATGCGATTGTCAGCCAAGTGCCGGCCGGCTTCCGCTGCCGGTCGATGATGCCGGTCATCGACCGGATCGATGTGTGGCGGCGCGGCGCGGTCGCGCTCTGGGTCGACCAGGATGGTGTCAGCGTCGAGAGCGCCAATGAAAGCCGCGGCGACCGCCCCTGGGTGCCGCATCCGCACCCCGCCCGGCTGTCCCCTCACTAAGCGGCAGACATCAGCGACCAGTACCAATCGGCGAACCGGCGGTCGAACCAGGAAGGCGAAGTGTCGGCATCGCGCAGCGCATCGGCGACGGCGTCTGAGCCCGACCCAGGGTCGGGATCTCTGAGCCCGTTTTCCGCGGCCATCTCGATCACCTGGAAGTCGGTTTGCTCGGCGAAGCGCGGGATAATCCGCATGAGCACCGCGCGGCGGCGCCGCGAGATCATGAAGCTGAGCGGTCCGAACTCGACGTCACTCTCGGGCGGCTCGTCGAAAAGCAGCTGCGGCGACGACCGCAGGAAGTGGCGGAGGAATTTCCAGTTCCAGTTCGTGTCGTACCGCTCCCGCCGCAAGACGCTCGCGGTCGCGAGCCAAGTCGGAGCCGAGCCGTTTGGTCCATCGACAGCATCGGTCTTGCCGGAAGGATCGACAAGAATCAGGCCATTTTGAACCCAAACCGGATAGCGCATCACCTGCAACCGCGACGGGTCGATCCGCGCAGAGAGGTCGGGTTCGACGAGCCTGCCGTCGAACGTGTATTCCCAGCCGTGATAGGGGCAGATCAGGCGCTCGCCCGAGCCTTCCTCAGCATCGCAGATCGGGTAGCCGGCATGGAGGCAGAGATTGCGCAGCGCATGAAGCCGGCCTCCCTTGTCACGGGCCAGGATCATCGAGCGGGGCGCGGCGTCACACCGGAAATAGCGGCCATCCTCGGACAAGCGCGTTGCATGATCGACAGCCAGCAATGACCGGGCAAATATCCGATCCCGCTCGGCCGCGAACACCTCCGCCTCGCAAAGCAAAGCCGGATCGGGGACGATTTCATCCGCTCCGCGGAGTTGTTCTCCGAGGGCGGCAACACTGGCGGGAAGGTCCATCGGGAGTCTGCCGGGTGCTTTTTTGTTGATCCCACGAGTGCGGGCGACCGCGCCAGATTGGACCAGTCATCCGGCTGGCGTCAAAAGTTTTATGCCGATCGGCAGCCCGCCCGCCGCGCCTAAAGGTAGCTCGCGACAGTATCTAAAGGCACGCTGATGAAGTCGCCGATCTGCGTAATCAGAGCAACGAAAGCCATCACGATCAGTCCCACGATTAGCGCGTATTCGATTGCGGTGACCCCGCAATCGTCCTCGATCAGCCGCCAAACGGTCTTGGCCGCGCCAGCCTTGTCCGTGATCCGGGCGAACGACAGCAGCGGCCTTGGCATTGCAGTCTCCATCAACACACGCCTCGGTCGATACTGCCTCTGCAAAAGGTACCAAATCATTAAATCGGGATTATCCGGCGACAAGATTTAATCTTTCCCTAACCGGTATCCCTTATCGCACATGGCACCGCTCCGGCGCGGTCTGAGCGGAGGGGACCGTGGCATCTGCGGCGACACGGCTGTTTCACCATCTGGGGGCTGCCCTCGACTGCCTGGGGGCTGCTCTCGATTGCGATCGTGTACTCGCGTATTGCCGGATCTTGATTGTCGCCGAGACAGTCGGGTTACTCTTTCTGGTGGCGGGAACCCACGGTCTGATCGTGCCGCTCTCTCGGCCGACCAGCACCGATTTCGTCAGCTTCTATGCGGCCGGCGCGTTGGCCAACGCAGGAACGCCGGAACTCGTCTATGACCAGAGCGCGCATCATGCCGCGGAGGAACGCGCGACCGCCATCGGCGTCGAATATCGGTTCTTCTATTACCCGCCGGTGTTCCTGCTGGTGTGCGCTGCCCTCGCGCGACTGCCATATCTGGCGGCGTTCCTCGCCTTCGAGGGGGTGACGCTGGCGCTTTTCCTGGTCGTGATGCGCGAGATCTTGGACCGGCGCGGTTGGTCGGCGCTGATCCCGGTTTTGGCGTTCCCGGCGCTCTATTGGACGCTCGGTTTGGGCCAGAATTCGTTTCTGACGGCAGCGCTGTTCGCAGCAGGCACGCTGTGGATCGACCGCCGGCCGATCTTGGCCGGCATTTGCTTCGGAGCGCTCTGCTATAAGCCGCATTTCGGCCTTCTGGTTCCGGTCGCGCTGCTGGCCGGGCGGCATTGGCGCGCCTTTGCCGCCGCGCTGCTGACGGCCGCTGCGCTCTGCGCCTTGTCGCTGGCCCTGTTCGGCTGGGAGGCTTGGGCCGGTTTTCTCCACGCCGCTTTCGGAGCGCGTACGACCTATGAATCTGGCCGCATCATTTTTGGCGGGTTTGTAAGCCCCTTCGGGGCGGTTTTGTTGGCCGGCGGAACCGCGGGAGCGGCTTACGCGGCTCAGGCGGCAGCGACGCTCGCGGCCGCAATCTTCGTCGCGGTCGTGTGGCGGCGCAGCTTTGTGCTGCCGATCAGGGCAGCGGCGCTTACCGCAGCAACCCTCGTCGCCATTCCCGTCGTGCTCATTTATGATCTGATGTTGGGTGCAGTTGCGGCGGCTTGGCTGAGCGATGACTATGAGGCGCCGCCGCCCTGGGAAAAGGCTGCGCTCGCGGCCTTGCTCGTGCTGTGCGTCGACCCCCGCGGTCTCGCCGAGCTTTCGCGCATTCCGATAGCCCCGCTGGTGGCGATCGGGATGGTCGCGATTATCGCGGTTCGCACATTCCGCGCCGCGGCGCCGCGGACAACCGCGGCGTGAATCGGCCGCAACGAAGTACCGCACCTTCAGCAAACAAGATTGGACTAATCCATGACGGCCCGGCAGCCGAATTTTTGACAGTAGGTCTTGTACATTTGTCTCATATTTATGAAGAACGTGATGAAATTTGACGTGAAATTTTTCCTACTCGGAGATTCCGGGCGGCGGTGGGGCAACAAGCTCGCACGCGTAACCATTGCACCAAAGATTTGCCGACAGACAATAAATTACCTGGCGCCGACGAGGCGCATCCTATCTCAAAATCGCCCGGAAAATCCGACGAAAACAGCCCATCCCTAGATCTCGACCTCCAACCCCACCTCGACAACCTGCGAGGTTGGCACACCGAAATAGGCGGCCGGCAGGTTGGCATTGAGGTGCATTGCCGCAAAGATCCGCTCACGCCATACGGCCATGCCGGGCACTTTGCCGCTAGGGATCACCATGACCCGGCGCGAATAAAAGGTGATCTTCTCCGGGTCGATGTCGCGCAGAGCGGGGTCGCGACAGGCGAGTAGCAGTCCCTCCATGATATGGGGATGCTCCATAAACCCAAAGTAAAGGATCACGCGAGTGATGCCGGCACCGACCGGGATCAGCTTCACCCGCTCTTCGGGATCCACCCGCGGCGCATCCGTCGTTATTGTTGAGACGAGCAGCATGCGCTCGTGCAATACGCGGTTGTGCCTGAGGTGGTGGGTCAGCGCGAGCGGGATGCCCGAGCTTGCTGCGGTGAAGATCGCGGCCGCCCCCGGCAGGCGGATCGGGCGGTTCTCCAGAACCCAAGCCGTGAACTCGTCCTCGCGCTGGCGCATACGCGAGCGCTGCAACTCGAGCAGCCGATACCCAGTTCGCCAGGTCAGCATCAGGAAGGCGACGGCGCCGGCCATCAGCAGCGGAAACCAGCCGCCCGCGAGCAGCTTTGTTGCGTTGGCGGCGACAAAGACCAGCTCGACGACCAGGAAAAACCCGTTCACGGCCGCGACGAGTAACGGATTGTACCCCCATTGCAGCGCGACGAGTGCGGCCAGAACGGTGGTGACCGCCATCAACATCGAGACGGCGATGCCATAGGCGCCGCCGAGCGCGTCGGAAGAGCCGAACATGAGGACCGCGCCGAGCGTGCCGGCGGCGAGCAGCCAGTTGACCAGCGGCATGTAAATCTGCCCCTTTTCGTGGCTCGCCGTGTGGAGGACGCTCATCCGCGGCAGAAAACCCAATTGGATCGCTTGCTGGGTCAGGGAATAGGCGCCGGAGATGATCGATTGCGAGGCGATGACGGTCGCGATCGTCGCAAATGCCACCATCGGGTAATGAGCCCATCCCGGCGCCAAGAGGTAGAACGGATTTTCGATGGCGCGAGGGTCGGACAGAAGCAGCGCTCCCTGGCCGAGATAGTTTAGCACCAGCGCGGGAAAGACGACACCGAACCAGCCGAGACGGATCGGCAGCGGGCCGAAATGGCCCATATCGGCATACATCGCTTCGGCGCCGGTGAGAGTCAGAAAAGCAGCGCCGAGCACGGCAAAGCCGATGCCCGGCGGCGACTGGGCCAGGTATATCAGCGCATGATGCGGGCTGAGTGCGCCCAGAATGCTCGGCGCGCCGATGATTCCTCGCAGCCCGAGAACCCCGATCGCGAGGAACCAGAACAGCATCACCGGGCCGAAGATATTGCCGATGAACATCGTGCCCTTGCGCTGCACCAGGAAGAGGCCGACCAAGATTGCAATGCTGATCGGGACCACCGCGGGCGCGAGCTGAGGCGCGTCGAGCTTTAAACCCTCGACGGCGCTGAGCACCGAGATGGCCGGTGTGATGACCCCGTCGCCGTAAAGGAGGGCGGCGCCAATCAGACCGACGATCATCAGCGAGGCGCGCCAACTGCCGGGCGGCGCGCGGCGGATATCGAGCAGCGCCAGCAGGGCGACGATGCCGCCCTCGCCGCGGTTATCGGCGCACATGATCAGAATGGCATATTTGAACGAGACGATCAGAACCAGCGCCCAGACGATGACTGACACGATCCCCATGGCGGTTTCGGGCGAGATCGTTCCGGCCGCGTCGGCGGCCTGCTTGAACCCGTAGAGCGCGCTGGTCCCGATATCACCGTAAACGACGCCGAGTGCCGTGAGAGCGGCCGCGGCGGGCAACACCCGCGCCTCGCGCCGGCGCAGCGCCGTCGGTTCCACGATGGTCTGCACTTTCTGCGTCCTCCCGACTCTCGGCCGAATCTGAACCGAAACGTCGAGAAAGAAAACCCGCCGCCGCCAAGCGTGAGCCGAGCGCGCCGGTCAGTCTTTCACGAGCATCGCCAGGATCTGTTCGAGGTGGTCGTCAGCGAGTTTTTTGAGCTCGTCGTCGGTGCGGTCCTGCACCGGGTGGGGAATGAACACCAGTGCCGGATCGATACCGAGCGATTTTGCCTGCGACGCCGCTCCTTCGATAAACTCGGTGGTGGCAACGCCGACCGTTGGAATGCCGCGTGCTTCGAGATCCGCCATGTCATGCGTACAGCACGAAATGCAGGACCCTCAGTCGGACAATCCTTCGATGACGAGATCGACTTCGGTCGCGATCTGCTGCCGCAACGGCAAAGGCGCCGGCCGCGTATTGGTCGGCTTGGCGTAGTGTTTGACGGCAATGCCGCGCTCGCCGAGCCGCTCGCCGAGACGATGCAGAAAGACGTCGCCGCGCGATTTGGCGATGTCGAGAATGCCGATCGTCAAGCCATCGAGGCTCTGCGGCCGCGGCAACCGCGGCCGGATCGTCGGACTTCGTTCGGAAGTCGGGTCGAGAAGTACAGTCAATTTCTCACCTCCTTGGTTACCGGAAGACTGCTGCGGGGACCGCCTGCGGACCAGCCGCCGATGATGCCGGAAAACATGCCGGCATCGCCGCCGGCGCGGACGATCATAATCCCGCCAGGGCGGAATTTGTTGACGGGTTTGCCCGCAAGCGATGCGGGTCCGCCTTCGGCGATAGCTTTGGCGCCGGTGACGAGGTCGGCGCCCGGGATCTCGCACAGCCGGTAGAGCTCCTCGTAGAGCCGCGCTTTCGACCAGCCAGCTTGTCTGAAGGTGCGGTGATGTTCGGGCGAGATCACGAGCATTGCATCGCAGGCGGGTGCGAGCTTGACGTTGCCGAGCCCCAGCAGTGAGCCGGCGAAGCTTCGCGAGAGGCTCTCGGGGTCGCGCGACTTCTGGTCGGTGACCCCCTGCAAGCCATAGCCGGCAAACACCGTCACCGCCGATTGTCCCGGCTTCAGGCCGCGCTCGACCGACAGCGGCGCCCAGCTCGACCCCTCCTCGTCCTCGGCAAAACAATAGGTATATTTGCCGGGATTGCCCAATGTCGCACGATCGACCTCGCGCGGCCGGCCTTCTCCGACATTGCGAATTACCAGCTGCAAGGCGCGGCCGATTGCGGCGTTGGCACGGTTGC
>Ga0310909_10003070_pt1 | contig 10403 bp, 9 predicted proteins | sample GREbulkMGT000H_FD_203449 | JGI IMG/M metagenome (GOLD analysis project Ga0310909, IMG submission 203449) | Lab enrichment of tropical soil microbial communities from Luquillo Experimental Forest, Puerto Rico - GRE.bulkMG.T000H | ecosystem: Environmental > Terrestrial > Soil > Tropical forest >... | reverse complement strand
CTTCCGCCATATCGCCGCCAGGATCTGGGAGAAGGTCGCCGGCGCCGATGCCTCGCGCCGTCCGCCGCCGCGCATCATCATCGAGTAGGCGCTGCGGCGCCGCCTTGCAATCCGGCCCAGTAACCGATGACCGAACCTGGTGATTCCGCTGCTGTCAGGGAAATTTTTTTGTTCGACCCTGAAAACGACCAGCAATCACCGGAAAAATCTCATATAAACAAAGGGTAATTCATATCTTGTCGAGCAACAAAGCTGGCTTTGGCAGGGGAATGGAATTCACCCGGCAGCGGATTGGCAGGGGAATTTTGGGAGCCCTCCGATGTCGCTCGAACTGGTCCGCCGCAGCGTGTTATTCCATTATGATAATATTGCGCAACTGTCAATCGACAGGCAAGATCGCACCCGTCGAGAACGCACGCTTGCGATCAATCAGCCGGCTGCGCGGCCGAGAATCGCCATCAGCTCGCGCCATTCCCGCCCGGATAAGCCGCTCTCCTGTTGCGTCACCGGTTCGCCGGCGAGCAGGCGGCGGAGCACGCCGAGCCCGGTCGCCGAGATCAGCGCCGCGTTCATGCGGTATTCGAGAAAGGCCGCATGGGTCATCGGGACCCACCGCGCGAGCGTGCCAAGCATCACCTCGGCATAGGCGCGGATCTCGAATTGCGCATGGGGATCGGCCCGCAACGCCAAAAAATGCATCAGATTGTGCAGGTCGGTCTTCCAATACCATTGGGTATAAAACCCCAGCGACAGATTGATGCGGGCGAGTTCGCGGGCGAGCCCGGGTTGTGCCGGGTCGATCGGCGCGCCCGAGGCGTCCTCGTTCAACAGCTCGGCATAGCCAGCATAGACGCGCTCGGCATCCCGGCGCAACAGATCGAGAACTCGCTGAGCCGTAGCACCCTCGAGCAGCTGTTCACGCCCTTGGCGGTTCGTTCTCGCTTGTGCCGCCAAGTGCTCTAGCGCTGGAACATAAAACTCGTTGTCTAGGATCGAGTATCTCGCTGAGTATTCGTTGACGTTCGCCGTACGATGCCGAATCCATTGCCGGGCAACGAAGATCGGTAGCTTGACGTGATACTTGATCTCGCACATCTCGAAGGGCGTCGTGTGACGATGTCGCATCAGATAGTTGATGAGCCCCTGGTCCTCGCTGGTCCTTCGGGTGCCGCGTCCATAAGAGACGCGGGCCGCCTGAACGATCGCCGCATCGTCGCCCATGTAGTCGACGACGCGGATGAAACCGTGATCGAGCACCGGCAACGGCTCGTACAGCATTTCCTCCAAGGCCGGTACGGTGGCGCGCCGGGTCGGCCGGGTTTCGCTGCGCTGGTTCGCGATCTCATCCTGCTGTTCTGGCGTCAGCCGCATCGCCTCCTCCTCGCTCGAGGCCGGCAGTCCCGGGATTGTGTCGGCCCGCCTACCGCCCTATATTCGCATTGTCGGGCAACCGACTATGGTGATAAACGGCTTGTGAAATAAGCGTTGCGGACCCGGGGGCAGTACCCGGCGCCTCCACCAACTCGTCGTCGGCCTCGGAGCCGGCGATTCGCGGGGGCGAACCAGGCTCGACGCGCGTAGTAAAGGCAAGATCCGTCGCCCGGTATGATTCCGCCGTTATCGGGTCATAATCTAGCTGCGAACGACAACTTCGCAACAGAGGCACTCGCGGCCTAACCCTTCGCGGGGTAAAAGCCTAGAGTAACTCGCGGTTCGAGGGGCACCGGGCAACAGAAGCCCCTCACTTGCTTTGCGGGATCCACCCTTGCCAGCGTGTGTGAGCCGCCGGGAATGGTCCAGGACCTTTTCGACTACCCCCAAATGGTCGAGACTGCCTTGCGCGGGGTGGTGCGGGAAGCGCTCGCGCGCGCGGCCCAAGACGGGTTACGGGGCACGCACCACTTTTACGTGAGTTTTCGCACCGATGTCCCCGGGGTCGCCCTACCGGACTATTTGCTGGATAAGTATCCGGAAGAGATGACGATCGTTCTCCAGCATCAGTTCTGGGGGCTCCAAGTCGGAGACCAAGAATTCAGTGTCACCTTGAGCTTTCAAAATCGGCCGGAGCAGCTGATCATCCCCTTTGCGGCAGTGACGAGCTTCGCCGACCCTTCGGTCAAGTTCGGACTTCAGTTCGAAGTCCCGGCTGTGAAGCCGCGAAACACAGCGGCGCTGGCCGTCAACGTTTCCGCCGAAGAGACGCCAAAGCCGCCGCGGCAAGCCGCGGAGATCGTGACGCTCGACAAGTTCCGCAAGAAATAGGCTTGAGGAGGCTGCGGAGCCGAAAGTGGGCAGAGGCCAAAGGCTGATTGATATAATCTCAAATTAATGCTATTTTTCTTACAATACCCCTTTCGCACCGGAGCGCATCTCGATGCATCGTCGGATTCTCCGCCTTCATCAGCGAGCAGTCGACCCGATCGGCACAGTTGTACCGCTGTCTTTCGTTCGCTAGATCGTCGCCAATCGAGGATTTCTGCGGCGAAGGAGGGTCCGTCGCTGATAGTTTCCTGCAAAAACAGCAAAACTAGCGGGATTCTTTGGAGGACCGGAGGCAGGACGATCTGTATATGAGCCTACAGCGTTCCGGAAGTGTGGACCCAAATTGCTTCGTCGCTTCTCGGCTCGCAATGACACGGCGCCTGTTGCAACCTTTAGGAAAAGTTTGCTGCTGATTTGCTGCAGGTGCAGCAGTCACTGATCGCCAACGCAACTGTTTGTTGCGGGATGCCGGGTAGCCGGCTTGACGCGAGCGTCGAAACAACGATGTTGCAACGAGATCGCAGACCGGAGTGACGCATGAGCGACACCGCCTATCACGAGCTTTTCCCGTTGGGCGCGGATGATGCGCCCTACCGCAAGCTCACCGGCGATTACGTGTCGCTCGGCACGTTTGAGGGTAGGCGCATTGTCAAAGTAGCCTCCGAGGCGCTGACGCTTCTCGCCCGCCAGGCTTTCATCGATTCCGCCCACTTTCTTCGCACTGGCCACCTCGCCCAGCTGCGTGCGATACTCGATGATCCGGACGCCTCGGCCAACGACAAATTCGTCGCATTCGACCTGCTGAAGAATGCCAATATCGCCGGCGGCGGTGTGCTGCCGATGTGCCAGGACACCGGCACGGCGATCGTCATGGGCAAAAAGGGCCAGCAAATCTGGACCGATGGCGACGACGCCGCGGCGCTTTCGGCCGGCATCCGGCGCACCTTTACCGAGACCAATCTGCGTTACAGCCAGCTCGCCTCGCTGTCGATGTACGAGGAGGTCAACACCGGCGACAACCTTCCGGCGCAGATCGACCTGTTCACCGAACCTGGCGAGGCCTACGAATTTCTCTTCATCGCAAAGGGCGGCGGCTCCGCCAACAAGAGTTTTCTTTATCAAGAGACCAGGGCGGTGCTGAACCCGCAAGCGCTGTTGAAGTTCCTCGACGAGAAAATCCGTACCCTCGGCACGGCCGCTTGCCCGCCGTACCACCTCGCCATAGTGATCGGCGGCACCTCGGCCGAAATGAATTTGAAGACGGTCAAACTCGCGAGCTGCCGCTATCTCGATACGTTGCCCCGTGAGGGCAACTGCTACGGCCAGGCCTATCGGGACCGGGACTTCGAAGAGGAAGTACTCGAGCTCACCCGCCGGCTCGGCATCGGCGCGCAGTTCGGCGGAAAGTATTTCTGCCATGACGTGCGGGTGATCCGGCTGCCGCGACACGGCGCCAGCCTGCCGATCGGGATTGGCGTCTCCTGCTCGGCCGACCGCCAGATCCTCGGCAAGATCACGGCCGCGGGTGTGTTTCTCGAACAGCTCGAGGCGAACCCCGCCCGCTTCCTTCCGGAGATCGACGAAGCGACGCTCGGCGGCGAGGTCGTGCCAATCGACCTGACCCGACCGATGGACGAAATCCGCCGTATTCTTTCGCGATACCCGATCAAGACCCGCCTCAGCCTCACCGGTCCGCTGATCGTCGCGCGCGATATCGCCCATGCAAAACTCAAGGAGCGGCTCGAACGCGGGGACGGGTTGCCGGATTATGTGAAGGACCACCCGATTTACTATGCCGGGCCGGCGAAGACCCCGGCGGGATATACATCCGGCTCTTTCGGACCCACCACTGCCGGCCGCATGGACAGCTATGTTGATGCCTTTATGACGGCGGGCGGCAGCTTCGTGACGCTCGCCAAGGGCAACCGGGGGGCCGAGGTCCGCGTGGCTTGCGGCAAGCACGGAGGTTTCTATCTCGGCTCGATTGGCGGGCCAGCTGCGCGGCTCGCCCAAGACTGCATCCGCAAGGTCGAGATCGTCGAGTATCCCGAACTCGGGATGGAGGCAATCTGGCGTATCGAGGTGGAAGATTTCCCGGCCTTCATCGTCATCGACGACAAGGGAAACGATTTTTTTGGCGCACCCGGTTGAAGGCGCGAAAGGACGCCGAGATGTGGCCATCCACATTCCCCACCGAACAGAGTGGGGCAGCCTGATTGACGCGGGGAGGCGAGCTCGACGCGCTCACGCGCGGGGATAAAGGGGCCTGGGAGGCGTTTGTGCGGCGCTACGCCGGCCTCGTCGCCGCGGCCGTGCGTGGTGTGGCGCGCGAGACGGCGGAGATAGAGGATCTGGCGCAGGAGGTCTTCGTCCGTCTGTGCAAGGATGATTTCCGCCTCCTGCGCAGCTACGACCCCGCTCGGGCGGGTTTGTCCACTTGGATCACGATCGTCGCCCGCAGTACCGCCCGCGACGCCATGCGGCGGCACCGGCCGGCTCTGACACCGATCGACGCCGTGCCCGAAAGCCGGCTCGCCGTCGACCCGGTGGAACCCAAACAAAAGCTCAAGCTGCCGGAAGCGCTGCTGTCACCGCGTCAGCGAGAGATTCTCGCGATGTTATATGATCGCGAGATGGACGTTTCAGAAATCGGGAAGGCGCTAGGCATCGACCCGCAGACCGTGCGCAGCGCGCACCACAAGGCGATGGTCAAGTTGCGCGCTCATTTCAAGGCCAAGGAGAAATGACCACCTCCCGACAAGTCGCGACTTCTTCACTACATCCAAGGGGAGAAACCCCAAGGTTGCGGGGATGGCAGCGATGCCGTCTACGTAAAAGAACGAGGAGAACGTTGCAATGAGCCGTACGGACGAGGAACGGGAAAATTTGCCGGACTGGTCTTCCGATCGTGCCCTCTGGCGCCGGAGTTGTCTGACCGAGGCTACGCAGGACGAGTTTCAGCGCCTTCTAGATCTGGCCGCTTTTGCCGACGGACTTCTCGAGCCGGACGAACGTGATCGGGTCGCTGCGCTTCTTGCCGGCGATCCGGTGGCAGCTAAGGACGTCGCGGCAGCGCAGACGCTTGGTAGCGGCACCGACGAACTGCCGGGAAGGCTCGAACGCATCGTCGCCCGCGCCTGCTCGATTCCCCTGGACGAGACCGAAAGACGGGTCGTCACTTTTGCTCCATCAACGTGGCGCCGGCGTATCCTGCCTGGCGTGGCTCAGTGGGCGAGCCTCGCCGCGGCGATTGCGATGGCAAGCTGGCTGGGCTTTGCCATGGGGAGCGACGCGTCGCGCACATTGATCGGGCCCGTTCCCTTGAGTGATGCCAGTTTTCTGCCCGAGCTGTTTGATCCCGGAAGCGGTTTTCTGCGCGACCTCGGTGAGGGGCTGCGGACGTGACGTTCGCCTCAGCGGCGGCGCGCGGCGCTACGCGCCACCCTCTGCTATGGATAGCGTTAACGCTATCGCTGGTGCTTAACTTATGCTTTGTCGCCGGAGCCTTGTGGATCCGCATTCAAGGTCCTGGGCTGCCGGCGAGCCCGGCAGAGCGGCTTCAGCGGGTAGGGGCGGAGCTCGCGCTCGATCCACAGCAGAGACAGGCCTTCGAGCGATACTCCGAGATCGTGCGCACGCACATGCAGCAGATGCGAGAGACCGTAGAACCGCTGATGAGTGCCGCTTGGTCCGAACTCGCCAAACCGGACGCAGATCAGTCGACGGCGGCCCGCCTGTTTGATGAAGCGGGGCAAGCGCGCCGCAGCTTGCAGCGCGAGCTGCTCACCCCGACCCTGGCGTTCTTGGCAACCTTGTCTCCTGAACAGCGAGGCAAGTTCGTCAAGCTCTTTCACCAGCGGCCAAAGGCCGGGGGACAACCGCTCCAGAGCGGGCCACATTGAACGAGCCGACTTCGCGATCGGCCCTCAGCTATACTTCGACCGACCGTAACCGCTTTGCTTGGGATGCCCACTATGGCAGACGATCAATTCGCCGGTTTCGACCGCCGCGATCTTCTGCGAATGGCTGCGAGCAGCGTCGCATTGCTCGCGGTCGCCGCGTTACCGTTGGCTGCTTTCGCACAGGCGGCCGGTGGTACGCCGCTAAAGATTGCTATGGTCGGTTCCGGGAAGGAAGGCGGCGCTCTCGGCGCGTCATTCGTAAAGGCCGGCCACCCAGTGATGTTTTCGTCGCGCCATCCCGAGCAGCTGAAGGATCTCGTCGACGGCCTCGGCCCGCTCGCTAAAGCTGGCACTGTCGAGCAGGCGATCGCGTTTGACGATGTCGTAGCGATCGTCGTCCCGTACACTGCGATGGAGCAAATCGGCAAAGATTACGGGGCAGCTCTCGCCAAGAAGGCGCTAGTACTCGACGTGAGCAACCCGATCGCCCGGCGCGACGGTGAGGAGTTCGTAAAGTCGGTTGAGCAGCAGGGGGGTGCCGGTCTTGCCACGGCGAGGCTGTTACCCGGTGCACATATCGTTCGGGCGTTTAATGCGATCAACTATATGAAGCTGTCCGAGGACGCCCATCGCCCGGGCGAGCTGGTTGGGGTGCCGATCGCTGGTGACGATCAGAACGCCCTTGCGATTGCCTCGAACCTCATTCGGGAAATCGGCTTCGAGCCTGTCGTTGTCGGCGGGCTCTCAATGGGCAAATATCTCGTTCCGGGAACGCCGCTCGGCGGCGAGCATACCTCGGCAGAGATCAGACAGATCGCCGCCGGCCTACACTGAGCCGCGCTTGATCGATCCCGACCGTACGCCGGCGCAGCGTCGGGGTATGTCAGATCGGGTCTACCGTGTTCTCGGCCGTTTGATCGAAGTGCGGCCGGAGGAAGCGCCGGTCGTCGGCTGGTGCTGGCTCTATATCTTCTCGGTTCTGTCTTCCTATTACATCATGAGGCCGATCCGCGACCAGGCGGGCGTCGCCGGAGGCCTCAGCAATCTACAATGGCTGTTCACCGGCACTCTCGCCAGCATGCTGGTGCTGAACATCCCATTCGCCTACCTCGTCAAGAAATTACCGCGGAGCCGCTTTATTCCGATCACCTACCGCTTCTTTGCTGCTAATATTGTTCTGTTCGCGATACTGCTCCATTGGTCTGATGCAGAGCAGACGATTTGGGTTGGCCGCATTTTTTTCATCTGGGCTTCCGTCTTCAATCTGTTTGTGGTGTCGGTGTTCTGGCAGATGAACGTAGATCTGTTCAGTCCCGAGCAGGGCAAGCGTTTGTTCGCCGTGATTGCCGCGGGGGCGACGATCGGCGCGATCGTCGGTTCGAGCTTGACCGCATCATTGGCGCGCTACGTGTCGCCAATCTTTCTGTTACTCGGAGCAGCGATTCTGCTCGAAATCGCTGTATTCAGCGTCGGCCGCCTGTCGCGGCTGTCGCCGACTTTGCATCGGCAGCCGACCGCCGGCACCGAGGAGACGCCGATTGGCGGGAGTGTGTTCGCAGGGATTACCCATGCCTTCCGCTCACCGTATCTTGCAAATGTCAGCCTTTTTCTGTTGCTGTTCGCGATTACTTCGACCTTTCTGTATTTTCAGCAATTGGGAATCGTCAGCCGTAGCTTTAGTGACCGCGGGGCACAAACGGCGTTTTTTGCGACCGTCGATCTTCTGGTCAATGTGTTGACCCTCGTCGTCCAGCTGTTTGTGACCGGGCGCATCGTGTTGCTGCTTGGTGTTGCCCTTACCCTCGGAGCGTTGCCGGCGCTCACCATCATCGGATTTGGCGCACTCGCCTTGTTGCCGACGATTGCTGCAGTGGCGGTGTTCCAGGTGCTGCGGCGTGCCGCCGATTACGCGATTGCGCGGCCGACCCGCGAGGTCCTCTTTACCGTCGTTCCGCGAGAGGACCGGTACAAGGCCAAGAGCTTTATCGACACCGTGGTCTACCGCACCGGTGATCAAGTCGGCGCTTGGTCCGTCGCGCTGTTGCGCTGGGTGGGCTTGGGCACCGCCGGGACGGCCTTGGTGGCGATCCCGATCGCCGCTCTGTGGCTCCTCAACGCGCTGTGGCTCGGCCGTCGGCAGGCGCTGCTGGCGACCGAACAGGCAGCGGAATTCGGTCCGCGGTCGGTGGGGTCTGTAACGCCCGAGCCTGCCGCAGGCGAGGCGAGAGGTTGAGACCGGCGGTATGGTCGCACGCCCTTGCCCGATGGCACACCCAAAGCTTGTCGGTCGGGTGTTCGCAGCCGAGCCGGAAGAATGGCGGGCCATTTTCGAAAGTTCGGATAACACGGCTCCCGCTCGGTCTGCGCATCATGAAACGGACCGGAGCGATCCCCGAGAACTTAATTTCGCTGTCAATGGCAATACGCCCAGGAGTTGCTCGAGCGCAGCGAAGTACCTTATCAAACCGCCACCACCGACGAGACGTTGTCGACGCCGGCGATCGCCGAACGGGCACTCAGGCTCACCGTCCTGGTTCAATGCTTCAGATGAGGCAGATGAAGACGGCCCGGCTACTTGGTGCCGAAGAGGCGGTCGCCGGCGTCGCCAAGCCCGGGCAGGATGTAGCCGTGCCCGTCGAGGCAGCGGTCTAGCGCCGCCGCCACGATTGATACATCGGGGAAAACGCTCGAAACCTTGGCGACACCCTCAGGCGCGGCAACCAGACACACGAATTTGATCGAGCGGGCAGCGAGCTCCTTGAGACGCGAGATCGCAGCTATTGCCGAGTTGCCGGTGGCGAGCATCGGGTCGACCAGGATCACGTCCCGCTCGGCCAAGTCGTCGGGTAACTTCAAATAGTATTCGATCGCCTGCAAAGTCCGCGGGTCGCGGTAGATCCCGATATGCCCGACGCGTGCCGAGGGCAGCAGGTCGAGCATCCCGTCGAGGATGCCGCCGCCGGCGCGCAGAATCGACACCAGGCACAGCTTTTTGCCGGCGAGCAGCGGAAAGCTTGCGCGCTCGAGCGGGGTATCGATCTCGGTCTCGGCAAGCGGCAGCTCGCGCGTCGCCTCGTAAGCCAACAACAGGCTGATCTCGCGCAGCAGCCGGCGGAATTCCGCGGTCGAGGTGTCGCGGTCGCGCATCAGCGAGAGCTTGTGCTGGATGAGCGGGTGCTCCACCACGGTCAGGCTCGGCCATTGCTGCTGCATCATCGCGTCCTAGAACAAAGTGCCATCGCTGACGACCACAAGCGGCGGACTGCCGTCAAAACGTCGCTCAAAGGCAATCTCCCGTCCGGCCGCCCAGCTCCCGCCTTCGAGCACTCTCGCGAGCGGAAAATCATCGGCGCCTTTGCACAGGCTTTCGCGCACCAGTCCCGCAAGGCGATCGAGCAGGGTTACCGTCAGCGCACGCCACTCGACGACAGGCTCGCTCAGTGCGTCGAGTGGAAGTTCCAGGATGCCCGGGTCGCGAGGGACGATCACGCCGCAATCAAGGAAGAGGCCGCCGTTGCGGTATTCGGCAAGACCGGTCAGGCCATCCAGCTCAACGACCCGCACGCCGCACGCCTGAAGTGGTTCGATCAGCGAATACGCGAGCCACTGGCTGAGCTTATGAAATGGCACGATCTGGTCACCCTGCACCGCGGAGTGTCGGCCACAATCGCCAAGCGGTACGCCCGCAAGGCTGATCCGGCCGGACCAGATCGCGCCGAACGCGTGTAGCAAGGTGCGCAGCACCGTGGCGGCGGTAAGCGGCTCAGCGCTCGCCGACCAATGATCATAAAGCCGGCCGAGATGCGCCGGCGTACCAAAGAGCAGCGGATTTGCGGTAGACGCCCGACCCAGCCGTCGCAGCAGCAAAGCTCGTCCTTCGATACCGACCAGCTCGTTCCCGGCGGCGTGCTGAAACGCGTGCGCCAGGCTCTCCGGGGTGATTTCGGCCAGCGCCTCAGCATCGGCGCGCCACGGAGCCGCAGAGTCAGCGGAAAAGAGACCGGCTTGCATGGCGCGCAGGCTCGCCACGGCGAGGCCCTCGGAGCGGGACAGGACCTGGCCGGTTTGCACCTCGCGGTAACGCCAGCGCGGCCCCGCCCCGGCATCGAGCAGAACCGACACTATGGCCAGGTCGATCCTCGCCCGCGCGGTTTCGGCTGCGTCGGCGCCGGGTGCTACGAGAGCGGCGCGATCTATTCCGCCAACCGAGAAATGTCGCCAGCGGCTATGATACGGGAC
>Ga0310909_10003067_pt1 | contig 10405 bp, 9 predicted proteins | sample GREbulkMGT000H_FD_203449 | JGI IMG/M metagenome (GOLD analysis project Ga0310909, IMG submission 203449) | Lab enrichment of tropical soil microbial communities from Luquillo Experimental Forest, Puerto Rico - GRE.bulkMG.T000H | ecosystem: Environmental > Terrestrial > Soil > Tropical forest >... | reverse complement strand
GTCGATTGCCTAAGGCGCTTGCGCGCCTATGAGAGCGAGGCGGGGGTGGACTGGGTGCAGTTCGAATCGCCGCACTCGGAGGACGAGATACGGCGCGCCCGCTCCGTCATCTCCGGCCCGTTCTCGTTCATGAAGGGGCGGCTGCCGCGCTATCTCGGGCTCGACGAGCATCTGGCGCTGGGTGTCACGATCGCCTGGTATCCGGGCTTCACTCATCAGGTGATTTGGGCGGCATTGTGGGATTTCATGCAGCAGTTTCAGGAGAAGGGTATCGCAGCGTGGGAGGAATTCGAGCGGGCGCGCCGGGATCACCCCTACCCTCGCCCCGAGCCCGGACCGGATGAAGAAGGTCTGGAGAAGCAACGCCAGCTCGAAGAACGCTATTTTTCCGCCGAAGCTCTGGCAAAGTATCGTGGCACCTGAGGAACGAGAATTCGCGAGGAGACACAAAGATGGCGCGCGACGGTTTCAAGATCTTCGACTCCGATACGCATGTCGGGCCCTCGATGAACGTCCTCGATAAATACCTCGCGGCAGCCGAGCAGGCGCGGCTCGCCGATTGGGAAAAATGGAAGGACATTAACCCACGTACCGGCAGGATTACCTATACCAAAGGCGGACGCAGTTACCAGCGCCGCCTCGGGACCGCCGCGGCGGACAAAGGGCCGGCGCGCTACATGGCCGCGTTCACCGGCGCCAACCGCGCCCGGCCTTCGCCGCGCGTCGATGACGACCCGGCCGAGCGGATCGCCGACATGGATCGCGAAGGGGTCGATGTGAACCTGACCCTGCCGTCCGGCTGGTTCGGCACCTGGACCGCTAGTGACGATGTAGCGCTCGAAATGGCGATGTACCGCGCCTACCACCGCTGGATGGCGGATTATTGCGGAGCCTTTCCCGAGCGGATCGGCGGCATCATTCTGGTTGCGGCGCGCGACATCGCGGGGAGCCTCGCGGAGATACGCCGTTGGGCGCGCTCGCGCTGGGCCTGGGCGGTGATGGCCTACGCCCCGGCCGGCATGCCGCTCGACCACCCGGACCTCGAGCCGATCTGGGCCGCGGCCGCCGAGCACGATCTAGCGGTGGTGTTGCACACCTTCACGGTCATGCCGCCCTATGCGCCGGGCGGTAGGGACACCTGGGAGAATTTGTTTCTGCAGCGCTCGGCGGCACATCCCTGGTGCGGCATGCGCAACATGGCGGCCTTGATCGGCAGCGGCGTAATGGACCGCTATACGGGTTTGCGCATCGGCACGCTCGAAGCCGGGCATGGCTGGCTGCCGTTCTGGATGGCCCGCATCGACGAGCACGCCGAAACCGTCAAGGCGGCATTGCCGGAACTCCAGCACAAGCCCAGCGAATACGTACTCAGCGGTCGCTATTTCCAGAGCATCGAGATCCCGGAGGGCGAGCGGCTGACCAATTCGGTGATCGACCTCTTGGGCGAGGACTTGCTTATGTACGCCTCGGACTACCCGCACGGCGAGAGCTGGTTTCCGGAATCGGCGACGACGGTGCTCGGCTGGAGCATGCCGCCCGAGCGCAAGCGCAAGCTCCTTTGGGACAATGCGGTGCGGTGCTACGCGCGCTGCGGCTTGGCGTGAGACAGACGGGTTCCTATGATCCCCCCTATAGCGAACCCGAACAAGGAGGACGGAAATGGACCAGGACGCCAAGAAGACGGCACTCAGGATGATCCCCTACGGGATTTATGTGCTGACCGCCGATGACGGCAAAGGCAACGTCGCCGCCGCGACAGTCAATTGGGTGACCCAGACCGCCTTCGCCCCGCCGCTGGTGGTGGTCGGCGTCAAGACCGATTCCGGCGCCTACGGCATCATCAAGAATACCAAGACTTTCGCCCTGAACATGCTCGGCAAGGACGGCAAAGGGGTCGCCTTCACCTTCTTCAAGCCGACCAAGCTCGAGGACGGCAAGCTCTCGGGCCAGGCCATTCACAAAGGCACGACCGGCGCGCCGATCCTCGACGCGGCACCCGCGGCGGTCGAGTGCCGGGTCACCAGCATTGTCGAGCAGGGCGACCATCACATCGTCGTCGGCGAGGTCGTCGAGGCGCATGTCGCAAAGCCGATCACCGGCCGCCCCGACGCGGCGATCCTCGAGATGAAGGAGCTCGGCGACAACGTCTTCTACGGCGGCTGACGCCCACTCTTCACTTAGTCATCCCAGGCCGCCTTCGGGTTCGTCAAGCAATGCTCGAACCGCTGGACTTTCTCTTCGGCCTGGTAGCAAAGCGGCAGCGTGAAAGGCAAAGGGCTCGGCACAAACCAGTTCTGCGGTTGGCGACCTCGTTTGTTGGACTCGCGCTGATCGGCGCCGCGCACACCGCCCCCCTGGCCGCAGAGTTACGCGAGGGACATTTCCGGATCGGCGTTCTGGTCGCCGTCTCTGCGTCCACGACGCCGTCCATGGCCGCCTTCATGAAAGAACTGCAAAGGCTTGGCTACGTCGAAGGCCAAAATACCATTATTGACCCGCGGTCAGCCGAAGGAGAGATGGGACGGTTGCCGGACTTGGCGAAGGAGCTGGTCACGCTCGCGCCCGACGTGATCTTTGCCGTCGGCACCCCGCCGGTCATGGCGCTCAAATCTTCGGGCACCTCGATCCCGGTTGTCTTTGCCGGAATCGGCGTCGATCCGGTACAAAGCGGTCTGGTCAAAAGCTTTGCCCACCCGGGGACCAATTTCACCGGGATGCTGAATGTCGGGGTCGACATTGCCACGAAGAGGCTGCAACTGCTGAAGGAGATGCTCCCGAGTATTGAGCGCGCAGGGGTGCTCCGGCAAGCAGGCAACGCGACCGCCGTCGCAATCGTCGATGAGATCCTTAAAAGCGCGCCTGCCGTCGGAATCGAGGTTGTGCCCTCTGATTTCCGGCGCGCCGAAGATCTGCCGCACGCCGTCGAGCGGGCCGAGCGACGAGGGGCGCAGGCAATGATCCTGACCGCCGACGCCATCCTCGTGGCCAATCGAAGGACGATAATCGACCTGGCGCGTCAGAAGAGGTTGCCCACAATGTACAGTTATCCGTTCGAGGCTGCCGATGGCGGCCTGATCTCCTACGGTCCCGATATCGAGAGCAATTATAGTGACGCAGCGACTTATGTAGACAAGATCCTCCGCGGCGAGAAAGCGGCTGATTTGCCTGTGCAGCAACCCACCAGGCTGTCCTTGGTCATCAATCTGAAAACGGCCGAAGCGCTCGGCATCAAAGTCCCACCAATGCTGTTGGCGCGGGCCGACGAAGTGATCGAATGATCGGGCTGCCCCGGTGGGCAATCGCGGATCAACGCGCGCTATGCGAACACCTGCAGAAGCTGTGAGCCGGACCGCGGGCATCGATTTTCGGCGGTTTCGTGATACCGTCCCGCCGGCGGCCGCGCCAGGCGGTGCGCGCTGTCAGCTGAGCGAGTGATGGGAGGTGGAGATGCCGCAAGCGCTCACATGGCCGGCCGAAGGCAACGCGCGGGTCCCGTATCGGATGTTTTCCGACCCAGAGATCTATCGCGCCGAGCTGAGCCGGATCTTTCTCGGGCCGACCTGGCAGTATCTCGCACTCGCCGGCGAGCTGTCGCAGCCGGGCGATTATCTGACGACCTTTCTCGGCGAGACGCCTGTTATCGTCACCCGCGGGCATGACGGGGAGATCCACGCGATGATCAACCGCTGCGCCCATCGCGGCAATCTCGTCTGTCTCAAACGGCGCGGCCATGCGGAGAACCTGACCTGCGTCTACCACGCCTGGCGCTACGATCTCGAAGGCAATCTCGACAGTGTGGCCTTCCGCCGCGGCATCGCCGGCAAGGGCGGGATGCCGGCGAGCTTCCGCCTCGAAGAGCACGGCCTCAAAAAGCTTCGCGTCGACAAATTCGGCGACCTCGTCTTCGGCACGCTGTCGCCCGAGGCGCCGCCGTTGGCGAATTACATCGGCAATCTGATCGGCTCGCGCATCCACCGGGTACTGCACGGCAAGCCAAAGATCCTCGGGACGACCTCGCAGATCCTGCACAACAACTGGAAGCTCTATTTCGAGAATGTGCGCGACACCTACCACGCGACCCTGCTGCATTCCTTTTTCACGACCTTCCGCATCTCCCGTCTGACCTCGGAGGGCGGCGTCGATATCGCTGAGAGCGGGGCGCATCACGCGAGCTACACGCGCAACAAGGTCGATCGCGTCGATCAGGCGACCTCCGATCAGCTCTATGCCGGCATCCCCTCGCTACGTGAGAATTTCCGGCTGGCGGATCCTGCTTTTCTCGCTATGGCAGAGGAATTCGGCGACGACACGACGACGCAGATCCTCTCGCTGTTCCCGAATTTCGTCTTGCAGCAGATCCAGAACAGCATTGCAGTGCGATTGGTACTGCCGAAAGGGCCGGACAAGACCGAATTGCAATGGACCTATATCGGCTTCGAAGAGGACAACGCTGACATGACCGCACTGCGCTTGGCGCAAGCCAATCTCGTCGGTCCGGCGGGTTACGTGTCGATGGAAGATGGCGCGGTCGGCAATTTCATCCAGCGCGCGATCCCCGGCGCTGAAGAGGAATGTTCGGTGCTCGAAATGGGCGGTTTCGGGCACGTCTCCGAGGCCAACCGTACGACCGAGGCTTCCGTCCGCAGCTTCTGGCACGCCTATCGACCGTTGATGGGGTACTGAAGCGATGCAGCTCGAGGCGGTGGTGCGGCGGTTGGAGCTGGAACAGCTCTACATCGACTACGTCCACTGCCTCGATGCCGACGAGCTCGAGCATTGGCCGGATTTCTTTACCGAAGACTGCTTCTACCGAGTCACCTCGGCCGAGAATTACGAGGCCGGCCTGCCGTTGGGGCTAATCCATGCGACCTCGCGCAACATGCTGAAGGACCGGGTCAGCGCGTTGCGCGAGGCCAACATCTACGAGCCGCAGCGGTACCGGCATATCGTTTCGTCGATCAAGATCGTCGAGGAGCATGGCGTGGCGCTCGACCTCGTGGCGAATTTCCTTGTCGTACGGACGATGCAGGAGGGCGACATGACCCTTTTTGGCGCCGGGCGTTACGTCGACCAGGTCAGACAAACGGATGAGGGTTGGAAATTCGCCCGCAAGGACGTCGTCCTCGACAGCCGCCAGATTGATACGTTGCTGGCGATCCCGATCTGATATAGCCTGCTCGGTCAACTCTTCCGGCGCAGACGCCGCGCATTGGCGGTGGCCCGCTTATGCCACGGCGCGAGAGCCGCTTTCTTCCCCCGCCCGGTCATTACGGCGAGCGCCGATTGCTGCAATGCCGCAGCTTTCTCGATGACCATGCGCTGATATTCCGCTGGGCTTAACGTGCCTCGCGCGATCATCGCGGTGCGCCGCGCGATCGTTTCCCATGAGGCCATGGCCAATTCCGCCATCATCACTGGCAGGGGGCGCGAGTGTCGGAAAGCGAGCCGCTTCATATTCTTAGCCCGAGCTTACGTTGATGGAGCATGCTGCTCTTCGGCACTGATCCGACCCGCCTTGATCGCGTCCAGAAGAGCGCGCCAGTCGCGCTCCGTCTGGTCTGCGTAAGCCATCGCGAATTCCGCGATTGCTTTGTCGAATTCGCTGTCATCACCGACATAGCCAGAGAGTGGCATGGCATCGCCGGCGCGCGCATGGGCGCGCGCCAGGGTGCGGCCGCACAAATCGGCGTAAAACGGCAGCGCCTCTTCAAGCATGGCGCTGACATTGGCCAGCCGCGAATCCTTCAACCGCCGGACATAGAAATGGCGTCCGTTGACCGGGTTCTGCGTCCAGCCCAAAAAGACGTCGGCCGCAGCCTGCATCATGCGCTGCCCGACCACCACGCGTTGTCCGTGATTGACATAGTCCGAGGCGCCGGCGAAAGGCACGAGCACCGATGCCTGGGCCTCCTTGATCTGCAATAGCAGTGGCGAACCGTCGTCGGCGACGAACAAGCCAATCGCACAGAATGTGCCGACACTGCCAACCCCGACGGTCTTGAAGGCGATGTCGCGGCGATGATAGCGCCGCACCAGCACCTGCCGATCCTCCTGCAAACTCTCGGCATAAGACGCGAACGCCTGATGCGCATGCAGCTCGTGGTGGCTCAGATGGCGCACCAACGGCGGCTTGTCCTTGATCTTCCAATCGCCGTTTTTCCGCTCGACGAGACCGTAATGCTCTGCGGCGCCCCGCAATGCGGCTTCACGGCGCTGCTCGATCTTGTGGCGGATCTTGCTGGAATCGACGTCGGCGATCGCGCCGGCGAGATCGATGCGCGAGCTCCAAGCCGCGAGCGGAGACAGCAGCGCCAGCTTTCCCAGGTGACGGCGATAGCCCTTAGCAGCGGTGCGGGCGAGTTGACGGCACTCCTGGGCCGGGGCCTTGGCAACCCGACCGGCGACGGCGAGGCTTGCAGCGAGCCGCTTCACATCCCACTCGAACGGAGCCGGCAATGTCTCATCGAAATCGTTGACATCGAAGACAGGGATCCCTTCCGGACTTGCATAACCGCCGAAATTCGCGAGATGACAGTCTCCGCAGGCCTGGACGCGGAGACCGGTAGACGGGCCCGCGGCGAGATCGGCAGCCATGATGGCCGCCGCACCACGTAGAAAGGCAAAGGGGTCCGTCTTCATCCGCTTGTAGCGCAGCGGAAGCAAATCTTGGATCCGGCTCTTGCCCTGCTCGATCAGGATCTCGACCGGATCGGCGCGGTTCGCCGGCGGTTTCCATTCGGCCTGCGCACTGAGGGGCACCTGACGCCGCCACTCGGCGCCCTGGGCGCGCCGCTCGTCGAGTTTCGCTGTCATATACCTGTGATCAGAGGATCTGCCCATGTGGATTAGCCCCTTTCCGGTGATATGAGCGATAGACCGGTTCCCACATCTTTTGCGCGATTAAGCCGTCTAGCGCCGCATCGTCGAAGGCCTCGCACAGCCCCTCCGCGCGGGCTTGGCGGGCGACGGCGGCGGCGACGATGACTGCGACCTTGCGCAGATCATGCACCGGGGGCAAGAGGTTCGCACGGGGATCGCGGGATGCGGGCGAGACGCCGGCGAGCGCCTTTGCCGCTGCGGCGAACATGTCGTCGCTGACGCGCTGGGCCCGGACGGCGAGAACCCCGAGGCCGACACCCGGGAAGACATAGGCGTTGTTGGTCTGATCGACGGTAAACGGCTTGCCGTCAATCTCGACCGGAGGGAACGGACTGCCGGTGCCGACGAGCGCGCGCCCGTTGGTCCAACGCAGCAGATCGGCTGGTGTGGCCTCACTGCGCGAGACCGGGTTGGAGAGCGGAAAGATCACCGGCCGCTCAACCGCACCCGCCATCGTGCGCACAACTTTCTCCGTGAACATGCGGGGCTGACCCGACACTCCAATCAGCACCGTCGGCCGCGCATTTTTGACGACGTCGAAGAGATCGATCCGATCGGGATGCAACCGGATCCAGCCGGCGACGGCCGCGCGCGGCTGGACAAAGGGCGCCTGGAACGGCTGTAGATCCGCCATGCCCTCGACCAGCAACCCGTCGCGGTCGACCGCAAAGAACCGGCGTCTGGCCGCGGTCTCGGACAGGTCGTCATCGATCATCAGCTTTAGCAGCAGATGGCCGATGCCGCAGCCCGCGGTCCCGGCGCCGAACATCACAAAGGTCTGATCGCGCAATGCCGTTCCGGTGACGCGCGTTGCGGCCAGCAATGTTCCGGCGGCGACTGCCGCAGTGCCTTGGATGTCGTCGTTGAAGGTGCACAATCGGTTCCGATAGCGTTCGAGAATGCGTCCGGCATTGGCGCGCGCGAAATCTTCCCACTGCAGCAGTACATGCGGCCAGCGCCGTTCCACAGAAGTGACGAACTGCTCGATGAAGTCATCGTAATCGGCGCCGCGTACCCGCTCGTGCCGCCATCCGATATAGACCGGATCCGCGAGCCGCTCGCGATTGTCGGTGCCGGTGTCGAGCAGAATGGGCAGGGTCGTCGCCGGATGCAGGCCGGCGCAGGCGGTGTAGAGCGACAGCTTGCCGATCGGGATGCCCATACCGCCCGCACCCTGATCGCCGAGACCCAATATTCGCTCGCCGTCGCTGACGACGATCGCCTCCATCCTGTCGAAACGGGGGTGGGCGAGGATGTCCGCGATATGGGCGCGCTGCGGCCAGCTGAGGAAAAGGCCGCGCGGGTAGTGCCAGTAGTTGCTGAACTCCTCGCAGCCCTGCCCGACGGTCGGCGTATAGACGAGCGGCAGCATTTCGCTGAGGTTGCGCGTCAACAGCGCATAGAACAATGTCTCGTTGGCGTCCTGCAGCCCGCGTAGGAATACATAGCGGTCGAGGTCGCGATCGAATTTCCGAACTGCCTGAAGCCGTCGCGTGAGTTGATTGTCGAGGGTGCCGACATGCGGCGGCAGCAGGCCGTGCAATGCGAAGGTAGTGCGCTCGTCCTCGGTAAAGGCCGTTCCCTTGTTCAACAGCGGATTGGTCAGCAGTGCGGCACCTTCGAGATCGACCTCGATACCGGTCCGCTCGCGCGGTGTCTCGGCGGTCATCATACGACCCGCACCTCGACCGTGCCGACGCCGAAAAAATTGGCCCGGGCGTGGTCACCCGGAGCGAGCGGGAACTGGCGCACGAGGGACCCGGTCATCACCACCTCGCCCGCCCGCAGGCTGCGTCCATATTCGCCGAGCTTGCGCGCGAGCCAGGCAACCGAGTTCAGCGGGTGGTCGAGCACCGCAGCGCCGACACCCGTCGCTACGACATTTCCGTTCAGCTCGATGCGCGCTTCCACCTGATCGAGCCGCAGGGCCGGCGTAAGCTCGATCGGCTCGCCGAGAATGACCGAACGCTGCTGCGCGTTGTCGGCCAGCATCAGCGCAATCTGCCCGGGGTCGCCGCGCGTCTCGGTGATCTCGAAGGACGGGTAAACCACCGCGACCGCCGCGCGTACCTCTTCCGGCGACACCTCGCCCGCGAGCGGCCGACCCAACCGCACGCAAAGCTCGGTTTCGAAGCCGGGCCTGATCAGCTCCCCGGCCGCGAACACATGGCCGCTCGGCCGCGTCTCCAGGATGCAGCCGAAGGCGGGCTCGTGAAAGCCGAACTGCTCCTGGATCGCCTTGGAGGTCAGGCCGACCTTCCAGCCGATCTGCTGCTCGCCCGCCGTACAGCGGCGGTCGATCAACGCCAGTTGGATGCGGTACGCCTCGTCCAAACTCAGCCGATCGAAATAGCCGACCGGGAAATGCTCGCCGCGGGCGCGCGCCGCCCAGAACTCCTTTACCGCGCGCTGCAGATCGATGGTCATGACAAATGCCCCCGAAAATGGCGAGCCAGTGGCTCGGGTCTACACCGGCACCGTGCGCTTTTGGTGGGCACGGCCGATGATCGCGGTCTCCTCGCGGTGACCGGCGATGACGCGCACCCCCTCGTCGAGCTTGGCGACGACGTTCTCGGGTGTGGCGGTTTCGAGAAACGCGACGCGATTTTTGCGGCAGGCGGCAAAGACGCGCTCGCGCGCCTCCCGCATCTCCGGCGGGTAGGGGTCACGCGGCACCGCCGCGTAACCGAGCGCTAAGCCCAGATCGCCTGGGCCCATCTCGGCAAAGCCGAGACCCGGCACGGCGAGGATCTCCTCGCAATGGGCGACACCTTCGGGGCTCTCGATCTTGACGCTAAGTAACAGCTCGCCTTTGGGGTTGAGCGGCCAGGGATCGCATCGCTCGAGATATTCCTCTTGTGAGATCCCCCATATCGGCGCAGCGGTCGCTTCCGAGCCGCGGCCGCGCGTCCCGAGGCCGAGCCCTCCTCTGCTGGCCGCTCGTGTCGCGCCATGCATTCGTGCGATTGGGGAGGGAATGGCCGGGTCGACGCCATCGCGATGGTGCGGATAGCGGCAGGATTCGACAAAGGCGCGGACGGCATCCGCCGATTCGGCTTGACACAGCAGGACCCCGTGCACGCCGCGCCCGAGGATCTGGCGGAACTGCCAGGCGTTGAAGCGCACATTGGCAGCGTCGGTGCCGTTGACCGGCGCCTCGACGACGATGGTCGGAGTACGGTGGCCTGAGCGCGTCGGGCCGCCATCGACAAGACCGCGCAGGTACTCGGCTAGGCCCGCCATGTCGAACGCCCCATGCTCCATCCCGACATTGATGTAGTCCGCCCAGGTGTGCGCGTCTTCACGTCCCTGGGAATAGGTCAGCGCGTGTCCGCTGTGCCCGCCGACGTAGTAAATCGCCTGATCTTGCGCCAACAGTTCGAGGGCTCGGTTGATACGGCTCGCCATGATCGTCTCCTTTCCGCCGGCGCAAGATAGTCAACCGCCGGTGCCGCTCATGTAGCCGTTGAGCTCAGGTGTGGCCATCGTCGTGTCGACATAGCCAAAAGTGCCCTGGTCTTTTACC
>Ga0310909_10003062_pt1 | contig 10409 bp, 7 predicted proteins | sample GREbulkMGT000H_FD_203449 | JGI IMG/M metagenome (GOLD analysis project Ga0310909, IMG submission 203449) | Lab enrichment of tropical soil microbial communities from Luquillo Experimental Forest, Puerto Rico - GRE.bulkMG.T000H | ecosystem: Environmental > Terrestrial > Soil > Tropical forest >... | reverse complement strand
CCATCGACGGGTGGCGAAAAAGTGTCACGATCCACCTCGTGCGCGACGGGCGCGCCCTCACGCGAATGATAGGGGAGAGCGGCTTCGGCGTCGAAGCAGCGGTTACTGCACAGTTGTGGACGCACCCAAGTCGCTGTCGCTCTTCATCGCGCCTCATTACATCAGGCCATCGATTGATCCTGATCGATCATTTGTCATAGCTTCACCGCCCCCCAGTGGTCACAGACTAAGAGTTAGTCGACGGCAGGGGCAGCAACGTGAGGCCATGGGCATCGAGCAGGCCGGGAAACGAGTTGTCGATCAGAAAGAGGTATTCGCGCTCGCGCAATGTGGTGAGTGGGTCGAGCCGCTGGAGTTCGGCATCGACGAAACCGGGGTGGCACATCACCACGCTCTCGTCTGGCAGCCCGCGGAGAAACTTGGGAAAAATCTGGGCATAGTCCGCGTCCTTCGCAAAGCCGTACGTCCCGGCGAAGGCCGGATTCATCCTCACGCCATACCGGTTGGCGAGGCGGCGGAAACCGCCGCTCAATACGTCGAGCGCAATTGCCTTTGGGTCACCTAGGCGCCTGTGCAACGGGCCGATCCGCCCGCATTGCCGCACCCAAACGTTTGGTGCGACATCCTTCACCACACTGAGCAGCGCTTCGCGAACCTGTGGAAATAAGTGCACGTGCTGATGGCCATCGATGAAATCGGGCAAGCGACCAAACGCGGCAACGAACTCCTGTAGTTGGCTCGAGATTTCGCTCTCCACCATTTCGCGCCGGAGCAGATGCAGGAAAGAGTGCCGAACGGTCTCTCGCTTTGAGAGGAAATTTCCATCAGACACCGGTTGAAAGTTGCGGCTCAGCGGCTGGTACGGCGCGGTCAGCGTAACATGCAGCCCGATCGCGACGCGGGTTTCTCTGGCATTGAGAATGTTGAGAGAAACTACCTCGGAGCGGTACAAGCTCGGAGCGACTACCATTACGGAGGTGGCATTGATACGCCCACGCACGACCAGATCACGGATTGCGACATTGACCGCAGGCGACATGCCGTAATCATCGGCGCACAACCAGATATGGCGACGCGTGCCATTACGCCTACCATCAATGACATTCCCGTATTTCATCGCGGCCTGTCTACTACAGATCTAAGCCGAATCCTGCACAGGAGCTGAAACACTCTTCGAGATCGATGGCTTAGCTTGGCGTTCATAGCATGATATCTTGTGCAGCGCAGTCGGAACCACGAATGGGTTTGGACTGCCTCGAATGAGCTGCAGATTGGGCCACAGATGATGCAAGCGTGGCATGCGACTTCATTTAGCACGCCGCGGTCCTGATTCATTCCGCCGTCGCAATTGACATCCACTTCGCCAATTTGGTGCACAGCATCGAATCGATTGTCCTGCAGCTTAACCTCGAAGCGCGCTGATACAGCGGGCGGAGAATGTATCGAGCGGCGTGTGAGGGTCCCTCAGCGTGCCGATCGCGTGCGTACCAGCGGAAGTCGGCAGAATAGGCCCACCACCGCAAGTAGATGCAGAATCGTTCTCCACACAGCGATCTGATTCTTGAGGCTAAGGGCGGACGAACGCCCCGCGGCGCGCTCCTGGATGCGCACGTGGCAATGCTCGTAAGTTGCGCCCCGGGCGATCAGCTTGACCAGCGCTTCCGCCTGATAGGCAAAGCTGTTGGTCGTGATTTCGATGCCGCGCAGCAACTCGTTACGCTGTAGGACGGCGCCGTTGTAGTAGCCTACGTTGAGCCAGAACATCCAATTGAGCAGGGTGGTGAAGCCTTTGGAGGCAAATGCACGTAACCAGCTGCGTGCACCAGGATTGGTCACAATCGGAATGATCATGTCGGCTTCGCCGGCATGGGAGACGATTTCCGTGATGCTTTGCGCGGGGAAGCCGTCGTCACCCGGAAGCATCATGACGTAGGTCGCAGTTGCGGCGCGCGCGCCGCGCTTGTAGGAGCCACCGAACCCGAGATTAGACGGGTTGTCGAGAACTCGGATGCGGGGATCGGCGGCCGCCAATGCCTGCATCCGCTCCAAGGTACGATCGGTGCTGGCGTCGTTGACGAGGACGATTTCGTAATCGCCCCGGCTGCCCATCGCCTCACGGACCGAGCCGACCGTCGGCCCGACGTTATCCTCCTCGTTGAAGCAAGGAATGACAAAGCAGAATGTCGGAACAGTGGTCATGCGGCTTTGGATGACAAGCGCTGGTTTGGCGGAGTCTATTCGCCATTATGCCGGCGCCGCGTGCAATATCATCGTGCCGCTTGCCGGTGCCTTTGAACAGGCCACAGCCTACTCCGATTATCATTGAGATTTTATTGCGGCCCGGCATGAATAATCGATGCGAGTGAGGAACGGACGTTTTCCAACTCGATCGAAATATTCGTCGATCGCCCGCCGTGCCCCCTGGTAATGTCCATAATCGTCGAGAAGCAAGACTCCGTGCGCAGAGAGACGGGGGTACAGATGCTCGATCTCGTGTTTGGTCGAAGAATACCAATCCGTATCGAGACGCAACAGCGATATCCTGTCAGGAACTGTTGCTGGAATAGTGTCCTCCACCGGTCCCTTGACGAAGACCACCTTATCCATCGGATATCCTGTGCCGGCGATCACATCCCGCACCTCTTCGATTGGAGCATAGGACCATTTTACACCTCTGCGTTGGACTTCGAGCCAATCATTGGCGGCCTTGTTCCCGGAAGCATCGACATCAACCTCAGGGTCGGGCTCCGTCATACCTTCGAATGTATCGTAAAGGAACAAGTTGCGGTCAGTCACGCCGAGCGCGAGCAGAACATGAGCCGACAGTTTCATGCTGCCGCCTCGCCATACGCCGCATTCAACGATATCTCCCGGAATTTTGTTTTCAACCAGGTATTGGACTGACTTGTAGAGAGCATACAGCCTTTCCCAGGAGGTCATGGTATATTGACGGCATTGCTCGTATAACGCGCGGAATTCAGGCTCCAGATTTGACAGTCCAAGACGGATTTGATCCTGAACCATGGCTGCCTGATAGTCATAGTTTCGCTCGAGCTTGAGCTGGTAATCCGTGATGATGGCTTTCAGATCCGATATGTAGGCTTTGTCTTTTGCTCCCGAATGCTGGAGTTCCTCTATCGAACGCCTTTGTTGCTCTATCAGGTCCTGATACCCTCCTATCGAAGCCCTGTATTCTTCCATGTGGTGCTTAAAGTACCCCATCTGGTGCCTAAAGTGCTCCGTCTGTTGCTTAAAGTGCTCCGTCTGTTGCTTAAAGTGCTCCATCTCGTGCTTATACACGTTCCTCTCGTTCATGAGCTTTAAGAGGTTTCGAGATTTTAAAATCTCAAGTCCAAAGGAGCGCAGCACAGGACCGAGAAGTCGTTTGCCCGCGGCGATTGCTAGAGGCAAACATGTTCCTCGCGCAAATTCATATGCCCTCCGCCGGACTGGCAACGCCATATCGACGAGGGGCGCCAATATCTGAGTAACAGCCGATCTCATGCCGTTAACTACAGCCGATCTCATGCCGTCAATTACTGATCTCGCGTGGGCGAATCTTAGCTTGATCCATGCGCCGGTTGTACTAATCAATGCACGAATTCGGCTCGATATTCGCCTCGCATCGTGGAATGCCGTCCAATGATATTCCCATTGGAAGTGCTTGATGTGCGACGGCAACGCCGGGGTATGCGACATCACGTCGTCCACGAACGACCGCAGCTGGGAGTTTGCGTCGTCGATATTTGGCGGCAGATCGCGGTCGTGCAGCGTCAGCGGAAACTTGAGAAAGTGCTGCTGATAAGGAGTGACCCAGGTCACCATCCGCTCCGCGATAGCCTTCTTGTCAACAGGACCGGGAATGATTTGGTCCTCGGCGACACTCCTGTCCCGGAGTTCAAGCATGGTGAATTCATCGGAATCTCCGATGACGCAAATATCGGCCTGCGGGCAGTACTCCCAGATGAGCCCGAAATCCCAGTATGAGTTAGGCTCCACCAGGTACCGTTGCGGCCGCAGCCCGACAATGGAGACGGGCATCTGATAGCCAATCAACGTGGTGTCATCGACGGACCAGTAGAATTGGTCCGCGTAGCGCATATGGAAGGATGTCTGGTTGACGGTCTTGCCCCGGATGACCGTGTGGCGATGCTGGAGGACGAGCCGGGCAAGTTCCCGGTGCGATATGCTCAATGTTGAGGTCGCGTCATCGAGGTGGTTACGCAGCTCGGGAATGACCTCCTCGGCGATCGTACAGTAGCTTGGGGCGGCGACGATCTTCTGTCCCCGGAAAAGATGACCGATAACGGTACGTAGACTTCCATCCGCAAGAATGAAATCGGCGTTAAGGAAAATTTGCCAATGCTCGGTCATTGCCGGACCGAGGTCACTGAACCCTCGATGCAGTGCATAGGTCAGCGTCATTCCGTATTTGTCTTTGGACACGATCAGGTCGTCGAGTCTCATAAGGCGAACGGGGCAAAGTTCCTTTATGCGGCCGATCACCGGATGGCGATTGAACTTGGAGAAGAAGCGCCGCTCCGTCAGGATAACAAGCTCGCAAGGGACCTCGGAAACAACATAGGGGAGGTTGCCTGCCGCCAGCAGTGCAGGCAGCGTCAACGTGAGCAGCACGTCGACATAGCGCTCGCCCCAGCTGTAGGTGATGATGCGGGTGGGGCATTTCACGGTCACAGGCCTTGCGGCGAGCGAGGCGCTGCTTGTGGTCATTTTCCTGCGCGCTCCTCACCCGCCCCGCCGCTAAGCGGCACGGCACCGTTTCCCCGCGAGCCGTAGGGCAGCAACCGCCGAAGCTGTCCGCCCTGCGGGTGGGCTCGTCGGACAATGCAGGAACATCGGACCATCCTCTTGTCCTTCAACTGAGCTTGGACAAAGCTCCACGTACGATCCGCTGCAAGCCCGGCTCCACGGCCTGCGTCTGGAGGGTGTTGTCAGGCGCGAGTGCATCGAGCATCGCGACTGCCTCGCGTAATGTGACGCGTGCGAGCGACGCATCGGCAGCGGAGGCCACCTTGTAAAGACTCACAACGAGATCGCGCTGCCAGCCGACATTGTCCGAGTCGGCGGCCGCAAGCCTTCGTGCAACCCAAAGGCCCTCGTTGTAGGCGGCGAGTGCTGCGGCGCGTTGCTCGAGCGCCAGCTTCGCGTCGCCCAATCTCTCAAGACTAACGCTCACATCGCGTTGCCAGACCGCCCTACCCGGGTCCGCGGCGGCCAGCGTGCGCGCAATTTTAAGGCTCTCCTCATAGGCAGCCAGTGCGCCTGCGCGGTCGCCGGTGGCCAGCCGTGCATCGCCCACCGTGAGCAGGATAACGCTCAAGTCGCGCTGCCAGACGGCAACGCCGGGGTCAGCGGCGCCCAGTGTGCGTGCAATCTTAAGGCTCTCCTTGGAGGAAGCCATCGCTCCGACGAAATCGCCCATCGCCAATCGTGCGTTGGCCGATCTTGCGAGGGTCACACCCAGATCGCGCTGGTAGACGGCATCGCCCGGGTCCGGGGCGGCAAGGGTACGCGCAATCCCCAGGCTCTCCTCATAGGCAGCCAGGGCTCCGGCGCTATCCTCCAAGGAGAGCCGTGCGTCGCCGACCCTGGTCAAGGTCACACTCAGATCGCGCTGCGAGGCGACATTGCCCGGGTCGGCAGCGGCAAGGGTGCGCGCAATCCCTAGGCTCTTCTCATAAGCAGTCAGCGCCCCGGCGCGCTCACCCGCAAACAAGAGTGCATCGCCTACCCTGGTCAAGGTCACAGTCGAATCCCGCTGCTCGGGCCGCACGTCATTGATGGCTTCCTGGTGCCACTCAATGTTGCCCGAGTGGAGGGCAAGGTACTTCCGCACGAAGGATTTCGGTCGATCAACCTCGGTTGGGATTACTCTTGCAACTCGCCCGCTTCGGTCACAAGAGCCTACCGCCGCAGTTTTTGGACTGCGGACGCCAAGAGACCTCGGGGCGGCCGAATTCTTTCTCCACAGCAGGTCAGAGGCTGCTGTCAGTTTTCGCCCTAGTCTCGCCGATATGCGGTCTCGGGGAGCATGAATCGTTCCCATGAGTTCCGCGATGCGAACGCGAAGATCGTGGATCATCCGCATGCATTCCACTACGTCGGCGGTATTCCTTACCGCCGTGGGCCGATAGATCAGCCGCTCGATGGCCTCTTCGACGTCGATACGCTTCGCAAGCATCATGGCGTAGTGCTGGGCCAGATCGACAGCGCAATCCATCAATCCATGAAGCTCGAAGTTGATCATGCTCTTGATTAATTTGTCGACTGTTGGCGCGAACGAGCTACCTGGGAAAGTCGCGAACTGGGGGCTGTTCGATTCGGCCACGAAGTCGCGACAGAACAAGAAATCAAAGGTTCCGAGCTGCCCGACATCCAGCAGGGGTGAATCTCGCATGATGTCCGACTCCGGCCAGGGCCGCAGTTTGCGCGCAGCGACGTAACTCGAACGAGGACTCCGTACCGCGTTGAGATCGAATACGAGCAGTCGATGCTCGGAGAGCATTTCGCAGATTTCGACGAATGGGGTGCGCGAATAGATCGGCGAAACGCCCAAATTGGTCTCCGTGGTCACGCAAAGTACGTTCGACCTCGCGAGGTACTCGCGAGCGCCGCGGATCACCGGGGGCTCGAAGCCTTCGCAGTCGATCTTGATGTAATCGGCCGCTGGAATCTCGCCCGCCGCGAACAACGTGTCGAGACGGCGAACCTTGACGAGGCGATTGCCCAGCGCGATGCCATTCGGGCCGCTCCCGGAGACTGCTTTTGAATTGAAAAAGGAGCTCTCATAAGTATTTGAGCGGACCGTGAACTGACGCTCCCCATCTTCGTCGCCCAACGCGATCGCCCGGTAAAATTGGTTCGGTCTCTTGGTCTTTTCGAGTTCGTCGATGACTTCGCTGATCGGATCAAAACCATAGATGTGCGCATACCCTCCCAGGTAGTTCCATCGTTGGTGCGGACCACCCTGTACCCCGATGTCGACGACGACAAACGGCTCATGCAAAAGACCGTGCTCAGTCACCCATTGGGTGAATGATGGAGTTGGATTATGAAACAGGTCCACGTCGACACTCGTCGGTTCGGAGGAATCCATGGCTTAAGGCGGCTTTAGAGCAGGACCAGCCGGACATCATAGCGAGGGAGAGCGGCCGAGCAGCATTCCTAGCCGACGGCTGACGCGGCGTCCCACCTCGCTAAGCAGATCCCGCCCCGGCACGCTGCTCAGAAGCAATCTTCCAATTTCTGGACTCTTGTTCAACTCGCTCGCGGGTGGCACCGGTTCTGGACTCTTGTTCAACTCGCTCGCGGGTGAGGCCGGCATTCCATACCGAACCTGGTCCAGTTGATATTTCGTCGTGGCAAGCTCGTGCTGCAAGCTGTCGATCTGGCCTTTGTATGCGGCGATCCAATTGTTCAATCCTGTGATCTGGGTGAGGTATTCCATCGCGAGTACGCTGTCCTTGGTGAGATATTTCACCCTTTTGGCGTCGAGCACCTCGCCATCGATCACCATGGCATAGCGGCTGCGGGCCTCGTCCGGCACCATGTTCTCGTAGATCTCCTGGAACGGCACGCAGAACTGCTTGTCATACATCTTGCGTTGCACGGCCACCAGCAAGTGTGTGGTCTTAGAGCTCAGAGTCAAGTAGTCCAATAGGATCGGATCCCAGGGGATGAAACTCGCAAGCTGCCAGTCGGGTCCGACCCAGAGGCCTAATGTCTCATAAGAGTTATAGCGCGCCAGGGCCTCGAAGAAATTTGGCTGGTAGTTGAAGAAGCCGTGCTCAAGGTGCACGGTGAACGGCACGGCATGCACGAATAGTCCGCCGGGGCGCGCAAACTCATGCATCGCCTTGAACACGTTGTATTGGTTCATGACGTGCTCTGACGTGCCATGGTTGGTGACAAGCCCATACTTGCCCTTGTGCGCAGCTGGGACTTCGTCGAAATTGAGATCCATCACGACGGAGCCGACTCTGCCGTCCACGTCGACGCAGCCATATTTGATGCCAAGCGCTTCGTACAGCAGCCGGGCCGGCTGCTGACTTGCGTTGGTCGTATTGAGCAGGGCCGGGTTAACTTCGGTTCGTCCGAATGCTTTGCAGAGCCCGATCACGAGGTTCTTCTGCGGACACCAGAAGTCCTGGGAGCCGAGTTCCATAACCTCGGCGATGCCTTCAAGCGCTCCCTGCAACTTTAGCTGCCTGTAAAGCTCGATAACGGGCGGTCCAAGTCCCATAGATCCAACCCAACGCTACGAACGCTGTTCCTCTGCTGCACTTGTTTTGAGATACGCAAAAAAACCTCTTATCTTATATCCTGGGTGCCGCAAGGAAAAAAGCAGGGCCCGAGGGAGCGAGCCGAAGATGCAGGGCCGCAGCAGCGCGCCCCTGCCGCACGAATCATGTCGGAACAAATCGGCGCTGTCGGGTCCCAACGGAGTCTCGTGTTGGTGCCCTTTCGGGGGCGCAGGCATCTAAGTCACCTTTTTCCGCTCCCGGGTGGCGGCGCAGACGGCCAAGACCATAGAGCAAGGAAGATGGACGCCGGTAAGTTTTGTCGCCGCGGAACGCGCTCCGGCTGACCTGCCGGGTGCACGTCGTTCGCCGCGGTGCATGAGTCGCCCGCCATCCAAAACGACTTAGCCGGGAAGGGGGCAGGGAGGTCCGGCGGCACCCGGAGGGGATGCCGCCTGGGAGAATGTCTAGGCCCTGCGAAGCGTCAGCCGGGACGCAAGAAACCCCGAAGGCGGGCCGATCTTGGAAAGCATTGCGCATTTTCATGCTGTTGCTGTCTGTCAAATCTTCGAGGCGGCAACCCGGATTGTGAAATGGCCCGGTGTGAAAGGAAATCTGCGCATCGATCTGCCGCTCGAACAGAGGGCCGGTCAGCATTAGGTCGGAGCGAAACAGGCGTAGCGCGCCGCCGACCGGAAAGATGCTGCTCGCCAGCTCCTTCCATTGCTGCTCTGTGCGGATGTTCTGACCGCGATCGAGCGACATGAAATAGGCCGAGATTCCAGATTGCCAGATGAGGTAGCAGGGCTCGTAGAAGATGAAGCGGCCATTGTCCTTCAACGCACGACACGTAAATTCCAAAATTTTCTTAGCGTCATCATCGTCGACGCGGTGCAACACGCCGTTCGTCAGAACAAGATCCGCTTCATAGGTGAGCGGATCGCGCGTCCAATCCTCCACGCTCCCGGAAAGGAATTTTGCTCCGCCGCGAGTCTTGAACTTAGCCCTTGCGGCTTGGATGTAGATATCGCTGATATCAAGCCCCACATACTCTACCCCCCAGGATGTCGGCAGGGCCACACCCCACATCGACAAGTTTTTGGCCGTCGCGCAGGCAAAGAAAGTCATCGATAAACCACCGCCTGTTTGCTTCGATACCCAAAATATGTGCGAAGAGGCGATACACCCAGAATAGACCTCAAGCCCGAATTGATCTGCATTGCGGCACCGAAAGATTTTGAAGAGGGATTCCAAGTGCGCGTCGCCGAAGAAGCGATTACGCCTCAAATCGTCTCAATCGTCATGGCGACGTGGGTAACTTCTTTCCGGCAGCATCGTCCTCTCGATCTAACGGCGAGGGATCGTGTTTCGGGCCTCTGCCCCCTTGCCGCTCGTCGCTCGTCTCCGCGCAAGCAGTGCAGGACGGTCGATCCTGATCCTGCCGATCGAGTTCGGCCGTTGCTTGAAGATAGCGGACGCCGCGGGCGGAACGCCCCACCTGTTCCGCGCTGATCTGCTGTTGACTGGAGTCCTGTTTGAACGGCAGCTTGACGCTCGGATTTCTTTTCACAACGGACCATTTCACAACTCGCGTTGCCGCCTCGACGATTTGGCAGACAGCAATCGCGTAGCCATGCGCAACGCATTCCAGGACCGTCCCGCCTTCGGAGTTTTCGGTCCGCACTCCTGACTCCCCTCTGGACATTGGCGCGACAAGTGTTCAAAAGAAGGGGAGACCGGCGTCACTGACAGCGCGAGGTAGGGGCTCGGCCTGATGATCAAGGTCGGCATTTGTGGATTTGGCTACTGGGGGCCGAACCTGCTGCGGAACTTTGCCACCAACCCGGGCTTTTGCCCGGTGGCGGTCGCCGAGCGGCGCGAGCCCTATCGCACCAACGCTGCAACGCTTGCTCCCAATTTGCGTCTATACGAGGAGGCAGCCGATCTCATCGACGATCCGGAGATTGAAGCAGTTGCGATCGCGACGCCGGTCAGCAACCATTTCGAACTGGCGCGGCGCGCGCTTGCGCGCTTCAAGCATGTGCTGGTCGAAAAGCCGATGTGCGCCAGCGTTGCGGAGGGTGAAGAGCTCATCGCGCTCGCCGAGCGCACGCGCCGCACCCTGATGGTGAATCACACCTATCTCTT
>Ga0310909_10003060_pt1 | contig 10415 bp, 9 predicted proteins | sample GREbulkMGT000H_FD_203449 | JGI IMG/M metagenome (GOLD analysis project Ga0310909, IMG submission 203449) | Lab enrichment of tropical soil microbial communities from Luquillo Experimental Forest, Puerto Rico - GRE.bulkMG.T000H | ecosystem: Environmental > Terrestrial > Soil > Tropical forest >... | reverse complement strand
CATGAACATTCGGTCGCCTGCGCGCGGGGTGCAGAAACGCCGTTGCCGCGCTGACGCGAAGACCGTTCTTGATCGTGCGCTGGGCGTAGGAGACGCCCTCCTGGATCGCGCCGTTGTAATCGTGGTTGCGCGGGATGCCCAGACTCATGGCGCCGGCCATGAAGGCTTCGCACAGCGGATCCTTCCACTCCATGGTGGTGACGGTGAGCGCGCCATCGCGCCCGCGATAGGCGTCATCGCCCTCGCCGATGCGTCGTTCCATGCGCTTGAAATAGGGCAGCACGTCCGCATAGCCCCATCCGCGATTGCCGAGCTGCGCCCAGGTGTCGAAATCCAGGCGCTGGCCGCGATTGTAGATATGGCCGTTGATCGACGACGATCCGCCGAGCGTCTTGCCGCGCGGCGCATAAATGCTGCGGCCGCCGGTGTAAGGACCGGGCTCCTGCTGGTAGGCCCAGTTGATGCTGCGCATGTGAAAGGTCTTGATGAAGCCCGCCGGCAAATGGATGTAGGGATGCCAATCGCTGGGACCGGCCTCGAGCACGCAAACCGTCGTCGCCGCGTCCTCGCTCAGGCGGTTCGTGAGCACGCTGCCGGCCGAGCCCGAGCCGATGATCACATAATCGAACGTTTCCATCGCACTTTCTTCTTGTTTATCACTTCGACTCGCTGCCCTCGAAGCGAGCCGACTTCAAATTCAGCGCTGCCTGTCGTGCAGTTGATAGGCGAGATGCGCTTTCACCGTCGGCCATTCGGACGCGATGATACTGTAGACCACAGTGTCGCGCAGCGTGCCGTTTGGTGCAATCTGATGGCTGCGCAAAATGCCGTCCTGCTTAGCACCCAGCCGTTCGATACCACGGCGGCTCTGGTGATTGAAGAAATGAGTACGGAACTCTACCGCAATGCAATCGAGCTTCTCGAAGGCGTGCGTGAGCAGCAGCAATTTGCATTGTGTATTGAGCGCGCTGCGCTGCACACGCCTGGCGTACCAGGTCGAGCCGATCTCGACCCGCCGGTTCGGCGCGTCAACGTTCATGTAAGTCGTCATGCCGGAAATTCGCCCGTCGGCGTCGAACACGGTGAACGGCAGCATCGATCCCGCTGCCTGCAAGCCGAGGCGACGATCGATCTCCTTGGCCATGTTCCCAGGTGTTGGCACAGAGGTGTACCAGAGTTTCCAGAGCTCACCGTCGCGCACGGCCTCGATGAGCCCGTCTTGATGCGTCCGTGACAGCGGCGCGAGCCGCGCGTATTCACCGTGCAAGGCGACAGGTTCAGGCCAAGGCATCGGAGGCTCCTTCCCGCTCCGTCATTGCGCGGAGCGCAAGCGACAAAGGCATCACCTGTTGAGAAAATTCAGCGGCAAACCCGGCCGCGGCCACTCCATCGCGATCAATTCGCCCCTGCCAGACAGGGTGATATAGGCAGTTTTCAAATCCGGTCCGCCAAAAGCGATGTTGGTGGTGACGCGGTCTCCCGTCGGCACCTGCTCGACGATCGTACCATCCGGCGCAATCACCGAGATGCAGCCAGAGATCAAGGTGGCGACGCAGACATTGCCTGAGGCTTCCACTGCCAGCGAATCGAACATCTGGTAGCCGCCGAGCCCGGCGATCGGCTTGCCGCGCTCGCCGCGATAGATCACGTCGCGCGGGCGGACCGTGCCGGGCGCCGACAGGTCGAAGGCCCACAAGCGCGCCGTCGGCGTCTCGGCGATGTAGACGGTGTTTTCGTCCGGCGACAGCCCGATGCCGTTGGCAGGCATCAGGCCGAACACACCTTCGACGATCTCCTTCATGCCAGGCTTGATGTAATAGAAGGCGCCGACATCCATGTCGCGCGCCCGCCGCTTGCCGAGGTCGGAGAGCCACAGGCCGCCATGCCGGTCGAACACGAGATCGTTCGGCCCATTCAGCGGATGATCGCCGCACTTGTCGACGACGGTCTCGATCCTGCCTGACTGCAGATCGACCCGCTGAATCGAGCCGCCGATATATTCGTGCGGCGCGGGCGGTCCCGGCATCAGCATGTTGCGCGTCGGGACCCAGCTAAAACCGCCATTGTTGCAGATGTAGCATTTGCCGTCGGGCCCGATCGCGGCTCCGTTGGGGCCGCCCGGAATTTTTGCCACGACTTCCTTGCGCCCATCAGGGTGGATGCGCGTCAGCCTCTGGCCGCGAATCTCGACCAGCAGGACAGATCCGTCCGGCATCACCACCGGTCCTTCCGGAAACTCCAGATCAGTGGCGAGCACGCGGACCTCGGACATCGGAAAACCTCCCGCTTTCTGGTGAGCTGCAGGCGGTTTCCAAAGCACGTCCCGCGCACGCAACATGTTGTTGCGTTCCGTTATGGCAAAGTCGCCCCCGCTTGCCAAGCAAGCGCCGGCCGCTGCAAGGCAGCGTTGCGGCAAGCCGGCAGGCCCGATGTCGGCAACTCTTCGCTGAGGCGAGGAACCTAGTCCGTCACGGGTATCCAGATTTCGAAGCCGCCATTGCCGGTCGCGGGATCGAACTTCTCGTCATAGCGCTCGAAGTTCGGCGCGTCCGCCATCTTCAGGCCGGAGGCCGGCAGCCACTGATTCCAGATGGTGTTGACGGTGCGGCGGATGGTCGAGATGTGGTCGGTGTGGGTGAACACGGCGTAACGCGCCTCGGGAATGCGGACGCGGCTGAACTCGCGCGGCACGTCGGTGAAGTCGCGCACTTCGACGCCGGCGATGTAATCGAAGTTTCCGGCATCGTCGCCATTGCAGCAGACCCCGTAAGCGATCCGCCCAACGGGATTCGGGATGTTCCCGATCGTTTGGTGAAAGCGTTGCCAAAGCAGGGGAATACCGGCGCCATTCTCATGGCTGAAGCGATCGCTGACCCCGGCGATCAATTTGGCGGTGCTCTTTTCGAAACGCGGGGGCGCAAGAGTGTCGAGTGCGGTGGAAATCATGAGGATCGGCTCCTGTAGCTTGAGGCGGTCGAGGCATGTCGTGGCGCGAACCGCTTCGGGCGTGACCCCGAAATGATCGCGAAACGCGCGGGTGAAGGCTTCGTGAGAGCCGTAATCCGCGTCCAGCGCCAGAGTCAGAATATCGGGCGCGCCGGCCGCGAGCGCACGCGCCGCCTCGGTGAGGCGCCGGGCACGCACGTAACGCATCACCGAGAAGCCGGTGGCGGCGGCAAACGCCCGCACCATGTGAAAGCGCGAGACGCCGCCGATCGCCGAAATGTCGTCGAGGGTCAACGCATCGGCGAGATGGCTTTCGATGTACCAGAGCGCCCTTTGGGCCGGATTCATGGATGTGAGGCCTTCGTTCGAAGCACGCCGATCCTGCGCGTTCTGCCGCATCGGCGTTTGATAGTCCTTGCGCTCATCCGCTCGCAGAGAGACGGGAACTTGCCAATTCTACTTCCACGCGACGGAAAATGGCAGCGACACCGTTGCTGGTCACATCCTCCCGTTCGTGCATACTCGGCGGCGCATTGATCCGACGGCTGACAGAGCTGGCCAGATATCAAGACCGCCGCGACCGTCGGGGAACACGTCAGGGAGAACGACGATGCATAGCCCCCGCTTGAGCAACGTGAAGATAACAGCACTTGCCGCGCTGCTTGCGGCGACGCTCGCAAGCAGTGCGCAGGCGCAGAAGAGATACGATCCGGGCGCGACCGACACCGAGATCAAGATCGGCAACATCATGCCCTATTCGGGACCGGCCTCGGCCTATGCGACCATCGGCAAGACCGAGGCCGCCTATTTCAACAAGATCAACGCCGAAGGCGGCATCAACGGGCGCAAGATCGACTTCATCTCCTACGACGACGCCTACTCGCCGCCGAAGACCGTGGAACAGGCACGCAAGCTCGTGGAGTCCGACGAGGTACTCCTGATCTTCAACCCGCTCGGCACGCCCGGCAACACCGCGATCCAGAAATACATGAACGCGAAGAAAGTGCCGCAGCTCTTCGTTTCGACGGGCGCCGCAAAGTGGAATGACCCGAAGAATTTTCCCTGGACCATGGGCTGGCAGCCAAACTACCAGACCGAAGCGCGCATCTACGCGAGCTACATCCTGAAGAACCATCCCGGCAAGACGATCGGCGTGCTCTACCAGAACGACGATTTCGGCAAGGACTATCTCACCGGCTTGCGCGAAGGTCTCGGCGAGCAGGCGAGCAAGCTGATCGTGATCGAGACGTCCTATGAGACGTCGACGCCGACGGTGGATTCGCAAGTGGTGCAGATCAAGGGCGCAAACCCGGACATCTTCGTCAACATCACGACGCCGAAATTCGCCGCCCAGGCGATCAAGAAGATCGCCGAGCTCAACTGGACCCCGATCCACTTCCTCACCAACGTGTCGGTGTCGATCGGCGGGGTGATGAAACCGGCTGGCTTCGAGAATGACCAGGGCATCCTCTCGACCGCCTACCTGAAGGACCCCAAGGACCCCGATTGGAAGAACGATCCGGCGATGAAGGAATGGCGCACGTTCATGACCAAATGGTACCCGGAAGGTGATCAGGACGACGCTTCCACCGTGTTCGCCTATGGCGTCGCCAAGGGGCTGGAACAGGTCTTGAGGCAATGCGGCGACGATCTCACGCGCGAGAACGTCATGAGGCAAGCTGCGAACCTCAATTTCGAGATCGGCATCTATTTGCCGGGTATGCGGATCAAGACCGGCCCGACCGATTTCGCGCCGCTCGAACAGCTCCAGATGATGCGCTTCAAGGGCGAAACGTGGGAGCGCTTTGGACCGATGATGTCGGGTGAGAAGGGTTCTTGACGAACGGCCTCCTTCGTCATTGCAAAACGACAGGTCGGCGCGAAGCGCGGCCCGATGACAGGCTCTGCGAAGTAGTCCGGAGCCAACTCCAGAAGGCCGGATTGCTTCGGAGCTCACGCTCCCCGCAATGACGGTGCGCGCGGGTGAAACAGAAAGGTACTCCCATGCAGATCACCAACGTCCGGGCGCATCACCTCCGCATCCCCTATGATGCCGGCGTTGCCAAATTTCGGCACGGCACTTCCGGACTCTCGGAACTCGACATGGTTGTTGTCGAGGTCTCGACGGATCAAGGCGTCACCGGCTGGGGCGACGCCTTCAGCTATGTCTGTCCGCGAACCACCTGCACCGCCATCGACGAGATGATCGCGCCACAGGTGCGTGGTCGCGAAGTTCCGGAAGCGGACAAAATCCCCGCCTTCATGGAAGAGATCCAGCGCAACCTGCATCTGTTCGGCCGCTACGGCATCACGATGTTTGCCATTTCGGGGCTCGACATCGCGCTGTGGGATATCGCGGCCAGGGTGAAGGGCGTGCCGCTGCATCAATTGATCGGCGGCGCCAGGCGCCTCAAAATTCCCGCCTATGCGAGCCTGCTGCGGATCGGGAACGAGCAGAGCATCGCGGGCGAATGCGAGGCGGCGCGACGAGCCGGCTACGGCGCCATCAAGCTGCACGAGATCACGCTTCCCGCGGTATTTGCGGCGCGCAAGGCGATCGGAGACGGCGTGCCGCTGATGGTCGACATGAACTGCCCGCTCGACGGCACCGCCGCGATCGCCTTCGCGCAGGCCTGCCGCGCCGCAGACCCGATGTTCCTGGAAGAGCCGGTCTGGCCGCCCGAAGATTTCGTCACGCTGGCCGAGGTGCGCGCAAAGGGCGGGCTCGATATTGCGGCCGGCGAGAATGCCTGCACGGCGTATCAATTCCGCCAGATGATGACGGCGGGTGCGGTGAGCCACGCGCAGCCTTCGGTCATCAAGGTCGGCGGCATCACCGAATTCCTGAAGGTTGCAGCGATCGCCGACGAGCTCGGCGTCAGGATCATTCCGCATTCGCCCTATTTCGGTCCGGGCTTTCTTGCGACGTTGCAACTGCTGTCGACAAGGGACGAAGGGCTCATCGAAGTCTTTTACATGAAGCGGGCCGCGTGCCTCTGGGGTGGCCGCATCGCCGTCGATGCCAATGGCTTGGTCGACGTGCCATCCGGGCCCGGGCTCGGCTACGAGCCGGACAAGGCCGTGCTGGAGCAATTCCGCGCGTCGTAACGAAATCCGGTGGCTACTTGCCTTGTTTCGTCGGCGCGGCGTCCTTTGCCGGCGAAGCATCGGCTTTCTTCTTCAAGTCGTCGGTCATCTGCTTCTGCGACGTCTGGAGATCGGCCACCGTTTTCTGCAGCGCGACGGCGGCAGCTTTCAACGCTTCGATCTGGCGGTTGGCGGCATCCAGCTTTAATTGATAATCGGACGCGAGCTTTGTGACTGTCCTCTGCAGGAATTCGACATTGCTCTGCAGGCACGATGTGCGCCGCTCCATGGTCTTTTCGACCGTGCAGATCTCGATGCCGGGAATATCCTGGGCTCGAAGTTCCGCTTGCATCAGCATCGGGGCAGTCAATGCCGCAATCGCGGCAAAAGAAATCCTCAGCTTCATCAAAACCTCGTCTTAAACACAGCGTTCTCAAGCAACACGGTACCGGCGCACGTGAGGGAGCCCGTCAAACAAAAGTCGCGCTCTTCACAGCAAATTGCTTAGGTCCGGCACGCCGTGAATACCACATTGATACCCCAATCCGGCGTTGTGGTTTTCAAGAAAAGATTTTCCAAGAAAAGGATACACGCGGCACGGCAGAGCGGGCAGGGGAAACGCAGGCGGCGCGCCGCGCCGCGAGAGAGCGGGGAACGAGCTATGGCTACGCGCGAACGACGACTGGCTGAATTCGATGGTGCCGGGAAACCGCCACCTGGCACGGCGGTCCAGGTGCTGTGCGAGGATCAGAGCGGAACCTATCTGCTCCCATTTGCTTGCCACTATGTCGACGGTCAATGGCACAACTACGAGTCCGGCGGTGCGCTGGAAGCGACAGTTGTCGGCTGGAGGATGCCGCGACGACACTACACGAGAGCATGATCCGGAAAAGCGGGACCGGTTTTTCTCGCGACACACGCGGAGATCATGCTCGAATAATAAACCAGAGCGCGACGGCGATTCGACATAAGGCTATCGCGCTCTGGTGTGGCGGTTCAGAAGTCCGTCATCCTGGCCATCGAGTTCGCAGACAGAGAATCCCATCAGCAGCGGCTGTGCCAAAATGCGACGGAAAGCGGACGCGCTTTAAGCTTCGGAACGCCGATCGAACGAACCGCGTCCGAATCAGCGTTCAAGCGTCGTACTCACCTGTTCACGGCTAGATGTCGGCGCCCTCTTGATCCGGCGCACCACATCCAGCATGGCCGTCGAGACTCGCAACCGGCGGCCGACGACAAGGGTTAACCCGCGGCGGAGCGAGGCGAGGACATCGCGTCCTCACTTCCAGGGCGTGACAGGAGGCACCTTGTCAGTCGCGGGCGGCATGTCGACGGTCTTGAAGTCCGCCGGGCTGACGATTTCCAGGTATTCCATGTCCGGCGAGTAGTCGAACAGGTAGTGCACGATCCCCGGCCGCTGATGCACGACGTCGCCGGCCGACACCAGGGTCGGCTTGTCTTCGTACATGAAGCGCGCCCAGCCCTTCATCATGATCACGATCTGGAATTCGCAATCGTGGCGATGCCAGCCTGTGCCGTCCTCCGGCGGACAATCCGGATTGGCCTTGACCAGGTGTGCGATCACCTGGCCGCCGGTCGCGGCCGCAATGCCGAGATCACGGTAGAGGAAGAAATCGCGCAGACCCCCTCCCCTGTACTCGGTATCGCCGGGTTTGACGTGGGAGAATGTTTTGACGGCTGCGTGTTGGTTCATGACGGCCTCCACCTTTTCAAGGGTGCGATCGCAACCGTCACGCCGTCCAAATTTTCGGCAGCGTCGCATCGTTGCGTTCGCGCTGATTGTGCTATGCGAAAATCGCGCCAGCCGCGCTGCGGTGCGGCAAAACCGGCGCTGCCCCGTAAGTCCGTCAGCGGGAAGCTGGAATGCCGGAGGGAGGTTTGCTGCTGCGGCATCTTGTTGCCGTGGCGCACAGCCGTCCGACCGTCATATCTGACACGAAGTTGGGCAAGACCTGCTTGACGCTTGGGCCCTGCAAATAGGCAAGGTTCGCGCGGGCTGCCTAATATTCGACCTCGAGTTCTTCGATCTCCGCCGGCTCCGCCTTGGCCGCTTCGACCCACTCGATCATCTCGGGCATGTTCATGATCAGGTCCGCATAGGTCTTCAGGCGCGGCTCGAGCTTCACGTCATAGGTCATGAAGCGCGTCACGACCGGCGCGTACATCGCGTCCGCCATGGTGCGCTCGCCGAACAGGAACGGGCCGCCGGATTCGGCCAGGCAATCTCGCCAGATGGTGCAAACCCGGTCGATGTCGGCCTGCGCGCGCGTCCAGATCTTGAAGCCCGGGAAATGCCCCTTCAGATTGACGGGAAGCGACGCGCGCAGCGTGGTGAAGCCGGAATGGATTTCGCCGCAGATCGACCGGCAATGCGCGCGCTGGATGCGATCCTCGGGCAACAGGCCCGCATGCGGCATGGTCTCATTGAGGTATTCGCCGATCGCGAGCGTATCCCAGATGGTCGCACCGTCATGCCTCAGGCACGGCACCAGGATGGTCGGCGACAACAAGAGGATTTCGGCGCGCGCGGACGGGTCATCGGGCGCGGTCACGATTTCCTCAAAGTCGAGTCCGGAGAACCTGGTCAATAGCCAGCCTCGCAGCGACCACGAGGAGTAGTTCTTGCTGCTGATCGTCAATGTCGCCTTCGCCATGCGGCTTGTCCCTCAACGTCCCTTCTTGCACCTTTGACAGCGCTCTGAACGGTCCCGGAGGTCATTCCGGCGCCGTCCCCGCGGCCGCCGAAAGCGTCCGTAGTCTACGCGTCAAGTGTTTTCCGCAGCAAGCCATGTGCCAATTCGCAAGGCTAATTGACACCGTTTTGGCTTCGATATTGCATGGCAATACGGGCAGGGGCGGACCGTATGATGTCGATGTTATATCAGGCCTATCAGAACCACATGGACCTGACGGAACCATGGCGGTCGGGGGCGGCTTCGGCAGTGAAATATCTCAATCTGGTTCCGCAGGGCATGTCCGACAGGCTTGTCGCGCGGCTTTCCGCAGCGCTCGAATTGATCTCGCGCTCGTCCCTGACCTATGCCCGCCCGCCCTACGGCATCGACCGGGTGCAGATCGGCAACCGGGAATTGGACGTCGTCGAAGAGGTGGTCTACGCGACGCCGTTCGGCTCGCTTTTGCGTTTCAAAAAGCAGGACGGCCCCGAGCAGCCGCGGGTGCTCCTGGTCGCACCGATGTCAGGACATTTTGCGACGCTGCTGCGCGGCACCGTGAAGACGCTTTTGCAAGACCACGACGTCTACATCACCGACTGGTACAACCCGCGCGACATTCCCCGCTGCGAGGGCCCCTTCGGGCTCGACGACTATACCGAGCACGTCATCGATTTTCTCTCCCGATTGGGGCCGCGCCCGCACTTGGTCGCGATCTGCCAGCCCTCTGTGTCGGCGCTGGCGGCCGCCGCGATCATGTGCGAGGACAACCACCCTTCCCGGCCCGCGACGTTGACCTTGATGGCGGGTCCCATCGACACCCGGATTGCGCCGACCAGGGTCAACGAGTTTGCCAAAAGCAAGCCGCTGAAATGGTTCGAGGACAACCTGATCAATTACGTGCCCATTCAGTGCAAGGGCGCACTCCGCAAGGTTTATCCCGGCTTCGTGCAGCTCTCCGCTTTCGTATCGATGAATCTGGAGCGCCACATCAAGCAGCATCTCGATATGCACAATCATCTCGTGAAGGGCGAGAAGGACAAGGCCGAAGTCATCAAGACCTTCTACGACGAATATTTCGCGGTCATGGACCTGCCTGCGGAATTCTACATCGAGACCGTGCGCGACGTGTTTCAGAAGCATTTGTTGCCGCAGGGCAAAATGAACTTCCGTGGTCGCCCGGTGAACCCGGCCGCGATCAAGCGCATGGGCCTGATGACGGTCGAAGGCGAAAAGGACGACATCTGCTCGGTCGGACAGACGCTCGCCGCGCAAGAACTCTGCACGGGCGTGCGCGCCTATCGGCGGGTGCACCATATGCAGGCCGGCGTCGGGCATTACGGCGTATTCAGCGGCAAGAAATGGAATAACGAAATCTATCCGCTGCTTCGCGATTTCATCCACATCAATTCGTGAATGCCGTCCCGGCTCGCGCTCTTCGCATCGACCTCGCGCCCCTAGGCTCGCGCTATTTTGCGCGATAGGATCGCGCCCGCCAACAAGAAGCGCCACGGGAGGAAGTCACCATGAGACCGTCATCGGCCACGATCCGCGCACTGCTGCTCGGCCTTGCAACGGTCCTTCTGCTGAGCGCAAGTGCGCGCGCGGCCGAAGTACGGGTGATGATCTCCGGCGGACTGGCTCCGGCCTTCAATGCATTGGTGCCGGAATATGAAAAGCAGACCGGCA
>Ga0310909_10003055_pt1 | contig 10418 bp, 11 predicted proteins | sample GREbulkMGT000H_FD_203449 | JGI IMG/M metagenome (GOLD analysis project Ga0310909, IMG submission 203449) | Lab enrichment of tropical soil microbial communities from Luquillo Experimental Forest, Puerto Rico - GRE.bulkMG.T000H | ecosystem: Environmental > Terrestrial > Soil > Tropical forest >... | reverse complement strand
CGGCAATCTCGGTGGCTCCGCCGCACAATCGGTCATCCTCATGGCCATCGTCATTCTGTTGACCGGCGTCCAGTTCCGCTTCGTTGAACGCAAGGTGACCTACTGATGGTCGAGCATGAGGGGATCAGGCGCTATGTCGCCCACGTCATCCTCTGGATCGGGATCGCGATCGTCGCGTTCCCCGTCTATCTCGCCTTCATCGCCTCGACCCAGGACAATGCCGCCATCGCCAACGGCCAGATGTCGTTGTTGCCCGGCGACCATTTCCTGGAGACGTACTACCAGACGATCTTTGTCGGAACGAGCGGCTCGACGCGCGAACCGGTCGGCACGATGATGTTCAATTCGCTCGTCATGGCGATGCTGATTGCGGTCGGCAAGATCGCGATCTCGATCATCTCCGCTTACGCGATCGTCTATTTCCGCTTTCCCTTCCGCATGACGATCTTCTGGCTGATCTTCATCACCTTGATGCTGCCGGTCGAGGTACGGATCTATCCGACCTACAAGATCGTCGCCGATCTGCACCTGCTCGACAGTTATGCCGGCCTGTCGCTGCCCTTGATCGCGTCCGCGACTGCGACGCTTCTGTTTCGCCAGTTCTTCATGACCGTGCCCGACGAGTTGCTGGAGGCCTCGCGCATCGACGGCGCGGGTCCTTTCCGGTTTTTCTGGGATACGCTGCTGCCGCTGTCGCGCACCAATATGGCGGCGCTGTTCGTGATCCTGTTCATCCTTGGCTGGAATCAATATCTCTGGCCGCTTCTGATCACCACGCGCGACGACATGCAGACCATCCAGATCGGCATCCGCAAGATGATCACCACCACCGACGCTCTGACCGAATGGCCGATCGTGATGGCGACCGCGGTGCTCGCCATGCTGCCGCCGGTCTTCGTGGTCCTCGTGATGCAAAAGCTGTTCGTGCGCGGCCTGGTCGAGACGGAGAAGTGAAAATGGCCAACGTCGCTCTTCGTAACGTCCGCAAGGCTTATCCCAACGGCTTCGAAGCGATCAAAGGCGTCAGCTTCACTGTCGGCGACGGGCAGTTTTGCGTCCTGGTCGGCCCCTCCGGCTGCGGCAAGTCCACGCTGCTCAGGATGGTCGCGGGGCTGGAGACCGTCACCGCGGGCGAGATCGACATCGGCGGGCGCGTCGTCAACCAGATCGAGCCGGCGGAGCGCGACATCGCCATGGTGTTCCAAAATTATGCGCTCTATCCGCACATGAGCGTCTACAACAACATGGCCTACGGCCTGCGCAACCGCGGCATGGCCAGGGACGAGATCGACAGGCGCGTGCGGGAGGCAGCCCGAATCCTCGAGCTGACCGCGATGCTCGACCGCAAGCCGCGCCAGCTCTCGGGCGGGCAGCGCCAGCGTGTGGCGATGGGCCGCGCCATCGTGCGCCAGCCGAAGGTCTTTTTGTTCGACGAGCCGCTGTCGAACCTCGATGCGAAGCTCAGGATCGCCATGCGGGTGGAAATCCGCAAGCTGCAACGAAGACTGAACACGACCTCGATCTACGTCACGCATGACCAGTTGGAAGCGATGACGCTGGCCGACGTTCTGGTGGTGATGAACGGCGGGCGGATCGAGCAGATCGGCAATCCGCTCGATATCTACCAGAAGCCGGCAACGACGTTCGTTGCGTCCTTCATCGGTGCGCCACCGATGAACCTGATTTCCTTGCGCGACTCGGACATCCGCCTGCACACGCAGCCGGCGGAGGCCGGCATCCTCGGCATCCGCCCCGAAGACCTGCAGATGGCCAATGGCGCGGTTCCCCGTGACGGGATCGCGCTGGAACTCACTGTCGAGGCAATCGAGCGGGTGGGTGCGGAAACCTATGTTTATGGCGTGCGCTCGCAGCAAGGCGCACTGCCGGCGGTCAGCAGCAAGCCCGGCGAGTTGCCGCCTGGCGAAATCCTGGTTCGGATTCCCGGCCAAAGCGGGCCCAAAGTCGGCGAACGCATCCGTGCCAGCGCGCCGCGCGACAAGCTGCATGTTTTCAGCGCAGATGGAGGGCAGAGGATCGAGCTTTGATCGTGCCCGAGGCTTGATCTGGTTCCGATTAACGTTTGAGTGTGGATTCGTTCTTTCCCCAAGACGGTTGTCCGAACGGTTCCCGACGCGCTTGAACCGATGGGCGAACGTGCCCATATTGCTTGCAAGGGGTGCCGCAAGGGCCCTGAAACGTCAAAGTCGCTTCGAGAGGACTTTGTAAACTATGTCTCGTGTTCCTTCGCTCTCCAGTCCGTTCCTTTTGGGCTTCGACGAGATCGAGCGCGTGCTCGATCGGGTCGTGAAAGGGGCCGACGGTTACCCTCCCTACAATATCGAGAGGTGCGACCGTGCCAACGGCCAGCCCGAGCGGTTGCGCATCACGCTGGCGGTGGCGGGATTTACCCGCGATCAACTTGATGTAACCATTGAGGAAAACCAGCTCGTGATCCGGGGCCGTCAACAGGACGACAAGGCCCGGCAATACATCCATCGCGGCATTGCGGCGCGCCACTTCCAGCGCACCTTTGTGCTTGCGGAGGGGATGCAGGTGCTGGGTGCGGATCTGAAGAATGGGTTGTTGTCGATCGACCTCGCCCGGCCGGAGCCGGAGCGGATCGTTAAGACAATCGCTATCAATGAACACGAATAATGGAACGAGTAGCGGACTCGACCGCTTAGGCTCAGAAGGAGTCGAGACCATGACTGCAGGAAATGTGACGTCGGAACCCCGCGTTTCGCTGGAGGCGCTGGCGACCCTGGGCGAGGGCCATATCGCCTATGTGAAGCAAATTCGCTCCGAGGACGTGCCGGGACTGTTTCCCCAGGCGCCCAAGATTGCGCCGGGCCTGAAATTGTTCGCGCTGCATGCTGCCGACGGCACGCCAATCATGCTGACCGATAGCCGCGAGGCCGCAATTGCCAACGCCTGGAGCAACGAGCTCGAGGCTGTCAGCGTGCACTGAGCACGCGCCGCGCGCTTGCTTGGCGCGTTGACCCGATGACGATGCATACGCGGACGGATGTCCGCGTATCCGTCGCACTCCAGCCCCTTCCAAAAACTGATGGGATTTTGGCCGCTTACGCCGCACTTGCCGGCGGCAGCGCCAGCACCGAGTAGATCGCCTGGGCGTCGCGCGAGGCGCGCAGCTTCTTGGCGACATCCTGGTCGCGCAACAGCCGCGCAATGCGCGCAAGCGCTTTCAGGTGATCGGCGCCGGCCCCTTCCGGCGCGAGCAGAAGGAAGATGAGATCGACCGGCTGGCCATCCATCGCCTCGAAATCGATCGGACGTTCCAGCCGCGCGAACAGCCCGAACAGTTTCTCAAGCTTGGGCAATTTGCCGTGGGGGATGGCGACGCCATAGCCGACCGCCGTGGTCCCCAGCTTCTCGCGCTGCAGCAGCACCTCGAACACCGCGCGCTCGTTCTGTCCGGTCAGTTCGGCCGCCTTGGCCGACAGTTCCTGCAGCGCCTGTTTCTTGCTGTTCACTTTCAACGCCGGCAGAATCGCCTCAGGCGCGACCAGATCGGTAATCGTCATAGGGCATTCCGAGGTGATTTGACCGTCAGGTTGCGAAATAGGCTTTTGTAGCGCTGCGTCAAGAAGATGAGGCGGGAGGCGGGCTCATACCCGGGTCCGGATTCGGGGGCTTCTACTCCAACAAAACGGCGGTGCCAACACCCCAGGCGCTTTCCCGCTTCCTATCCTTAAAATTAGTGAGCAGCGAAAAAAGGCCCGAAAAGCGATCGAAATTAGCCGGGCCATCAGGGCTTGACGACCGGGGGGTCGACCCAGCCGATGTTACCATCGGAGCGGCGGTAAATGATGTTCACCCGGCCACTTGAGCCGTGCTGGAACACGAGACAGGCCGCGCCCGTCAGGTCCAGCTCCATGACGGCCTCGGAGACCGATAGCCGTTTCAGTGATGTCGTCGCTTCCGCGATGATTACCGGGTTGTAGCCAGTGACCTCATCGTCGCTCTCGATAGGGGCCTCGATGACATAGCTCGGCGCATCCAACGTCGGCGCCACCAGCTCAGCCAGCGCTGCGGAGGCCGCATGCGCCTTGCGCGCGGAGCGATCCTTGAGCCGGCTCTTGTAGCGGCGCAGGCGTTTTTCGATCATCAGCAGCGCCGCATCCGCGCTCGCATAGGCATCTGCCGCATTCGATTCGGCCTCCAGCGTGATCCCCGAATCCAGATGCAGCGCGCAATCGGTGCGAAAACCGAAGCCGTCCTTTGAGAGCGTGATATGGCCGGAGTAGTTTCCGTCGAAATATTTGCGCAAGACCTCCTCGGTGCGCTCGCTGACACGCCCACGCAGCGTCTCGCCCACATTGATGCTTTTTCCCGAAATCCTGAGAGTCATGAGATGCCTCGATGACATAATCTGGGGGAATTAACACTAATCCGATTTGTCGGCGACGCAATCGGGCTGCAGAGCGTCGGAGCGCCGCAGCAGGAGCTTCATACCGGTGCTGCTTCGATGTGAAGCTCCTGTTGCGAACACGCGTCAAATCCGCAGGAGCTTCACATCGGCAGCACCAGCGCCCCGTTTCCGAAGTTCGCAAGCTCTCGAGGAGCCCCCTTAAGCGAACTTCGGAAACAAAGGGGCGCTGCATTTCTTGTCATACTGGTGCTGCTTCGATGTGAAGCTCCTGTTGCGAACGCGCGTCAAATCCGCAGGAGCTTCACATCGGCAGCACCAGCGCACTCTGTTTGTCGCGGCGGCGTTGTACCGAAGAGGGAATCCGCATCGCTTCCCGATATTTCGCAACCGTGCGGCGGGCAATATCGATGCCCGATTCACGCAAACGTTCCACGATGGTGTCGTCGGAGAGGATCGCGGAAGGATCCTCCGCATCGATCAACTGCTTGATGTGATGACGAACGGCCTCGGCCGAATGCGCCTCGCCGCCGTCGGCAGAGGCGATCGACGCGGTGAAGAAATATTTCAACTCGAACGTACCGCGATTGGTCGCCATGTACTTGTTCGCGGTGACCCGCGACACTGTCGATTCGTGCATCTGGATCGCATCCGCCACCGCCTTCAGATTGAGCGGACGCAAATGCGCAACGCCGTGGGTGAAGAAGCCGTCCTGCTGGCGCACGATTTCGGTTGCGACCTTCAGGATCGTGCGCGCTCGCTGGTCAAGCGCCCGCACGAGCCAGGTCGCGTTCTGCAGGCAATCGGTAAAGTAGGATTTGTCGCCGTCCTTGCGGATCGTTTTGGAGAGTTCGGTGTAATAGGTCTGGTTGACCAGCACGCGCGGCAGCGTGTCGCTGTTGAGCTCGACATGCCAGCCACCGTCCGGGCCGGGCCGAACATAGACGTCCGGCACCATGGCCTGCATCCGCGAGGTGCCGAACTTCAGCCCGGGCTTCGGATCGAGCCGGCGGATTTCGCCGATCATGTCGGCGATATCCTCGTCATCGACGCCGCAGAATTTCCGAAGAGAGACGATATCGCGTTTGGCCAGCAGGTCGAGATGTTCGACCAGCGCCTGCATCGCCGGGTCATAGCGGTTGAGCTCGCGCAACTGGATCGCAAGGCATTCGCTCAAATTGCGTGCAAAGACGCCGGGCGGATCGAACGTCTGCAGCACCGCAAGCACGGCATCGACGTCCGCTTGCGAAGCACCCAACCGCTCGGCGGCCTGGCCGAGATCGGGCGGCAGGTAGCCGGCCTCGTCGACGAGATCGATCAGGTATTGGCCGATCATGCGCTGGGCGGGAGCGGTAAACGCGACCGCCAGTTGCTCGGCCAGATGATCGGCGAGAGTTACCTCGGCCGCAACAAAGGCCTCGAGGTTGTAGTCCTCGTCGTTGGATGCCCCGCCACCCCATTCAGTGTAGGTGGTTGGAGCCGCGTCCTGCGCATTGCGGGCCGCCGCCTCAGCCGGCTCCTCGGAAAACACGTTGTCGAGCCCAGTGTCGAGCGTCTGCTCGATCTCGACGCGAGTGCCGAGATCGCGGCTCAGCCAATCCTCCTGGACCGACTCGAAACCGTCCGCCGAGCCGTTGACCAACTCGGCTGGACCGGCCGGCGGGTCCTCACCATGACCGGCGGCGCCCTCGTCTGAATCGGCAAATTCGACCCGTTCGGGGTTCTGCTCGCCGGTAACGGGCGGTTCACTGTTGTCGCTGGCCCGCTCAAGGAGCGGATTGCGCTCCAATTCCTCCTCGACGAAGGCCGACAGGTCGAGATTGGATAGCTGCAGCAGCTTGATGGCCTGCATCAGCTGCGGCGTCATCACCAGCGACTGCGACTGGCGAAACTCTAATCTCTGCGTCAGCGCCATGGAGGCAAGAACGATCCGTGAAAGTTGGTCCGATTCTTGCTTATCCTAGTCCAAAGCCGATGTACACGGCTTGACGGATTGGAAAAACTGATTAGTGCCCGCTTTCCAAAGGCGGATCCATATCAAATTTCGGATTCGGGACGCTAGAGGCGGAATTCCTCACCGAGGTAGAGACGGCGCACGTCGGGATCGTTCACGATGTCGTCCGGGCTGCCCTCGGTCAGGATCTCACCCGCATAGACGATATAGGCGCGGTCGGTCAGACCGAGCGTCTCCCGCACATTGTGATCGGTAATGAGGACGCCAATACCGCGGTTGGTGAGATGCCGGACGAGGTCCTGGATGTCGCCGACGGCGATCGGATCGATGCCCGCGAAGGGTTCGTCGAGCAGCATGTAGTTCGGGCGCGTCGCGAGCGCACGCGCGATTTCGACACGCCGCCGCTCGCCGCCGGACAGCGCGATCGATGGCGTCTTGCGCAGCCGTGTGATGTTGAATTCGTCGAGCAGCGAATTGAGCTCGGCCTCGCGCTTTTTCTTGGAGGGCTCCACCACCTCGAGCACGGCGCGAATATTCTGCTCCACGGTCAGGCCGCGAAAGATCGAGGCCTCCTGGGGCAGATAGCCGATGCCGAGCCTCGCCCGCTGATACATGGGCAGTTGCGTCACGTCGTGGCCGTCGAGCTCGATGGCCCCGCGGTCCGCCTTGATCAGGCCGGTGATCATGTAGAAGACGGTGGTCTTTCCGGCGCCGTTCGGGCCCAACAGACCGACCGCCTCGCCGCGGCGAACATAGATGCTGACCCCGCGCACGACCTGCCGGGAGCCGAAGCTCTTTTCCACACTATGCACAGCCAGATAGCCCGGCCGCCGCAGGAGCTGCGGACCGCCGGAGCCATTGCCCTTGGCGGGCTTTGCGGGCCTGGCCGGTCGCGGGCGCGGCGGCTCCGATCTTGGAAGTTCTCTCGGACGCTCCCTCGGTAACTCCCGCGGCAGTTCGGCGCTGGCCGGCGCTCTCGGCAGATCGAGGTCCGTCATCGACGCTTCGCGCGCAATCGGCGGTGCATCGCGCACCGGGTGGGTCAAGAGATCGCCGAATGAATCACCCAGCGCGGTGATGTCTCCGCGCGAGCGCGCAAAACCCACCTTGCCGCGTTTTGCGGGGCGCCGCCGAAACATGCCGAGTAGATCCACCATCCCCGCTTCACTTTAGCCCTTGTCCCGCAAACCTCTGCCGCCCACCGATTCGTTCGCCCAGCATGAAGCAAGGGATGCCCCTTGCCCAGCAGAACACCCAAGGCCATCACGCGCGTAGATACAGGCTCGCGCCCAACGCTTCAACCTTGCCGCACCGCAATAGAAATTAAGTGATTGATTTATTTTTGTTTCGTCGTGCCGAGAACGGGGGAGGGAGAACCCGAGCCTGACCCGGGGGGGCCGCATCCCTGTCCTGATTGGGTGAACAGGCCCTGCACCCTGCCGCTGTCGGATTCCACCCGCGAGACGCCCGTCGTCATATCCACAAAAAGCCGGTCGCCCCGCAGCACATTCTTGCATTGGGTCAGCACCACGCCGCCCATCATGGTGATGAGGTTGCTCTTGGTGTCGAACACTGCGGTTTCGCCGGTCACCACTTGATCCTTTTGCGTGACAACGACACTGCCGCGCGCCTCCAGGCGCTTGATCGACGAACTGCCGGCGGGCCCCGGGGTCGCCGACTGCATGGTTGCCGATTTTGCCGGCGGCTTCGCGTTGGCTGGCGCCGCGCCGGGCGTCTGGCCCGATTCGTAGAACACGACCAGCGTCTTTGAGGTCATCGTGGTGTCGCCCTGGACCACTTTGACGTTGCCGGAGAAGGTCGCTTCTTTCTTCTTGTCGCGCATTTCAAGCGAAGCGGCCTCGATCTGGATCGGCTGGTCGCGATTCTGGGTAAAACCCTGCATCGCATTGGGCACCCCCTGCACAGAGCTTTGCGCCCGAGCCTCGAATCCTCCGCCGACTGCGAGCAAGAGGAAGCCCGCAGCCGCGCGAGCCATCAGACGCCGATTAGCATTGTCGGAGCGGACAGACTTCGCCATGGCAATCATTTCGCGCTGGCTGGTTTACTTGCGGTCGCCCGTGTTTTGGCGGGCTCAACCGGCGCGGGCGAAGCGCTCGCCTGCGAATTCCCGGTGTCATCGTTGTCCAGATGCTCGAGATGCATCACCACATTGCCCTCGAATCTGATTACCGCTCCGCCTTCGGTGATGCGCAGCCTGTCGGACGACAGCGTGCCATTGGGCAGATTCACGTCGACATGTTCGTCGGAATCCACCGTGTTCTTGACCATGTCGACGAAAGCCTGCGTGAGGCGCGCCTCATAGCCGCTCGTGGTCTGCAGCAGGATATCCTTGTGCAAATCCAGAGTTTGCGCCTTGTTGTCGAATAGCCCGGAATGCGCGTTCAGAAACACGGTCGAGCCGTCCTGCATCAACAGCTTGGTCTTGAGCTGGTTGAGCTCGACATGATCAGAGTCGGTCAGATCCTGCACAGCCGTTTTCGCCCAGAGTTCGTATAGCCGCTGATCGGGCGTGTAGCCGGACAGGTGCGGCGATTCCATGGTGATCTTGGTTCCGGATACGACGAGGTTGCCAAGGTCCAAGGGCAGTTTGGGCATCAGCATGTGGAACGGATTGAAGATCGACACCGCAAGCAAGCCTGCCAGCGACAGCGATACCGCCGCCGGCACGACGATGCGGAGGATCCGAACCATGCGGCTGTGACGCGCAGCGATCGCAAAGCGTGCTTCGAGGCTCGCTTGATAGGCTGCATTCTGGACCGAATTCACGGCTGCTCCAAAGCGCTCATCTGACTCGCCATTTTACCCGGGCTCGCCGGATTGTGCAGCCCTGGGACGCCTGAGGACTGTGACGGAAACGGGGCGTTTTGCCTCATACACGCGTTAACCGCAATGAAAGGGACTGGTCGTCGGTTGGATTTAACGTTCGCATGGAGCGATCGACGCGGCGGGAGAGAGTCAAATCCGCTCCGTCGGGCAACGTTCACGAATGCGCGAAGATGTCTTCGAGCTCCCAGCCGCCGAGATCGAGCCTCGCCCGCGTCGGCAAGAAATCGAAACAGGCCTGCGCAAGTTCGGCGCGCCCCTCGCGCGCGAGCATCGTGTCGAGGCGCTCGCGCAACGCGTGCAGGTGCAGGACGTCGGAAGCGGCATAAGCGAGCTGCGCTTCATTGAGTTGCTGCGCGCCCCAGTCGCTCGACTGCTGCTGCTTCGACAGATCGATGTTGAGCAGTTCGCGGACCAAATCCTTCAGCCCGTGCCGATCGGTGTAAGTGCGCGACAGCCTCGAGGCGATTTTGGTGCAGTAGACCGGCTGAGGCATCACACCGAATGTCTGGAACAACGCCGCAAGATCGAAGCGCGCGAAATGGAAGATTTTCGTGATTCCGGGATCCGCGAGCAGCGTCTTCAGATGCGGTGCGTCGGTGTGATCCTTGGGGATCTGTACCACGTCGGCACTGCCGTCGCCGTTCGAGAGTTGCACGACGCACAGCCGGTCCCGATGCGGGTTCAAACCCATGGTCTCGGTATCGATCGCAACCGAACCGGTGTAGCGGGAAAGATCGGGCAGGTCGCCGCGATGCAGGCGCACGGTCATGCTCGAAGCCTCTCGATTCGACGTAAGCCAAGAACTCGTGTGGCGGTTCAGAAATCCGCATCACTCTTGCCGACCCCGTTCGCAATGCGGATTTCTGAACCAAAGCCACACTAGATCAATAAGTTGCTAGTGTCCTTCGATTTCGAAGTTCGCAAACGAAGGACCCGCATCATGATGCGAACTTCGGAATCGTGACACTAGCGTCCAAATTCTGCGCAGGAAAGGCACCTCCCTAAAGCTTGGCGGCCGCTCCTTATTCATCGAGCGGATGGTCGCGCAAGCTTGCCGTCGTCATGGGTCCATCGAACACAGTCAGCGGAACTGCCGCGCGCTTGGCCCGCAAGAGCTCTTATCGTTCTCGGTCGGACCGGCCAGCGGGCGAAATTGCCTGCAAAACAGCGACTTCAACCGCTTGAACGGGGGAATGGTGCCCAGGAAAGGACTCGAACCTTCACGGC
>Ga0310909_10003050_pt1 | contig 10426 bp, 8 predicted proteins | sample GREbulkMGT000H_FD_203449 | JGI IMG/M metagenome (GOLD analysis project Ga0310909, IMG submission 203449) | Lab enrichment of tropical soil microbial communities from Luquillo Experimental Forest, Puerto Rico - GRE.bulkMG.T000H | ecosystem: Environmental > Terrestrial > Soil > Tropical forest >... | reverse complement strand
GGCGATGTGACGCAAAGTTCGCTGTGGCAGGTTGGGCAGCGCGTTGCCGGAACCTTGCCGGGCGGCGGCCAGGTCGCGCGCGCCGGCGAGCAGACGGTCGGCGAATTCGGCAATTCGGTCGAGAACACCGCCAGCAAATTGGCGCCGGCGGTGTCGAAGATCGAGACCGGAGGGGCGGTGCAAAAGGCCGGAGAGGACTGGCTTAACAACTGGAAAGCCAATGAAAAGAGCGCGTGGAACAACGTCAACGTGCCCGATGATGCGCCAGTCGACATGTCGGGAGTGATGTCGACACTGCAGGCCCGCCTTGGCACCTATCCCGGCGCGCCGCGGCTGGCGGCCAGCCAAGGCAACGCCGAGCTGCGCCAGCTCCATGACGATCTGACGAGTGATATCGGCGACAGCGGGACCCTGCAATGGCAGGCCGCGAAGAATTTGCGCAGCGATATCGGCGCCAAGATCGGCTCCGGCGCCTGGTCGCCAGACCGTGATCTCGCCGCGCTCAACGCGGTGCATGGCCAATTGACCGACGCGCTCGGCGCGACCGCCGCGGCGCACGACGCCGAGGACGCGTGGCAGACGGCGCGGGCGGTCACCAAAGAGGGGCATGATTTCCTCGACAACGGGCTGCGCAGCATTCTCAACGCCAACCCCGAGGGCGCCGTCGACCAGGCGATGCGCGGCATCAAGCGCGGCGGCGGTTCGCTGCTGACGGATTTGCGGGCGCAGATGCCCAACGCGGTCGACCAGCTCGGCGGCTATCAGCTCCGCCAGATGGCGCTGGCACCGCCGTCGCGGCAGAACGCGACCGGCACCGCGATCTCGCCGAGCAGCTATCTGACCGGCCGCACGTCATTGTCGCCGGAGGCCTCCGCGGCGTTGTTCGGCCGCCCCGATGTCGCCGCCGATCTCAACAATCTCGACCAGGTAGCGGGCTCGATGCGGGCGACCTATGAACGCCTGCCGAACCCCAGTGGCACCGGCGCCACGGTCATGCATGCGGTGCCGTGGACGGCGATCCCGACCGGCGCCGTCACCGGCTTTGTGCATGGTGGCCTGCCGGGCGGGCTCGCCGGTGCCGCCACCGGCGCCGCGACAATTGCGCCGGGCCTGGCCCTCGCCAACATCCTGGCGCGTCCGGCCGGCACGCGGTTGCTGCTCGGCCCAGCCGAGCGGGGCCGCTTCAATGTGCCGGGCTATGCCGTCGGCGGGGTGCTCGGACCGTATCTCGCGCAATAAAAAACCCCGCCGAAGCGGGTTTTTTGCATGCCGCCCTCTTCGAGGGCGCGGGTCAGGCTCAGCCGATCGCTCATTTGTGCTCGCGTTCGGCTACCTCAAGGCCGAGCTCGATCAGGTATTGCACCGCCGCGGTCTTGCTCGGTGCTACCGGTTGCTTGGCCATCCAGGACTCGATGCGCGCGTTGAGCTCATTGCTGATGCGGCCCGACAGGCGCGGCGGCGATCGCGGGGTGGAGGCCCTGGTGGCGGGCGACCGGCGGGAGCGTGCCATGGCGCCAACATAAGCTATTTGGCGCCAATTTTCAAAGGGATTGCCAATGCCGTGGAACGGTTCCGGGGTGTTTACCCGGCTCTACAGCTGGGTCGCCGATCGCGACAATGGCATCGACATCACCGCGTCGCGGTTTGATGCCGATGAGGACGACATCGTCCAGGGGCTGATGAATTGCCTTACCTGCGACGGCCAGACCGTGCCGACCGCCAACCTGGCGATGCGCGGGTTTCGCATCATCGGCGCCGGCGACGGCATCAACCCCGGCGATTATGCGACGATCCGCCAGCTGTCGAGCGGGACCTTTGCGGCGAGTTTCGCCTCACTCAGTCTCCCCGGCACGTTGACTGTCTCCAGCGCCTCGACCCTGGCCGCGGTTACCGCCAACAGCCTGTCGGTCAGCGGCACGACAACGACGCAGGAACTCACCGTCAACGACCGCGCCGCGATCCTGGAGATCGATCTCGGCCACTCGCAATCGAACCGCCAGGGGTGGTTTGACGGCGCGAACGGCAATGGCAGCCTCAACGGCAACTTCTATGTCGGCGGCGGTCTCTATGTCTCCGGCAACCGCCTCAATGTCTACGGCGGTAGCAGCCCCGGCCTGGCTCTGATCAACACCGCCGGCAGCGGTCCTTTTGCGGTGTTCAACTCATCCGGCAATCTCGGGTTTGGTCCGGCCGACGGCAACGGCAACCCGACCGCGTTTTGGGGCTGGTTCGACGGCAACGGCAATTTCGGGCTGGCGCACAACCTCAATGTCAGCGGCTCGGCCCAGCTAGCGCATTTGAGCGTCAGCGACGAAATCTACTCGACCGGCAACAATGCCGGCTTTCAGTTCGCTGATCGCGGTGCGTCCGGGCAGAATTGGGCCTGGTATGCGACTTCCGGTTCGGCGCGGCTCTGGCTCGGCAGCGACCGGATGTGGGTCGACAGCAGCGGCAATCTGACGACGAACGGCGGCGCCACTTTCAACGGCTATACGACGGCGTCGGATCTCCGCAGCAACCAGAATGTCTATGTGCCCAACGGGTGGGTCCATGCCGGTGCCGACCTGCAGGCGGGCACGAATTGCACGGTCGGGCAGAACCTCTCGGTCGGCGGCACCGCCGCGGTCAACGGCGGCCGCTTCGTCATCACCAGCGGTTCGGCGCCATCGCTGGCCATTCACAATGTTGTCGATGGCAGCACTTGGGGGATGTGGAACGCCAGCGGCAATCTGCAATGGGGCGGCACTGACGGCAGCGGCAACCCGACGCAATCACTGATGCGTCTCGACGGCGGCGGCTCGCTGTGGCTTGGCTACGGCGACTTCCACGTCCCCGCATATGTCTATGCCGGAAATATCAATTGCGGCGGCCAGCTCGATGTTTCGGGTGGCACCATGCTCGGCGGCCAGATGTATCCGCAAACGGACAACGCAATCAATCTGGGCGATCTCGCGCCGGCGCGCGCCTGGTCGAGCGTTGCCTCCTATCAATTCCTCACCGCCTCGGATCGCAGCGTCAAAGCCGACATCACCGAATTGCCAGACGATTGCCTGGCGTTGGTGCGGTCGATCACGCCCAAACGGTACCGGCTGGCGGGGGCGCAGGGTGCCGAGGCGCAGCGTGTCCATTGGGGCTTTGTCGCGCAGGATGTAGGTGTGGCGATGGCGGCGGCCGGCTGTGAATTCGGTGGCTACGTCACCGCCGAAAACGGGATCGAGGGTCTTTCCTACAACCAGCTGTTGGCGCTGCTGTGGCGCGGTGTCCAGGAACTGGCGGCGGCTTGACCGCCCTTTAAGCTTTCATCACCAACAGAGAGGAAGCAATGGCTCGCAGACTGGAACTGCGCACCGTCGAGCTCGCCGATGCGGCGGGCAACCCGCAGACCCTCGATTACGGCGTGATGATGATGCTGATCCTACGCTCGGCGCCGCGCGGCGGGGTGTCGCTCGACGACATGCTGAAGGCGGTCGAGGCGCTGAAGCCGATCCGGGCGGCGGTCGAGGCCAACGCCGACCACCTCGTGCTCTCCGACGAGCACTGGCGCACGCTGGTCGAGAAACTCGCGGTGTTCCCGTTCGCGGTCGCCGATCCGGCGCTCGCCGAGTTCGGGCTGATGATCCGCAACGCTCCCGAGATCGGTGCCCCCAACGGCCCGGCCGACGTGCTGCGGCCGCCACTGAGCGACAGCTCGCGGCTCGCGGAGCGTGGGCACTAGAGGGCCGAGCGATGCCGTGGGAACCCGACGGGACATTCCAGCGCGTCTACAGCTGGGAGGCCGACGCCAATAACGGCCTCCTCATCGATGCGACGCGGATGGACACCGACACCGATGACATCGTCAACGGACTCGCCCAGCTGCGCCAGCAGGCGCAGTCGGGCAGCATGCAGTGGGGCGGCGCCGCGGTCGGCACCGCCAGCGCGCCGAGCATTACCGTGGCGCCGGCGCCAACCGCGCTCGCCGCCGGCAACCGCTATCTATTCCTGCCCGGCGCCGCCAATACCGGGCCGGCGACGTTGCAGGTCAATACACTCGCGGCGGTGCCGCTGCGCAACCGCGGTCCGCTGGTCGGCGGCGAGCTGCAGCCGGGGGTCGCGGTCAGCGTCGTCTATGACGGCGCCAATTTTCAGATCGAGGGCGGGGTCAGCCACATCACCGCGCTAAACCCAGGGGCCGGCCTCACCGGCGGTGGTGTCGCCGGGCCATTGACGCTCGGCCTCGTGATCCCGGTCGCGGTGTCCTCGGGCGGTCTCGGTGTCACCGGCCTGGCGGCGCACGGTCTCGTCGTCGGTCAGGGCACCGCGCCGGTGACGACGGTTGCGCCGGGCGCCGCGAACACCGTGCTGATCGCCAGCGGGCCGATCGCCGATCCCAGTTTCGGGGCGCTGTCACCGCTGCTCGATACGCTGTTCGGCAATACCCAGGGCACGATCGCATTCCGCGGTGCGAGCGGTTGGGCCGGTTTTGCGCCGGGTCCGGTCGGCGCGTTGCTGCAGACCCAGGGACCGGGCGCCAACCTGGGCTGGTCGACCGCTGCGGGGACCGGCACGATCAGCGGAGTCAGCCCCGGCCGGGGCCTCACCGGCGGCGGCACATCCGGGAGCGTGACATTGGCCTTGGCGGTGCCGGTGGCGATCACCGATGGCGGCACAAATGCCGGAGACGCGGTCACGGCGCTCGCCAATCTCGGCGGTGCGCCGCTCGCCTCGCCGGTGTTCACCGGCGCGCCACAGGCGCCGACCCCCAGCATCGGCGACAATAGCCAGGCGATCGCGACCACCGCCTTTGTGCAGTCGCTGGCGGCGAGCGCCCTGCCGCTAATGGACGGTGCGGCCGCGGCCGGCACTGGCTCAACCTGGGCGCGCGCCGATCATGCCCATCCGAGCGATACCTCACGTGCGCCGCTTGCCTCCCCCGTCTTCACCGGCGCACCCAAGGCGCCGACCCCGACCGCCGGCGACAACAGCACGAACATCGCGACCACGGCCTTTGTTGCGGCCGCGGCGTTTCTGCCGCTTGCCGGAGGCACGCTAACCGGGCAGCTGACGGCGCCGCGTTACCGGGTCACTGCCGGCGGCACCGGATCGGCTGCCGAATATGACCTCTACAACACCACACCGCTGGTTACCGCCGGCGGCCTGTGGCGTATCGATGTCGGCTCTGCGGGCAATTTCAATCTGAACCTCAACACCGCCGCAGCGGGCGATTTCTCGACGACGATGCCCGTGATGCAGTCGACGCCGGCTGGGGTGATGACGATCGGTGCGAGCGGCGGTGCCGCCGATCCGTTCGGGCTCTATGTCGACAGCGGCAAGACGGCACGGATCAACTTTACCGTCGGCGGCACCCGCACCTGGTATGCGGGCGTCGATAGCGGCGGCCGCTTCGCGCTGGTCGACGGCAGCGCCAGCGGCACGCCGACACGACTGTCGATCGATACCAACGGGCTGGTGTCAATCCCGAGCGGTACCGTCGCGAGCCCCGGGCCGCCGCCGAGCGATATGCGCGGCGGCGGCAGCGGCGGCGGGATCTTCAATTATCTGACTTGTTTCAACCAGTTCATGTTCAACGCCTACTGGGGCGCCAGCGGTCAGAATTATCTACAAAGCGGCTACACCGCCGCGCAGATCCAAATGTCACAGAGCACCGGCGAGATCGACTTCTACAACACTTCCAACACCGGCACCGCCGGCGCCGCGGTGTCGCTTACCCTGGTGGCGAGCATCGGGACGGGCGGTGCGATCTCGTCCCGCGCCGGCAGCAACACCGGTTTCAATTTTTACGATCGCTCCGGCAGCGGTCATTACTGGAGTTTGAACGCCTACAACGACCAGTGTTACCTGTATTCGAGCCAATGGGGCGGCAATGTTCTGCGCATCGATCAAAACGGCGGGTTTAATTTCCAATCATCAAACGGCAATGTCTTGCCGCAAAACGATCATACGATTTGGTGCGGGGTTTCCGGTTTCGCGTGGAGCGGGGTGCAGTCCTACAACTACGGCACGTCCTCGGATGCGCGCCTGAAGCGCGACATCGCGCCGGTGCCGGCGGTGGCGCTCGCGGCGGTCAAGGCATTGTCGCCGGTTACCTTCCGCTGGCTGCACGAGGAAGGCGACGCGGCGCCGCTGCACCACGGTTTTGTCGCCGGTCATGTGCGCGAGGTCCTCGGCGAGGGGTTCGGCGGCTGGTGGCGGGATGCCGTGAGCGGCCTCGAAAATCTCGCCTATAACGATCTGGTCGCGGTGCTGTGGCAGGCGGTGCGCGAGTTGAGCGATGAGGTTGCGGCGCTGAAGGCGGCGGCGTGAGCCGATGACGAGCCCTGATGGCCAGCCCCGAGGAGCCGCCCGGCGGCAGGCTGGCCGCGCTCGTGGAGCGCGTGCTGGCCTATATGGACCGGCCGTGGAAAGCGGCCGTCGGCATCGTGCTCGTGGTTTTGGTCGGGCTCGGCTGGGCGGTCTGGCAGGAGCGCGAACGGCTCGTCGACCTGTTCACACCGGAGGGCCACACGGCGCTCGATACCGGCGCGTTGCCGGCGGTGCTGGCCGATCTGATCGTGCAGACGCATGGCGATGTCGCCGCGGTGTGGAGTGTTGATCTTGGCGCCAATGCCGCCCATTTCGAGCAGGGACGCAGGCGCGGCGGCGGGGCCTGGACGTTCGCGCCGGCGCGGGTGCCGGCGATCGTCACGACGAGCGATCCCAAGGCGCTGGTCGGGTTGCTCGGCGGCGACACCGTGTGTGACGGGCTCGACAATCCGCAGTCCCTGGTGATGCAGCGCTTTCTCGAGGAGGGGATGCGGCGGCTGTGCGTGACGCCGATCCCGCCCGAGGGGAATTTGATCGGTCTGTTGACTTTTGCCTGGCGCGAGCCGCCGTCGGCGGCCGCCGAGGCGGCGGCGATCGGCGTCGCCGAAGAGCGCGCGCGTGAGCTCGTCACCCGCTGGTAGTTCGACTCGAGGGAGCGGCTGTGTTAAGACGCGAGCTTCGCCAGGAGCGCCGCAAGCATCGAGAGCGCCAGCAATGGCGCTATTGGCGGCGCTACTTCCTCCTTCGGCGCTGGCGTCGGGGACCCAGCGAACCCGCTCGGCTGTGGACCGCGCCTTTCGACCAGGCGTCGAATGAGCAACCTGACACCGTGAATGGCTTGCTCCATCATCTGCGGTTCGTAAGTAGGCCTCGGTGGCGGGCTTATCGGGAGATGTCGCCGGAGCCCCGTTTAACCGAGGCGGCTGCGCCGGGGGAGGTTCCTGCGCCGGTGTCGCCAGAGGCAATCGAGGAGCGTCAACAGCGCCAACTTCAACCGGACGTCAACGTCGGTGGCGGCGGTTTCTACGGTCGATTATTATGCGGAGGTTGCGGTGGCGTCACCGCCCGCGTCGTGGCGAGTGCCGTACGTCGGCGTCGCTGCTGCCAGCATGCCGGCAGCTTGGGAAGTCCGCTCCCTGAGCTGGAGAAAGAAGGCGGGTTCTCTGGCGCTCACGTCGGTGGTGCTGACATGATGCAAACCTTGGAGTTTTTGCGTGAACACGCGGTAACGTTGCCGCTGTTGGCGAAATTTGCCATTGCGATGGCGGTCATTGTAGGGGTTCCGCCCCTGGCTCGCCGAGCGCATTTCCCGATTGTGGTCGGATTGCTGCTGACTGGGGTCGTCATCGGCCCGCATGGGCTTGATGTGGCTGGACAGAATCGACCGGTTGCAGAGTTCTTTGCAGAATTGGGGGCGTTGCTTTTGATGTTCTTTGCCGGCCTAGAAATCGACCTTACCCAATTTAGGCAGGCGCAGCGTAAGACGATCATTTTCGGTGTGTGGACGACCGGCCTCCCTCTATTGCTCGGCACCGCCGTCGGATTCCTGTTTGGCTATAAACCGGTTGCCGCCGTCGTATTAGGCTCGCTGCTGGCGTCGCATACGCTCCTCGGACTACCAATCGCAACTGGACTTGGCGTTGCCCGGCTCGAACCCGTGACGGTGACGGTGGGTGCAACGGTGATCTCCGACACCCTGTCTCTGATCGTATTCGCGATCTGCGTGCCGACCTGGGAAAACGGCTTTTCCGTCACTGGGCTCGCGGTGCAGCTGATCGAAATCGCGATCTTCGTTCCGCTGATCCTGTTTGGCCTCAGTCGGTTGGGCGCGTATCTGCTCAGCAAGGCCGAAAATGACGAGGACGCATATTTCATCTTGATGCTGGTAATTCTCGCCGTGGCGGGCACTCTCGCGACGAGTATCAATCTGCCCGGTATTGTCGGGGCTTTTCTCGCCGGACTGGCGATCAATGCAGCGGCTCAAACCAGGCCGGCAAAAGAAAAATTAGAGTTCTTCGGGAATTCCTTCTTCATCCCGATCTTTTTCCTCGTGACCGGGTTTCTGATCGATCCTCTCGCATTCTACCAGAGCATAACCACCAATTTTCCCTTGGCCGCGGGCGTGATCGGCGCGTTGCTGCTGGGAAAATGGATCGCGGCGCAGATCGTGGGTCGGCAATTCGCCTATAGGCCAGCGGCGCGCAACACCATGGGGTCGCTTACCTTACCGCAAGTGGCCGCGACCCTCGCAGCAGCCCTCGTGGGTTTCACGACGTTCGACCCGGCGGGGGAGCGACTGATCGATACAGAGCTGCTCAATGTGGTTCTCGTACTGGTCCTCACCACGGCGATCCTTGGACCCGTCCTGACGGCGTACTTCGCCCCACGCATGCGTGCCGAGGCAGAGACCGCCGGCCCCATAGCTCCAGTTCCTCGGAGAGCTTGACAAACCGACGCTGACGATCGGTCGGCGCAAACTCACACCCGAAGATGAAGATTGGGGAAGCACAGCGAGTTCGCGATGCAATACGCCGACCAAAACAAGCTTGACTACAGAGCAAAGCGGTCAAAGAAGGACGCATCGAAACCCTCAGCGAAGCATAGCGGGCTTCTGGGAAAGGTTTGGCGTATAACAAAGCGAACGCCCGCGATTGTATCATTACCGCCAATGCAAAGGGGCGCGGATGCAGGTACCGCCCCGCTCCGCCGCGGGCTGGTAATCTCGGCAATGTCACTGGATGTCGTCCCCGCGATCCTCGGCCTGTCAGTTGCCGCCTGCACCAGCATCGGTCCCAGCACAGTGCCGCACGATCGGATCGACTACGCGACCGCGATCGGCAATTCCTGGAAGGAGCAGACGCTGCTCAACATTGTCAAGCTTCGCTACGCAGATATGCCGATCTTTCTCGCAGTCGACCAGGTCATTGCCGGCTACCAACTGCAGAGCGCGGTTGGCGGCAGCTTTACCGCGGGGAATTTCAATGCAGCTCTCGTTGGTCCCTTCACGGCGAGCGGTAGTGCGACGGCGACAGGAACTTACACCGATCGACCCACGGTGATCTATTCGCCACTTACCGGGGTGGACTTTCTGAAGCGGCTTATGACGCCGGTTCCGCCGAGTTCCGTGCTATTCGCCCTCCAGTCGGGCTACTCGGCGACCCGCATCATGCCGATAATGCTGGAATCAATTAATGGGCTAAACAACGGGTCGAGCCGGCTCCGGCGGCTCGTCGATCCGAAATTCACCCGGCTCGTCGAGCTGATAGAAGAGGGCCAGCTCGCAGGCGCCATTCAGATTAGGATCGAGCCTTCGAAGAGCGGCGCCGAGAGTTCGGTGCTCGTTTTTGGACCGAGCAAGGACCCGGAACTCGCGGCCAAAGGCAGGGAAATAAAAAGCCTCCTCGGAATCCGACCGGACCTCCGGGAACTCAAGGTGAATTTCGGGGGTTACTCGGGAAGAGACGACGAGATCGACATGATGACGCGCTCGATGCTGCAGATCATGCTCGAATTCGCGGCCGCCGTGCAGGTGCCGCAGTCGGATGTGGAACAGGGAAAAGCCACCCCTGGATTGATTGACACCCGCGCGCCAGCAGCGCCGGGCGGTCCCCCTTTGCGAGCCTTGGTGACAGACGCGCAGCCCAAGGATGCTTTCGTCGCGGTGCAATACCATGAAAGGTGGTTCTGGATCGCCGATGCGGACATCCAATCCAAATACACATTCGGGATCATTATGCTGTTGTTTTCAATCGCCGATACCGGCGTCAAGGGCGCGCCTCCGGTTGTGACGATCCCCGCCAACCAGTAAGGGCCGGCCTCGCCGCTTCCCCAGCGAATGGTCGCTTTCGGCACAACCCTTCCGTTGGCGCACGAACCAGCAAAGGTCGGCAATCCATCCAATCGAGCCGATCGCGACGGGTACTGCGAACAGCGGATTATCGGGTCACTAACCCGCCGGTACCGCTGATCAAATCGAACGGTCGAGCTGCGACACTCCCAGTCGCTCATCAACCGAACCGTCAGGGCTGACACCCCCCGAAATCCTTCGGGAAGGTCATCTCTGATTGGCAGAGGGGTGACATTTTGATCGGGCGTCTCCATCAAAGCCGCATAAGTTCCGTTA
>Ga0310909_10003049_pt1 | contig 10427 bp, 6 predicted proteins | sample GREbulkMGT000H_FD_203449 | JGI IMG/M metagenome (GOLD analysis project Ga0310909, IMG submission 203449) | Lab enrichment of tropical soil microbial communities from Luquillo Experimental Forest, Puerto Rico - GRE.bulkMG.T000H | ecosystem: Environmental > Terrestrial > Soil > Tropical forest >... | reverse complement strand
TTCATCTCATGTTTCCGCTGGACGTGCAGGCGACCGAACTGAGCGGCAGCGACATCGGCGCTGTCTCATCGGTGGTTTCGGACAGCGCCACGACCGAGTCGGATCTTCAAGACACTGCCCGCGCGCTCACAATCGCGAAGGCACCGCTAGTAATCGCAGGCAGCGGGATTTTCTACAACGGCAGTGCGCTCGAAATGCTACGCTTCTGCACGGACTTCCACATTCCCGTAGTCACGCCGATTTGGGACAGAGGTGCGATCGACCAGCCGAGCCCCGTCTTTCTTGGTGTCGTCGGAGCGGCCACGGGCGAACCTGCCGTTTTGTCCGATGCTGATTGTATCCTGCTCGCGGGTGCCGAAATCGATTATCGGATCAGGTATCTGCAGCCGCCCTTCGTGCGAGAAGACGCCAGGATCTTCCGTATTGGCGCGGATTGGAATGCACTGGCTGCCAGGTCTGGTAAGAGACCGGCGAAACAAGGCGCGGCGCGAGAGAATTGGCTGGCCACGTGTGTGGAACGACGTGATGATTTTGGGCGCGCTGTCGAGCACCGCGCCGAGGAGCAGGCACGCCGGGGCCTGCATGCGATACACATCATCCGCGCCATCCAGGAAGTGCTCCCCGAAAATCCCGTGCTGCTGATCGACGGCGGCAGCATTGGGCAATGGGCCCAACAGTTGCTATGCCGCGACCGCTACCCGGGCGACTGGCTGACGTGTGGAAGAAGCGGCGTCGTGGGGTGGGGAATCGGCGGCGCCATGGCAGCGCGGCTTGCGTTCTCAGAGCGTCCGGTCATCCTGTTGTCGGGTGATGGCGCCTTCACGTTCAATGTGGCTGATCTAGAGTCCGCGGTGCGGCAAAGTCTCCCGTTTGTCGCCATCGTCGCTGACGATCGGGGATGGGGCATCACGCGCCTCGCCCAGATACGAGAGTTCGGTGTTCCGATCGCCAGCTCGTTGGGTCCAATCGCGTTCGACCGGTTGGCTTTGTCGCTGGGAGCGCATGGCGTGGGCGCGTCGACGCCCGGCGAAATCGCGCACGAATTACGGAAGGCCATCGACAAGCCGGTAGTCACGGTGATTCATGTACCCATCACTGGCGGCAATCCCTGACTTTAATGAATCAGGTGTTTATCACGCAGTATGTTGGACTGAATTGCTGTTTGTTGAGACGAGCTGGATCGCTTGACGTCGGAGTGAGGACATTTTCTCTTTCGGGTTCGGCTTGTACTCTTTGCCATCGGGAAGGTATGAGTATGCTCGAGTCTCAAAGTCCCGTGGACCGAGAGCCATGGCGAATTCGAGAACACAAGCGCCTTCTCGGAGCTTGCCAAAAATTCCAAGTATTGCTTGCATTCCTCCGGCATCTTACCCCAAATGAATTTCTGTTGCGTGAAATAGCGCCGACGGACGCCGGTGGATCGTTGATGAACGGAATGACCTTGATCGGCTGATCAAGGCTTCGCTCCGACGACCCGATAGACATCTCGACGAGTTTGGCCTGAGTCAAATCCTGTGCGAGCTGTTTTACTTCGTCGGCTGTCATGATGCCGCCGCGACGCAGAAGGGCCCCAACGTCGAGTGGCCTCACCGTAGCTTGGATGTTATCTCAAGTCAGGCCGACCTTCAACCGCCCGGGCATGCTGTCGGAGACGCATGTACTTGGCGCAACCCGGAACCATTGCGATTGTTCCCCGCAAGTCGGCATCGCAACTGGAATACGACTGAATTGGTCCGTGAAGTCAGCATTTCCAGACATACTATAATCTGGCCTGGGTCGAGCGGCATGGTCCGGAAGTGCATCGGCGGCTGCGCGGCGAAGCGAAGAACCTGTCGAATTTCGAGCTGTGCCACTTCATCGCGGACCAGGTGCTTGAGGAAGTCGCACAACTGACAAGCTGCCTCGCGTTCTGCCAATAGTGGCGTGCTCCGCCCACCCGGGCGCCTACTCTCCGAGTTGAGGAGCGGCCCGGCTCATTGACTTGCGAGGAGCGCACGAATGGCAAAGGGAGTGGCGATCAGTGGATCATCTTCCTTCACCAGATTTTCCGGATTCGCCCAGGATCCGTCAATGTGCTGAACGCGCTTCAGGCCCTCGGCCACGCTCGAACCAGGAGCCGCACGCAGAGCGCGAAATGCCTGCATGCTCGCGGAAGAATAATAGAACGTCAGGCCGCGAGGCCAACGTTGGTACGCGGCGCCCACAAATCCAGGCACCTCCATGTCGCGGTGATGGCTGAGGAGCCATTTTTCGGCGGCAACGATGTGAGGGTCATTGGGGGAACTGCCCGCTGCCAGCAATGCCAGAATCCCGTCCGCGGTGGTGGTGCCGTAACTTCGAAACCGCGGCCCGTCCTGACCCGCTTTGTTGGTGTCTGCCTCAGTGGTCGAAAAGAAGAAACCGCCGTCGAGACCGCCCTGATTCGGGTCGAAGTTCTGACAGCGTTGAAGATAGGTACGGGCATGCGCAAACAGCGGATCTGAGCTCGGGGTTCCAGCCGCGCGAAGGGCTTCGAGCACGTAGCGAGTCATGGAGATGTCGACGTGACCCGTGTCTGGGGGCGTGCGTCGGCCGCCTCCCATTCCCCAGGCGCCGTAGACGGGATCGGCAGGGCTCCAGCCATTCTGCTCGGTGAACTGTTGGGCCCGCAGATATCCGACCATGGGTTGGACCTGGGCTTCCCAACCGGGGCGCCGGGCACGGCACAATGTGCTCACGGCCAGAGCCGTGGAGTAATTTGGATAGTCCGGAATGCCCGGGTCAGCCATGCCGAGGGCGCCATCCTGGCGCGTGTGGTTGCGAATGAAGTCCAGGCCGCGGTCGAGTTTGGACTGCGGCAAGGTACCGATCTCGGCGGGAATCTGCAGGAGCGCGTCGAGCACAAAGGGCGTGAGCGCCTGCCCGGAACGCAGCAGGCCGTAAGTGTGGCTGTGCCATCCGCCGTCCCCGGCCTGCTGGTTCCATAGATATTCGGCGGCCCGGGCGAGAGGCACGCGCGGAGACCGTGCGCAGCCCGATGCCAGCAGCGCCAATGCAAGGCAGGATCGGCGCATTATTATTTGTGCGCGTTGCTGGTGAGGACAACGTTTTCGCGACCCGCGACGAGCATCAGGATGGCCGCCCCGGTGACGGCGACTCTGCCGGTGATGCAGTGATGGCCGGCCCACGTGCCGTCCTCGTTCTGCATCTTGAGGATCTTCGCTTTCATATCTGTGTTCCAGCGCACCCATTCGGGGCCGCCTGCGCGGTGGAGGCTATCGCTGATGTTCAGATAGGAGAAAAACTCCTCGCCGCCGATAGAACCGAAGCCGGTGATAAAGCGCGGATCGGAGAGCTGCATCTTAATGTCAGCGATCTGTCTGGCGTTTCCCTTTCGGTCTTTCTCGGTTCGGGTGAGCTGCTCGAGTTCCTGCGCCCGCTTGTAGAGGGAGACACCGGCTGAGACTGCGGAGACCTCTGCGTCTGCGGATTTAGGGACCGCCATCACCGGAGCGGACGTCACATCAACCCCGTACCCTGCACCGACACCGACTCCGGCCCCGGCCCCTGCAGCTACGCGACCGGCGCTACTGGCGGGCATCGCTGCCGGTGGCGGTGGACCGGCGGCAGACAGTTTCGTGTAGACATCCACCCGGTTCATCGCCATCTGTTGAACCGCTAAGCCCTTGCCCTGGGCTAAATACAGGCTCTGCGAAGCCATGGAGGTTCCAAGAATCGGTGCCCATCCGCCAGCAATGTTCCAGCTTCCGTCTTTGAGCTGGTTCTTCTCGATTTTGGCCACGCACTTCTCCAGGGACCGGCGGACGCGGGCGTTAGCCTGTGGATCGCCCATGTTTCCGTCGAGCTCCGCAAGCAGTTTAGAGGTGAGAAATGTGTCGATATACGGCCCAAGCTTGCGCTGGATCTGGGTGCCCGTCAAATTCGTAACGGCGAGACCATCCGTCGGGCTGCGATCGACGTGGTCGAGAATGAAACTCACGGCCCGTTGCAGCGCCTGGTGGTTTGGACCCTGGACAGGCGTAGTCCCCGTGGAGAGGAGAGCTAACGCGACTACGGCAGTATTAGCCACGTCGTTGCCGTTCGACTCCAAACGCTCGCCCTGACGGACGTAGGAAGTTTCGCCGCCATCCTGCCCCCAGCCGCCATCCTTACCTTGCACCGAGACCAGCCACTTCACGCCTTTATCCACCGCGACCGAGACTGGATCGTTCGGGTTCTTGTCGGCGCTAACAGTTGTTTCAACGCAGATGCCGATTGTCACGGCGGCTGCGCTGGCAATGAGCACACGTCCCCGGTTGCACTTCATGATCGGATCCTCCTCTCCAACGGTTCCCGGCTGCTGAATACTAGATGATGTAGGCCGGTCGGTTGGTCTATGCCCCGACGACAGTTTTCCTTCCACTCTAAAGTGAAAGTTCTGACCTATAGACGGGAAGAATTTAGAAACCGTGCAAAGCGGTAGGCACTGGCGCCGCCAGACACACTGTGACGGCACTTCACATCAGTCTGACTTGGCCAGGTGGACCCTTCTACCCGACGGTTTTGGTCGATGGCACCTGGTACGTATCCAAGGAGATCGGCAACTTGGACGCCCTGGCGGCTCTGTTTTCCGGCTTCAGTGCCGGAAGCGCGACACGGGTGGGTTTCGGCCTGGACACTTTGACCAAGCTCACACCTGCTTGGCCCTGACGGCACCTCTCGCTTCCTCGGCGCGACCGTCTTCCTTATTTTATGCTTACAGCGCTCTCGCCGTTCTTCTTTTCTTGAGCTCGTGCCCCGTCGAGGACATTAGTCATGGCGTAGTTCCCCTCATGACAGGCATACTCGAATAGCGGACCCGACGTCTTCATCATAGGAAGCTGCGCTGTCCAGGAGTTGGTAAAGGCAGTGGGATCGTCTACGGTGAATTCGTACAACATGGTATCGGGGTCAACGAGTGTAAAGCGCTCGATTAAGCGCAACTTATCGTCAGACCCACGAAACGTCGCTCGCTGCATTCCGGCGCCGACGTCACCGGTTTTATCCGTGAAATTGGTAGTGTCTACAACGAGCGTATTGCCGTCCCAATGGCCCCGGGAGTCTCCCATCCACTGCCGGATGCTTTGTGGTAGGTGCGGCCGCCGGTCAAGGGGAATGATGCGCACGTCGTGAATCATCTCGACCAGAATCACGACGTATCCAGGAATCTGCACAATCTGATAGTTGTTGTTGTAGGCGCCGGGAAGCATGGGAGGACCGGCAGCGGGCCACAGAAGACAGCGTTCAGCCAAGGGGCGGTCCTCAGGTCCATCGTAGGAGTGTACAGCGGCGTAGGCACGTTCAGCGTCAATCCTGTTCTGCGCTGGCGCCGTCAGGGGAGGGATTCTGCCATCCGGAGGATCGACGATAAGCGAAGTTCGCCTGCTCCCGATCACTTTGGTTCCGCGGTCAAACCAAAATTCATTGTAGGCACGGCCCAGGTCCGTATCGGCAGTTCCATCACGGCGATCCCGGTTGCCTTGTTGCAGCAGTTGCTTTTCGTATGCGGACGCTTCGGCTGGTGTCAGCGATTGGTTGCCCGCCACTTCAGGCGGACGTTCCAACGGTGTAAGCGTCGCGCTGGTCCAGATTCCTTGTAGATCCGGTTGGCCGTCTGGCGTATGCGGCGGAGTCCACTTGTTTGTTGCCGCCGCCTTGCCTCTCCCGATGGTCGATCGAGCCTGGGCGACGACCGGTGTTGGTGCGAGCAACACTCCAGCAATGATGGCGACCGAACCGTACCATAAACCGAAAAATCGACGGCACATCGAAAACCCCCCGTTTGCTCAAAATTCACGGGCACCTGAGATTTTAGCCCATCGCCCAGCCGACATCTTCTCTGGACGCCAGTCTTGGCTCAGAATGCGATTGTCGGCGACCGCGGTGATGGGCAGGTCTGCCTTGGTGAACCCAAGCTGGGCTACACCGTCCCGGCAACGTAGTCCTCGCGACCGGCTTCCCCGCCCACCTTAGGCATCCCGAGGTTACCGGACCAAAGCCGGCGCGGCCGATCAGCTTGAACCAAACCCTGCGCTAAAGGCCTGCAGTAAGCATCAACGATTGTCCAACACAGCGTGTGGGGGGGTAGGCCTTTTCGAGGATGTCAGAAGCCCTAAGGTTCGCCCTATGGAGATCCGGCTTGTCCCACTCGGCACCGCCGAGGGCTTCGACCTACACAGCCCGCCCCGCAGAGGTTCGTCCGTCGAAGTTTTAATACACGGACGAAAACCCGAGGCTTGCGAAAGATGAAACGGCTGTCACCGCTCATGCCTGAGAAGCTCAGCAGCTAATCGATTCAATTGCTATCATTATTAGGCTGCGCCAGGGGAGCAGTTCAGGATCCAGAGCAGCAGTCTGTGCCCGCGAAACTTGACCACTCCGTCTGCCGGACAGTGGCCTCAAAGGGAGGAATGTAATGAAGATTCTATTCACGCGAGCAACATTGGTAACGACGGCGGTTCTACTAACCGCAGCTGCAACCGTGGTTTCATTTGCCGGTGGTGTCCCAGCGGCGGTCCACTACATCGGTCACGACAAGGTTACGGAAGTAATGTCCAAAGGCGGGCCAATCGTGAGCGATCCAGGCTTGGTTGTTTTGGCCCAACGGCGGCAAGCTGGTGAGGTTGAATACCACGACCATACCAACCACGTGTTCGTCATGGTCGAAGGTGAGGCGACGCTCGTGGTGGGAGGCACCATGCTCGACGCCAAGCGGACCGCGCCCGATCAGATGCGTGCTCCTTCGCTCGAAGGCGGAACCACCTACCATATGAGCAAAGGCGACGTGATCACGATCCCCGCAAAGACGCCCCACTGGTTCAAGGAAGTCCCCTCGAAGACCGTAGCCTACTACGCAGTGAACATCGAGAGCCAGTAGCAAAGCAGGATTTAGCTGAGGAGTGGATTATTAAGCGCCGTTGGGGTTCCTCAGCTGGTATCCCGAAAGTCAGCTTATTGCATGATCCCGCGGTTCCGGGTGCGGTAGATTGTTTTTTGCACTCCAGTGTGAACCTACGCCGCAAATACCATACTGCTTGCTCATCGGCGAACCCGCGGGTGACACGTCCGGTACCTGACCGTTTGGGACGCTCCGTCACCGACGTCGGTCTAATTTTCCGAAGCGGCCCATAACAATGTCTAGCATCCGATCTCGCTGCGGCGAATCGGATTCCCGCAGGTTCAATCAAAGAGTGCACCCGCTGCGCTCGAACCCGTACCGCAGTATCAAAAGAGCAATCCATACCCATTAGCGACCGCGTCCGCCGCAGACGCCAGGGGCTTACTTGGAAATAGTCCTTGTCGAAACTGCGCCGACCCGAACCTTCCTCCGCGCCCCAGCCATGCCCGCCGGCGCACTTCCGATAAGATCTATCGTTTCTCGCGCTAATTCTTCCCAACCGCTTGGAAATCCCGTGGTTGAGCCCGCCGCTTTGCCTAAATCGCTGCTAGGCAAAAAGCCCGACGATTGTGGCTGTCCGCCGAAAAATTCACCCTTTTAATGGGTATCTCCTCCCCGAAGCACGGCCTGTTTCTTCAAATCCTCGGCGGTACGTGCAACGCTTTCCGGCTTGCCCAGGTCGCGCCAGTAATCGCCGTCAGCGCGATAAGCCACAATCCTCTCTCCTTCGCCTGCCAGCCGCACATAACACTGGATAATGGAGAACGCCCCTTCTTCGCTCATCACCCTCAGGAAGCGTGGCGAGATCACATGAATTCCAGAAAACGCCACCTCCTGCAACTGCGGTGACGGCCTCACCAGTTCAGTTTTCTGCTCTTTGACCAGCCGCCGCCCGCAAAGCTGCATTTGCTCGTCGAACAATAGATAGCGGGAAGTCGGGCGCTGCTGCACTGCCAGTGTAGCCAGCGCCCGGTTCTGCGTGTGGAAGCCGAGCATTTGCCGCAGATCGATGGTGCTGATCACGTCAACATTGTGCACGATGAACGGCGCCGCCGCCGCACCCTGTTCGCGAAAGAACCACGCCGCTTTCTTCAAGCCGCCGCCAGTATCCAGCAAGCGGTCCTCTTCGGATATCTCGATCCGCATTCCAAAGTTGTTCTTCTCGCGCAGATATTCAGCGACCATTCCGGCAAAATGGTGCACATTGACTATGACTTCACGTACTCCAAATTCCCGCAGGCGACCGATGGTGATCTCTAGCAGCGTGCGTCCGGCCACCTCAACCAGCGCCTTGGGCCGATCATTGGTTAGCGGACGCAACCGCGTGCCCAGCCCGGCGGCCAGAATCATTGCTTTCATTTACCCGGCTTCTCCCATTTCAACGTGCTGCACCACCACGTCCAGGCCCTGCCGGCCGCGGAAGTGCCGGGCCAGCGCCTCCGCCAGGTACACTGAACGGTGCTGGCCGCCGGTGCAGCCAAACCCCACCATCAAGCTATTGAAGCCGCGCTCCTGGTAGCTTTTCACGCTCGCTTCCACCATCGACGTGGCGCTGGCCAGAAACTCGCGCACGCTTGCCTGCCCGCTCAGATAATCGATTACCGCCGCGTCTTTGCCGGTGAGAGATTTGAAGCGCTCTTCTCGGCCTGGATTCGGCAGCCCGCGGGCGTCGAAAATGAAACCGCCGCCATGTCCGCTCTCATCCTTCGGCGGGGCGCTCTGGTGAAAAGAAAAGCTGAAAATCCTCAAGGCCAGGGTGGCGCCCCGCGAAGCGGGCGTCGGAATAGATTTCGCAGTTTCGTGCTCCCCGTCCACTTCCGTCGGCGTGATCAAGTGCTGCAGCTTGTCTGACGCGATCATTTGCTCAAACGCGCCCAGCAGCGTGGGCAGTGCGATGGGCAGCTTTATGTGCTCGAGCAGCCAGCGCAGGTTTTTCAGCGCGAAAGGTACACTTTGCAGAAAATGCGGCTTTCGCTCATAAAAGCCGCGGAACCCATACGCCCCAAACGCCTGCATAATGCGCACATAGACAAAAGCGTAGTAATGACGCATAAACTCTTCTTGCGTCAGCTCGACGAACCGCGCGAGGGTTGCGAAATAGTGCTCCAGCAGATGCTGGCGCAGCGCGGGAGGCAGGTCGGCCTTGGCGTCATAGAGTAGGGAGGCAATATCGTAGTGCAACGCGCCTTTGCGCCCACCCTGATAGTCCAAAAAGAATGGCTGGCCGTCACGTAGCATCACGTTGCGCGACTGGAAGTCGCGGTAGAGGAAATAGTCGCGGCTGGCGGTCAGCAGAAACCTAGTCAGTCGGCTAAAATCATTTTCCAGCTCCTGTTCGTTGAAGGGAATTCCCGCCAGCTTAAGAAAGTAATACTTAAAGTAATTCAAGTCCCAGGCAATCGACTGGCCGTCAAAGCTCGAGCGCGGATAACACACTTTGTAGTTCAGGTCCCGCGAAGCTTCGATCTGGAAGCGCGGCAGTTGCGCCACCACCCTACGGTAAGCCTCCACCACTTCGGGTGCGACGTCGTCTCCTACCCTGTTTTTCGAGAGGAATTGAAACAGCGTGACGTCGCCCAGGTCTTCTTCCAGGTAAGCGCCCGCATCCAGCTCCGATCCGTAAATCTCCGGCACAGGCAGGCCACGGCTGCGGAAGTGCCGCGAGAATTCCAGGAAAGCGACGTTCTCCTCGCGCACGTGATACAAGATACCCACCGCGCTCAGATCCTGGTGGGCGAGCCGAAGGATATTGCGCCCAGACCCTCCCAGTTCGCCCTGCAAAGGCTTTACCCGCTCCACAGGTAGGCGAAAGTGCCGCTCAAAAAGCTGTTTCAGAACATCCATGGATTCTGTTCGCAACCGTCAGCGCTTATTGTCTTGATGGTAATTAACCCACATCACACCTCGAAACACAAATTGTCGTCAGGTCTCAGTGGGAGCGGAAAAACTCGCCTTGCCGACGGGATCAATCTGATCCCGCCGGCGCGAATCCCCTGGCGATTGCCGGATCCGAGACAACGATTTATGATCGATCGATACGCCGTGGCTCGAATGGTTGCCTCCCCTCTGGGAACCACCGCTCTAAAGGCCGCAACTTCGAGTTTGCAAAGACGAAAGGAGAATCAGTGAACAAGGCTCTAGCAGTTCTTCTGGCCGCCGCCGGCTTGCCCCTCGCCGCGCAGTGGCTCAACTATCGCGACCCGCGGATCCCGCGCACTAAGGATGGCAACCCGAACCTGGCGGCCGCGGCGCCGCGCGGGCATGGTAAGCCAGATCTTTCCGGAGTATGGCAAGCCGAACGTACTCCCGAACGGGAACTGGCGGCCGTGCTCGGCGACAACTTTGTCCGCTTGCAAATCGATCCGCAAGACTTCACCAAAAACGTGTTGAATGTCTTTTGGGGCCTGAAACCGGAAGAGGAGCCCTTGCGGCCCGAAGGAGCCGCCGCATACAAGCGCCACCAGGCTACCCCGCTTCAGTATCCGCATACCCAATGTCTCCCGGGCGGTCT
>Ga0310909_10003041_pt1 | contig 10439 bp, 9 predicted proteins | sample GREbulkMGT000H_FD_203449 | JGI IMG/M metagenome (GOLD analysis project Ga0310909, IMG submission 203449) | Lab enrichment of tropical soil microbial communities from Luquillo Experimental Forest, Puerto Rico - GRE.bulkMG.T000H | ecosystem: Environmental > Terrestrial > Soil > Tropical forest >... | reverse complement strand
GCTATCGCTACTCGCGTTAGCGCGGGATCGTCTTCGATGCCGGTTCCGGCGCCCAGCGAATCACGCGGCCGAACGGGCGGCGATTGCGACCGGCACATACCTGGACTTGGTCTTGAGTCGATGTAGATGATGTCGGCCACCCGCAGCTGGCGGATGTGGCTCCGCACCAGATCACGGGCTCGGTTCAATACCGGGCGGCGTCGATCCGAGCCGGTCCTCACTCTGGAACTTCGGTCGGCGCAGAGACAGCCGGTTTCGCTCCCACGTCAGGCATACTCGCTTGTGGTCTACCGACCGCGGGGCCGCCGCAGCTCGGCCGTCAGGCGGCGCCGTTAGCACGGCCACTCCAGCGCGATTCGCTGGATCTGGTAACCTCGGGTCCAGGTCGGTATCCGCCACCAGCGGCGCGTGCGGCCAGCGGCAAGAAGCCGGCGCAGCTCACCCCAGCCAGGCCACCCAGGCGCTAGGCGGCAATCCGCAAGGCCAACTTCACTTCCTTTTCGATATACGGCATATCAGCCGCGGGTAGTCAACGCTCGTCAGTGTTTTCAGCTCACGTTCCTCCCCGACACTCTGCCGGCATTCGCCCCCCCCAAAAAAAGACCGCAATCGCTTGGCGACCTGCTTTCCGCCCCAGCGTGGCGAGCTGGTCGGTCCGCTGCCGTTGCCCGTAAATAGCCCCTGACGCCGTGGTCACGCACCTCCCGCCGCAAGCGGTCGAACACGCTGGCCTGACCTGGCAGGCCGCTACGCCTCGAGGATGGGAGCGCTCAGCTCGAGCCGCACCGTTTTTGTACTCGTTCGGGAATTGCCTCGAGACCTGACCCGCTGCTCCCATTCGATGAAAAATGAGTCTCAATCTGTTGTCTCAAAAAGGGTCCGGCCCAGATCACTTCGGTGTAGCAACTTTGCTCGCGACATTGAAGTGTCTAACGGCGAGTGTCTAACGGTGCAGGCCTGGTCAGGATATTTCTGGTACTACTGGGGACACCTGCCCCTTCCGATGGTGCCGTCTTAATGAAAGCTCCCCCTCCGGCGAGTAATACCTTTAAATCAAACCATTTCTCTCCATTCTTGTAACATTTGTAACAATGGTTAATACCCTGAGTCCGTACCGTGAGTTGCTTTAGAACAAAGACAGCAATCTCGTAACAGTGTTCCCTAAGAAAGGCCCGACAAATCGGGTAATCGACCGAGGAGATAGTCTCGAAAATCGTATACAGCCTACCGAAGGAGTGCTGTCAGACTTTAGTGGGAAATTATGAATTACTCAAAGGAAATGTTTTCGTTGCAGGAGGCCGGCCCAAGGCATCATTCTGCGTCCACTTTAGCTTGCCACGGGTCTTCGCCCGAAGATCCTCGCCCGAGTTGGGGAAGGAGGCGCTCCCGCGGCAAGTCGTGGGGGGCTCTGCGCGCGGTTGTACCCCTGACACTCTGGGCGTTTCTGCTGCCGCCAACGGCGAGCGCCATTCCCGCGTTCGCCCGCCTGTACGCCACATCCTGCATGACCTGTCATATTGATTTTCCGAAGCTGAACGATTTTGGCAAGGCGTTCAAGGACGCCGGTTTTCAATTTCCGAAAGACGAAGAGGCCGACATCAAAATCCCGCCCGTCTTGCTGGGCGCCGAGGCGCAGAAGCAGAACTTTCCCAAGTCGGTCTGGCCGGGAACCATTCCCGGCATCCCGCCGATTGGTCTTCGGTTTAACAGCTTTTTCCAGGCGACGGGAAGCAATCGCAACCGCTTCGATGCGCTCACCGCACCCGGCGGCGTTCCCCAGGTCGTTCCGGCGACGGATTTTGCCAGCGGTTTGTTCAGCATCTTCACGGCGGGGAATCTGGGAGGCAACATCGCCTTCTGGGTCGACGATGACATCAGCGTCGCGACCCAGAACGGCGCCGGCGGCCTGGGCGACGGGTACATGAAGTTTGTCAATGTCAGCCGATTTCTGAAACTCCCCAAAGATTCGTTGAGCGTGCGCGCGGGGCAGTTCGAGCTCGACTTGCCGATCACGCAAGCCCGCAGCTACAACCTGAGCTCATACGACATCTACTCGCAGGCTAACATCGGGGCCATGAACCCGCTGGCGCCGCTCCAGCAGAATGTGTCGAACCAGCTGACGCTCGCCGATGCCATGAAGGGGATCGAGTTGAGCGGCGGCCATCAATACGGCGGGTATCACTATTCGGTGGCCGTATTCGACCAGAACACCGTGGGTCTGGACCAATCGGCCAACAGCAGTCCCTTCGTGCCCTCGGTGGCCGGGTTTGGTTCCAGCGCCGAGTTCAAGAACGTTTACGGGCGCCTGTCGTACCGCTTCAATCTGGAGCGCGACCCAGAAAGCCGGCACGACATCCAGGCGGCCGGGGCCACCGGTCCCCGCGATCACACCTACCTGAGCTTTGGATCGTACTATTTGTACGGCAAGTCGCTGCAGCAGTTCGCGGGAGCCAATTCGATTCTGCGGGTGGAAGAACCGTATTACCGAGCGGGCGGCGACTTTAACTTCAACTACCGCCGCTTCAATATGTACGGGGTTTATATGTATGGCCGCGACCAGAACCTGCTCCCCGTGGACGCCAGCGGGGACCCGATTCCGCTCCCGCTCGCGGCGGATTCGCCGCTGCCTGTCAACTTCATCAGGAGTGTGCCGGCGCGGTTCAACGGCGGCTTCGTCCAGGCCGACTTTATGGTGCACCCCTGGATCATGGCGATCATGCGCTGGGACGCCGTGAATTCGACCGCCGATCGGATCAACGGCCTGGTGCAAGCCAACAACACGCCTTTCTTCGGGCCGGTTCACTCGACGCGCAACCGGTTCACCCCCGGGGTTCAATTCTTGATCCATCCGAATATCAAGTTTGCCTTCGAATACCAGATTCGTCCCGAGCAGGCAGTCGTGGTCCAGGCCGACCCTTCCACCGGCAGGCTGTCTGCCGTCAACCCGTTTCGCGTCAACACCGCGCTATTCAGCCTAGAGTTCGTTTACTAGACTTCGACTTTGCGAAAGGAGCGAAGGTTCCGTGTCACTTTCTAAACTAACTGTTAGTCATTTGAAACCGTGGTTACCATTAGCAGCTGCAGTTCTGGCCGCAGGTGTAGTGGTAAGTGCACAATCTCCCGAGCCTGAAACGCCAGCTGCGGGAACTACACAAACCGGTAACATCACTGGCAGGGTTACGGCTGGAAAGGGCATTTCTGTGGTGTGGCTCGAAGCGACTCCGGGCTCTACCTTCCCCAAACCGAATAAGCCCGCCATGGTCTCGCAGAAAGCGCTGCGTTTTGTGCCACATGTAATGGCCATTCCCGCCGGAGAGACCGTAGACTTCCTGAACGGTGACAACGTACAGCACAATATCTTCTGGCCGGCCATTAGCGGGAACAAAAAGCTGAGCCACACCTTGGGGACCTGGCCCAAGGGACAGACACGAATGTTCCAGTTCACCACTCCCGGGGTCGTGCCCTTGTTATGCAACGTGCACCCCGAGATGTCTGCCTACATCGTGGTCACTCCAACCCCGTTTCTTGCGGAAACCGATGATGCCGGCAGTTTCATGATCGCCGACGTTCCCGATGGCAGTTACAAAGTGACCGCATGGCATGAAGGCTACAAAACCCTGTCTAAACCTGTGACCGTGGCGAAGGACGCGAGGGTTGATTTCACGCTGTCCAAATAAGGCTCAGACATTAAATTGGAGACGATCTTGCATGCGCGCAACTAATGCTGTGGTTACCCTGCTTTTGGCTGTCGTGGCCGGGCGGGCACAGGTGCTGGCGCCTGAGGAAATCCGCGACCCCCAGTTGCGCGCTTTGCAGGAGAAATATCGGAATGAGTTGAAGCTCGTCCCGAAAGCGGCAGCGGCGCACAATTTTCCGTACCACTTCTATTTCAGCCGCAAGCTGGACCTCGAAGAGAAAGACCAGAAGCAAAGCGACCAGCGCTCAGTTCAGTTTGACCGGTACCAGGGCCAAGTGGTTGTGAAAGTGACGGGAAACTACTTCGTATCTTATTCGGGCGGCCTGGTGAAGCCCCAGGAGCGAGCCCGGCGGACCTATGAGGGCGTGATCCTGCCGCTGTTAGAGGCAGCGGTTCATGCGTTCGAGAAGGCCGACGTGCCGCAGGCGTTCGCCTTTGAGATTTCGCATCACGTACGCCGGAAAGTCCTGGGAGTCAGCACCGAGGCTGTGGAGAATGTAGTGCTTGTCCTCCCCAAGGCCTCGGCCCAGCGCTTGGTCTCGTCCGCCGATCCTCAGGTTCGGCAGGCGGCGATTCTCGAAGGCGAGACATTCCTGAACGCGGCCCCGATTTCTTTTTGGCCGCGTCCGCAAGAAGAAATTGCGCAGGAGGCTGCTCCCGAACCAATACCGCAAGCGACTTCTCAGGCTCCACCGCCGCCGGTCACACAGCCGGCTCCTACGGTTTCGGCCCGCCTCATGAGAGGCATCAAACTTCACGGTGTCGCCGCCAAGGCCGTGCCTACACCTACCGAACAGCCCGCGCCTACCGAACGGCCTGCGCCTACCGAACGGCCTGCGCCTGCCGAACAACCCGCGCCCATGCGCGACAGTTCGCCCGATGCCATCAAGGAGCTGCAGAAGGCGTCTCAGCCGGTTGTTGACCGAATGGTCCAGGAACTGGAAGCGCAGGCGCACTTCGTCCGATATGCTCCGCCGTCGTTCATCCCCTTCCACAAAGGTCTGTACCTGCAGGTATCGGTGACCACGACACTTCCCGAGACTGCTGCGGGTTCGCAATATAGGTTGGCGGCTCTGGCTTTTGACCAACACATCGCGCATCTCATCCGCCCCGTCCTCGCCTTTTTCAAAGATCGCAACGACTTCGATGGCGTCGACTTCAGCACCACGCTGCGGCTGGCAACGGATACCGGCACCGACGGAAGTCCCTTGGCCGTCGAGTTCATCTTCCCGCTTAAGCTTCTGAGCGCCTACGCGGATTTTGATACCACCGGCCAGCAACTGATCGAAGCAGGCTTCGTGCTCATCAATGGCGAACGAGTCAGCTTGAACCTCGAAGCAGCCGAAGCCGGTTCCACACCTCGTTAGAGGAGGACCGGTTGGTGGCCGTCGATTTGCCCTTCCTCCACCACGGTTCCAGAGACTATTCCGACTTGCGTGCGTCGAAATCGAAGCCGCGATCCTCTGCGCTCGCCGGTGCCGCAAGGTTTCGGATTTTGCGCTAACTAACTAAGCGTTCTACTTGACAACAAGCGTGTCGATCCTATCGTGAGCTTAACCGGGGGACTTGTCCTGGTAGCGATCCAGGCAGACTGAGGCGCTGAATCTTGGCATTGAGCATCCGGTTCATTTCCACGCGGTCGAGCGGCGGGAAGGGCAGGACTCACCGTGTAAACTTTAGTTAGAGCCGGGATTTCCGCGGCCGTTGGGCAGCCTTCCGGGCTCCTATTTCTGACTGGGCAGTTCCCCCGTGGGCTTTGGAGCCAGGGACTTGACGTATTCGATCAGCTCCACCACATCCTCTTCGGTGACCTGACCCCGGAATGTTGGCATGAGCGGCTGGTATCCGTCCACTACTTTGGCGGCCGGATCTAGAATGGATTCGCGGACATAGGCCTCGTCGGCTTCGACGGTCGCGCCGCCGGTGAGCAGTACCGTCTGGCCGAACAGCCCTTTCAGGCTAGGACAACGGCCTGAGCCGTCTTCTTTGTGGCAGTTCACACACGCCAGGTCTTCAAACAGCTTCGCACCCGCCTGCACGAGCGATCCTTTGGGGCCGCCCGCCAGCCACTGCTGATAATCCTGAGGCTCCATCACGTAAACCCAACCGATCATCGCGGAATGATTGGTGCCGCAATACTCTGCGCAGAACAAGTGATACTTACCCGGCTTAGTCGCCTTGAACCAGGTGGTGGTGTAGCGGCCAGGCACCACATCCTGCTTGGTACGGAAGGCCGGCACGTAAAAGCTGTGTATTACGTCCTCCGAGGTCATCGTGAGCTTCACTGAACGGCCTACGGGAATGTGCAGCTCGTTGATCTCGCGCTGCCCTTCGGTATGCTGCAGCTTCCACATCCACTGTTTGCCAACGACATAGATCTGCATCGCGTCGTCCGGCGGCCGGCTCTCCTTGAAGAAGATGCTTGCGCCCCAGGTGAACATGATCATCGTGAGCCCGAAGGGAATCACGGTCCAGACGATCTCAATCGTCAAGCCCGTGTGCGTGTGTTGGGGGATTTCGGTCTCGGACCTCCGCCGGTACTTAACAGCGAAATAAAAGATCGCCGCGAAAATCAGCACCGTGAAGAACACCGAGACGGCCACCAGAAAATACAGCAACTGGTCCACTTCCGTGGAAATCGTGGACGCTTGCTCTGGAAAAAGGGGTATCTGCATCGTAAGTCTATCCAGCCCGCCTCAAGGTCTGCCTGTCCAACCGTAAATCGCGCCGCCAAGCCGCCAGCATCAAGCCGGCCCCCACTAGAAAGAAGATCGCGCCGCCCAGCCGCACCATGTTCATCGCAACCGCTCCGTACTTGCCCGTGGCCGCGTCGTAGTGATAGCAGAACAGCAGCACCTCGTCGGCGACGTTTCCGATCTGGTTCTGGGATGCCTCCACCAGGCCGAGGCGGACATCGCGCGGCGCGAATTCGACTCCGTAGAAGTAGCGCGAGAGCCGCCCCTGGGGCGTAAGAAGCATGATTCCGCTGGCGTGCGCGAATTGTTGGGTGGCGGCATCGTACTTGTAGTGAAAGCCAACGGCGTCGGTTAGGGCCTTGATAGGGGCTTCGTCGCCAGTAAGAAAATGCCATCCGTTGGCGGTCCCGCCGCGGCCATAGCGCCGGAGATACGTCTGCTTCTTGGAGGCAGCCAGCTCGGGAGTGTCTTTGGGATCGAAGCTGATGCTGACGACTTCAAAATCCCGGCCGGGGTTGAACGCAACCGCCTTGAGGCTCCCCACCACACCGTTTAGGATCTGCGTGCAGAGCATGGGACAACGGTAATAAACCAGGGCCAGAAGAACCGGCTTGCCGTGAAAGAAACTAGACAGCGGGACCGCGCGCCCGGCTTCATCACGGAATTCCAGGTCGAGCGGAACCTGCTGGTTAAGTCTTTGGTCGATTCCCACACCCTGAAGCGCGCCCGGAAGCGCCGGCTTCAGGTTAGTGCTTTGGAGACTGTAGGATGGCTGCGCCGGTGCGGGTTCGCCCGGCTGTGCGGATGCGGCCAGCGCCGCAATCGCTATACCCATTGTGACCTTTTCCAACATGGATGGCCTTACTTCGCTTGATCTTGTTGAGCGCTTGGTTCCTGCTGGGGGCTTGGTTCCGGCTGCGCCCTGGGTGCGACGCCGGCCTCGCTTTGGGGACGCGGCGGGATTCCCCTTTCGGTCAGCAGGTCGATCGCGCGCCCGATGGGAATCCTTACGACTCCGTGCTGTCGATCGACCCAGCTGTAACTGTTGAGCAACTGCTCTTCGCCCCGACGAATTTGCTGGAGGTTTCCGGCCTCGTTTTCGTTATAGATGATGTTCGGTTCGGGCGGTAGCTTTCCGGCGTTGATACTGGCGCCCGCAGGCCGTGGCTCCTGGCCGGCATTCTCACGCAGTTCGAAATACCGAAACACGCCGAACATCAGAAACACCGAAGCAATGGTCACCAGAATCAGGGCGATGGCGACTTTGCCGATGGCCCAGACGTTGACGTCTGCATGTTCATGCCGCATCTCCGGAATGCTCAGATCCGGCAGCGGGTGTCGTGTTATCTTATTCTCGGCCATGTTCCAGCGTCTCCGCCAGCTGCATATCGTTGAGCGGCATCAACGGCCGCTTCTCCAGTTGCATGAGAAAGGAAGCCAACCAGATCCCGGCCAACCCGAGGGGCGCCGCCAGGTCCAACCAGCTCACCGCCAGCCCGCCCTTGGAGGCGTCCGGCATTACCTGCCAGTACACATCCACCAGCCGCATCGACAGAATGAACAAGGCGATAGTGGCGAGCAGCTTGAAATTGCGCTTCAGGTCGCGCGACAGTAACAGCGCAAAGGGAAGCGCGAAGTGCCCGAGCACGATGATGAGCGCGACGTACTGCCAGCCGCCCTTCAACCGCTCGATATACCACGGAATCTCTTGCGGCAGATTGCCGGCCCAGATGATCAAAAACTGGGAGAACGAAAAGTAGGCCCAGATCATCACATTCGCCAGAAGCAACTTGCCTAAGTCGTGGAAGTGCCTGGCCGTCAGCACCTCGGACATCGGCCGGAAGTTGGAAAGAAATACCAGAACCGCAATCAAGAACGACATCGCGGACAGGCCCTGCCCTGCGATGAACAGCAGACCGAACATGGTCGAGTACCAGTGCGGACTGAGCGACATCACCCAATCGATCGCCATGAACGTCACACTGAAGCCCCAGAAAATCAGGCCGGGACCGCTGATACGGGACATCTTCGAATGCGCGGGCACGGGCCCGCTTCGGTCTTCCCTAGCCGACCAACGGTTCAGAAACCAGCTCAGAAAGAGCCAGCCTGCGAAGAAGGCACCAGTTCGCACTAAGAAGAAGGGCGCGTTTAGATAGTAGATTTGCTTGTTCTTGAGGACGGCATCTGTAGTCGGCTGGCTCCAGGTATACAAGCTAGGAATCCCCAGAGCGATGGGAACAAACAGCAGGGCGAGCAGCGGAATCGTGCGCGCCGCCGCCTCAGCCGGGCGCCGGATGACCACGCCCCAGGCACCGCCCGTGAGGTGCTGGCACATCAGCCATGCGAGCGAACCTACCGAAACCCCCACCAGAAATACATACGCCCACAGGTAGGAGCGGAAGAACTGGTCTCTGGCAACGAACGCACCGACGGCCAGCGCAGCCAATCCGACGAGGCCGAGGAGGCCGGCTCCGAGACGCCCCTGGCGGAGGCTCGCGCGCAACTGGGTCGAAAGATTGAAATCCAAAATCTGGCCGGTCATCGCGCGCCCCCCTGTTCGAGTTTGGCTCGCTCCGCGACCGGCACGTCGTTGAGGGTGGCGTTCTGGCTGAGTTGCAGGGCGCGTTCGTAGGCGACGACAGCCCAGCGGTCGGCGGGGCCCAGTTGCGCCGCGTAGTCCTGCATGGCTCCGAAGCCGTTGGTGATAACGTCGAATATATATCCGTTCGGAGCCTGCCGCAGCCGGTCAATGTGATAGGACGGCGGATGCCGAAAGCCGCGCCGCGCCACCACCCCGTTGCCTGTGCCGAGGCGATCGTGACACGGCGTGCAGTAAATGTTGTAGCGGTCTTGGCCGCGCAGCAGCACTTGCTTGGTGATGGGAAAAGGAAACCGATCGACGTACTTCCCATCCGGACCCTTACCCGTATAAAACGCCGTGTCCCCATTCAGGTGGCCCCGCGCCACCGTGCCCTCAGGAATCGGCCGCGCCGACCGGCCATCGTCGAAGAAACTGCTCGGTCTGAGCGGAATATATTTCGGCTGGTCGTGCATGTCCTGCCGGCACGCCGCGGTCGCTAGCAGGATCAGTGCCACCACTCCCCATTTGAGATCAGTGCGCAACTTCAGATACCTCTTTGGCTTCCAGCGTCGCCAGCAGGCCCGACGTCCTTTGCTTGTCAAACAGCGGATCGGTCGCTTCGATGCACAGGAAAAAACGGTCGCGCGACGCGGCCGAAAACCGGGGCACGTTGAAAACCGGATGGTACGGCATGGGCAGCCCGCACAGTGCCAACAACCCTAAAACCGTCGATATCGCCCCGAACAGAATCGTCAATTCGAACGTGATGATGATGTAGGAAGGCCAGCTGTGAAGGGGCCGCCCGCCGACGTTAATCGGGAAATAAATCACTGTCACGAAATACTGCAGCAAGTAGCCGGTCAGCCCGCCCAAAATCCCGCCAGCCAGCACGATGAGCGGCAGCTTGTTTTTGTGAAGATGCAACACGTCATTCAGCTCTTCAATCGGAAACGGGGTATATGCGTCGAGCTTGCGGTAGCCACGGTCCCGCACCGCCCGCGTCGCGTTCACCAATGCCGTGGGGTTGTCGAACTCAGCCATCACACCATAAATGTCGGCCTTCATCCCTTCACCTCCTCGCCGACCTTGGCCTGCGGGAGCAGCGAGCGAAGCTCAAAGATCGAAATCATCGGCAAGAGGCGAACGAACAGGAAGAACAAGAACAGGAAAAACCCGATGGTGCCCCAGTAAGTCGCCCAATCCCAGCGCGTAGCGTGGAACAGCGACCAGGAAGACGTCACGAAATCCTGCGCGAGGCTGCTGACGATAATCATGTAGCGCTCGAGCCACATGCCGGTCAGCACGATGATCGAGGAGATAAACAGCAGCACCGGACTCTGGCGGAATTTCTTGAACCAAAGCAGTTGCGGCGAAACGATATTGCAGGTGACTAGGAACCAGTATTGGGCGGAGTAGGGGCCGGTCATGCGATTCCAGAAGGCCTGTTGCTCGAACGGGTTGCCGC
>Ga0310909_10003038_pt1 | contig 10441 bp, 10 predicted proteins | sample GREbulkMGT000H_FD_203449 | JGI IMG/M metagenome (GOLD analysis project Ga0310909, IMG submission 203449) | Lab enrichment of tropical soil microbial communities from Luquillo Experimental Forest, Puerto Rico - GRE.bulkMG.T000H | ecosystem: Environmental > Terrestrial > Soil > Tropical forest >... | reverse complement strand
ATTGCATGAAGAAGATCGTCCCGCCCGTCGCCGTGTGCATTTCATGCTCGAAGTGCGGATCGGCCATATAGGCGATCGTGCCAGGGCCGTAGAGCTTTCCGGCAAAAGTGAATTCGCCCTCGATGATATTATACCAGACCTGCGCGAAATCGTGCCGGTGCAGCGGGAAGGACGCGCCCGGCGCATATTTGAGAAATCCTGCATTGGGCTCTGTCGGACGTTCCGGTCGCGGGTGAAAGAGGAATTTGGTGACATTGCCAAATCGGCCCATCTCCCATTTCATGTCCTCGGCGTGGTTGAACTCGGGCGGGTTAGGCATGCTCGCACTCATGTCGCGTTCTCCTGTTTTCAGGACCGATGTTGATTTCATTCGAGAACCATCGCCGGTCACGCGAAATGCGCCGTCGCCCAGCCGGTCTCGAACGGGACGCTCATCAGCGGCTCCGAACGCTTGTGACGGAACATCCATATTCCAGCCACCCTGGCGTAGGTCTCGTGATCGATACCAGCGCGCCACATCGCCTGATTGCCGGCGGCTACTGTGCACGGCATGAACAGATACCAGCGGGCTCGCGCCGTATCGCCGTCCACCTCGATGTGGCCGTTCAGGCTGTAATGAATCGCGAAGGAGAAGATGCCCGACGCTCCCCGGAAGAAGTTCCGGATCGCGTGGCGCCCTTCGAAGCGGCCCAGCGCGGGACTTTCCCAAACCGCATCCTCGATGAACAAACTGGCAATCCCGTCGGCATCGTACTGGTTGTCGCACAACGCGGCGTAGCGTGCTTTTAAATTGCGGATCGCCTCAGCGTCCTCCAGCACTTGCAATCGGCGCTCAATTTGTTCGAGCCGCGCTAAATCAAATCGATTGTCTTGCTCCATGTTGTCCTCACGGCCAAACCATCACCCTAGTAGCCAAAGCTTAGGTTACGGACCGGCCGTCGACTAGCGGCCCAGCATCGCCAGCAGCGCTCGCGTCAGAATACCTTCCGGTCGCGCCAGCGCGTCCAGTATCGTGAAGTGGTCAGCGTCGTCCACCGGCAACAGGCGTCCCGGAAGACCCCGTTCTGTCCACGCCCGGGCATACTCCATCGACTGGCGGCACAATTCGGGCAATTCCCGGGTGCCGTAGGCCACGACCAGCTCGACGGCCGCTGGCGGCAAATGCCGGACCGGGCTGTTGCGTTCGGCCTCGGCCGTATCGAGCCCTAGCTTCTCGTTCAGGTAGCTGAGGCGTATCGGCTCCAGATCGTAAATGCCGCTGATCGCGATCGCGCCGCACACTTCGGGTAGCGGCATCGTCATCACGGTCAGGTGGCCGCCGGCCGAATGTCCGGCGACGTATAGCCGGTTCGGATCGGCGCCATATTGGGCGAGATGTTCGGCCAGCCACCGCACCGAACGGCGTACCTCGGCAACAATGCGTTCGAGCCGCGCCATCGGAGCCAGCGTGTATTCGATGACCGCGAGATTGATCCCGAGAGGAAGCAGGCCCTCGGCGAAGAAGGCAAAACTCTCCTTGTCGTTCATCTGCCAATACCCGCCGTGGATAAACACAAGCGTGGGCGCCTGAGGATCGGCGGCGAGAAACAGATCGAGCCGCTCGCGCGAAGTCTCGCCGTAAGCGAGGTCGAGACGTCCGGCGTATTCGCGCCGCACCCTGGCACTGCGTGCCGCCCAACCGGCGACAACCGCGTCGCGCTCCGGGATCGCCGCGGAGTTGTTGTAGGCGGCATCGAGCTGGGCACGGTCCATTTCGCGGTACAGCATGGTGCAGGCTCCGGTCGCAATTCGGTGGACGTGGGCAGCACGGCAGTCTGCCACGCGTTCGGCGCCGGCTGGTAGAGCCAGACGCTGGCACGGGGTGATCAGCGGCGGCTAATCGCGACAGCGCCGGTCGTCAACCGGTATTTTGCGAGCAGATTGGGTCTCTCTCGCGCCGGCAGCGACACCGGATCGGCGACACACGCGAGAAAGCGACGGGTAAAGGCTCCGAAAGCGGCGTCATGGCCGATCCGTATCGCCTCGGGTATCGCGATCCGCCATTCCGATCCAAGAGTCTCCACGGCAATCCCGGGGTGGCTCGACTGCAACTCAGTAATGCGCTGCTGCAGCGCCGCACCGATATCCTCATCCGGCAGAACGTATAGCTCCGGCCGAAAGCGTTCTGCGGGGCCCTGCCGCACCGCAAGCCGGCAGCGGGTACCGCGGTAAAGAGCGTGATGCGTATCGTCGCCCTGCTCGGCCTGCCAATCCCAGCGCACCTCCAGCCGGACGTGAGTGCCGCGCACCCGATAATCGACCCGTCCATTGCACAAATACTCCAGCACATCGCCGCGGATCCACGGTGCGAGGTCGTCGGGCCATTTGCCCTCGCCGGTTAGTTCGCGAAATTGCGACAGGCTCACCGGGGTGGGCCAGCGGCTCGCCGCGAGGATCTCGATGTCCCGTTGCCAGTCGAGCGGCTGCTCAGGAAACAGCATCTCATGCCCCCGATCCACCAGATGCACCCCGGTATCGGCCAACCCCTCGCCCTGTTCGGTGACATCGAAATACCAGGCCGGACGCGGGTTCGGCAGGCCGGCGACGACTTTGCGCAAATAATGCATGCCGCTCAGCAGGACGCCTGGCTCATCGCCGGTACCCGCGATCGGATCCCCAAACACCTCGGGATCGCATCGCAAAGCCTGCAAGAGCCGGACGAGCGTGTTGTGTCGCCCGGTCATCATGTCGGCCAACACGAGCTGCTGCTCGTTCGCCGTCGTAAGAGCCGCCTCCAGCCGCGGCAGATCCGCAGGCTCGATGATCGCGGGCTTGTCGGCGAGCACGTGCAGGCCGGCTTCGAGCGCGGCGATGATCCGATCGATCTTGCCGCGGTTGCGGCCCGAGAAGATGGCGACCCCGCCCGGCGGCTCATCCCTTATCCGATCGAGAAAATCAGGGCCGGCATGCACATCGAGCCGCCAATCGGTAGCCGCTTGCGGTCGTCGGTTGTACCTGGCGATCCGGCTCAGGTAGTCGACCAGGTCAGGGCCGAGCGGCGCATAAACCCGCACGACCGGCGATAACTCCGGATACATCTGCTGCTGCACCAGCGTGGCATGGAAATGACCGGGATCGACGACAACGAGGCTGGTTTCGGGCATGGCAGGCGAGCGACTCCGCGCGGTTATCGGGGAGAGGATAGTGCGATTTTGCCGCCGTCTGCGATCCGACAATATCGGCCGCGGCGCGCTGCAAGCTGACCGCTACTCTTGAGTCCGGTCGAGCCGATGACCGGAGGTCGACCCCTTGGTCAATGCACGGCGGCAATTCCCAAGACCGGAACCCGGAATGCGCCCGGCGCTTAACATCAAGCAGGCGCTTCGCTTCCTGCAGCCGATTGGCCTCGATGTAGGCTCTCAGCAAGGTGAACTCGATCAGGTCGTGCTGTGCGCGGCTGCCGCCGCTTAGAAAACCAAAAATTCGCAGACTCTCTCCAGCGGAGAGGCGAGCGAGCTTCGATGTGTGCACCCGGCGTCAAGCTGTGGAAAAGTCTGGGGCCTGCGATTATCGAGGTCGTGCCGGCGATCAATGCCTCATAAATCCGGCACATAACAATGCTCCACGACGGCATGAGCGCTGCGAGCCAAGCGTTTGCCGGATGGATTGAGAAGCGGCTAGCGCGAACCGGCAAAGACGCCGCGCAGCCACTCGCAGGCTTCGTTCATTGCGATCCCAGCTTTGTCGACGACGCCGACCCAGAACATGAAGCCGTGATTGACGCCATCATAACGCGTCAGTGCGGCGGGTACGCCGGCGGTCCTTAGCTTCTCGGCGTAGAATTCGCCCTCGTCGCGCAGCGGGTCGTATTCGGCAGTGATTACCAGGGCGGGTGGTGAGCCAGTCAGGTCCCGGGCACGCAGCGGCGAGGCATGAGGATGCACACTCTCGGACTCGTCGTTCAAATAATGCGCCCAGAACCACTTCATCGTGTCGCGAGTCAGTCCATAGCCCTCGGCGTTTTTCTCGTATGAGGGAGTGCCAGGCGTGTGGTAGTCCGTCACCGGGTAGAGCAGCAGCTGACCGCATATTGGGGGACCGCCCTCGTCGCGCACTCTGAGCGCGGTGACCGCTGCCATATTCGCCCCGGCGCTGTCGCCGGCGACAGCAAACCGCATTGGGTTGGCGCCCAGCTCGGCGGCATGCGCCGCGACCCATCGCGTCGCATGCAGACAATCGTCGATGCCGGCTGGGAATTTGTACTCGGGCGCGAGGCGATAATCGACCGAAGCGACGACGCACCCTGCACCGGCGCAAAGATTGCGGCGCATCCCGTCGTGAGTTTCGAGGCTACACAGCACGAAACCGCTGCCGTGAAAGAACACCAACAGTGGGAATGGACCCATGCCATGCGGCGTGTAAATTCGGATGCGCAACGGTCCGCCAGGGCCGTCGATGGCTCGCTCGCGGACACTGGCGATATCGGCGGGGGGTGCCATCAAGGCGACGCGCGCTTCGTACTGCGCGCGTGCCGTATCGACCGGCAAGGTATGCGTGGCCGGCACGCCGGTACCCTTGTCGAGCAGGACTTGGATCTGCGGATCGACCGGCATGATCGGTGCTGCCGCAGGCTAGAATTTTTGCGCCGCGCTCGCCAGCGGGGCGGCGCGGGCCGGTAGAAAGCGATCGAGTACTTGGCCGGGGCCTCGACTGAGCCGGACGTAGTCCGTGCCGTCAAACACCCGGGCGCCGTTGACGAATACGCCGTGTAGGCCGATCGGGTCGCGCAGCGTGCGCGCTCCGCCGCCGGGCAGGTCGTTCACCCGGCGCGGGGCTGAGATGCCAACCGCGGTGGGATCGAACAGCAGTAGATCAGCGCAGGCACCAACCGCGATGCGGCCGCGGTCGGGGATGCCGTACAACCCGGCCTGATGGCTGGTCAGTCGGCGCACGCCCTCCGCGATGTCGAATGCACCGCGCTCGCGCACCCAATGACCGAGGAAATAAAGACCAAAGCCCGCATCGCACAGATAGACCAGATGCGCGCCGGCATCGGACAGCGCGATCACTCCGGCCTCATGCTTGACCAGCGGCTCCACCCCATCGTCAACAGCGTTGAAAAACCGGCCGATCAGCCCGGTGTCGAGGTTCTCCTCGAGCCCAAGATCGAGCAGCACGTCGAGCGGATCGCGTCCAGCCTCGCGAGCGATGTCAGCTATCGAGCGATCGGCGAGCCCGGCATTCTCGGGTTTGATCGGCGCAGAGACGACGACACGCTCCCAGTTGCCTTGAAAGACGGTACCTGGCTTGGGGTTGCGCAGGTCGGCGCGGAGTGCGGTTCGGAAGCTCGGGTCGCGGAACACGGTCTTCAGCTGCTCGCGATCATAGGCCTTGATCGGGTCGAAGGTGGGGTGGCTGTAGAACGGGTACGCGCTCGCCAGCGTGAAGTCGAATGACAGCGGCTGACAGGTGATCTGGATGTAGAGTTCGTTACCGCGAGCCTGCGCTGCGCCGCAGGCCTCAAACACGCCGAGCGCGCGCTGCGGATACTGCTCGTTGTAGAGCGCGATGGCGGTGCTCATAAAGATCCGGCGGCCGTGGCGGGCGGCGATCTCCTCCATCGCGTCGGGCGTGATCGGGCCGGAGGAGATCTCGACGACGCCGCGCCCCGGGCCGCCCATCGCCCCGACCAGCGCGTCGAATCCGATACCTCGCTGATCGTCGAGGGCATTGGTACACCGCCCCAACCCGAGTGGTTCAGCGAGTACGAAGCACCGAGGCCGATCGCGCCTTCACCCATCGCTTCGCCGACGAGCCGCTTCATCTCGGTTATCTCGGCGGTGGTCGGCTGTTTGCGTACCGAAGCGTCGTTGCCCATCACGGCGGTGCGTACGGCCGAATGCCAGACCAGAACGCCGAGGTTCATGTACGCGCCGCGCCCGCGCAGCATCGTCATGTATTCGGCAAAGGACTGAAACCGCCAGTCTATGCCGGCGCGCAGCGCATCGAGATCCATGCCCTCGACAACTGCCAAGTTGCGCATGATCAAGTCGCGCAGATGGGGTGGCGACGGCACAATGCCGAAGCCGCAATTGCCCATGATGGCGGTCGTTACCCCGAGCGAGGGCGACGGCGACAGGGTCGGGTCCCAGGTGACCTGCGCATCGTAATGCGTGTGCAGGTCGATGATGCCCGGCATCAGCGCGAGCCCGCCTGCATCGACGATCTCGGACGCGACCTTGCCGACCTCGCCGATCGCCGCGATCCGGCCATCTCTGACCGCAACGTCGGCGCGGACCGGGTCGTGCCCGACCCCGTCCACCACGATGGCGCCGCGGATCACGAGGTCATGCATCGGCATCTCCTATGTCTTCTATGTAAGACAGATGATTTGCATTGATCCAACTGGATGCGGGGACTACCATGCCTTCCTGCATGCGTCAATTCGCTTGATCAGGCGAGAGATGGATCAACCGCAGTCAGCGGACACACTACTCGGCTCCGGGCGAGCGAGGGCTTGCTGTTCACCGAAGTCGACTCGTGGATGACTGGGATCAATCGCAATGTCGAAGGCAAGCAAGTGCGCCGGATCATGCGCCACAGCGGCGGCCACCCCAAGTTCCGCGAGCGCTGCGATGCGGTGGCGGCAGACGGATACCGAGAGCTGTCGCTGGCTTTTCGGTGGTACGTCGGCGGCCCATGTTTGCCGGCACGCGTCTGTCTGCGGAAACATCTTATGACCTAGCGAGACGCAACGAGCGAAGGAGCGTTCAATGGATGTCAGCGTGGTGATGGTGCTTGTCTGCTGTGGCTGGTGGTAGGGGTTTCGCTATGTCGGCATACACGGCAGAACCCGCGAAATTTGACGCGATCATCGTCGGCGCCGGGGTCGGCGGTCTCTACGCGATCCATCGCTTCCGTAAGCTTGGCCTCAAAGTGCGTGCCTTTGAGGCTGGCGGCGGGGTTGGCGGCACCTGGTATTGGAACAGCTACCCGGGGTGTCGCTGCGATGTCGAAAGCATGGAGTACTCGTATTCCTTCTCCGACGAATTGCAGCAACAATGGCATTGGCCCGAGCGTTATGGCACGCAACCTCAGATCCTGCGTTACCTCAACCATGTTGCTGATCGTTTCGACCTCAGGCGCGACATCGAGTTCAACACCCGGATTAAAGAGGCAGCCTATAACAGCGAGACAAACACATGGACAGTAAAGACTGACAAAGGCAGTGCCGCGACCGCCCGCTTCTGCATTATGGCGACAGGCAATCTTTCGACACCTCGGACGCCGAACTACACTGGTTTGGAGAGTTTCAAGGGGAAGTGGTATCACACCGGTTTATGGCCCCATGAAGGGGTCGACTTTACCGGATTGCAAGTCGGCGTCATCGGAACCGGCTCTTCCGGCGTCCAGTCGATACCCATCATCGCAAAGCAAGCAAAGCACCTTTACGTGTTCCAGCGAACAGCCAATTTCAGTCTACCGGCACGCAATGCGCCGATGGATTCCGCGAAGGAACGCTCGCACAAGGCACACTATCCCGAGCGCCGCCGCGCCGCTTTCGACACGCCATTCGGAATCGCTGGCTACCCGCCGCCGGTAAAGTCCGCGCTCGATGCAACCGAAGAGGAACGGTTACGCGCATACGAGGCAAAATGGGCCGAGGGTGGAAGCATCAGCTTCCTCTATTCATTTACAGATTTGTTGGTCAACAAAGAGTCCAACGAAACGGCGTCAGAATTCGCGCGCCGGAAGATCCGGGCAACCGTCAAGGATCCCAAGACGGCGGATTTGCTATGCCCCAATGACCATCCAATCGGTACCAAGCGGCTCATTCTCGATACCGACTACTACGAGACCTACAATCGTGACAACGTTACCTTGGTAGATATCAGGCGCAAGCCGATCAGAGAAATTACACCCACTGGATTGCGTACCGTCGATAGCGACTACTTGCTCGATGCAATTGTTTTCGCAACGGGCTTTGATGCCATGACGGGGGCGATGAAAGAGATCGACATTCACACGGATGCAGGAATGTCGGTTCGAGAGAAATGGGAGCACGGTCCGCGCACTTACCTCGGGATCATGGTCGCCAGGTTCCCAAATCTATTTATGATCACTGGCCCGCAGAGTCCGGGTGTCAAAAGTCAGATGATATTGGCTTGCGAGCAGCACGTCGATTGGATCGCGAATTGTATGCAATACTTGCGCGATCACGGGTTATCGCGCATCGAGGCGGAGGAAGGTGCCGAGGACGCTTGGGTACAGCACAACAACGCGGTCGCGGATCGTACGCTCTATCCGTTGGCGAACTCATGGTACGTCGGCGCCAACATCCCGGGGAAACCTCGTGTATTCATGCCGTACGTTGGCGGCGTAGCCGCATACAAGAAGAAATGCGATGAGATCGCCGTTAAGGGCTACGAAGGCTTTCGTTTGAGTGGTTGCATTGAAGAGCAGCGGTTTGCGGCCGATTGATGATATCGATCACGTGTTGCTCGCGGCCGTTTGACGCGAGAAACTGGCGACCGCGTTCAATGGCCCACAGACCGGCGGTCTGCTGGGCTCGGCGACTCCAACGTTGACTGGCAAATCGCCGGTTTCGGCGTTATTCGGCCTCGGGTGAAACAGCTCACGAAGCCATTTCGCCCGTCCGGGTCGAGCTGGTCCAAAAGTCTGCGATACGATTACCGGCTAACTGAGTTGAAGCTGAGGACATCCTCAGGGCACTGGCCATTGTCGCTATGCCTGTGCATGGGCGCGTCAGGCACACCTTGCCACGAATCCTCGGCTATCATGGCGGCGGCCTTCTCGCCGATGTTTTCCTGTGTTGAGCCACGGAGAGCATCAAGGCATTGCGGCAAACCTGGCCTGACGCCGGCGGCCATCGCGAAGGCAATCGAGGAGATCATTAAGATTTAGTTTTCAGTAATGTTCGCAGGTCCCTTGTCGCCGAAGGCAGCGAGTTCGGACAGCAAGTTCGCTAGACTATAAGCCGGCTTGTAACGCAGCCAGCGAACCGTTTCGGAAATATCGAGCCTGGTTGGCTTTAATGCCGGATCGAGCCCATAAGAAAGTGCCAGATCGTGATGTTCGGGATAGTATTTCCGGACGAGCCCGGTCCCTCGGCATCCCAATGATCGAGATCGGCGTCTGTGTATTCATAAGCGCTGTCGAGGGTGAGGACGAGCTGCTGGCCGAGTTGCCGCCGGGATAAGAGATCGAGGCTCAGGATCACCGCGGTGGCAACATCATCGATATGCACCGCACCCTTCCAAAACCAGCGCGCCCAGTCGCTGTATTTGGTGTACACCGCACGGTCCCAATACGGAATAAACCCTCGCGGGCGCAGTGTAACGACGTTCATAAGGCGGTACTTTCGGTAATCCTCCGCGATCAGTTCGGCGAGAATCTTGCTGCTGCCGTACCGTGTATTCGGCCTGTAAACGTTGGTGGTGGAGATGAATACGACCTTGGCGATGCCGGCGGCAGCGGCGGCTTCGAAAACCTCGAAGGTCCCGCGCACATTGAGGTCGAAGAAGTCGTAAGCGTCTTTGTCGCTGCGATCCTCGTGGATGCCGTGCCAGGCGGCGATGTGGACGATGGAGTCGCAGCCGCGAAAGATATCCGCCAACTTCGGGCGGTCCAGAACAGACGCCTCGATGAACACCGCTCCCTCGTTCAAACGCGGTGGCGCGCGAACATCGAGAAGGACCGGCGTGTCGCCTTTGTCGAGCAGCCGGGGCACGAGGGCCTGGCCGAGATTTCCCGATCCCCCGGTTAGCAGCACTCTCATGGTCTTTTCCGGTCCCCTCGGGCAAAGCTAACTCAGGTTCTAAACGCTTATTATCTCTTTACTCGTCCGCCCGTGCTTCGTCTTGCCCGCCTCAACCTACCAGTCGGCACCTTTGAGTTCGCCAACAGTATCCGACCGTTTTCTTCCACAAGGCCCGTCAATGTAACGTGTGACGAACGCTGAACACGCTATATGAGACTTGACGGCCCGGGGTGCGCTTTGCCTCACCGTTTGCTCGCCGCGTGAAACCGTACCTTTCCGGTGAAATGCGCACGCGCCTCCAAGACAGCTGGCACAGGACTTACAAAATGGACATCTAGCGCACCCTGGACTTCAGGGATTCACCCGTACGTACACCCCGGCAGAACCTGGTGCATGCGTCATGGCCTGCCGCATGCGCGGCGAATTGGGTGAGGAATGTTGCTGTTGCTCCTTCCACTCCGGGCTTTCGGGCACGGCCGTACTGGCAAATTCGTAGACCGTGCTGTAGCCGCTGGTACCCTCCATAACCCGATAGCGGCGGGCGTAGATCACTCCCGGCACCTTGCGGTAGCCTGGCACATATTCCCCACTGTACCAGGCGTTCCACTCCGCATCGATCTCGGCGGGGACGGACATGCGGCCAATCTGCAACACCGGCGCCATGCCACGCTCCGACATCTC
>Ga0310909_10003030_pt1 | contig 10459 bp, 13 predicted proteins | sample GREbulkMGT000H_FD_203449 | JGI IMG/M metagenome (GOLD analysis project Ga0310909, IMG submission 203449) | Lab enrichment of tropical soil microbial communities from Luquillo Experimental Forest, Puerto Rico - GRE.bulkMG.T000H | ecosystem: Environmental > Terrestrial > Soil > Tropical forest >... | reverse complement strand
GCCGACCGCGATCTACGCATCGTGGAGGGCAGCGGGTGATCGCGCGCCGGACGTGCGGCACTTGTTGGTGCCTCTGATGGAACTTGTCTCCATTCCTCGCCGGTGGTGGAATCGTGGTCCCTGCGCTGAGGACCCAAGTGGCGCTCACTGAGCTCGAGCGGGCACGCGTACGCAAAACGGTTGGCGCTTTCGTTGCAGGCCGCCGTTCCCCGCAGCACCTCCGTCAGAAGGCTGACCTTGCCTTTCGGCTATCGGGTCAGAGCGTGGAGATCTTCGAGGTGCGCGCGGCGTACGGAGGCGAACCTGGCGAGAGAATCGAGCTTCCCGTTGCCAAGGCAACTTACGTCCGCAGCGTGCGCCGCTGGCGGGTTTACTGGCTGCGTCAGGACATGAGGTGGCACAGCTACAAACCGACCCCGGACGTTGCCACGATCGAGGAGTTCGTCACTCTGGTGCGGGAGGACAGGAATTCCTGCTTCTTCGGATGAGACGAGCGCACGATGGCGGCGCGCATCGCGAGCGCCGCGCGGGTGCGCGACCAAGGAGAGCCCGTGCAGCCAGGTGAGCTTGCGCAGTACATCCACGAGCACATTCCCCTGTCGAAGGCGATGGGAGTCTCGGTGGTGGCCGTCGAAGACGACGCCATCACCCTGCAGGCTCCGCTCGAGCCAAACCTCAATCACCGGCAGACGGTATTTGGCGGCAGCGCATCGGCACTCGCGATCCTCGCCAGCTGGGCGCTGTTGCACGTGCGGCTTCAGTCCGCGGGCATCGCCGATCGCCTGGTGATTCAACGCAACAACATGGAATACGAGTCGCCCATCCTCGGGCAGTTCACGGCGCGCTCGATGCTCGAGCACCCCGAGAGCTGGAAGCCGTTCATGGATATGTTGGCGCGCAGAGGCAAGGCGAGGATCACCGTGTTGGCGGTACTCGAGCACCTGGGACGCGTTGCCGGCCGGTTCAGCGGCCAGTTCGTCGCGTTGGGCAAACCATGAGCAGCGCGCTCCCCGGCGCTCGCGTCGGCGTGATGTTGGCACCGTGGTTCCCGCCGCGGCACCTGGCGGCCGGAGCGGCCGCGCGCCGCATCGGGCCTGTCGGGCTTGCCTTCCTCGCCGGCGGCGCGAGCGCGTTGATTGCGCTCGGCGTGGCATTTCGCGCCGCGCCGGGTGTCATTCTGGCGGATGACATGGTGAGTGCGCTGGTGGCCGCCGCGGAGCGGCCGCTGCTGCGTTTCCCGCGCGGTGCGACTGTCTACGTGAAGAGCGCGGTGGGCGCCGTGCTCCTCGAGAGCCTGCGGCCCCGTCATCCGGCCCTCGTTCTTCGGCCTTACGCCGCGCGCCCCGCCGACGACTGCCCGGCAAGCGACCGGCCGGGCACGTCCTGCGAGCGCGATGACTTCCTCAAGCTCGAAGTTCTCTCAGCCCCGACGCGCGGTACGCTACTGGTGGCCGTCGGTACCTCGAGGACGTACGGCGAGGTGCTGCTGGTCAGCGTTCTCGGGCACTGGCGTGTCCTCATCGGGCGCTGGTACGCGGTGTGAGATCCGGGATCATGAGGCGCTGGCTCGCGCTGCTCACGCTCATTCCCGCGGCGGCGCCCGCCGGCGCTCAGCTCGCGGAAGGCTCGGCAGCCTGGGCACCGAACGACATCCGTGTGTTGCGGACCGAGGCCGAGCGGCCCGCAAGCACAAGCTCCCGCTTCGAGGTCGCCCCAAATGGCGATGCGCGCATCGCGGTCGAGCGGCGTGATGGCGGCGCTCACACCTCCGGCACGATCCTGCTGATCGGCGGTCGCTGGATGCTGACGCAGGGCTTTGCCGCAAAAGGCGCCAATGAGATCGAGGCACTCGATGCGGCCGCACTGAACTCGCAACTGGTGATCGTGCTTCTTACCGCAGCGCTGCCGGGCGGGCGGCCCGCTCCCGGGCCGCCGCAGAACGTGCGTTTCGCGGAGAAGGCCAAGCCGATCCGGATTGCGACCGCCAGCACGTCGGCCGAGTACCGCGCGCCGTGGACGGTGACAGGATCGGTGACCGTACCGGAGGCCGATGCTGCGGCGAGCTATCAGCTGTCCTTCACCTATTCCGAGGAGGGTGCTGCGCGCACCATCGACTTTGCCGGCAGCGTCGGCAACGACAAGTCGCCGCTCGATCTGCCCGACTCGATGAAGCTCGCGGGCTGGAAGGTGAGAAGGCTCGGCACGACGCCGGAGTCCCCGCCGACCGCTGCCCAGCCCGGCGCCGGCGGGCAGCACGCGCTTCCTAAGGTCGCCACGCTCGGCGAGCTGCGTCAGCGGCAGTGAAGCCAGTGGGTCGCCGCGGGCCGTGCGTGTGCCGCGCCTTGCTCCGCACGGCGCACGCGGAGTAGGTTGAGGGCGCACTGCGCCAGAAGGAGCGGGACGTGTCGAGACTCTGCGTCAGAAGCTTTGCACTTTCCATCGACGGCTACGGCGCCGGGCCGGGGCAGGATCTGCACAATCCCCTCGGTGTGCGCGGTACCGAGCTCATGGAGTGGTTCTTCCAGACGCGCGCGTGGCGCAGCATGCACGGCCAGGAGGGCGGCGAGACCGGCGTCGACGACACACTCGCCGCGCAGGGCTTCGAGGGCATCGGTGCCTGGATCATCGGACGCAACATGTTTGGTCCGGTGCGCGGGCCGTGGCCGGATGAGAGTTGGCAGGGCTGGTGGGGCGATGAGCCGCCCTATCACACACCGGTGTTCGTCCTCACTCATCACCCGCGGCCGACCCTCAGGATGGCAGGCGGCACGGAATTTCACTTCGTCACCGCCGGCATCCGCGCCGCGCTCGAGCAGGCACGCGCCGCCGCGGGCGGCCGCGACGTGCGTGTGGGCGGCGGGGTGTCGACGATCCGTCAGTATCTGCAGGCAGGTCTCATCGATGAGCTGCACCTCGCGCTGCGGCCGGTGCTGCTGGGTGAGGGCGAGCACCTGCTCCACGACATCGACCTGCGCGCGCTCGGCTACGAGTGCACGAAGAGCATCTCCGGCGAGCGTGCGACCCACCTGCTGTTGCGTCGCGGCGCGTCGTGAGCGCACGGCGGTGCGCACGCGGGACGGGAGGCGCTTCGTGGGCTACGAGCTGACCGTCCACCCCCAGCCTGGTTATCTGCACATCATCGTGACCGGTGAGAATTCGCGCCACAACGTAACCGGCTACATGGAAGAGGTGGTGCGCGAGTGCACGCTGCGGCAGTGCCATCGCGTGCTGGTCGAGGAGCGGCTCGCGGGTCCGCGCCTCGGGACTCTGGACGTGTTTGAGATGGTGGCGGCGGGCAGCGCGCGCTTTTTCCGCATGCTGACAGCCATGGCCTACGTCGATGTCAACGCCCCCACTCAGGAGATGATGCAGTTCGCGGAGAACGTCGCGGTCAATCGCGCCTTCCCCGTGAGAGTGTTCCCGACGGTGCACGCCGCCAAGCGCTGGCTGCAGGCGGAGCAGCAGCAGAGCATCTCACCCACCGCGGCGGCGTCTCCAGCGCCGGCTGCCGGCAGGCACACCCTCAAACCCCGGCGCTGAAGTATGCCGCCGGCGCCGGCTCACTCCGCGCCGAGCACCAGCCACGCGATGAGTGCCGCGTCCTTCTGGTCGACGCCCCACGGGGGTCCCAGGTCGCGCCCGAGCGAGTCGACCACCCTCCGCAGCTGCTGCGGCGTTCGACGCAGAACCACCGCGGCGCGCACCGCGAGCTCGCGCCGGGGGACGCGTGTGACGGCCAGCCCTTCTGCAGCACACGCCTGCGCGAGCGCTGCGCGGAAGTGGTTGCCGTCGGCAGTGTGAATGAGCGCATGCGAGGTGAGGATCCCCTCGAGACTAGTACCGCTGCGACCGGACGCGTCGAGGATGGCGGCCGCGTGCAAGGTGGCCCCGAGCGCACGGGCCTCGAGGGCGAGTACCTGCAGCGCCTGCCGCGCGAGCGCGAGCGAGGAGGCCTCGAGCTGCGCGAGGCGCCGGCGCGCTTCCCGGAGCGGTAGCGCCTCGATGGCGTGATAGGGCTGCTTCGATCCCTCGAGCGCCGCGTCTGCGAGCTCGATTCGCTCGCGCGCGAGCACGTGTGGCCCGGCGCCACTTTCGAGCAGCACCGCCGCCGCCCATCCCGAGTGCGGTGCGAGTCCCAGCACGCAGGATGAGGCTCCGCCCATCTCTACTCGTCCTCGGCCGTGATCGGACGCCGCATCAATTCCCGTACGGCATCCCTGGCAGGCAGCTTCTCGTACAGCACCCGATACACCATGACACAGAGCGGCATTTCCACCCCGGCGCGCGCCGCCACCGACTCGATGGCGCGCGCCGCGGCATAACCCTCCACCGCCAGGCCGATCTCGGCGAGCGCCGCCTCGGGCGTACGGCCCGCGGCGAGCAGCAGCCCGAAGCGACGATTGCGCGACTGGTCGTCCGTGCAGGTGAGCACCAGGTCCCCGAGACCCGCGAGGCCCATGAAAGTCTCGGCGCGCGCGCCGAGCGCCACACCGAGCCGCGACATCTCCTTCAGTCCGCGGGTAATGAGCGCCACGCGCGCGTTGGCGCCGAAGCCCAGTCCGTCCGAGAGTCCGGCCCCCACCGCCAGCGCGTTCTTCACCGCGCCGCCGATCTCCACGCCGAGGATGTCGCTCGAGGTGTAGGCGCGGAAGTTCTCCGACGACAGCTCGTGAGCGAGTGTCTGCGCATAGTCGGCATCGGGCGAAGCAATCGTCATGGCGGTCGGCAGTCCCGCGCCGACCTCGCGCGCGAAGGTCGGCCCCGAGAGCACCGCGATGTGCCGCCCGGCGCCGAGCACCTCGCGCGCCACCTGGTGCGGGAGCTTGCCGCTTCCCTGCTCGAAGCCCTTGGTCGCCCAGGCCACGTGCGACGCCTCCGCGAGGTGGGGAGCGAGCTCGGCGAGTACCTCGCGCAGCGCCGGGCTCGGCACGACAACCAGGACGTCGCGGGCGCCGGCCACCGCCAGTCGCAGATCGGGTGCGACCTCGAGGGAGGTCGGGAAGGGCGCGCTCGGCAGGTAGCGCGCGTTGCAGCGCTCGGCGGCCATGGCCGCGAGCCGCTCGGGATTGCGGCCCCAGAGCCTCACGGGCCGGCCGCCGCGCGCGAACTGGATGGCGAGGGCGGTGCCCCAGGACCCGGCCCCCAGCACGGCAACCGGCGCACGCGCGGATCGTCCGCTCATGAGCGCTTCACCGGCGACGCCCCGCGCTGCTTTCGCTCCTGCGTCAGTTGGTGACGGGCGGCTGCCCCTGGTTGGCAGCGTACAGCGCGTCGAAATTCACGGGCGGGAGCAGGAATTGCGGAAAGCCGCCCTGGCTCACGAGCTGCGAGACGGCCGCACGCGCGTAGGGGAACAGCACTCCCGGGCAGACGGTGCTGATGGCACGCTTGAGATCGGGCTCGGGGAGATTGCGGACGACGAAGAGTCCCGCCTGCTTCACCTCGACGAGGAAGATGGTCGCATCACCGTGCTTGGCCGACACGGTGACCGTCAGCACCACTTCCCGCACCTCGGGACCGAGGGGGGTGGAGCTGGTCTGCAGGTCGAGGTTGATCTGCGGGTTCCAGGTGCCATCGATGCGCGGCCCGTTCGGCGACTCGTACGAGCAGTCCTTCAGGTAGACGTTCTGCAGCACGAGCACCGCGGAATCATCCGTGGGCGTGGAAGGCGGCGTGTCGCCGGCTATCTCATTCATTGTCTAAAGGCTCCGGTTAATTCAACAGGACATCGAGGCGCCCGTCCGCATCGAGCGCCTGCAGGTCATCGGATCCGCCCACGTGGGTCTGACCGATGAAAATCTGGGGTACGGTATCGCGGCCGGTGCGCGCGCGCATCTCCTCGCGCGCGCCGGGCACCGATTCGACGTCGATTTCCTCGACGGCGACCCCCTTGGCCGCGAGCAGGCTCCGGGCACGCTCACAATACGGGCACCAGTCCGTGACGTACATGAGGACCTTCGGCGCATGCATGAGGCTCGCGCGCCTTCAGGCGCGCGACAGCGGCAGGTTGTCCGCGCGCCAGGCGGAAAGCCCGCCGCGCAGCGCGAACACCCGGCTGAAGCCCTGCGCTGAGAGCTGGCGCACGGCCGCGGCGCCGAGGTTGCCGCTGTCATCGTACACAACGACGGTTTTTTCCTTATGCTTCTTCAACGTGTCGCCTGCGCTCATGATCTGCTCACCGCTCATCTGCCGGGCGCCGTTCAGGTGGCCGGCCTGGTACTGCTCGGCCGGACGCAGGTCGAGCACCAGCGCGCCCTGGTTCATCAGTCGGATCAACTCCTGCGGCGACACCGATCGCAGGCCTTCCGAGCGCATGCGCATTTCGTATATGGCAACCAGGGCGGCCAGCACGACGGTCGCGGTGGCGAGCCAGGGGTGATGGCTGGCGAAGTCGAGGACACGGTCCATGGGTGAGGAGCGTAAGTCACGGGCGAAAAAGGGCGCGCATTATAGCGCCCCGCTGCCGCACGGAACGTCGCCGGTACGACCCGGCGCTCGCCCGTCCCCGGGGCCACCCTCGTCGGCGTGCGGTTTCGGGCATCGTCTGCTCCGGCTCGCCGTCGCAACCCTCGCCGCTGCGCCCCTCGCCTCCGCGCCGGACTTCGCCGCCGCGGCGGCAGCCGCCCGCCCGGACGACGCCCGCAAGGCCGAGGAGCAACTGCAGGCCGTGAAGGCGGAGATCGAGCGGGTGACGCGTGAAGTGAGCGCCGAGCAGGTCGAGCGGGACCGGCTGACGCGTGAGCTGCGCGGCGCGGAGCTCGCCGTGGCAAACGCCCGGGACGCGCTCGCCAGCGTTCGTCACGAGCGCGCCGAGGACGCCGCCCGTCGCGTTGCGCTCGCCACGGAAAAGCGCACCCGCGAGACGCAGCTCGAAGAGAACCGCACCGCGCTCGCCGGGCAGATGCGCGCGGCTTACCTCATCGGGCGACAGGAGCCGTTCAAGCTCCTCCTCAACCAGAAGGATCCGGCGCTCGCCGGGCGCATGTTCGCCTACTACAGCTACTTCGGGCGGGCTCGCGCCGGCCAGATCCGCCTCATCGAGGACGACGTGCGGCGGCTGGCCGAGCTCGATGCCGAACTCGAGGCCGAGGACGCCAAGCTCGCCGAGCTCGAGAAGGAGCAGCGCGCGCATCTCGGCGATCTCGAGCAGGCGCGCGAACGGCGCAACCACGTGCTGGTGAGCCTCGAGGCCCAGTCCCGCAGCCGTGCTCAGAATCTCGAACGTCTGCGCGCCCAGCAGTCGGGGCTCGAGAAGCTGGTCCGCGAGCTGCGCGCCGCCATGCAGCGCTTCCCGGTCGAAGGGAACGACGCCTTCACGCGGCTGCGGGGCAAGCTCGCATGGCCGGTGAGCGGACACCTGGTGGCGCGCTTCGGCGATACGCGTGCGGGCGGGGTGCGTTGGGACGGAGTGCTGGTCGCCACCGAGCGCGGTGCCCCCGTCAAGGCCGTTTGCCCGGGCCGGGTGATCTATGCCGACTGGCTTCCGGGCCTCGGTCTGCTCGCCATCGTCGATCACGGCGATGGGTACCTCAGCCTCTACGGTCACAACGAGCGGCTCTACAAGGCTGCCGGCGAGCAGGTCGCCGCCGGCGACACCATCGCTGCGGCGGGCGACAGCGGCGGCAGCCCGCGGCCAGAGCTCTATTTTGAGATCCGCAAGGGCGGCAAGCCGGTCGATCCACGACCCTGGTTCAGAGCCCCGGATCCCTGAGGGCAGCCCGCAGAATTTCGCGGGACGACGCAGGGGATCGCGCTCCTGCAGCAACCCCGGGCGGGTGTGATTCGGGTCAATATTTTGTGGGGTCTGGCCGACCCGGACGCGGATTCGCCAACTTGCGCAAGGACCGCGGGCACCGGAAGCGCAATGGTGTTCGCTGCCATGGATGCGCTTCCCTTCACCGACTACGTTCCCGGAGAGCCCGGGGATCGCTTCGATCCCTACGTACGCCTGATCCGCTCGCTCCTGCCCCGGACCTCGTGCGTTGCCATGTTCGGGCCATCGGGGGCGCTCATGTGGTCGACCGAGACCATGACGGGGCCGGATCTGTTGAATGTCGTCGACGACGCACTCCTTTCCACGCGCGCGAACCCCGACAGCGCCGGGCAGATGCGGCTCCTGAGCGGGAACCTCCCGGTCTACTACTGGGCGCTCCGCGACGATGAACGGCAGCTTCTCTGCCTGCTCACCGTGCTGAGCCGCCCGAACGATGCACAGGACCGGCGCAACCCCGATTTCGCCTTCGTCGGCCAGCTGCTCGCCCCCGCTGTCGAGTGCCTGCGGCGCGAGCTGATCGCACGGGCGGCCATCGATGACCTCAACCGCACCGTGGGCGGCCTCGACAAGGACCTGAACCTGCTCCTCACCCAGGACCACGCCGAGCTGCCGAGCGCCGAGGCCGGAGCGGGTGACCTGCAACAGCTGCTGCAGCAGACCATCGAGCACCTGCGCGCCAGCACCGGGGCGCTGCTCGTGCCCGAGAAGAACGTGATGCTGGTGCGCTCGGCCGACGCCCGGCCGCCGGATACCCAGTTCTGGATGCGCGCGCACCGCCGCCTGCTGCCACTGGCGCAGGCGCAGCGCGAGCCGCTGATTCTCAACGAGACGCAGTCGATCGACGCTCCCGAGGCGTTCCCCGTCCGCGTGCTGTGCTGCTCGTTGCGCTCGCGCACCGGGCGCACCATCGGGCTGCTGGCACTGCTGCGCGAGGCGCTCGCCGAGCCCTTCGGCGCACGCGATGCGCACGTCGGCGAGATCCTCGCACGCAAAGCAATCGCCGCCATCGAAAGCCACTACGATCCCCTGAGCGGGCTCCACACGCGGCCGGCGTTCGAGCGGCGCATGAAGACCGTGGTCGCCGAGGTGCGGACCGCGCCCTGGAGCGCGCTCTACATCGACGTCGATCAGCTGCACGCCATCAACGAGAACTCCGGCATGCACGTCGGGGACGCGCTCCTCGGGCAGCTCGGCGAGCTCATCCGCCAGCGCCTGCCGCCCGGGGGCTTCGGCGCGCGCATCTCGGGCGATCGCTTTGCGGTCATGCTGCCGGCGCGGGTTCAGGACGCGGAAGCCTTTGCCGAGGCACTGCGTGAAGGCACCGAGCGGCTCGCCATGGTGAGCACCGAGGCGCGCTTACCCGTGTCGATCAGCGCCGGCGTCGCCGCGGTCGACGCCCAGGCGAGCGAGCTGGCGCAGGTGCTGGCGCCCGCCGAAACGGCCTGCAAGGCGGCCAAGGACCGCGGCCGCAACCGCGTCGAGGTCTACCAGCCGAGCGATGCCAGCATCGTGCGCCGCCACGCCGACATCGGCATGGCCGGACAGTTGCGCGAAGCCATCGATTCCGGGCGGCTGCACCTCGATGCGCAGCTCATCCTGCCGTTCGCGGCCAGCGACTGCGCGCGGCCGCACTACGAGCTGCTTCTGCGCATGACCGATGAGGACGGGCACACCGTCGGTCCGGACAGCTTCCTCTCGGCAGCGACGCGCTACCAGCTGATGCCCGTCATCGACCGCTGGGTGATGGCCCACGTCATCGAGGCGCTCCAGCCGCGCGCCCGCATCCTCGAGGGCAAGGCGCTCGGGTTCGCCATCAACTTCTCCGGACAGTCACTGAACGATGACACCTTCGCCGATCATCTGGTGAAGAGCATCGGCGCGAGCGGCCTCGATCCCGAGCTTTTCTGCTTCGAGCTCACCGAGAACGCCACGGTCGCCAATCTCGCCCGCACCGAGGCGCTGATGCGGCGCCTGCGGCAGCTCGGGTGCGGCGTGGCGCTCGATGATTTCGGCACGGGACTGTCCTCGCTCTCGTGCCTGCGTCAGCTGCCGGTCACGATGCTGAAGATCGATGGCAGCTTCGTGCGCGATGTGCTGAAGGATGCGCGCGCGGAATCCATGGTGCGCGCGATCGCGCAGCTCGCGCGCAGCATGTCGATCAGCACGGTGGCCGAGTACATCGAGACCGAGGCGATCAGCGCCCGCATCGCGGAGCTGGGAGTCGATTACGGGCAGGGCTTCGCGATCGGCAGGCCCATCCCGCTCGCGGACCTGCTCACGGAGCTGCCGCTGCCGAGCGCGGCTTCCGCGGTCGACCCGGACGCAACCGGCGAGCACGAGCATATGACCTGGTTCGCCGGTGTGGCGCGCTGAGATCGCGCGGGAACCTCCGGCGGCAGCATCGATCCGAATCACACTCCGAACTTCCGAGGCGAGGACTCCACCCCATGTCGAAGTCGAAACGCACGCTCATCGCACTAACAGCGGGGACGTTCCTCGGCTTCTGCGGGGCTTTCAGCAGCGGTGTGCTCGCCGACCGGCCGAACACGTTGCCGACACACGGCGAGGCGACCGCCGGCCGCGCCGGGCTCCCCTGGCAGGAAGCGAGTCTCTTCGCCGAGGTCTACGAACGCATCAAGCGCGATTACGTCGATGAGGTCGATGACCACGCCCTGATGGAGAAGG
>Ga0310909_10003028_pt1 | contig 10462 bp, 9 predicted proteins | sample GREbulkMGT000H_FD_203449 | JGI IMG/M metagenome (GOLD analysis project Ga0310909, IMG submission 203449) | Lab enrichment of tropical soil microbial communities from Luquillo Experimental Forest, Puerto Rico - GRE.bulkMG.T000H | ecosystem: Environmental > Terrestrial > Soil > Tropical forest >... | reverse complement strand
TGCCACTTCGGTGGCGGAAATCGTGGCGCGAGTAAAGGCCAAGATCGCATTGGTCAAGCCCGGCGAATGGGTCACAGGCTCCGGCTGGGATGAAGGCAAGCTCGCTGAACGACGCTATGTTACCGCCGTCGATCTCGATGCTGTCGCCCCCAGCAATCCCGTTTGGCTCATGCATACCACCGGCCATTATGGAGTCGCCAATTCGTTTGCCCTCAAGCTAGCGCACATCACTGGGGCCACAGCCGACCCCGCTGCCGGCACGATCGACCGCGACGCCCATGGCCACCCCACCGGCGTCCTCAAAGAAGACTCAGCCATGGAGCCTGTCACGCGGCTCATTCCGCCAACTACTCCCGAGCAGATGCGCCAAGGCATCCTCTATATCCAAAAGGTTCTGCACAGTGAAGGCATGACCGCCGTCAAAGACCCGGACATTACCCAAATCCACTGGGATGCCTACAAATCGCTCCTCGACCAGGGACAGCTCAAAGAGCGCATCTGCGTTCTGTGGCACGCGGGTTCAACGCTCGAGTCGGCGCGCAAAGCGCTGGCCGAGATCAAATCTGTCCCGCGCGTGCCCGAGAGTCTCGGCGAAGACCACCTGCTTTCCTGCGGCGTGAAGATCTACATGGATGGCTCTGGTGGCGGACGTACTGGGTGGGTCTATGAAGATTGGTTGCTCAACGGCACGAGGCCAGACGTTACAAGTTCGGGGGTGGCCAATCGCGGGTTTCCACAAGTTGACCCTGCGGTTTATAGAGAAATGGTCCGCCTGTTCCACCAGGAAGGCGTGCCAGTGGGAACCCATGCGGTTGGTGATCGCGCCATGGACTGGGTTGTGGATACCTACGCGCTTGTCGAGCAGGAGCAACCACATGCTGGCCTGCGTCACAGCATCATCCACGCCAATCTGCCAACGCCGCATGCGCTCGAAGTAATGGTCAACCTGCAAAAGAAATACGATGCCGGCTACCCGGAGATGCAGCCGGGATTCCTCTGGTGGATCGGCGATATCTACGCGGCCAGCTACGGTCCGAAACGCGGGCTGCACCTGGAGCCATTCAAGACATTGCAGTCCCGAGGCATTCTGTGGTCCGGCGGGTCAGATTACTTCGTCACTCCCGTTGCGGCTCGCTACGGTCTTTGGGCCTCCACAGCTCGCCAAACTGCTAAAGGGGCCTACGGCCTGCATCCCTTCGGAATGACGGAAGCCGTTGACATTCACACCGCCCTCCGCAGCTACACCGTCTGGGGGTCGCGCCAGATGTTCATGGAAAACAAAATCGGAACGCTCGAGGTAAGCAAGAAAGCCGACATTGCGATCTGGGATCGCGACCTCTACGCAATTCCCTCCGACCAGGTCAAAGAGCTGAAATGCCTGATGACGTTGGTCGATGGCGAAATCGTGTACAGTTCGCCGGATTCGCGCGTAACCACATCTGTTCGCTAACCCAATAATTGGTTGCGGCGGCCTGCAATGCACCGAAGCCGCCACCTTGGTTCTGCCGTTTCGGTATAGCCTCGCTCGCGAGGTGGCGGCATGAACCCAAATTTCGGAAGTGGGTTCGATTCCCATTCGCCCGCCCCATAAAATGCTGAAAATTCTGTTGATGCAGTTGGCCTTACTGGGTTCCCATCCCAGCAAATTCACCGCAGTTGGACCCAAAATCTCTCCAAATAGAGTTTTGGAACCGGCAAAAAACTGAATCGGGACCCTGCCCGTTAGGTTATTCGTGACCATTCGGTACGCGCCGAGCTCTTACAACACTTACAGAAAAATCACTTTAAAGGCGAAACGGGAGAGCTTTCTTGGCATCGGGGAATAGGAACCTGCTAGGTAGTGACCTACGGGTGCCGGGGGTTTGGATTGCACCCAGGGTCGCGCAGAATCCGTCCTTCAATTTCAGCGTTATATTCGCAATCTGACTTAGCGTTTTTTGGTGTTCTTCTTGTCGTTGGCTGCTGGTTGCTCTCTTTCTGCCATTGAAACAATATGCAGAGGACCGATATACGGAGAGCCATCCGGTGCCTTTTCCTTGTTTGGATATTGAACGTTGATAAAGTCGTTTATGATTGTGCTGTCTGGCGTGAATTCGAGTCCCGGAACGAATTGAGGACAAAATTCGCGAGCGCCTGCGTACTTCTTGGCTTCGGACATAGAATGCACCACCGGTGAACGGCAGTCGAAAACGAAATCCATTGTTTTGCTACGCGCTAGGATTATCGTATGCTCCCATTCGTCGTCATCCGGTAGGCCGTGGGGAGTTACCTTGGTAATGTGAATTGGCCCTAGGCACCAAGTTAGGTCGCACACTGTGAGAGCCAAGAGCAAGACAATCTTCATATCTTTTGCCGTCAAGTCTGCGCAGTAGGAGATGTGCTGCGATGAAATTTGTCACTTCCTTAATAGTCTAGTCTTGTTAGTGAAGCTCACTGTCTGAATCTTGTCCGACTTGTTCGCAAGCGTCAATGCACGGACTAGTGGGGTGTTCGGGAGGGTTTTCGGCCCAAGTTGCACCCAATTTTGTGGATAGCTCACCCCGATACGCGTGACTGGCCGAAGTTTTGCATTCATGTGCCGATGGACAGGCAAGGTGAGACCGAGCCGCTCGATGCGGTCGAAGGGTGAGTCAATGGTTTACGGGCAAGCGAGAACTTGGCCTTGCCTCGCCGACTCCGCTGCCACTCCCGTGGGACTTTCTGTCGGTGAACTGCTCTCCTGCCACCTCAAATAGGGGGCCAGCGGTGTGACTTCGAAAGGTCTTTTTTCGTCTTCGACAACAGTATCAACTGGCTGTTTCAGCATCCGCAGTTGGTCATTCCAAGGGTTAACCTTAATGTGTCCGCCGACCGGATATGCCGCAATGATGTTGTTCACCTTTGTATTGTTCGGCTGTGGGGAGGACGCCGCGGGCGCAGGAATCCAGTTTGTTGGAACCTCACCCAGGTGCGGACTGATCAGGTTTGGGATGTCTTTCGACCGGTCCTTCAGCGTCTGCAGGAAGAGTTGCCCGCTAGCGAACTGGTCCTTATAGGGCGAATTCTTCAGCAGCTCGGCCCCCTTCCCCTTCGCCGATTGTTCCTCTTCGGGTGACCGGGCAAAGTCAAAGTGGCGGAATGTTTCCCTTTCGGCGAACCGCAGACGATTGATGAACGCAAATTGCGTGTCTATGGGGTGTCCGAGCAGGATGTGACCGAGCTCATGAGCCAGAATCGCCGCGAGGGTGGCCTCATCGGGAACCACGTCAATCAAACCTCGGCTCAGCACAATGGTGTGACCCACAGTGAACGACTCGAGAGTCGAAGTCATTAGCACACGGCACCGCACGTCCGGAGGGTTGTCGAGATCATTGGTCGTCTCGAGATTTTGCACGACCGTCTCGAGCACCTCTTCCACTTCGCCATGCGGAGCCAGCAAGCCCTGCCCTTCCAGCTGATCCACAACGTTATCCTCGGCCTTCTGGGCCCGGGAACGCTCTGCTTGCAGCCACGTAAAGTCGCCCTCGGTTTCTGTCTGATACATCCCAGGGAACGGCACCTCTCCGACGACTTTGCTGAGCCCTTGATCTGCGCCAACGTCCTCAACGTGGTAGCCCCAAAGGAGTGTCTGCGCTCGGAATGCTTTGAAGCCCAGGTTCCTTGCCTTTGCATTGCGGACGCTGCCGTCTTCCACATAAACATAGGCAGGGACCCATCGGTCCGGGGCCACATTCATTCGCCAGCTTTCGAAATTGAAGTAATAACTGGTAGAGGACGCAATGCCGTAAGAGCCGATAAACCGCACGATGTGGTAATCGTGATCCTCTACCCAGATGCGGCCGACAAAACGCCGTTTGCCGGCATTCGGTAAGGGCTCGACGTCAAACACCATGCAGCGAACTTGGTCCAAAAACTCGCGCCCTACGTACTTGAACTTATAGTGCCGGCGGTCGAAACCATTCGTGTCCAAGTAGATCATCTGCAGGAAGCCGGCGGGCACAAATTCCATGATGTAATCCCCCCAGCCTCCAAACATCTTCTGCTTCATCCCTGCCTCGCGCTTGAGCGATTCCAGCTCCAAACCTTTTGCCAGCACGGCCCGGCCAAGAAAGTATCTGTCGCCATCGGGCACGTCTCCGAAGTGCTCGTCCGGACGGATATACTGGATGTAGGTCTCGACTAGTGGCGAATACTGCCGGAGCAACTGCACCTCCCTCTGCTCTTGCTTCACAATTTCGTCGACAACTTCGTTCAGAACACTGGGCTGTTGGGCTGTTGCGGCTGGCGGCATCACGCTAAATGCCAGGAACACCGGCAGGTACTTGAGGCTGAGCATGCACATCTCCAGACTTCGACCTTTTTGATTAGACTTTTCGTCCAGCCTTTAATTGGCAAACTTGGCAAACCAGTCTCCGCGCAACGAATGCATAGGCTTCGAGGAAGGCTAAGAGCGGCAGCCTCAGCGGCTACCTAACCCAAACGTCATCGCCACATGTGCAGTGCCACTTATGCGCCCCACTTCAGGTCGGTGAAATTTGGCCGGTATCGTAGCAAGACGCATAGGTGTGGAGTGGACATGTAACTTCAGCCGCGATTGCGACGAATGCGACCGTTAAGAGAATTAATAGAACTAGTGCGGCTCGCTTCACAATTATTCTCCTTTTCATCCTAACTTCGTCAGACACGTATAACTTCCGTGTTATCGATCGGCAGAGCAATAGTCCGGAAGTACTCTTGTACCGTAATTCTTAGTAATTCTTAGGGATTGCCTCACGGCAATTGTGAAGTTGCTCCAAAGCAATCTCACTTGTAGGCAAAATGTAATTACTTCATTGAAGATCAACGTCCGCAGCATCGTCGGCTCAATGATTTAAGTGAAGCAAAATCACTTAAAACGGTCGGCTCAGTCAGTCCAATGAAAATTCAACCCTGTTGATCGCGAGTCGGCTTTCCTCTTGTGTCTAATATTTTGTCGCAGGGAGTGCGGTTCGATCTGAGCGGGAACCCGATGCCGCATGTCCCAGTAACTGAGAAATGACACGTCCGGCCGGCAAGGCCGTGCGGCGGGGCTGTGACGAGCCGCAGCGCGACTTCTGCCGGTGTCTGGGTTCGCCCTCGTGAGGTTGGTTCCGTTTGTTGCAGGTGCGCAAGCTAGGGACTATTAGCCAAGTTTCCGATAACCAGGACAAATCGGGCACTTGGAGGCTCGAACCGGAATCCAAATGGCAAGCACTAGAAAGAAAATGCGATTCCACCAAGGCATGTGTGAAAAGGGTATCGGAACCGTCTGAAGCCCTACCGAAAATTCTTCACGAGGACAATGCGCGACTCCGATAACTTTTCCTGAGTAAAAAGGATCGATTTTTCTTCCGGCGAGATGTCCAGCCCAGATGTTGGCCTTCGCTCCAGTGTCAAAATCGGTATCTTGCGTCGGCTGGCAAACTCATAAAGCTCAATGGACGCTTTTTCGTCCTTACTCCCGGGATTGACGAAGTAGATTCCGTCACTGCTAAGCGCCCAATCACACCATTCGACATCACCTCCTGGATGGTCCAAGATCCGTGTTTCGTCGCCTCCGTTTATAGGCATCCTCCAAATACCTGGTTCCTCGAACTTCGCAAAGTAAAAGAAACGCCCGTCCCGCGATTCAACTCCGAATACGCCTCCATTTTTCGTGACCTGCACTGGCGAGCCACCGCTGACAGGGGTTTTCCAAATTTGGAATCGCCCGTCTTTGCGGTCTGAATAGAAGTACATCCACTTACCATCGCGAGACCAAACCGGTCCCCCATTGTCTGCGTCTGGGAACGTGGCTATTAAGCGTGGATCTCCACCGCCTACTTCAGCAACGTACAGTTCGCTATACGACTGTGGACGGAATTCGAACGCAAGACTCTTGCCGTCTGGGGACCAACGTGGTGCGCCGGCCACACCCTTTAAGTGAGTGACCGAGTTGCAGTTGGTGCCGTCTCTATCACACACCCATATCTCGTTGTAACCCGAACGGGACGACTGCAACGCGATCTTCTTTCCGTCGGGAGAATACTGCGGGCGAATATTGAAACCCTTCGCTGGGATTAACCGCTTTGGCATTCCCGTCGGCGTTTCCTTGTCCTTCAAATCAACTTGCCAGACATCGTCCTGATACAAGATCTCCTGAAAGGCAAGTTCGCTTCTTCGTGAGATCGTGGGACTAACTGCGTTTGCGCCGGAACCGATCACCCGTTGCGGTGTTCCTCCGGAAGCGGGAACTCGCCATAGACTAGGGGAGCCGCCGCTTGCGGCGGAAAATAGGACCTCATTTCCGTCTGGCGTCCAGGCGGGAGCACCACATATGGTGCGGTGGTCAAAGGTCAGTCGTTTCACTTGGCCGCCAGCCGTCGGCACTGTATACAACTCGCTGACCATGCCGCCCACATTTGAGCGCACAAATGCAACAGTCGATCCATCCGGAGAGAATGTCGGCCCATAATCCAAGTCTTGCGCAGAAGGAGTCGTCAGAGGTCGAGTGGTGGAATTAACAACAGATAGCAAGGCAATCTGCGCGTGCGTTCTGTCCGGATCAGCCTTTGAAATGGCGAGATATTTTCCGTCCGGCGACCAGTCGAAGGCATGGGGGAACGCTGTCGCTGGGCCCGAATATACCCTTCGTTCACTGCCTCCCAGTGCCGGAACCGTGTAAATTGCCGTTCCCTCGTCGGACGGGCGGTAGAACGCAATCTGTTCGCCGTCAGGTGACCACTTCGGACCGTTATCCTGCGGACCACTTGTCAATTGCAGCGGTTTGCCTCCGCTTACAAGCGAGACGTAAATTCTCGAACCGCTCTCCTCATGCAGCGCAAGAGCAATCTGTTTACCATCGGGCGAGAACGCCGGAGCCTTTTCGGCTCCGTTTAATCCCAACATAGGGACTATCTCCATCAACGGCAACGATGCGGCAACCGACCTTCGCGAAAGCCGCCACACTCCTGTGGTCAGTAAGAGAACACTGGCTAAAACGGCCAGAGCCCCAAAACCTGTCCAGCTTTTCCGGAGAGCAGCAGCTCTCCAGGTTGACTTTGCTTTTTGCGGCGGTGGTTCCACTACTGCCGTCGCTGCTATCGATTGAGGAACTCGGAACTGCGCAAGTACGGGCTTCTCAGGTCTCGACTCTAGTGCGGCGTCAAAACGATAGCCTTTCCCTTTCAACGTCCTCACAAATCGGGGATTCTCGGGATCGTCTCCCAGGGCTTGGCGGATTTTCCGAATAGCCGTATTGATGCCGTGCTCGGTCTCAATGAAAACGTCCCGGCCCCAGAGTTTTTCGACGATTTCTTCACGCGACACCAGTTTGCCCTGCCTGCTGATCAGCAAGATCAGCAGTTCCATAGGAATTTTTTCTAGCTTCAGGACACGGCCGTTGCGGCGCAACTCGTAGCGCTCGACGTCAAGCTGGAAGCCTTCGAATTGGTAGGGAGCAGGCAGCAAGCACCCCGTCACTTGCCACCATTATAGGTTCGGCGGACGGTATACACCATCAATAAATTCTTTCACCAGAGCCACTTAGTCCTTCATATAAGCTTCAGGCAATCTCTATCCGATCTGCATTGTGCTTCCTTTGCCTCGCGTGAATCATGCGGCTGTCCGTAGGACAGAACCACTCAAAAGGAGACTCTCGATGCGATCCAGACCGATGGTGTTGTGGCATTTGCTTCTCGCAATACTGATTGTGGCCGGTTCGGCGGGAACCGCGTATGCACAGATGATTCCGCCACCATTCGATTTTTCGCAGATCGATCAGGAGATGTATGAATTCATCGGGCAAGTGAAAAACTCTCCCCCTGCAGGTCCGGGACTTCCCGCCACTTCCGTTCAGTACGGCTACATCAGCCATGTGCGCGGATTGAACGACGACCAGATTTATCTCGTAGGTGTCCCGCAGAACGAAGCCTCCGCGCTGCTTACCTTTTACAATGACTCCGTCACCGAAAAGGTCACCAATCACGGCAGTTTAAAAATTGTGATCCGGGAAGGGACTTCAACGATCTATTACAATCCCGTGCCCAGCGGTGACCTGACTACGCCAAATCCTGATTCCTTCCGCCAAGGGGCTCCGGTGCTGACGACCAAGTGGCGTCATCAGGTGATTTTTGACGCCAATCCGAGCCCCAACGCGACCGATCCGCCAAGGACCAATCTATTTTTCGTCACTTGGTGGCATACGATTACGTCGTCAACTCCATTTACTCTCGGCAATCAAACAGTGAGCCTGGGCCGCGTGAACCACACCTTTCGAGAACATCTGGTCGGAGGCGTCGATTTCACCGGCAAGGTGAACGGCAAATTCGCTGGCTACACCACCTCGTTTGATCCTGCGGTCAGTATTTCGAAGGAAGACTAACGGAACATCGACGCCCATCAGCCGGAAAGCCACGCAAACCCTCACGCCAGAGGACCTTGCCGTTCACCACAATCGGCGTTTGGCGGCTCTGCTGCTCACAGAGACCGTCAAACGCCAAGATGAGTGCAGTAGTTTAGATCTGGCCCGATATTACGGTATCCCTCCAGTTAAGCTTCACCCGAATGCTCTTTATGCTCTTTGGTGATGTTTCGCGCGTCCTTATCGATACGCATGTTTTACGTGAACAGGAACATGAAGCTTGTTGATGATGAATTGTTCGGGTAGTGGTAGGGGCAGCAGCAGCCTCGTGGAGTTCCAGTTGCCGGAGACGATCCGCCGCAAATACCCGAACGGCGTTCGGGAGCCAAGCAAGCCTCACTATGCGTCGATGTTCAACAGGTCGAGAGTGCGCTGGTCGGGTTTGCCCTCAAAGTATTTCGTTAATGCTTCCTGAAAGAGTGCATTGTTGGTGGTTACGTTCGCGAACAAAGTCATCGAGGATCGGAATTTCAAATCATCCGGATACCCGAAGATTTGCTCGACGGTACGGCCTTTCACGCTGTTCACTAGCCGAGTGCACTCCATCAATCGCGGCCCCAATACGGGATGCGCCAAGTAAGCTTCGGCTTCCGGGCGAGAGGCGATGGCATACAGGTTGGCGATGGGACTGTGTCCCAACCCTTTCCACTGCGGGAAGATAAACCACATCCAGTGGCTAGACTTACGGCCTGCTCTTAGTTCGTCGCGCACCTGCTCGTAGCAGCGGTGCTGCGCTTCCACGAACCGCTGCAAATTGTATGGGTCATTTTGGGTCATGGTTGCATGAACCGGATTTTAAGCATAAGGCCGGGCAAGGCGAAAGGACATGGATTCACCCACAGGGAGAAGCCTTCCCCGTTACCCGCTGCTTCGCACTCCGAATGACCCGACCAATGACAGACTCCTCGCCTTCGAGAAGCTGCTGTGCGTCTAGGAATGCCGGGTTGGAACGGTTTAGCGCATTAGCCCAAACGAGCAACGTTGCCATCTTTTCTTCGAAATCACCCTCGGGCCAAGGACTTGGCTTAACGACGGGCCGATCCCACGTGTAGTGGTCGGAAACAAACGGTTCTTGTCGGAGTCGTGGAGCGCGGAATCCGTCTCACGATAGGCAGCGTAATTTATGCCGTCGATGACCAGTTCACGAGCTTCGTCTGGAGTCACTTTATGGCCCCATATTTCCTGAGTATTTCCACTGTCTTCTCGATGGGTAGAGCCTCGACGGTGTGTCCGTGCCCGGTTGTTGTCGTTGCCCGCAAGAGCGAATTGTAGACCCCCTCTTCTGTCGCTTCGATGGCTGCCTCGAACAGCGGCGACATCGCATCGTTCGTCAGTACCTCGATGTGCCGGGAAAGTGCTTTCTCCTCGGTTCGTATCCGCACCTGCAGCGCAGCCGAGAATGCGATGGCATAGTCACCGCTGCCGTTTGAAGCCGAAGACCCGGTGCGAGCCACGCCGAGCAGCGCCCTCGCTGCGAGCCGCTTCAGATTCCTTGCATCCATCGGCGCGTCGGTTGCAATGACGACCATCACTGATCCGTTTCCCCGATCCGTCGCGCCGCCTTCCTGCTGAAGCTCCTCGCGCAAATAGTACCGCCCGAGCTCTCGGCCCACGGGAGCGCCTGCAATCGTGAGCACGCCCCCAAAGTTGGTTTGCACCAAAACACCCACGGTGTATCCACCGAGCTTTGGCGGGAGGCGGCGGGACGAGGTTCCGATGCCTCCCTTGAAGCCGAACGCCACCGTTCCGGTGCCCGCGCCGACCGAGCCCTCCTCCACGGGGCCGCCCTTTGCGCTCTTGATGGCGGCGAACACATCCTCAGGCGTAATGTGACGACCTCGGATATCGTTCAGGTATCCGTCGTTGGTTTCGCCGACCAGTGGGTTGATGGACGGGACATCCTCGTTGCCCGGTAAAGCCAGCATGTAATTGATCAGTGAGTCAGCGACGCGAGGCACGCTCAGGGTGGATGTAAGCAGGATCGGGGTCTCGATCTCGCCAAGTTCTTCCACTTGGGTCGAACCAGCAAGCTTGCCGAAGGCGTTGCCCACGAAAACAGCACCC
>Ga0310909_10003023_pt1 | contig 10471 bp, 10 predicted proteins | sample GREbulkMGT000H_FD_203449 | JGI IMG/M metagenome (GOLD analysis project Ga0310909, IMG submission 203449) | Lab enrichment of tropical soil microbial communities from Luquillo Experimental Forest, Puerto Rico - GRE.bulkMG.T000H | ecosystem: Environmental > Terrestrial > Soil > Tropical forest >... | reverse complement strand
GCGGCGCGTCTCGCGGGAGTCAAAGTATAAGTAGCCATTATGAGAATCTCTTTCTGGTTCCTTTAGCGGTCGGCCCGTGTTTGTAAATCGGCAGCCGTTGATACGCTGGCGAATGCCCAAGCGTTTTCGTAATCGCTGAATGCATTCCAGCCCTATGTGCCATCGTATGTGCCCACTTGGCTTTCAGTTTGGGATTCGCAAAGAAATAACGCATCTGCTTCTTGGACACGAAGCCAAGCGGCATCTTCAAACCGCCCTTGCGTTTCTTGCCTCTGCCACGCTTTCCCATGAGCTACTTTTTCCTGGCGACCTTTTTCATCGTTCCTTTGGCGGTCTTAGTCGAAGATTTCTTGCGTCCACCACCTTTCGCAAACGGAGCGGCACGCTTGCCTTTGAAATTCTTGAGCGCCACAACAATATCTCCTTGCGAATTGATCATCTGATTTTTAGACCTGGCGTGATGCGCTTGATTTTGAATCCACCTTTGGTGGGAATGATTCGTGTTGACGCGACGATCTTGTTGAATGACCTCGTGCTGAACTTAGCCATGCGAGTAGTCTAACTCAGGCTCAGCCCAAAGGAACCGTCTGTTTGCCGAATCCGCCTGGCGTGTTGCCGTTTGCTCCCGGCGCGGGAACGTTGCCCTGCGGCGGGGCGACACCGGCAGCCTGGTCGAACGCAGACAGGTTCGATCCGCCCGCAGCACCAGCGGCGAACGGGTCCATCGCCGTCGCGGCAGAGGACGCCTGATCGGTCAGCAGGGCCACGATGTCATCGTCGGTCAGTGCGTTGCCCTGATCGTCAGTCGTCGGATACTTCCAGCCCAGTTCCCTCAACTTCGCAATCGCCATCTTCGTCAGAATCAGATTAGACGTTTGCAACAAAAGCGTTTCTTGAATCTCAGCGTTTCTGTCCACCGGCATCGGATCATCGAAAACACAGACAACCGACATCTGACTCATGGTTTCGATACTGCCGAAAGTTTCGCTTTCGTAAGCCGGAAGCCACATCGTCGTGATATCGTGGAACATCTGATCCAGAATCGTAACGTATTCCAATTCCTTCTCAGCGTTCGCTGCGATCAACGGCATCAGTTCCATTTTCATTGCGATACCGGATTGAACTGCCGTCACATCGACGCGACCGATAGCAAGCGCGGGCACTCCTGCCGCTTCAGACAATCCCTTATCGCTGATATAATCCATGTGATTCTGATATGGACTCATATCAGTCACACCGCTTACACGTTGAAAAGTTTGATCCTGCCCAACTTCAATGATTTGCATTGGGCCGATATTCCAATCAGTGACTTGCCCGGTATTCGGATCAACTGGTGGCGCAGCCGTTGTCATATACATGCCCAAGCCCTGAAAGACAATCGTTGCGTCTTCATCTGTCAGGGATTGGTTGATGCCGTACATCAACGTTTCAAGACCGGCCAACTGACTGATGCCCCACGATGAATTCTGCGGCGGCATGTTGCGCCACTTGTATATCGGCAACTGAGTGATCGACGGCGGAAGCGGGGTTTCCGGTTCGACCGGCCCACCGGAAACCGATTCCATTTCGGATGAATCTAAAACGCGATCATCCCATTTACCGATTTCCCAAAACGTCACTTCCTGCGTGATCGTTCCTGTCGGCTGCCCAGTGTCATCTAATTCCTTACGGAAAGTAGTTCGTTTGCAAACCTGCTTGTTTGGGTCACGCCAATCTTTGACTCGCTCAGCAACGTGATAGCCGATTGTATTCTGCTCTTCGTCCTCAATCGTAAAAACTTGGCGTGGATCGACTTCAGCAATGCATACGCGATTACCGGCTTCTTTATTAGGGTTAGCGTACAACATAAACGCGGAATCACCGCGAACCAATCCCCAACGCTTATTCGATTCGAATAGAGTCTTGAACGCTTCACGCTTAAAGAAAGCTTTCCACCAGTCGTCTAAAGCTTGCTGAGTCCCGGCGTCACCTTCGCCCTCAACCAAGTAATCAACATTGATGCCAAGAAATCGATTCGTCGCTTCGATCAATTTACGACCTGACGGCATCAGCAACGGATGCGACTCATCGCCCCTGATGGTGATCTTCAGTTGCCACGTTGAGTTGATATACAGATTCTCGTACAAGTCATAACACTGGACGCGCAACTTATCGTGCAATTCAACAACGTTATCATCGCCGGTCTGAATAAAATCCCTGGCGGCGTCATATTGCTTCGGGTTGTAGACCATGCAGTGATCCTACCTCTAGTGGACCCAACTTCCGGTTCGACGCCCCGTCTGAGCGTGCTTGATTCCCATCGGCTCCGTCCGGTCAAGCTTGCGTCCAAGATCGCGCAAGAACTTGGCGTGCGACACGCGCGCACCACCCCCGACTTGTGTTGCGGCGCTGTGATACTTGCCAGCCAGGAACCGGCCCAACGCTTCCGGCGTGTGATCGTCTTTCTTCATGGGCAGTTCGTATCGCTTCAAACTCGTTTCAGCCATCTCCGATTTCTTTTCGGGATAGCGATACTCACCGAATTCATAGATCGTGTGTGGGCAACGAATCGAAATCATCAGCCTTGGGCGTCGAATGTCTTTCGGCCTTGGCTCGTCGCTCTCTTCCCGCCACTGCGGAGCGGACGCTTCGTTGTCGGTGATTCGGTCTTTGAGCGCAAGTCGGATGAGATTGAGTCGATTCTGTAATTCGCCGCCGGTGTTGGGCCTAGCTCTAATGCGCTTCCCGGCTTTACGAAATATATTTTCCAACGTCTTTGTATCCCCAGGAGATGCTGGGTCGGGATAGAACTCTGAACAACTATCGGGTACCAATCCTCGTCTGAGTATTTCTTGTGCGAATTCATCTGGTGCCAAGTTTTCCTGATAAAGCTCTTCAATAACATTGATCTCGCCCCAAGGCCCGATTTGGATAAGTAGCCAGACGTTAGGATTGCGATAGCCATAGTCAACAGCAGCGACCGTTTCCCAACTTGGATAGAACGGAAGTTGTCTTGTGTGCGTTTCCTCATCGAATTCCTTAAACACCTTGCCAACGAAGTCGGTGAATTCTGCTGCGACTTCCTGTTGAAACGTAGGGATTGTCAGGTCATTTGCCATCTGCGCTATTTGCGAATCGATGACAAGGGACTCCATCTTGATTATCTCAAAGCTAGTGAATTCAGGATGCTCTGACATCAGTTGAATCAGCCGGTGAACGTCTTCGTCGCGTGTCGGCTCTTTGAACACATACGGATTACGCCACGACGGCAACTTGTGTCCTGACCAGTTGAGATTGCTTGGCCTTTTGGACTTGACATAAAGCTGATGAAACCAGTTCTTACCTTCTGGCGTGGAAGTGAACTTGGCCCATCCGTTGAAGTCGGCAAGTGTGGGCATCAGCATTTGAGTCCAAACGATCTCTTTCAGCTTTGCTGCCTCTTCGACGTGTACGCCGCTTAATCCTTCACCGACTAATCGCTCCGGTACCGCTGCCGACTTCGCCGAATATATGAACGCGCCTTCCCAAAGCGACACAACCATATCGCCGCCTTCAAGCGAATAATACGAACCAGGCTTATCCATTGGGATTTCAAGCCTGCGACATATGTCCCAAAATACGCGAAACGGCTTTTCACTATCTGAATAGTTCGGGCCAACCGACCAGAACTCACGACGCTTTCCCTCTTCTTTAAGCCATGTTGCCATTTGTCTTGTAAGTGCGGCTTCAGGTAATAGTTCGTGACCAATCGCTCTAGATTTTCCAAGTCGGCGTCCCGCGTCGATAACCAGAAAACGCGCAGGGTCTTCCATGAATTCCAATTGACCCGCGTGAGGATCGAATACCTTACGAGTGATTCCCGTCTTGTCCTCATACTCTTTGTCCAGTATCGCCCACTTGTTCATCGTGTCGTGACCCTCTCAGCCGTCGTGATCATGCTATCATCCAGGCGTGACCACGTTAGCCGACATGTTCGGGGAGCCTCAATGGGCTAAAGACCTTGACGCAAAACTGGACACAATAGTGCTCGGTATTCAAGCCATTCAACGGCGTGAAGCATCTGAGCAACATCAGTTATCAGTCCTTAACGAAAAGGGAGATTTAATCATGGCCGCAGTACAAATCGAACAGTCGGACCTTGACAACGTTGCCGCTGCGGTCGAATCCGTGGCACAAGCCCTCGGCAATCTTTCGGCCCCGCTAGCGACAGCGGATGAAACGGCTTTGAATCAAGCTGTTTCTGATCTGCAAACCGCTCTGGCAACTGCTCAAGGAAACGTGACGCCTCCGCCTGTGCCACCGACCGGCTAACCGTTTCGAAACGAAAAGACCCGCTGTGAGACGTGGAACACAGCGGGTCTTCTCTATCCGAATAGGCGAATGCGATTTGGGCAACCCCGGACAAAAGTCGCTGATCGCGCCACATCGGAAGTCATCTGCTTTGAATTAGATTCTAGACGGTTTCGCTCAGACCTGTTGCCGGATTGAAATCGCCTCCCGTGACCTGCGTTGCGCCAGGCACAACCGTTCCGAATACCGTGTCTGCGCCACTTGGACGAGGCTTGCTTGGCATTTGAACTGCCTCAGTACGCGGTCTTTGATCCGCAGCAGCAGCCATCGCTGCAACGTGATCGCCATAATCTGTGATAATGGGGATCGGTCTTGTCGAAACATTGCGCCCATCGTACATCTTATGCATATTTGGCGTAACCGTTCCCGGTTGCACTCCACGAGTTAAAGCCATGATTGCACTACTCCTATCCTGCTGTTTTTCTAATATTAGCAAGCTTTGCTTCAGTTATTTCTTCTGGTTCTGTCAAATACGCTGTGAATGTGCCGTCTTTTCTTTTAACGATCCTGACAAACCAGGGAGCGTTGTCAACACAGTCCACTCCTGCTGCACGCGCGGCGAATCGTCGTGACTTCGCTTTCCTGATACGATCTTTGGTGTCTTTAATGGATTGCTTACGATCTTCGATATCTTCTGTTGTTTGGCCATCTTCGTTTGCCTCGCCTGTCTTACTCGTGGTTCCATTTTCGATACTAACCACTTCAACGTCAATAATAGAAGCAGATCGAAAAGCTTCCCTTGTACTCGTTTCGATAGAAGATTCAAAAATCGCTTCATAAGGTTTGTCCGCATTTCCAAGCATCAAGACTTCGGGAGTCTTACCGATCACACGTTCTGCAATCCATGTCGCTGCTTTGATTCTGTCGCCCGGTTCAACAAAATCAGAGTCAGCAAGTTGAAACATGATCTCAACTGCTCGTGGAGCTTTCCTCCGCAAGTAGTCATTGATCCTTCGACCAAGTTCTCTACTGAACTTGCTTCGAAATTTTTCAGCCAACGTGTTTACACTGACTTTTGTTCCATCATCGTTCAAAACGTAAGAACCAAAAACTTCTTCATCGCTTAACTCAGCGACTTCGAAGTATCCGTGAACAAACTTATGAGCGCGATCGAGATTCCTTTCACTGACAATCCTTCGCTCAGCGTATCGTTCACGTCCTTTTTTATTCCAACATTCCTTACAAATGTGATAAAGCCTATCACGATTCGTTGGATGAGCATGGAATTCACTTCGGTTTTTAACTACCTGACATTCCTTACACAGCTTTCCATCGGAATCATCAAACTCAACGATTCCATCATCCGCAACTATGTTTTGAGTTACTGTCATTCCGTTTTCATTCCTGCCGGTTCACACCATACCGATAGAACGGTCTTGGTATCGCTCCGCGTGGCCGATTCACAGGTTCTTGAACGAGAGCAGGAGCAGGACCAAAAGCATCAGGGTTTCCCAAAGCAAAGAACATGTCTGGATACAAATTTTCTTGGGGATTGGTTGCATCCAACCGAAGCGAAGCTCTGTACTCGTTGAGCATGTCGTGTGAGTCTTCACCAACGGCCCACGGCAAAACTCGTTGCGATTGAAAGTCCGAACGAAGATCACAAGCTAGTCCCTGCCCATACGAATACTCGCTTCCAGGCTGCGTTCCCGGCTGCAAGATTCCCATGCCGCCCATCTTACTAGACCCGCCACCGGAAGTCGCCGCGACACTCAAAACCGCACTCGATCCCAATGACACCGGCTCCTTCATCAGCACCCGAAAACCTCCTAAAACGCTCTGACCTGCACTGTAACAATGAATATTACCCCAAAAACGCCCTGACCTGCACTGATGAGGTTTTTGTAACTGTAACAAGGACTCCCAAATTCATCTCCACGTGTGAAACATATATAAGGACTATCCTGTACCACTCCTATATAGATACTACAAATTCTTGTTACACATGTTACATAGCTACAAAATCCTTCTGACCTGGACTTATGCGTGTAACAAGATATGTCATCTGTAACATTGTCTTGTTACAACTACTCTCCGTCGTAGAGACTTTTACCTACTTTTGGAAGATTTTTATACCTAACACCGATTATTTGTCGTCTTGGTTCTTTGCCTTGAGGTCTGACAAGTTTCGTCTGGAAGTTGAGTCCGCGTAATCGTTTTCCAAGGTTTCGTTGATCACAGCGAAGTTTTTCTAATACTTTCGATGATTCACAGTACATTCGATATTTTTGGAAGACATCTGAAAAATCAAGGTTTTCATCTTCGATTGTTCTTTCAAGATAGTTGTTGGCAAACCATGCAACATTGTCCATCTCAGCCATAACTTGATCAGTGACTTTTTTGATGCGTTCATCGTTACGAGGTATGCCTCCGCGCTTCCAGTTCACTACACCTTCAAGCAACATACTGAGCATAGGAACAGCACAATGTTTTTTGATTTCAGCTTTCATCCCCTGGATATCATGCTCTTCATCAATCGTATGCGAGAAGTCAAGTATCAACATTCGTCTTCGTAACGCTGCATCAGTGATCATATCTGCAAAATCGTTGGTCGGAAAAGCTAAGGTGAATGCTGGAATACGCGATACAGTTTGGTTTTGATTTTTGAGTTCACCACGTACTACTTCGTTACCAGATAATTGTTTCAATCGTTCTGAAGGTACATTTGATTCAGAAGAAAGTTCTGGGATAACAGCTAAGCGTTTTGGAAGTGTGTCTACGAGTTCTGGATTGAGCTTATGATTCTGTAAAACAGTGATGCTAGCAGCAGTGCCATAATCGCCAAGAGCCGAAAGCATTGATTCAGTGAGCGTTGTCTTGCCACTTGAAGTTGGGCCATAGATACCTATGATCAATCGCTCAACGTTCTCACCATAGATCGCCGCATAACCTAAAACTGTGAAAATGTTCTTACGATGATCTTGTTCAGGAATAAATCTATCCAGAAAATCATCCAGTAATCTCATTCCTTCTCGATAGAAATGTCTACCTTCACGCAACACAGACCAAGGAATATAAGGTTGCCCAGTGTTCAGGGTAATATAATCTTCTGGATCAGCATCCCTTAACGAGATTCCATCTTCACTGATCTCAACTACACCGTTGGAAACCCCCAACAGTTCTGGTTTTGAATCCAGTTGATTGAAATCCATTCCGATATCATGTCGTTTCTTACATGCTTCTAGTGCTGCATCAGCCGCGCGATTGTTTCCAGAGACACGCGCAAACTCTCGCCATAACCGAACGTCTTCGGCAGCCCTTTTGAGCGCGGGAGACGGTTGGCCCGCGCCGCCGCGAGGACCGGCAGGCACCGCAGCAAGCCGAGCACTGACCCTTCTTTCCTCCTGCTCAACCCATCTCACTTGAGAATCGCGAACTTTCCACCACATTTGGCGTACAAGTTCTCCGGTTATATCAACTTCCCAATGCGGAATGGGTTTTGTTCGCCAAACGATCCATCCGTAATTCCGAATCCAATGTACCATTGGGAATTTATCGTGGAAGTGATGAGCGTTGCCATCATCGTTACGCAGATATTTTGAAATATCCTGCTTGCACCAACCGCGCGGAATATCCGATAACGGGCCATCGGGCACCACGATCACAGGCCGGATTTTCAGCCAGTCATCATCGTCGCTCAACTCACCGCGACACCCGGCGTCACATTCGATTTTCAGCGGACCATAGCCATTGACAACGTTATCATCCGAAACCTTTTTGATTTTTCTCAGAGCACCGACTCGTGATCTAAAGATTTCGTTCTCAGCTTCTTGGATTCCACGTTTACCGTCTTTGGTATTCCAGACATCGTTCTTGTAATAGTTTTCTAGGAACTCTATCCCAAATTTCCAGATACCAGTATGTCCTTCGAAAGCACTTTGAACAAAACTCCAATGAGCGTCTTTGATCTGATCGTGTGAATCAGCGTGTTCTTTGATTTCCTTTGTATGCTTCTCCATGAGCCGCTTTGTCCAAGCACACGCTACCTCGCTCGTATCAAAAACCGAAGTAGCCCACTGATATAATTCATCGACTGTTGACTCCAAATCCATTGGACTTGGATCAAATTTCCTTCGAAGATCAGTGAGATAATCGATCCACTTGTCCGGTAGCTTCGGCAACGTTTGAGCATCCGGCAAGTCCATGCCCGGTTGCCACGCCTGCCGACCTTCCAGCGTCGGCTTCACCCCTGGCGGGAACCACCAGTATGACCCCAAGCCCTCTTCGGGATGGATGGAGGGAAAGACTATCGCGTATTTGTGTCCTTTTGAGACTACATCGATGTCTTTAGCAGCTTTACCTCGAAAACCCAGCCCTCTAGGCACCCGGTAATATCGTATGCCGGATATTCCGTCAACCCTTGCCGAACTAATCCATGTATCAGGAAGCGAACCAAGTTCATTTTCCAACGCTTGCAACTGGTCGCCGGCATCGATTCCCACGATTTCAGTGTCATTGTCTACTCCTGCTAATCTGATGCAGATATTCAATGGGCTGTGTGTATTCAGCCAGAATTTCAATTCGTCTTCGGTTGGATATTTACAATCACCGCCAGTGAATTTTCGCTTCTGTCCTCTGATGCGATCTGGCGGCTTTTCTTTCTTTTTGTACGGAAGTGGGAGAGTTCCCAGCCATCCGGCATCACGATACTTTTCCGCGTAGTTGCAGAAGGGGTTGAGGTCACGAAACTCGTTGCCCGCGTTATCATTTGGCGACACGGCACCACCACGTCTTTCGTCCGTACACTGCCCGTTCACACAGGCTTTCAGCATAAACCCGCAGGTCAGAAGGGGCAAGCACCACAAAATATGCGGCGTGTCGCCACTGCGACCACAAGATGTTGATCTAGGTAGTCGGCCTACCTAAATATCGAAAAGCTTTGAGGCACAACACATTTCATCAGTCATTCGATGCCGCCCTCTTGCGGTATCTTGTCCACCGTTCCGGCTGTCACGGCTTCGGCATAACCCTGTTGTGCCAGTGCGGCTCTCGGCGTTTTGGCATACGCACTGAACGCGACCAGAGTTCCCTGGTGCATTTTCAAATCGTAGAGCATTGCGTGTACCGCGTAGTGGCAACTGTCGCATAGCTGAGATAGGTTGTCCTGCACCGATTGTCCACCACACGTTTGCGGAAGTATGTGATGCCAGATGAATCTCAATGGAACGGGTCTGTGAAGCTTATACAATTGGCAATGGTCTGCTTTCGGAAAACCGGGAAGCATTTCCATGCCCATCATATGATCATGTCCCATTTTTTCTCACTTCCTTTTGCCTTGCTTCCTTTCGTCTTGCTTCCCGTGTGGCTTGACCTCCTTGATCGCCAAAATGCTTGCGTAGTCTGGCTTTATCTTCGTTGGCGCGAAAACAGGATGGACACCACGGCGCACCGTTGCCGTCATACTTGAGTTCGTGCGGCTGTATCGCTTTGCGTCGGCACGAGGGATTGTGCCAGCAGACCACCGAACCGTCACCGCTGGACCGCATCACGCCGTCGCCGTCCACGTAGGTGTCCATCGCGATCACTTGACCGGCGCGAACGTAGGTCCATTCGCCAACCGGAACTTCTTCGTTCTTACTTTCACCCATTGATATTTTCTTTCGCCCATTCAGCGATATCTCGCATGGCTTTCTGATAGCCGATATGCGTTGAATACTGTTGATCCAATGCACGAAAGTCCGGTTCTGGCAACACACATCGTCCTGATTCGTGTCCTTCCATTGCCGGAATAATCGACATCTGCATCATGTTGGATTGCATCAACTTGTCTCGACAAAACTCAATGAGATTCTGTCGATATACCACGCCTGGATAATTCAACTTACACTCCTATCAACACCGTTACGTCGCCCTGATGCGCCAATAACGTCTGCTCGTCCTTGAAACCGATTGCGAAGTAACCGCCAGGCTTGCATCCCGGCCATTTGTTCTGATCGCCCCATGAATTGCGAAAGACGAAAACGTCTTCGTTCCAATCGATTCCGCAGCACAGGTATTCATGCCCGCCAGCGATGTTCGAATCGTTCAGCTTTCCGACTGTCACCAAACCGTTTGTCGGATTGAACATTTCGTTCGTCCAGAGCGTTCCCTGAATGAACGGGGTTTTCTCTGCCGTGGCCTGAGCCGACGAAAAACTGAACGT
>Ga0310909_10003022_pt1 | contig 10474 bp, 9 predicted proteins | sample GREbulkMGT000H_FD_203449 | JGI IMG/M metagenome (GOLD analysis project Ga0310909, IMG submission 203449) | Lab enrichment of tropical soil microbial communities from Luquillo Experimental Forest, Puerto Rico - GRE.bulkMG.T000H | ecosystem: Environmental > Terrestrial > Soil > Tropical forest >... | reverse complement strand
ACCATTGTAGCGACCTCGGTGGGGTTGAGGCCAGCAAGCACCTCGTCGAGCAGAAGGAGTTCGGGCTCGGCCGCGAGTGCTCGCGCGACTTCCAGCCGCTTGCGGCCCGCGACGGTGAGACTTGCGGCTGGACGGTCGAGGAGATCGCTCAGGCCAACTGTGCTTGCAACTTCCGCGGCAGCGGCAAGCGCTTCAGCACGCGAGCGCCGCGATAGATGCGCGCCGATCGCGATGTTCTCGTGCACGGTGAGGCCGGCGAACGGCTGCACGATCTGGAATGTGCGCACGATGCCTCGCCGCGCCAGGAGATGGGGCGGCATACCCGTAATGTCGGCGCCGCGGTGAAAGACGCGGCCTTCGCTCGGCGGCAGGAACCCGCTGATGATGGAGAAGAGTGTGGTCTTGCCGGCACCGTTGGGCCCGATCAGTGCGGTGATCCGACCGGCTTCGACGGCGAGCGACACATTGTCGACGGCGAGGAGACCTCCGAAGCGTTTGAATGCGCGTTCGACGCGAAGCAGCGGCTCAGCCATGGGCGCGCTCCAGTACCGATGATCTCAACCGTGCAAATCGCATACGCAAATCGGTCAGCAGACCCACAATCCCGCGCGGGGCGAAGGCTACGATCAGCACGAGCACGCCACCGTAGATGACAAGGTCGAGGCCGGGCGCATCGCCGGTGATAAGCTTGGTCAGCTCGCCAAGCGTCTTAACAATCAACGCGCCGAGGAGCGGCCCGAACACGGTGCCGACGCCCCCGACGATGGGTGCGAGCAAAGCCTCGATGGAAATCCAGGGCCCGTACGCGATACCGGAATCGATGAACAGAAAATATTGCACGTAGAAACCTCCGCCGGCGGCGGCGATGGCGGCGGAAATTGTCATGGCAGCGAGCTTGACCCGCGCAGTATCGACGCCCACCGCTTTGGCCGCGTCCTCGTTTTCGCGCACGGCGACGAGCCAGGCGCCGAACCGGCTCCGTTCGATCAACCGGACAATGACGAGCGAGACGGCAACGAACGCAAGGATGGTCCAATAGAACGGCGTGCGGCTCTGGAACTGGAACGATTGCGGCCGCAGGTCGAGCGTGATCAGAATGCCGACGCCGGCACCCGTGATCGGCGCAACGCTGGCGAGAATGCGCAGCACCTCGGCAAACGCAAGCGTGACGAGGGCGAAATACGAGCCCTTCAATCCCGAACGGAAGGTGAGCGCACCGATTGCGGCGCCGACGAGCGCGCCGCCGGCGATGCCGAGCGCGAATGCGATCCAGGCGTTGACGCCGTAACGCATTTGCAGGATGGCGCTGACATATGCGCCGGTGCCGAAGAAGGCCGCATGGCCGAAGGAATATTGCCCGCCATAGCCGCCGAGCACGTTCCAGCCCTGCCCCACCAGCGCGATCAGCAATGCCACGATGAGAAAATTGAGCACGACGTTGGAGGCGGTGAGCAACGGCACAGTCGCGAGCACGGCGATGACGAGCACAACGTGCGAGATCGAAGGCCCCCTCATGCCCGTTCTCCCAACAGACCGCTCGGGCGGAACAGCAGCACCAGGATGAACATGACGAAAATGCCGATCTGCCCGAGCGACTCTCCGAGATAGAGGCCGGAGAGACTCTCCACCACGCCGATGCAGAGGCCGCCGACGAGCGCCCCCGTCACCGAGCCCATGCCGCCGAGCACGACGATGGTGAAGGCGATGAGCACAAAGGCGTTTCCGACGTGCGGATTGACGTAATAGGTCGGGATCAGCAGGCAGGCGGCGATAGCAAGGCACGCCGTGCCGAGACCGAAGGTGACAGCATAGATGTGTCCCACGTCGATGCCGGCGAGCTCGGCGCCGAGCTTCTCCTTGGCAACCGCGCGGATCGCCTTCCCTGTGTCGGTTAAACTCAGGACAAGCCAGAGGACAACCGCTACGACGAGCACGACGCCGAAGCCGATGACGCGCGGCACCGCGAGGAAAGCGATGCCGAGGTCGACGACGTTGAAGGCATAATCGAGGTTGAGCGTGCGGGTGTCGGCACCAAAGGCATAGAGCAGCAGGTTCTCGATCACCACCGCGAGCCCGAGCGTCACCAGCAGAATATTGCGGTCTTCGCCGTGCGCGGCAGGACCAATGACGAAGCGCTGCAAGCAATAACCCAGCGCGAAGAAAAGCGGCGTCAACACGATGGCTGCGAGATAGGGATCGAGCCCCAGGAGCCGGTGCGCGAAGAACGCCGCGAACATAGCCGCGGTGAGCAGCGCGCCGTGGGCAAAATTGATGATGTGCAGGACGCCATAGATCAGCGTCAGCCCGAGTGCGACAAGCCCATAGACCGCGCCGGTCAAGAGCCCGTTGAGGATGGCGGGAACGAGGATGACCGGCGACAACATGCGGCGACCCAAAGGCGACGGCGGCGCCCGCCGCCGTCTTGTAGCCGCTCAGGCAGGTGGCATGGGGAATACCGGCTTCGCCGTGGCGAACGTCTGCGGGAAGATCACCTGGATGTCGTTGCCGAGCACCTGGGTATTGACCGGCGCCGCGCCCTGATTCTGGCCGTTGACGAATTTGGTCGGCTCGTAGGGCATCACGTGGCCGGAGAATGTGGAGCTTTCCAACGCCTCGATGATCTTGGCGCGCTCCGCGCTGCCGGCGCGCTCGAGCGCGTCGGCGACGAGCAGGATGCACGAGTAGTTCATAAACACCTCATAGGTGTAGAACTGTCCCCTGTCCTCGACCTTCTTCTTGAGCGCCAGCGCTTTCGGATTGCGCGGGTCGAACCAGTGATTGCAGTCCATGATGTATCGCGCGGCTTCAGGGAACTCCTTGACGAACTTGTAGGAGGACGCGGCCCCGCCGAGGACCGAATAGATGCCTTTCGGCCGCACACGCTGTTGCTGCATGGTGCGGGCGAGCAGCACGTATTCGTTGTAATAGTTTGCCGGAATCACGAGATCCGGATTTTGCGCCTTGATCTTCAGTACTACGTTGTTGAAGTCGCGCGTCGGCGTCGGATGCGGAATGGTCTCGAGCACCTGGAAGCCGCGCTCGGGCAGTTGCGCGTTGAGCAGCTTGGCGAGCCCCGATCCGAACAGCGAGTCCTCGTGCACGATCATCACGGTCTTGGCCGGCTTGCCGGCCTGGTCGTTGATGGTGACGAGATTGTCGAGCGCGGTCTTCGCAATCACTCCAAAGCCGGGCCCGAACCGGAACGTGTTCTTGAGCCCGCGGGTGACGATGTTGTCGGCGACGCCGACGTCGACCACGTAAGGCAGGTCGTAGCGGGCGGCGGTCTGACTGGCAGTGAGGCAGATCGAGCTCGCATAGCCGCCGACGATGGCCGCGACGTCCGCCGAGTTCATCTTCTCGACCTCGGCATTGCCGCCTTCCGGCGTCGACTGCGCGTCGCCGAGGACAGGTTCGATCTTGGCGCCGGCCAGCGCCTTGATGCCGCCCGCCGCGTTGATCTCCTCGATTGCGATTGTCGCACCGAGTCGACCCTGCTGGCCGGAATAGGACAGCGCGCCGGAGACCGGATGCAGCACGCCAAGCTTCACTGGAGCGCCCTGCGCGCGCAGCAACGCCGGCGCGTTGATGAGCCCCGTCACCGTGGCGGCAGCGCCTACCGCCGTCGTCTGCAGCATATGGCGCCGCGTGACCTGTGCTGACCAATGCGGCATTGGAACCCTCCCATCTGACATCCGCCCGATAGACTAACATTGCCCGGCGAGCCCTTCTATATTGGGCGCAGTGCGCCGCGGCGTTTAGTCCCTTTCGATCCGCCATGAGCGAGCCTCTGACCTTGTTCGACAAGCTGTGGGCGGCCCACGAGATCGTGCGGCGCGACGACGGCGAGGCGCTGCTATGGGTCGACCGCCACTACGTGCATGAGGGATCGTTCAACGCTTTCAGCCAGATCAAGGCGCGCGGCGCGCGGGTCGCCGAGCCAGGCCTCACCTTCGGTGTCGCAGATCATTATGTCCCGACGCGCGGCTCTCGGCGCGTCATCGATAATCCCGAGATCGCGCGCATGGTGCGCACGCTCGAGGAAAACACCGCCGAGCACGGCATAACCCTGTTTGGGCTTGCGGATCCTCGCCAAGGCATCGTGCACGTGGTCGGTCCCGAACAGGGCCTCACCCTGCCTGGCCTGCTGGTCGTGTGCGGTGACAGCCACACCTCGACCCATGGCGCGCTCGGCGCCTACGCCTTCGGCATCGGCGCCTCGGAGGTCGCCCATGTGCTGATGACGCACACGCTATGGCAGCGCAAGCCGAAGCGCATGCGCATTACCGTCAATGGACACCTCGCTGCGGGCATCGCTGCGAAGGATATCGTGCTCACCATCATCGCGAGCATCGGCGCCGACGGCGCGACTGGCCATGCCGTCGAGTTCGCCGGTCCTGCCATTCGCGCGCTGTCGATGGAAGGACGGCTCACGCTGTGCAACATGTCGATTGAGGCGGGCGCGCGCAGCGGCATGGTTGCGCCCGACGAAACGACCTTTGAATATGTGAAGGACCGGCCCTATTCGCCGAAGGGGACGGCATTTGAGCAGGCCTTCGAGGCGTGGTCGGCGCTCACGACCGACGACGGCGCAAAATTCGACCGCGAGGTCGAACTCAACGCGGCCGCCATTGCGCCGATTGTCACCTGGGGCACGAGCCCGCAGGATGCTCTGCCAATCGACGCCAGCGTCCCGGATCCTGCCGACGAGCCGGACACGGCGCGCGCGAAATATTTGCGCGAGGCACTCGACTATATGGGCCTCATGCCGGGCACGAAGCTCACCAATATTGCGATCGACCGCATCTTCATCGGCTCCTGCACCAATGCGCGCATCGAGGATCTGCGCGCAGCAGCCGCGGTCCTGGCAGGCCGGGTGAGCAAGGTCCCCGGGTTGGTGTCGCCTGGCTCGTCCGCCGTCAAGCGCCAGGCCGAGGAGGAAGGGCTCGACCGGACCTTCCGCGACGCAGGTCTCGAATGGGGCGAATCCGGCTGCTCCATGTGCGTCGGCATCAACGGCGACGTGGTGGCGCCAGGCGAACGCTGCGCCTCCACCACCAACCGCAATTTCCGCGGACGGCAGGGACCGGGCGCGCGCACCCATTTGATGTCTCCGGCCATGGTCGCGGCAGCAGCGGTGACCGGAAAGCTAACCGACGTGCGGCCACTGCTCTCCGGACGGAAGGTGTGAGGCGCGCATGGACAAATTCATCCGGCTGACTGCGACCGCCTGCCCGCTCGACGTCGCCAATCTCAACACCGATCAACTCCTCCCGGCACGCTTTCTGAAGGTGCCGCGCTCGGCCGGGCTCGCAACCGCGCTGCTGCGCGATCTGCGCTTCGATAGCGACGGGCGCGAGCGGCCGGATTTTCCGCTCAACCGCCCGGCTTGGCGCGATGCCAGGATCATCGTCGGCGCTCGCAATTTCGGTTGTGGTTCCTCGCGCGAGGCGGCGGTCTATGCGCTCTTCGATTACGGCATCCGATGCGTGATCGCGCCATCCTTCGGCGAGATCTTTGCGGGCAACGCCGTGCAGAACGGACTATTGACTGCGGTCGCCTCAGACGATGAGGCCGCGGCGCTCGTCGCGATGCTGGGCGAAAACCCGAATCGCCTGGTGACCGTCGATCTCGAGCAGCAGATGATCCAATGCGGTGATCGAAGCTTCCACTTCGCCATCGATCCGGTTCGCCGCACGCGCCTGCTCAACGGTTGGGATAACATCGCGTTGACCGGGAGCTACATCGACAAGATCGCAGCCTTCAGGAGGGCCGATCGCGCGCGGCGCCCATGGGCCGCGCCAGCGAAACCTGAATAACGCATTGCATCTCGCCGCCGCCGCCGGCAGTTAGCGGACGCATGCTCTCCGCATACTCCGGCGCGGTTGCTTTCAAAAATCGACCAACGTACGCTCGTATCGATCAGGAACAGGAGGACGTCATGGCGCAAGAACCCCTCGCAACGAAGGGCAACTTTCTGCACATCTATGATTTTCGCGTGGCCAAAGGCAAGGAGGAGGAATTCGTCCGCTCGTTCGAGAAGTTCGACTACTCGGACGGCAACCCCATGCACAAGTCACGGGCGCAAGTGAAGGACGGCGTGCTGTGCCGCGACACCCAGGATCCGCAACGCTTCTTTCTGATCGCGGAGTGGTCCGACATCGAAGAGCACGCGCGCATCCGCAAGATTCTGGCCAACGAGATCAAGCCGGAATTCATCAAATATATCGAAGGGGGGACGTTCATTCCCAAATATGTCGAGGTGGTCTCGTCGACGCCAGACGAGATTCTCAACAAAGCCGCCGCGGCGGAGTAGACGTTTGTCGCGCGATTTATATACGTTCTTCCGATCCTCCACCTCATACCGGCTTCGCATTGCACTCGCCTACAAGCGGCTCGAGTACACGCCGCATTACGTCAGCCTGCCAAAAATGGAGCACCGAACACCCTCATATCGGGCGCTGCATGCCCAGGGATTAGTGCCCTTCCTGATCGATGGCGATCGATCGTTCATTCAGTCCATGGCCATCATCGAGTATCTGGACGAGGTCTACCCGGAGCCGCCGCTGATGCCGGCGGACGTGCATGGACGCCACTACGTGCGAGCGGTGTCGCAAATCATCGGCTGTGATATTCACCCTCTCAACAACGTACGCGTGCTCAAGCACATCCAGACGCAGTTCGGTGCCGACGATGCAGCGACCAAGACGTGGTATCGCCATTGGATCGCTGAGGGATTGGGAGGTCTGGAGACTTACGTGGTTAGCACGGGCCTCGCCCGTCGCTTCTGCTATGGCGACACCGTCACCATGGCCGACATTTGTCTCGTGCCGCAGATTTTCAACGCCCAGCGCTTCGATTGTCCGCTCGACGACTACGGCACCCTGACTGCGATCTTCGAGCGATGCATGGCCGTCGATGCCTTTCGCACGACCCAGCCCAACACTCAGGCTGACGCATTCTGAACCGGACTGCGCCGCGGGACGGGCAAGACCCGCCCGTTCTCGGTCATTGACCTCAACTGGGCTGAAAGATCGTCCGCCCAAGATGATTGTTGCCATTGATGAGGCGGATCAGCGTTATGATAAGCGCGTTACGCTCCTGCGCGAGAAGCGGCTCGAGTAGACGCTTCTGGGCACGCCGCATCGGCCGATACATCTTTCGCGTCAATCGCTCGCCGGCGCGAGTCAATCGCGCAAGCACCATGCGTCCGTCGTCCGGGCTGCGGCGGCGCTCGAGGAGCCCGCGTCGCGCGAGGCGGTTAAGGACATCGGCGACATTGGTGCGGTCGATTCCGAGTTCGCGCGCCAATGAGTTTTGATCGAGATCGGGATTGACCGAGAGCGTCGTCAACAATCCGTACTGAACCGGTGTGATGTCGAATCCCGCGCACTCCTCGAAAAACAGCGCGTAATGGATTTGATGCAAGCGCCGCAGAAGATAACCCGGCCGCCCCCACAGCGGCATGTCGGAATGAACCGTGTCGGCACGCAATGGCCTTTTCTTGGCGTTGCGTCTGCGCGCTTTCCTTTTGCTGGCAAGTCTCGGCGCGTATTTCCGTGCCGCTTTCATTCTTGCCGCCATTAGGCTTTCCTCCTCGTCGCACCAGTCTCGCCTCCTGCGCAGCAGGAAATATTCAGTATACGGTCATACTTGCACGCACCGGGCACTATGTTAGGCTTTTATCCACGCTGCGCGCAGATGCAACCGGCAAAAAAGAAACTGCGACTCCGAAGGCCGTGCCGGTTCTCGCAGTTATATCTCGGCAGGAGACAAAAAATGCGAAGGCGTGCGTTTCTCATGCGAGCGAGCGCGGGCGTCGCGGCGACCGCGATCGCAAGGCCGGCGATCGCGCAAACTGGCGCCCCGGTGCGTTGGCGGCTCGCGACGAGCTGGCCAAAGAGCCTCGATACGCTTTACGGCGGTGTCGACGCCATGTGCCAACGTGTGGGGCAGATGACCGACAGGAAATTCCAGATCCAGTGCTTCGCTGGCGGGGAAATCGTGCCGCCGCTGCAAGTTTGGGATGCAACGCAAAACGGCACCGTCGAGTGCGGCCACACCCTCACCTCGTTCAATATCGGCAAGAACCCTGCGGTCGCGTTCGACTCCGGGCTCGCGTTCGGTCTCAACACGCGCCAGCAGCAGGCCTGGATGAATTACGGCGGAGGGCTGGAGCTCATCCGCGCGTTGTTCAAGAAGGACCGTATCCTGCCCATTCCCTGCGGCAATGTGGGCGTGCAGATGGGTGGCTTCTACCGCAAGGAGATCAACTCCGTCGACGACCTCAAAGGGCTCAAGTTCCGCATCGGCGGGCTAGGTGGCATGATCCTGGCGAAGCTCGGCGTTGTGCCGCTGCAAATTCCCACCGCCGATATTTATCCATCGCTCGAACGCGGCGCGATCGATGCCGCCGAGTGGATCGGTCCTTACGACGACGAGAAGCTCGGCCTGCACAAGGTGGCCAAGTACTACTACTATCCCGGCTGGTGGGAAGGTAGCGCTCAGGTCACGCTGCTCGTCAATCTCCAGCATTGGGAGGCCCTGCCGGAGTCCTATCGAGCCCCCCTCGAGGCGGCGTGCGCCGAGACGACCGTTATGATGATGGCCAAGTACGACACCAGAAACCCCGAGGCGTTGCGCCGGCTCGTGGCGGCCGGCGTGCAGCTGCGGCAATTTCCACGTCCGGTTTTGGACGCATGTTACAAAGCCGCGTTCGAGACCTACGACGAGCTCGCTGGCAGGAATGCGGATTTCAAGCTGATTTACGAGTCCTGGCAGAAGTTCCTGGCGGACTCCAATCTTTGGTTCCGGATCGCCGAGAACACGCTCGACAACTATCGCTTCGCCATGTCGGCGCAGCCGCGATAGCGCCACCACAGCGCCCGCGCGACGGGCCGCAAGTTGGCGGCGGTCGCCTTTGCATCGAGATCAAGCATGACGCAAGGGATCGGAGCCCGGATCCAGCGCAAGGAGGACGCCCGCCATCTGCACGGTCGCGGCAACTTCGTCTCAGATATGATCCTTCCTGGGCAGAGCGAAGTTGCCTTCCTGCGCAACCCGATCGCGCATGGCCGCATCCGGCGTGTCGTCAAACCGCCCGGCACCGAAAACCAGATTTTCATCCGCGCGGATCTAGGCGATGTCGCAGCGATGGTCGCACCGACAACCGTGCCGGGCTACAAATTATCCGAATGGCACCCGTTGGCGCACGAGAAAGTCCGCTTCGTGGGCGAGGCGATCGCGATGTGCGTCGCCCCGACGCGGGCCGAGGCCGAGGATCTCGGCGAACAGATCGAGGTCGAATTCGACGAGCTGCCGGTCCTCGTCGAGGCGCAGGCGGCGAGGATGGAGTCGGCGGTCCGCGTCCACGAGCAATGGAACGACAACGTCTTTCTCACGCTCAACTACGAGAGCGGTTTCGAGGTGAAGGCCAAAAGTGCAGCGGTCGTGATCCAGCGGGAGATAGCGCTTGCGCGTCAGGCCATGGTGCCGATGGAAGGCAAAGCCGTGCTCGCCCACTGGGACGATCGCAGCGACCAGCTCGTCGTCTATGCCTCGACCCAAGTCCCGCACATTATCCGAGTCGGCTTGGCGCAGTTTCTCGGCATCGACCAAGGGCGCGTGCGAGTGATTTCGCCGGACGTCGGCGGCGGCTTTGGCTACAAATGCATCCTGCAGCCGGAAGAGCTGTGCGTGGCGTGGCTGGCGCTGAAATTCCGACGGCCGTTCCGCTACGTCGAGGACCGCCGCGAGCATCTGGTGGTTGGCGCCAACTCACGACAACATCACTACCGGCTGACTGCCCATGCCGACGAACGCGGCAGGTTGTTGGCGCTCGATGCGGACATCACGATCGACGGCGGCGCGTACTCGGCTTGGCCGTTCACCGTGGCGTTGGAACCGGGACAGGCGACCGGCAACCTGCCAGGACCTTACGATTTCCGCGGCTACCGATGCCGCACCCATTGCGTGGCCACGAACAAACCCGGCTTCCTGCCCTATCGCGGCGTGGCGCGAACCGGCGTCTGCTTCGCCTTGGAGCTAATGATCGACGCCATCGCGCGCGCCGTCGGTCGCGAGCCGTGGGAGGTCCGTCACGACAATCTCGTCTCGGCCGCCGACATGCCCTACGACAACGTGGCGCGCAAACACTACGACAGCGGCGACTATCGCAAGGCGCTCATCCTCGCGCGCGAAAAGATCGGCCTCGACGGGTGGCGCGAGCGGCAGCGGCGCGGAGAGCGCGATGGCCGACTGATCGGGGTCGGGTTTGCCTCGTATTGCGAGCAGACCGCACACGGCACCAGCGTGTTCTCGGGCTGGGGTTTGCCGATCATTCCCGGCTACGACCAGGCGACGGTGCGAGTGACCCCGGACGGCGGGCTCGAAGTCCGCGCCGGCGTCCACTCGCATGGCCAAGGCATGGAGACGACGCTCGCTCAGATCGCACACGAGGTCATGGGCATCGACATCG
>Ga0310909_10003021_pt1 | contig 10474 bp, 9 predicted proteins | sample GREbulkMGT000H_FD_203449 | JGI IMG/M metagenome (GOLD analysis project Ga0310909, IMG submission 203449) | Lab enrichment of tropical soil microbial communities from Luquillo Experimental Forest, Puerto Rico - GRE.bulkMG.T000H | ecosystem: Environmental > Terrestrial > Soil > Tropical forest >... | reverse complement strand
CAATAAAGTTACATTATTAATATTAAATTATATATTAACTTTTTAATATTTTCTATTAAATACCTTAGACTTTAGTCTACAATATATTTAAATATTTATATAATTTAAGAATTATAGACTTTCCTTAGATAAAAGACTTATAATCACTAAGTATTAAAACATAATAATATAAATTAGTGTAAATCTAATCCATCTTTTATGTAACCACTAGTTAAAACTACAAAAACTTGAGCTTGTATAAAAGCAATACCTAATTCTAATCCTGAAAAAGCAATAATAAAAGCTAAAGGCACTAAACCTAAAAAGAAGAATATAATACCAGAAGTCATAATATTATAAGTGAAACCTGCTAATATGTTTAACAACATATGTCCCGAAAGTATATTTGCAGCTAATCTTAATCCAAGAGAAATATTACGTGCAAGATATGAAATAAACTCTATCAAGACTAATAAAGGTAATAAAGCTAAAGGACAACCAGCGGGAACTAAAAGAGAAAAAAATTCTAATCCATGTTTTTGAAAACCTAAAATAGTTGCTCCTAATACTATAGTGAAACTAAGAGCAAATGTTAATACAAAATGACTTGTAGAAGCAAAACTATAAGGAATCATACCTATTAAATTATTTATTAAAATAAAAATAAATAAAGTATAAATAAAAGGAAAGTAAATTTGACCAGTTCTTGGATTTATTTGATTTATTACTATACTATGTATAGTAGCATATAAAGATTCTTGACTTATTGATCAATTATTACTTACTAATTTATTATAATTTGTGCTTAAAAGACTTAATATTAATATAAAAAAAGCTCCTATTGTTAAATATAATCCTATATTAGTAATAGATATATGCAAATTTCCTAAAATAGGTGCATCTAAACTCAATAAATCTCTTATTTCAAATTGATTTAATGGACTAAGTATTTCTCTATATAAATTATTCAAACTTAAAGTACTCATTTTGTACCTTAAGCTTGCATGATAAGCCTTTAAATATCCATATATACACATAATTATAAATTAATGAAAAGGAAGATTTTTTTTTCATGTATAAAAATTATTTGTTAATAAATAATCTTAGATTATTTATTAATAGAATCATTAAAAAGCTTTGATATAAAAGTACGAGATAAAAACAAACGGACAAATCTTGGTAATATATATTTAGATAATATATATATTGCTATTGTAATAATGGCAAAAGTAAAAGTTATTTCATTTATAAAATAAAAAGGTACTAATTGAGGCATTTTTATTTATTTATTTATTTACTAAATACTTTAATATATTAAGTATTAACGTTAATTACAAAACGAAAAGATCACGATACTATTTATATTATATTTATGTATATTATATATAATATACTAAACTTGAAACAGAATAATGTAAACCATCTAATATAAAAGATGGATATATACCAAAAATTATAGTAAATAATACTAAAACAAAAAGTAAGAAAAATTCTCTTTTTGTAACATCATTTACATTTTCCTCGAAAAATTTACTATATGAACCTCCAAATGCTATTCTATTAAACATATATATTGTATATGCTGCAGATAATATTATAGAAGAACTAGCTAATAATCCTAATAAAGGTAATCTTTCAAATATTCCATAAAGAGACATAAATTCTCCCACAAAATTTAATGTTAAAGGTGCTCCGCAATTACCTAAAGATAGAATGAAAAATAATATAGAAAATAAAGGCATTATTTGAGCCATTCCTTTATAAAAATAAATAGATCTAGTACCAGATCTATCATATAATACACCACCTGCACATATAAATAAACCACTAGAGACAAATCCATGAGCTAAACCTAAAAGTATACCACCTTCTATTCCTTGTATAGTATTACTAAATACTGCGATTAAATATACTGCAGCATGGGATACAGAACTATATGCTATAAGTTCTTTAACATCTGTAGTTCTTAATGTACTAAAACTAGCATATATTATTGTTATTACACCTATAATAAAAACTATATAAGTATAATCTAAAGAAGCCTTAGGTAATATAGGTAAAACTAATCTAAATACACCATATAAACTTAATTTTAACACAATTCCCGCAAGTACTATACTTCCTCCTAAAGGAGATTCTACATGAGCTTTTAGCAATCAATTATTTAAAAAAATAGTAGGAGTTTTTACTGCAAATGCTATAAATATACCACAGAATAAAAATAGTTGCGTAGTATAATCAAAATTAGTTTTAAATAGAGCATCAAAATCTGTGGTTCCCATTATAGAAGACATAGTTAAAATAGATAATAATAAAAATAAGGATCCTCATAATGTATATAAGAATAAATAAAAACTAGCTCTTATTTTATTACCAGATCCAAATAAACCTATTAATATAAATAAAGGAGGTAATATACTTTCAAAAAATATATAAAATAATAATATATCTAAAACTAAAAATACAGCTAGTAATAATGTTTCTAATAATAGCATTATTATTAAATAAGATTTTATATTTTCAGTTATTGAATTTCAATTAGATAATATAGCTATAGGCATTATAATAGTAGTTAGCAATATAAAATATATTGATATTCCATCAATTCCTAAATAAACATCAAAAAAACTCATATCATAATGTTCTTGTACAAATTGAAATTGATTACTACTAAAATCAAACAATATATAAATTATTAGAGATATTGCTAAATTTATAATTGATGCTATAAAAGCAATATTTTTATAATATGTTATTCTTGTATTGTGAGATTCATAAGAAACAGTACTAAAAATTAAAAATATTCCTAATATAGGAACTAATAATAGAGAAGATAATAACATATTTTTACGAACGAATTTAAATATTTCCTAAAATATTTAATCTCAATAAAACTAACATCATAAGTGAAAAATTTCATGATTATATATAGATAAATATATAAGTTTATTTTAAAATAAACTTATATTGATAGGAAATATATTATAACTATATAAAATACAAGGTACTAATATAATTAAAGCAAATATAATAGGTAATAAAACTGTTCAACAAAATGCCATTAGTTGATCAAAACGTATTCTAGGAAAAGAAGCTCTAGCTCAAATAAAAATAAATATCATTATAGAACTTTTTAATCCTAAATTTAAACCGTATAATAATCCTTCTAAAATAGAATTATTTAAAAGACTTTCTATTGAAGATCTTCAATAAAGTATTCAATCTACTGAAAATAAATTAAAAAATATAGAATCCATAAAATTAAATATACTTGAACAATCAATTAATAAATAACCTCCTATAAATAATATACTTATTAATATACACATTAATACTATACTAGCATATTCTGCTAAAAAGAAAAATACAAAAATAACTGCAGCATGTTCTGTCATAAACCCACTAACAAGTTCGGATTCAGCTTCAGCTAAATCAAAAGGAGCTCTATTAGTTTCAGCTATAGATCCTATAAAAAATATAATAAATAAAGGTAATAAAGGTAATAAAAATCAAATAGCCCTTTGAGATTCTACATTAACAGTAATATTTAAACTACCTGTTAACATTATAACTATTAATATAGCTGAACTTAATATTAATTCATAGCTAATTAATTGAGCTGTACTTCTAAGAGAACCTAAGAAAGCGTATTTACTATTAGCACTTCAACCAGCTAATAATATACCATATGTAGCTAAAGATGAAACCGCTAACATGTATAAAATACCTAAATTAAAATTACTAATTGCTAACCCCGGACCATAAGGTATAACGGCATAACCTAATAAAGAAAAAATTAAAGTAACAATGGGTCCTAAAAAGAATAATATTATATTAGCTTGTGTAGGTGCTACATATTCTTTTAAAAGAAGTTTTAAAGCATCTGCAAAAGCCTGTAATAATCCGTAATATCCTACTATATTAGGACCTAATCTTCTTTGCATACTTGCCATTGTTTTTCTCTCAGCTACGGTTACATAAGCTACAGCAAGTAAAGTAGGTACAAGGACTAAAAGAACTTCTATAAAAGATATTAAAGTAGGTGAATATAACATAAAATAAAATAAAACATTTATTTATTTTTATAAAATAATATATATATATATATCTAACTAAATAAATAAAATAAATTAAAAATAATTATCAGTAGAACAATAAATTATTTATTATAGAATCTCATTTTAGAGTCGAACTAAAATCGGAATATTAGAAGTATTCTGCTCTACCCTTGAGCTAATGAGAAATAGAAATATATAATAAATTAATATTAATATATCTATATAAAATTTAATTAAGACAATTTTGCTTTAATTAAACCGCTTTACCATTACCTTTACCTTTATAATCTTCTTCCTTTTCAGCACATTCATTATCAGAATTCTCAGTTTGACTTAAAGACTCAGTTTGATCAGATGATTTAGTTTTAGTAGATGATTCAGCTTTAGTAGATGATTCAGCTTTAGTAGATGATTCAGCTTGAGATGATTCTATATCTTCTAATAATTCTCTTAATTCTAATTCTTCTTCAAGTCCTGCTAATGTATCAACTAATTCATCAATTGTTGAATCATTACCTTCAACAATAAGTTTATCCACTTCTTTAATAGCTTGTTTCAATTCATCTTTTGTTAATAATTTAAGATCAAAACCTGAAGATTTATCCGTAGAATCTTTATCAGAAGATCCAAAATTTTTTGATGAAGATCCAGAATCTTTTGATGAAGATCCAGGATTCTCACCAAATCCTTTTTTATTTATTAAATGAGACTTTTCATTAAAAAAATTTTCTTTCAAAGGTTCACCAGCTAATGGGATTTTATGATCTAAATTAACAATTTCATTAATAGTATATCAAATACTATTTATAAAAAATCCTAAAAAACCTCCTATCATCAGTATCATATCAGTGATATCTTCAAAATAACTAAAAAAGAAATTTTTAGTAAGAATAACAAGAAGAATTCCTATAAAGACTTTAAGTAAGGTTTTAATATTAATTCTTTTCTTTAATAAAATAAAGAATTTTACTCCCGATTATTTTACTTTGTAAAGGTAAACTTACAAAAGCATGAGGTTTAGGTGGGCTATTCAAAGCTCATTCTAAACTAGGATAACTTCTGTTTAAAAGAGTTTGTAAAGCATCAGTATAAAATTGAGGAGTTAATCATGGGAATCTGCTAGCAGATTTTCCTTCAACTAATTGTATATATACAATATATAAGAATAATCAAGCAGCTATAACACTTACAATAGATCCAAAACTACTTATTAAATTTCAACCTGCAAAAGCATCAGGATAATCGCTAATTCTTCTTGGCATACCTTGTAAACCTAAGAAGTGTTGAGGAAAAAATGTAAGATTAACTCCAATAAATAATACTCAAAATTGTACTTTAGCTAACAAAATATTATAATTTAAACCTAATATTTTAGGTACTCAAAAATATCATCCACTAAATAATGCAAACACTGCTCCCATACTTAATACATAATGAAAATGAGCCACTACATAATAAGTATCATGAAAGGCAATATCTAAAGAGGCATTAGCTAAAACAATTCCACTTAATCCTCCTATTGTAAACATGAATACAAAACCTAATGCAAATAACATAGAAGGAGTTAATTTTATAGAACCCCCATAACATGTAGCTAATCATGAAAAAATTTTAATACCTGTAGGTACAGCTATTATTAATGTAGCCGCTGTAAAATAAGCTCTTGTGTCTACATCTAAACCTACAGTATACATATGATGAGATCAAACAATAAATCCTAATATTCCAATAGACATCATAGCATATATCATTCCTATATAACCAAAAATACTTTTATTAGAATTAGCTGATATAGTTGTACTAATTATACCAAAACCCGGTATAATTAATATATAAACTTCTGGATGACCAAAAAATCAGAAAAGATGTTGGAATAATATAGGATCACCACCTCCTGCTGTTTCAAAAAATGATGTATTAAAATTTCTATCCGTTAAAAGCATTGTAATTGCACCTGCAAGTACAGGTAAAGATAATAATAATAATACAGCTGTAATAACTACAGCTCATCCAAATAAAGCTAATTTATGTAATTTTATACCCGGAGTTCTCATATTTACTATTGTAGTTATAAAATTGATAGCTCCTAATAAACTACTAACTCCCGCTAGATGTAAAGCAAATATAGCTAAATCTACACTTGGTCCACTGTGGCTTTGTATTTGTGATAAAGGAGGATATAAAGTTCAACCTGCACCTACTCCACCTTCTATACAAGCAGAAAAGACTAATAATAATAAGCTAGGAGGTAATAATCAATAACTTATATTATTTAATCTTGGAAATGCCATATCTGGACCTCCTACTAATAATGGAAGTAAAAAATTACCAAAACCACCTATTAATGCAGGCATAACCATAAAAAATATCATTAATAAAGCATGAGCTGTTATAATACTATTATATAATTGATTATCTGCTATATATTGCACACCAGGTCCACTTAATTCCATTCTTATTAAAGCCGAAAAGGCTGTTCCTAATAACCCTGAAAATAATGCAAAGATTAAATAAGAAGTTCCTATATCTTTTGCATTTGTTGATAAAAATCATCTTTCTGTTCAAACAGATATAGATGATATTAAATTATTAGTATTTCTATTTATGTGATTTGTAATTATTATAAGATAATTAATACATACTTTAAATTTTAAAGTAGTTAGTAAATTGTTTAAACTATATAAAAAGATTACGGAGGAATCGAACCTCTTACTTAAGATTTGCAATCAAAGTGTAAACCATTTACTTCATAATCTTTATATAATTATATTTAATATAATTATATTTTTTTTTTTGATTATAAAAATAAACTATATTTTAGTTATTAATTTTTATTATAAGTATTTAAGATTAAATAGAATCTATATCCATTAAAGTATTTTCTAATAGACTAATTAATGGTACTATAATTATAAAATGACTGAAATATAAAATAGTACTTATTTGTCCAAATTCAATAAAAGGAGATTCTACATGTTTAGCCCCTAATTGCATTAATATAAAAAAATTAACCACAAATATTCAGAATACTATTTTACTTATAGGTCTAAATTGTAAACCTCTTGATCTTCCTAAATCTGTTATAGGTAACATTAATATAATTAATATTGCACTAAACATAGCAATAACTCCTAATAATTTATTAGGTATAGATCTTAATATTGCATAAAAAGGTAAAAGATATCATTCTGGTACTATAGCAGGAGGAGTTTGCATAGGATTAGCCATAATATAATTTTCACTATCTCCTAAAACATTAGGCATAAAGAATACAAATAGACTTAAAACAAAAATAAACATAAAAATAGTAATTAAATCTTTAAATAAATAATAAGGAGCAAAAGATATTCTATCATAAGTACCTGCTATACCTAAAGGATTACCTGATCCTGCAGCATCATGAAGTACTATTAAATGCATTAAAACTAATGCAGCTAATACAAAAGGTAATACAAAATGTAAAGAGAAGAATCTATTTAAAGTAGCATTATTTACACTGAATCCCCCTCAAATAAATTCAACAACATCTTGACCAATTCAAGGTATAGCACTTATAAGATTAGTAATAACTGTTGCACCTCATAAACTCATTTGCCCGTAGGGAAGTACATAACCTAAGAATGCTGTACCAATCATTAAAATAAATATTACTGTACCTAGAGCTCAAACTAATGTTCTTGGAGCTCTATAAGATCCATAATATATACCTCTTCCTATATGTAAATAGACTAGAAAAAAGAAAGCTGAAGCAGTATTACTATGTAAATAACGTACTAATCATCCATTATTTACATCGCGCATTATATGTTCTACAGAATTAAAAGCTTCTAAAACATTAGGGCTATAATGCATAGCTAAAGTTACACCTGTTATTATTTGTATAATTAAACAAACTGCTAATAAAGAACCAAAATTTCATAAGTAACTTATATTACTAGGTTGTGAAGCATCTATAAGATATGAATTAACTAATTTTAATAAAGGATGACTTTTTAATATTCTCATAATATAAAATAAAAGATTTTTGTTTAAATTTGATAATAACAGAGATCGTTAAGCCTATTAAATTTGCAATAATATTAAAAAACCCTGTAATATATTATATATATTTAATTATATTTATTAAAGCAATGTAAAATCAATACATAAAAATTTTGCTAATTAATTTTAAATTTTTTCAAATAAAGCAGAAATAGATATTATTATTAATAATATTAGACTAATATTTATATTTAATAAATAAGGAATGAATAAATATGAAATAAGACCAATTAAAATATATAAAGCATAAGTTGTAACAACACTTGTACTTAAAGCTGTTATATTTTTACTTAATTTTAACAATCCTTTTTCTAATCCAAAAGGTCCTAATAATTCAATACTACCTTTATCTAATATTTTAGTAGTTTGTCCTCCTAAATTTAATACTAAATTAGTAATATATTTATTATAAAATAATTCTATTAAAAAACGTTGATTAAAAAATCCGAAAATGTAATAACCTAATCTAGAAAATTTAAAACTAATTACAATCTCAGGTAAAAATTCTGATGTAATTATAGCTATAATACTAAATAAAATAGTAAATATTAAAGGCAATAATTTAAATAATGTGGGTGTAGCAAATTCAGTATCTATAACTATTTCATGAACAGGATGAATAAATATACTATTATCTATAAAAAATTCCGAACCTAAACCTATAAATATATCTTTAGCTATAAATCCAAAAAATATAGAAAATATAGCTAAGATAATTAAAGGTAAGCTTAAAAATAAATCGCCTTCATGGGCATGTTTATAAGATTCTATAGATCCATTAGGGTTAGTTAAAAAAGTTAAATATAAGACTTTTACTGAATACAAAGTTGTAAATATTGCACCTATAGTAGCTATAATATAGACAGCTATACCACTAAAATAATATTGTCCATAAGCAGATTCTAATATAAAATCTTTACTGTAAAATCCAGTCATAAAAGGAAAAGCCACTAAACTTAAACTTGCTATTAATATAACAGAATAAGTTAAAGGCAAGAATGATATTAACCCACCGTATTTTCTAAAATCTTGATTATCTGCTACTGCATGAATAACAGCACCAGCACCTAAAAATAATAATCCTTTATAAAAAGCATGATTTATTAAATGAAATAAAGCAAGATTATAAGAAGATAAACCAACTGCAATTACCATCATACCTAATTGACTCATAGTAGAATAAGCTATAACTTTTTTGATATCTTGTTGAAATAAACCGATAAGAGAACTAAATATAGTAGTTAATGCTCCTAATCATAGACATAATAATAATACAGTAGAACTATACTCAATTAAAGGAGAAGAACGCATTAATAAATAAACTCCAGCAGTAACCATAGTAGCCGCATGGATTAATGCAGATACAGGAGTAGGACCTTCCATAGCCATAGGTAATCAAACATGAAGACCTACTTGAGAACTCTTAGCCATGGCACCTATTAATAAACATATTCCTATTATTGTAATAATATTTTCGTTAATATAAGGAGCTAATGAAAATACTGTAGCATAATCTACATTACCTAAAGATCATAATATAGCAAACATACCTACTGTTAAAAGACAATCTCCAACTCTGTTTGTCAAAAAAGCGGACATGGAACTTTGATTTGCAGCTATTCTAGTAAATCAAAAACTAACTAAAAGATATGAACAAACCCCAACTCCTTCTCATCCAACAAACATTAATAAATAATTGTTAGCTGTTACAAGCATTATCATCATAAAAGTAAATAAGCTTAAATAACTAAAAAATCTTTGATTATGAGGATCGTTACTCATGTAACTTACTGAATATATATGAACTAAAGAACTTATAATTAATACAGGTATTAACATAGATACTGTTAAACCATCAAAATGAAAACTTCAAGTAATATTAAATCATTCACTATCAATTCATCTAAATAAATATATTGAAACTGGAATATTATTAAAACCTACTTCAAAAAAAGCTATTATTGTTAAAATTGTAGGAATAATAACACTTAAACATGTTATTATTTGTGCTCCGCTAACTCCAACTTTTCTACCAAAAAAGCCAGAAACTATAGATCCTAATAAAGGTAAAGTTATTATACTTAAATACATTACTTATATTCTATTGCGATACTTCCTCTTAATCTATAGAAAGCAACTAAGATACCTAGACCTATGGCTGATTCTGCTCCAGCTACAACTATTATATATATAGCATAAGTTTGGCCTATTATATCGTCAATATTAAGTGAACTTACCAATATTAAGAATGTTATAGATAAAAGCATTATTTCAATTGAAATAAGCATTAATATTATATTTTTTCTATTTAATATAAATCCTAAAATTCCTATTAAAAAAAGTATTAAGGTAATATTCATTATATATATTAATTAATTTAAATTATTTAATTTACA
>Ga0310909_10003020_pt1 | contig 10474 bp, 6 predicted proteins | sample GREbulkMGT000H_FD_203449 | JGI IMG/M metagenome (GOLD analysis project Ga0310909, IMG submission 203449) | Lab enrichment of tropical soil microbial communities from Luquillo Experimental Forest, Puerto Rico - GRE.bulkMG.T000H | ecosystem: Environmental > Terrestrial > Soil > Tropical forest >... | reverse complement strand
CTATCTCGTCCTAGGCGATCTTAAAGAAGCCGTCGTGCTCGGCATTTTTTGCGTGCACCTCGGTTTTGATTGCCGTCGTTCAGGAATCCCGCACCGAACGCGTACTCGAAACCTTGCGCGATCTGACCAGCCCGCGGGCGCTCGTGATCCGCGACGGCGTCGAGAAACGCATTGCCGGCGTCGACGTCGTCCGTAGCGACCTCGTCATCCTTGCCGAAGGCGATCGTGTGCCGGCCGATGCGACCGTACTCGCCGCCCACGATCTGCAGTGCGATGAATCGCTGCTCACCGGCGAGGCCATGCCGGTGCGCAAAATTGCGTCTCCTGGAGCTCCGCCGGCACGGCCCGGCGGCGATGATTTGCCCTATGTCTATTCCGGCAGCATGGTCGTTCGGGGGCATGGCCGGGCCGAAGTCACCGCAACCGGCGCGCGCAGCGAGATCGGCAAGATCGGCCTCGCGATCACCCGCATCGAGACCGAACCGCCGCGGCTGCGCGTGCAGACACGGCGCCTGGTCCGCAATTTTGCCGCCGTCAGCCTTAGCCTGAGCGCGCTCGCCGTTGTGCTCTATGGCCTCTGGCGAGGCGGCTGGCTCGATGCTTTGCTGAGCGGCATCGCGCTCGGCATGTCGATGCTGCCCGAAGAATTCCCGCTCGTCCTCACCGTCTTCATGGTGATGGGCGCCTGGCGCATCTCGCGCGCCCGGGTCCTGACCCGGCGTGTGGCGGCGATCGAGACCCTAGGCGCCGCTACGGTGCTGTGCACCGACAAGACCGGCACCCTGACCCAGAACCGCATGACGATCGTCGCCCTGCGCGCCGGGAACGGTTATTGGCGCCAAGGGAACAAAGGCCCGCTCGACGGCAGGTTCGCAGTGCTGCTCGAGTATGGAATTCTCGCCAGCGCACCCCAGCCTTTCGATCCCATGGAGAAAGCGTTTCATGCTCTCGGCGCCGAACGCTTGCCGAAGGATCACCCCCCGCACAGCGCCCGCACCGTCAAATGGGAATATGGGCTGCGGCCGGATCTTCTCGCCGTCACTCAGGTCTATGAACAGGCCGGCTCCCCCGAGCTGATTGTCGCCGCCAAAGGTGCTCCCGAAGCCATTGCCGAGCTCTGTCAGCTGCCGGAAGGCGATCGGGCGGAGCTACGCCGCGCCATTGACGAGATGGCGCAGGACGGCATGCGCGTGCTCGGCGTGGCCGGGGCATCCGTAGCGTCAGGTTTTGCCCGACCTGAAACGCCACGCGATTTTCCCTTCGAGTTTCTCGGGCTTGTCGGCCTTGCCGATCCGCTGCGCCCGACCGTATCGGCTGCGGTCCGGGAATGCCGCGCCGCCGGCATCCGGGTGATCATGATTACCGGCGATTATCCGCAGACCGCGCGCGCGATCGCCGCGCAGGCCAATCTCGAGGCCGGCGATATTGTCACCGGCGCGGAGCTCGAACGCATGAGCGATGCCGACCTAAAAGAGCGCGCCCGCTCGGCCGCGATCTTCGCCCGCACGATGCCCGAGCAGAAATTGCGGATCGTCAACGCGCTCAAGGCCAACGGAGAAGTCGTTGCGATGACCGGTGATGGCGTCAATGACGCCCCTTCGCTGAAGGCAGCGCATATCGGTATCGCCATGGGCGGCCGCGGCACCGATGTCGCGCGCGAGGCCGCTTCCCTGATCCTGCTCGATGACGATTTCACCTCGATCGTCGCCGCCGTCCGTCTTGGCCGGCGGATTTACGACAATCTGCGCAAGGCCATGGCCTATATCCTCGCGATCCATGTGCCGATCGCGGGATTGGCACTGATACCACTTTTGTTTGGGCTGCCACTGCTGTTCTGGCCCCTTCACATCGCCTTTCTTGAGATGGTGATCGATCCCGTGTGCTCGATCGTTTTCGAAGCGGAGGGCGAGGAAGCCGATACGATGCGCCGCCCGCCGCGTGCTCCGTCGGCGCCGCTCTTTACCGCCGGATTTGTAGTTTCGAGCCTGCTGCAGGGAGTCCTGGTGCTGGCGCTGGTCGCCGGTCTCTTCGTGATGGCGCTGCGCCAGAACCTGCCGGAACCGGATGCGCGGTCTTTGGCCTTCGCGGCGCTGGTTGCGACCAATCTCGGCCTTGTGCTCGTCAACCGGTCGCTCCGCGCTTCCGTTTTTGCCGCCTTCACACGACCTAATGCGGCACTGTGGTGGGTGGTCGCGGCCACCGCTGCAATCCTGACCGGTGTCATTCTCTTCCCGCCGGCGCGCGAATTGTTCCACTTCGGCCCGCTGCATGCCGACGATATCCTTGTGGCACTGGGGAGCGGCTTAATTGCTCTGTTACTGCTTGAGCTGGCAAAGCGACTGACGCAGCCATTCTTCTCTGTGCGTCATCCCCAAACCGAGGCCGTTAATCGATGGACCAACCGCCGCCCAGCGGGAACCCACAATTAAGCGCTCACATCGACCATAACCGCTTCGTCGGTCGAACCCGGGTCGCCTACTTCTCGATGGAAATCGCGATCTCTCCGGAAATGCCGACCTACAGCGGCGGGCTCGGCATCCTGGCCGGCGATACGGCGCGCGCGGCGGCCGATCTCGATTTGCCGATCGTCTTCGTCACCCTGATCAGCCGGGCAGGCTATCTCCGCCAGGAACTCGACGCGGGGGGCCACCAGGGCGATTTGCCCGATCCGTGGGATCCGCAGCTTTGGGCTCGCCCCCTGCCCGCCATGGTGGCCGTGCCGATCGCGGAGCGGGCGGTCTGGGTCCGCCCTTGGTTGCACGTTCTGCAGTGTCCGACAGGTGGCGCTGTGCCGATCCTGCTGCTCGATACGGATGTCTCCGAGAACGATCCGGATGACCGCGGCATCACCAGCCGCCTTTACGGCGGAGATGCAACGCTGCGGCTCAAACAGGAAATCGTGCTCGGCATCGGCGGGGAAATGCTCCTCCGTGCGCTCGGTTTCGAGATCTCTACCTATCACCTCAATGAGGGCCATGCGGCGCTGCTCCCGCTGGCCCTCCTCCGCCGTTATCCTCAGGCGGCCGCCAGCCCCGAGGGCACCTTCCCCTACGACCTGCAGCCGGTGCGCGAGCGGTGTGTGTTTACGACCCATACTCCGGTCGACGCGGGCCATGACCGGTTCGGTTACGATTTGGTTGGCCGCCTGCTCGGGGATTTTGTCGATCCCGTGGCTCTGCGGCGTCTCGGCGGTGAGGATGCGCTCAATATGACCCGCCTCGCGCTTACCCTCAGCGGCTACATCAACGGGGTGGCGGAGCGCCATCAGGAGACGGCCGCCCGCATGTTCCCCGGCTATCCGATACGGGCCATCACCAACGGTGTGCATCCGGCGAGCTGGACGCATCCGGCGTTCGGCCGGCTGTTTGACCGCCTTGGCGCCCACTGGCCGCATGAACCCGAATTGCTCGGGCGCGCCGACCTGCTCCCCGACGAGGACGTCCGGGCTGCCCATGCCGAGGCGAAGGCAGAGCTGATCGCCACTATCCGCGAGGCGGGCGGGCCCGAATTCGATCCCGCCCTGCCGATCGTGGCCTTTGCCCGGCGAATGACCGGCTACAAGCGGCCGCATCTTTTGTTGGACGATCCCGACCGGCTGGCGGCAATCGCGCGCCGGCAACCCTGCCAGGTCGTCTTCGCCGGCAAGGCGCACCCGCGCGATGAAGGCGGAAAGGATCTCATCGCCCGGTTGTATGGTGACATCGAGCGCTTGCGGGGCGCCGTTCCCATGGCCCTTCTCCCGGGCTACGACATCGCGCTGGCTCGCAGGCTGGTGTCGGGCGCCGATCTATGGCTGAACACGCCGCAACCGCCGCTCGAGGCATCGGGCACCAGCGGGATGAAAGCGGCGCTCAATGGCGTGCCGAGCTTGAGCGTGCTGGATGGCTGGTGGGTCGAGGGCTGCATTGAAGGCATCACGGGATGGGCCATCGGCAAGGAAGGCGACGCGCCGGAGACCCACGGCAAGGCGCTCTACGAGAAGCTGGAAGGCACCGTATTGCCTCTGTTTCATCGCGATCCGACCGGCTGGACGCGCGTGATGAAGGGCGCGATCAGCAAGGTCGGTGCGGTCTTCACCTCGCACCGCATGATGCGCCGTTATGCTGCCGAGGCTTATCTGAGCTGCGCAGGTTAGGCCGTCGCATGCCCGTGATCACACGCCTGCTGGGGCCCGCCGGAATTCTGGCCCTCATGGGCGTGAGCACGCACGCGCAGGATGCCGACGTGGCCGCCGGGCACGCCTTCGCTCGCGATGCATGCCGTGCCTGCCATATGGTGGAGGCCAAGCAGCAGAAACCAAGACGTATTGTTATCGGACCGGCCTTCCGGGATATCGCCAATACTCGCGGCATGACCGCGACCGCTTTACGGGTGTTCCTTACAACGTCGCACCCGAAGATGCCGAACCTGATCCTCACGCCCGAAGAAATCGCCGATGTTAGCGCCTACATTCTCAGCCTTCATCATCGCCCGCCCTCCTGACCGGCTCGCGGAGAGCGTCACCGGCGCAAAGAGCAAGGAGGATCCCATGGTCAGCAACACCGCCGTCGTACTGCTGTCCGTAGGCTGTCTCTTGACGATGCCCGCCCTGGCGCTCGCGCAAGACGATCTGATGGCAAAAGCACGGCAGCAATTCGAGCCGATCCCAACGGCAGCACCCGAGCTGCCCGGCAACGCCGCGACCCCTGCAAAGGTCGAGCTCGGGAAGATGCTCTACTTCGATCCGCGACTGTCCGCGAGCCATATCATCAGCTGCAACTCATGCCACAATCTCGGGCTTGGCGGTGCCGACGCGCAGTCCACCTCGATCGGCCATCGCTGGCAGCATGGCGGTCGCAACGCACCTACGGTCCTTAATGCGGTCTTTAATACGGCGCAGTTTTGGGACGGCCGGGCCAAGGATCTCGAACAGCAGGCCGGTGGGCCGATGGTCAATCCGGTGGAGATGGCCTCACCCAAGGCGCATGTGGCTGAGCAGCTGAAAGGCATTCCCGGCTATCGTGATCCCTTTGCCAAGGCCTTTCCGGGCGAGCCGGATCCGGTCACGCTCGGCAATGTCCAGAAAGCGATCGCCGTTTTCGAGGCCACGCTGATTACCCCCAACGCGCCGTTCGACCGCTTTCTCAAGGGTGAGGCCGGCGCGCTGTCGCCAGCGCAGAAATCAGGGCTGACCCTGTTCATGGATAAGGGTTGTTCAGCCTGCCACAGCGGGATCAACATCGGAGGCGGCATGTACGCCCCCTTCGGGGTGGTCGAGAAGCCCGGAGCCGAGCTCCTGCCGCCGGCCGATAAGGGCCGCCTCATGGTCACCAAGACCCCGAGCGACGAATTTGTCTTCAAGGTCCCCACTCTGCGCAACATCACCCTGACCGCGCCTTATTTTCATACAGGTCAGGCCTGGGATCTGCGACAGGCGGTGGCCGTCATGGGGACGAGCCAGCTGGGTACCCAGCTCACCGATGACGAGGTCGACAAGATCACCGCCTTTCTCGAGAGTTTGACCGGTGAGCAGCCGAAGGTGACCTATCCGATCATGCCGCCGAGCGGCGCCGCCACGCCACGTCCAGAGCCGTGACCAAAGGTGTCCTTCACAGTGATTTAGGTCAATGCCGCGTTGACCCTCCCTCACGGAGCGGAGCGCCGCAGGACGGGAAAAGCATCTCGTTTCAACTTTGCCAGCCAGGCGATCCGACGCTCCGACCGCCAACGAGTGTTTTGCCCACACACATTTTTTGCCAGGGGGAAGGGGCGACAATACCTGTCACCTCGAGCCTCTGGGAATGTCGATGAAGCCTCGGGGAGCCGGCTAGTAGTCGGGCGATTTGACAACGAGATGAACGCGCCGGGTCCAATGGCACCTTTAGCTGAAGCGCATGCGCCGCGAAGGTTCTCGCCCAATATCGCAATCCTCGGATACGTGAGCATGCTCACGGCGATGTCGTCAGCGATGATCTACGGACTCTTGCCGGTTTTTCTGGTCAAGGCGCTGGGAGTCAGTATTGCGTCGGTCGGCCTCATTGAGGGAGTGGCGGAGGCCGCAACTTCTTTGATCAAGATCGCTTCGGGGGCAGTGAGCGATTGGATCGGACGCCGCAAGCCGCTGGTGGTGCTTGGTTATACGCTCTCGGCCGTTACTAAGACGATATTCCCTATAGCTGGGACAGCGTTCGCTGTCCTGGCAGCCCGCGTCATCGACCGGATGGGCAAGGGCATTCGCGACGCGCCACGTGACGCATTCCTGACCGACCTTACCACCCAAGAGATCCGGGGCGCCGGATTTGGCTTGCGGTTGGCACTTGCCGTCGCCGGTTTCGTGGTGGGACCACTTATTGCGGTCGTCCTGATGAGACTGAGCGGCGATGATTTCCGCCTGGTGTTCTGGATCGCGCTGATCCCCGCCTATCTGTCGACCATCGTGCTGCTCGTAATGGTCAGGGAATTCCCCTTCAACTATGACGAAGAGGACCGTCCGCTGCCAATCAGCGGCAAAGACATCACCGTCCTCCCGGCCGCGTTCTGGTGGGTGATCGTGATCGCAAGCCTGCTGTCGTTGGCACGCTTCAGCCAGGCATTCCTTGTGCTCAAGGCACAGGACATCGGCGTAGATGCGGCCTACGTGCCGCTTGTTTTGGTCGTGATGCATCTTGTGTTTTCGGTCGCGGCCTATCCGTTTGGTATTCTCGCGGATCATCTCGATCGCCGCCTCCAACTCGCGATCGGTAGCGTCATCCTGGTCGCTGCCGGCGTAACTTTGGCGAGTGCGAGCAGCGTCTGGCTGACGGCGCTGGGCGTTGCGCTTTGGGGCCTGCAGATGGGCGTCACTCAGGGGCTGCTCGGAGCTACGATCGCCGATGCCGCGCCCGAGGGCCAACGCGGAACCGCTTTCGGTATCTATGACGTTGCAGTCGGTGCCGGGACGTTTGTCGCGAGCGCCGGAGCGGGCGCTCTCTGGGTAGCGGGAGGTCCGTCACTGGCGTTCGGCATCAGCGCGGGTGTTGCCACTGCTGCGGCGCTGATGCTGGCTATCTGGGGCCTGAAATTCCACCATGGGCAGACCAGCGATCAAGTGAGGTAAACAGAACATAGCGCATAGAATAGATGCAAAGAAATCAATCCTCGCAGTCAGCGAGAAAATGTCTGCATATTGCTATGGGGCCACGTAGCTCACATCTTCTGGCTGTTTGCTGGGCTGATTCCCTGAAATCTTGCCCGCCGTTCGCCATTCTCGACGTGCAGGGCCGCTCTAATTCGAGGCAACGGGCATCGTCGTGACTTCGTGCTTCTCGCGCGCTGGGGACTTGGGGCGACGCGCCCAAAAGGTCATTGTCACCGCCGAGGTTATCCACAGTGACCGCGTCATTCTGCTAAGTGAGACCGTATGATGGCGACCTGCTGTGCTCTTCGTGCATGAGGTGGTCAAACCATCACCCAGTGATGAAGCACGTCAACGACGCCCGCCGAAGCCAGCGTTACGATTGTCAGAGCGAGCACCGCTGCGAGAAGTCCCAGGCCTAAGAGCACACCGTCGCGTTCCATAAGCCCCAAAGCGAGCATGCAGATCGCTGTCCCCGGAGCAACATGGCCCAGTGGAATGGGCAAAGTGATGATCGTCGCTAAGAGGAAACAAATGAGGCCGATCGGGACCCGGACCCAATCATTCGTCAACCAGGACGCGCGCGGGCGGACAAGTCGCTCAAATCGCTGCATCGCGGGCAGCATCCGATCGACGATCGCCGCGTAGTCGGTGCGCGCGATTGATCGCCGCGCGAGGGATGCCGGCAGCCATGCCCGTCCGTAGCCCAGCACCAGCTGCACGGACACGATCATCAGGGGTACCCCAAAAATCACCGAGATACCGGGCGCCGGTATCGGCAATACCATCGGGAGCGCAAGCACCAGCAGGCATGCCCCAATCGATCGCGTGCCAAGAAGGTTCGTGATCTCATCAAGCGACACTCGGTCGCCCTCGAGGCTCCTGGCGTGCTCTGCCAGTAGCTCTGCCAGACCTCGTGCGTCGTGTCGCTCCCCCGCGGGCGCGATGGCGCTCACGTCCCATCCTGTTTGCGGCTGCTGGTAATGGCTCCGGCGCTGTTCATCTTCTCGAGACGCGAACGCCATCCCTGATCGCGTCACTTGGAAAAACGATTACTTGTTCGCCTGGCTGCAAGCCGGCTTCGACGGCAGCTTCGAGACCGGCTCGTCGCGACAACATTATCGAACGCCTGCGCGCCGTGCCGTCAGTATCGACATAGGCAGCCCATCGGTCGCCGTCTCGAAAGAGTGCGCTCGTTGGTACCTTCACCGCGTCTTCGGATAGGTAGACTACGATGCGAGCATCAACGCGATATCCGTCCCCAAGACTGCTCCATTCGGTTTGCGGGGAAACGATGTCGATGATGACATTCGTGCGCTGCTCCTCGACACCCAACGCCGAGGTCTTCGTAAAGGCCGATGGCTCGACCCGCCGCACGCGGCCTTCCAGCGGCTTGTCACCACCCCAGCGCTCGATTGTCACGGGTGCACCAGGCGCGATTCGCACGGCATCGGTCGAAAGCACATCGATCACCACTTCGAGATCGCGAGGGTCGCCAAGCACGAGTAGCGGGGCACCGATCGCCACCGAAGCTTCGCTTTTCTGCAGGATGCGGAGCACGCGTCCCGTTACCGGCGAGCGGATATCCCATGTTTCGCCAGAAACCGATCCGTCCTCGGTCTCGCGAGCGGGGGTACGCAATGCGGCTCGCGCTAGCTCCAACTCGTGCTCAGCCGCGTGATCCTCGAAACGAGCCGCTTCGAATTCGCGAGAGCCGATCCTGGCAAGGATCTCGTCCCGTTCGAGCTTGCTCTGGGGTGCGACCCCCTTGGCGGCTAGGACACGCGTTCGTTCCAGGTCGGCTTGGGCCTGATCCAGTGTTGCTTTTGCACGCTCGACCGCCTCAGCCGTACGCATCTTTCTAGCTTCGGCGGCGCCTAGGCGCTGCTCTAGTTCCTGACGAGTGCGCGGGTCGAGCAGCGGGGAAAGATCGGGCACGATCGAAGCCAACACGGTTCCGACCTCCACCGGATCGCCCGCTTTGAGTCGAATACGCAGCAGCGTTCCCGCGATAGGTGCCGAAACGACGTAGCGCTCGCGTACTCGCGTCTTGCCGTCGTCGTCCACGGTTTCTTCGAATGGGCCGCGGACCACCTCGGCCACCTGGACAAGGATCGGCTTTGGCATCAATGCGAAGATCAGCGCTCCAATACTGGCGGAGGCCAATATCGCGACGATGAGCCGGCGCACCCATTGCACAAGGCTATTCCCGCGTCTTTAGCACAGCCACGAGGTCGAGGGTGTCGATCCGCTGACGGACGATCAGGGCACTCGCTCCAGCCGCAAGCACCACGATCACGACGGCGATCGCGTAAGTGCGGATCTCGATCACCGGCGGGATCTTGAACAGCTCGGTTTCGTGCAAGGCGACAAGGCCGCGGACGAGCCAATATCCAAGCGCCAAGCCGACTGGGACAGCAACTATGGTTTCGGCACCGATCTCGGCAAGGAGAAGGCGGGACACCTCGGCACGCGTAAGGCCGAGAACCCTTAGGCTCGCCAATTCCCAAGCGCGCTCCTGCAAGGCGATGCGGGCGTTATTGTAAACGACCCCGATCGCGATCACGACGGCGAAGGCCGAAAAGATGCCGGCCAGCACCAGCACGAACAACGCCGTGGTCTCACGAAACATCCTCAAAGAAAGCATCTTGATGGCGACGGCTTCCACTTTTGGCACGGCCTTGAGCTGTCGATAGAGCTCGTGCTCCTCTCGGTTGTCCACGGCAATGGCCACGGAATTGATCGTGTCGCCCTCGCGCATCAGTCGATTCAGCGCGTCGATCCGCATGTAGGCAGCAAGCCCGATCATATCATTTACCAGGGCGGCAACCGGCACCTGGCGGACGGGCCGCTCGGCTTCGAGCACCTCGACCGCGATCGTATCGCCCGGACCAACCCCCAATCGCTCCCCGAGCCGCTGCGAGAGCAGAAGCCCCTCGGGCGGTAGCGGAATAACATGAAGATCAGTGTCCAACAGTCGCCGCAGCCGTGGGTCGGCGGGGAGACCCGAGATCGCAGTCCGATAAGACCGATGCTCGGCCCGCAAGCGGACTGGAACCGATCGAAAAGCCTCCGCCGAGATGACGCCGGGCATGTGCTCGATCTCGTGCCGGGCGCGACCACGCACCGGATCGGTGAAGGTTACGACCGCATCCGACCGCTCGGCCGCGCCGAACTGGACAGCGATCATGTAGTCCAGGGCATCCTGCCAGAAAAAGCTGATCATCACGATTGGCACCGCAAGCGCGATCCCCAAGACGGTCAGCACAGCACGGAAGGGTCGGCCAGTAATGCCGCGCAGCATCATCCGTCGTCGCGCCGAGAGGTGTCCCGTCCAGCCGACGCGATCGAGCGCGCCTTGCCGATATACGGCCGGCGGCG
>Ga0310909_10003015_pt1 | contig 10481 bp, 7 predicted proteins | sample GREbulkMGT000H_FD_203449 | JGI IMG/M metagenome (GOLD analysis project Ga0310909, IMG submission 203449) | Lab enrichment of tropical soil microbial communities from Luquillo Experimental Forest, Puerto Rico - GRE.bulkMG.T000H | ecosystem: Environmental > Terrestrial > Soil > Tropical forest >... | reverse complement strand
TTATCGCCGAGGCCTTCAAAGCCGGGGCCTGGATACTTGTAGAAGCTCCAGCCTTCCGGGCAATGGTCGCCGGTGGCGTTCGGGCCGTTGAGCGGACCCTTGCATTTGCGGCGATCGAAGCTCACGAGATGGCCGCTTGAGGCCGACCCCCACGCGACGCCGTTCTTGTCGATGTCGCCGCCGCGGATGCCGAAGACAGGGAGCGGCACGTTGTAGACCTCCGACAGGCCCGTTGCGGGATCGAAGCGAACGAAGGCCGGCGGGCCGCCGAACACGCCGGTCGTGTACCAGATCGAGCCGTCGACCGGGTTAGGCATCACGGCATAGGGTCCCGACCCCGGCACGATCCGCTTGTCCTTGGCCGGATCAATCGGCTGGTTGGGCTCGACGTAGTCGTCGCGCTTGCCGTTGCCGTTGGTGTCGAGGATGAACGGCGACCAGCCCTGCGACTTCGCGGCGTCGCCGGTCTCGTCGAACATCTTGGTGTTGACCCAGCCCGCCACCGGCCCGGTCCCGCTCAGCCACAGCGTGTCGTTGGCGTCGTAGCCGAACTGCGGATGATGCGTACCGAAGCAGGTGTCGACGAACGTGTACTTCATCGTCTTGGGATCGAGCATCGCCACCTGACGCGGCGAGCGCTCGAGCGGGAAGACCTTGGCCGAGGGATGGTCGGAGCCCTTCTTGCAGAAGGCCGGATTGTCCATGCCGCGCACCGTCGCCGCGATCCACACCCGGCCCTTCTTGTCGAACATGGCGTTGTGGTTGTTGGCCCGGGTATCCCAGGTCTTCTCGTCACCCCAGTAGGCCGAGGTCTGCAGCGGCTTGATGCTGGCGGCATGGCCGGGCCCCAGCGACTCCGGCATGTTCGGATCCTCGACCGGCATCTTGAAGAACGTCACCTTGCTCGTCTTGGGATCGAGGATCGGCATGTTGTCGGTGGAGTATTCGGGCGAGCCGTAAAGCGGCCCATTGGCGTTGACGGTTGGATTACGCCGGTCCGACGAGATCAGGTCGTGCAGATACTGCTTGTCGGTGCCCCACTCCCATGAGGTGATCACGACGTTGCGCTCGACACCCTGCGGCCGCGGCGGCTTGCTCTTCGGCAGCTCGCCCTTGGCGACGCGGTCGGTCCAGTCACCGTAATACTTGAACGGCGCGCCGCCGAAATTGCCGGCGAGCTGGTTGGTCATCTGCTCGCCCGATTGCCCGGACTGGATGCGACGCATCCATGCTTCTTCACCCGACTTGAACTCGCCGAACGCCGCGGGGATCGTGCGGGTCGACTGCTGTCCGAGCTGATGGCAGCCGATGCAGCCGATGTTCTTGGTCTGCTTGAGCCAGTCCACCTGCGTGAGCTTCTCCGGAATGTTGCTCTTGCCGCCGAACTCGCTCTTGTCGGGAATCTTGAGCATCGAATACCAGTAGATCGCCGGGTAGTACTGCGCCGCCGCCGCCTCGTTCGGCGCCGGCGCCGCGCGCAGATTGAGCTGCTGGCCCGGTTCGCCGTCGACCTTGGGCGAATCGACGAGGCCGTAGCCGCGCACCCACACCTTGTATTTGGCCTTGGGAAGGTCGGGCAGCACGTAGCGGCCCTGATCGTCGGTCACGACGATCTTGGCGTAGCGGGTGGGGAGGTCGGTGGTTTCCGCGATCACCCAGACGCCGGCCTCCGGCCCGTTGGCGCCGGTGACCACGCCGCCGATGTCGTCATTGTCGATGGCGACGGCGGTCTGGGCGCGCAACTGCGCCGGCGCGGCCGCCAGCACGGAGGCGATACCGATTGCCGCGACGGTCAAATACAGCGTGGCTTTGAGTCTCATGGGTGCGCTCCTCGTGCGTGTCATTCTTGTGTCGTCGCGCGCGTACGCCATGTGCGTTCGGCCCACGCCCGCGCGCTCAGGCAAGATTCTGCACAGTCCGTGTCATCCCCGCAATAAGCCCGGGTGCGGCCCGTTTCGAACCGACGGTCATGGCGGTCCCGGTCTTGCCCACGGAACGTCGAGCCGTCCCGGGCGTATGGCTGGCATGAACGCATGGCGTCCCCCATATGAGCTCTCGCATCCGTGGAGGCTCGAATTGTCCAGACCCCTGATCGTGTCCATCCCACACCGCCTCGGCCGCGAAGAGGCGACGCGCCGCATCAAGTCAGGCCTCACCGCCGCGCGCACGAACTATTCCGCGCTGCTGACCATCCATGAGGAAACCTGGAGCGGCGATCGGCTCGCCTTCAATCTCAGCGCGCTCGGCCAGGGCGCCGTCGGCTTCATCGATGTCGCCGATGACCACGTGCGCCTGGAAGTCGCGCTGCCATGGCTGCTGGCGGTGGTCGCGGAGAAATTCACGCCCGCGATCCGTAAGGAAGGCACGCTGATGCTCGAGAAGAAGTGAACGGGCCTTGCGACCGCGTTTGATAACTGGCGGTGTTGGACTTCAATCAAATCTGCTAACGTTACCATCGATCGGGGAGTGGCCGAGGAGGCTGTCATGCGCACGATCCCGTTTGTCTTGATCGCGTTCGTTGCTTTATCCCTGTCCACGAGCGCGGCGCGCGCTGACGCGAATGGCAGCTGGTGCGCGAATTACGGCACCGGCCACAGCGGGATCAACTGCAGCTACACCTCGCAGCAGCAATGCCTCGCGAGCGTGTCGGGCGTTTATGGATTTTGTCAGCCAAATCCGTACCCCGGCACGGGTTACGGCAGAGGCGGGAGCTGGAACTTATCGCCGGCCGACCGGGCTCGTCGTTACCGCGCGGAGCGCTAAATCCGTTTGCACGCAGCGCGCGGCCTCGCCGCCGCCGCGCCGCCAAGCACAGACACAGTGCCGGATGAGACGCGGCGCAACCCGGGGCAGTCCGCGTAAGTCCGGCTGGGCATTTCGCTAACGCTTCGCTACGCTCGCCCTTACCGCACGTCCCGCCACAGCATACGCCCCGTTTTGACTCAGCTCTCGACCCCCCACGCCGGCAGCCGTCTGGCGCAGATCGGCCCGGCCTTGCTCGGCGCCTCCTCGTTCGCCTGCGCCGACGTGTTGAGCAAAGTCGTGCTCATCGACGGCGCCGACGTGCTCACCATGTCGGCCGTGCGTGCCGTGCTTGGCGTCGCGATGCTGTTTGCCTGGCTCAAGCTCGTTCCGCCGGCCGTCGCTTTTGCCCCGCGCGCGAAGTGGATTTCCCTCGGTCTCGGCCTCCTCTTCGCCGGCAACGTGTTTCTGCTGTTCACTGCAATCGAGACGGTCGAGGTGCCGATCGCGATCCTCACCTACTTCGTCTATCCGCTGCTCACCGGATTGGCGGCGGCGGCAAGCGGTCTCGAGAAGATCACGTGGCGCGGCGCCGCCGCGGCCATCGCCGCCTTCCTGGGGCTGGCGCTGATGATCGGCGCGCATCCCACCACGCTCGCGGCCGCGGGCATCCTCGCCGCCCTCGGCGCCGCCCTCTGCCGGGTGGTGATCCTGCTCGTCACCCGTGCGCTGCTCTCCGGCGCCGACCCGCTGCGCATCACCTGGTACTCGCTCGTCTCCTCGACCGTGGTGTTCGTGATCGCCGCGCTCGCGACTTGGAACTGGCAGCCGCCCGCGACGACGTCCGGCTGGCTCGCGCTCATCGCGCTGAGCGCCGCGGTGACCACCGGGCTCATCGGTGTGTTCGCCTCGACCGTGCGCATCGGGCCGTTCCGCACCGCGCTGTTCATGAATCTCGAGCCGTTGCTCACCGCCATCGGCAGCGCGCTCTTCCTCGCCGAGGTGCTCACGCCGCTGCAGGCGCTCGGCGGCGCTATCATGCTCGCGGCGCTGGTGATGTTTCAGCTACGCCGGTGAAAGGTTTTGGCAGAGCAAAACAGGCCACGCGCCCGGTCCGCTCAACGCCCCACTCACACCCGCTCCACGAAGCTATCCACCACCCGCTTCTCGCCCGCCTTGTCGAACTGGATGGTGAGCTTGTTGCCGTCGATGGCGGTGACGTTGCCGTTGCCGAATTTTTGGTGGAAGACGCGGTCGCCGATCGCGAAGTCGGAAACGGTGCCGGTGGATTTGGCGACGAGCTCGCCTTCGATGGTGAGCGGAAGCCGTGTGCGCGGCTTGCGGCGGACGCTTCCTTGCACGTCCCCTGCCTCGCTCCGACGCGGAGGAGGGGACGCGGTGTTGCCCGCGCCGTCGGGTGAATACGCCTCGGTATCCTCATCGAAGCCGCCGAACCGCCCGCGCGCCCGCGCGCGCTGCCAGCCCGGCGTGCCGTAGCTCGAGCCGAAATGGGTCATCTCGTCGAAACGCGAGGCGCCGGTATTGCCGTAGGCGGAGAAGCCGCCTTTGGACTCCGTCACCTCCACGTCCGCCTCCGGCAACTCGTCGAGGAAGCGCGAGGGGATGTTCGACGACCACAACCCGTGCATGCGCCGGTTGGCGGCGAAATAGATGTTGACGCGCCGGCGCGCGCGGGTGAGCCCCACATGCGCCAGGCGCCGCTCCTCCTCGAGCCCGGCGCGGCCCTGGTCGTCGAGGGTGCGCTGGTGCGGGAACAGGCCTTCCTCCCAGCCCGGCAGGAACACGGTGTCGAATTCGAGCCCCTTGGCGGAATGCAAGGTCATGATCGATACCGCCTCGCCCTCGCTCTTCTCGGTATCCATCACCAGCGCGATGTGCTCGAGGAAGCCCGCGAGGTTCTCGAACTCCTCCATGGAGCGGATCAACTCTTTCAAGTTCTCGAGCCGTCCGGCGGCATCGGCCGAGCGGTCCTTCTGCCACATCTCGGTATAGCCGGACTCGTCGAGCACGATTTCCGCGAGCTGGGTGTGCGGGAGGGTGGCGTTCTGGGCGCGCCAGCGCTCGAAGGCGGCGAGCAGGTCGCGCAGCGCGGCGCGCGGCTTGGGCTTGAGCTCGTCGGTCTCGGTCACCGCCTGCGCGGCCGCGGTGAGCGGCACGCGCCGCCGGCGCGCGTGGTCGTGGAGGAGTTGCACGGTGGCGTCGCCGAGCCCGCGCTTGGGCACGTTCACGATGCGCTCGAAGGCGAGGTCGTCGGCGGGCGAGTGGATGACGCGCAGATAAGCCAGCGCATCGCGGATTTCCTGGCGCTCGTAGAAGCGCGGGCCGCCGATCACGCGGTAGGGCAGGCCGAGCGTGACGAAGCGGTCCTCGAATTCGCGCATCTGGAACGAGGCGCGCACCAGGATGGCGATCTCGTCGAGGGGGTGGCTCTTGCCGCGCCCGTCGTCGCGCTGGAGTTGCTCGATCTCCTCGCCGATGGCGCGCGCCTCCTCCTCGGAGTCCCAGCAGGAGGTCACCTTGACCTTCTCGCCCGGCTCGTCCTCGGTGCGCAGCGTCTTGCCGAGCCGGCCCTGGTTGTGCGCGATGAGGTGCGAGGCGGCGGCGAGGATGTGGGCGGTGGAGCGGTAATTGCGCTCGAGGCGGATGATCTTGGCGCCGGGAAAATCGTGCTCGAAGCGCAAAATGTTGTCCACCTCGGCCCCGCGCCAGCCGTAGATCGACTGGTCGTCGTCTCCGACGCAGCAGATGTTTTTGAGCGTGCGCGCCGGCGCGGGCAGCGGGCTCATGCCCTCTCCCCTTGTGGGAGAGGGCGGCGACCCCCGATTTGATCGGGGGGAGCCGGGTGAGGGGGCCTTTGCGTCCACGCACGCATCCCCCTCACCCGCCTCGCCGCCTTCGCTGTGCTCCGGCGGCTCGTCACCCTCTCCCGCAAGGGGAGAGGGTGACGGCATCCTGGGAGGGGCTGTCGCCTGCCCCAACAGGCGCAGCCACAGATACTGCGCCACGTTCGTGTCCTGATACTCGTCGACCAAGATGTATCGGAACCGCGCCTGATACTGCCGCAGCACCTCGCTCTGCTCGCGGAACAAGCGGATGCATTCGAGCAGCAGATCGCCGAAATCGGCGGCGTTGAGCACCTTCAGCCGCTCCTGGTAGGCGGCATAGAGCTTCTTGCCGCGGCCGCCGGCAAAGCTCGCCGCCTCGCCGGCGGGCACCTGGTCGGGGGTGAGCCCGCGGTTCTTCCAGCTGTCGATGAGGCCGGCGAGCACGCGCGCGGGCCAGCGCTTCTCGTCGATGTTCTCCGCTTCCAACAGCTGCTTGAGCAGGCGGATCTGATCGTCCTGGTCGAGGATGGTGAAGTCGGGCTTCAAGCCGACCAGCTCGGCGTGGCGGCGGAGAATTTTCACCCCGATCGAATGGAAGGTGCCCAGCCACGGCATGCCCTCCACGATCTGCCCGACCATGGCGCCGACGCGCCCTTTCATTTCGCGCGCAGCCTTGTTGGTGAAGGTGACCGCCAGGATGTCGCTGGCGCGTGCGCGTCCGGTGGCGAGAATATGGGCGATGCGGGTCGTCAGCACCCGGGTCTTGCCGGTGCCCGCGCCGGCGAGCACCAGCACCGGACCCTCCAGCGTCTCCACCGCCAGCCGCTGCTCCGGATTGAGGTCCTGGAGATAGGGCGCGAGCACCGCCGCCCGTGCGCGGGCGGCGATCCCGCCCGGCTGCGGCATCGGCGGCGCATGCGGGTCGTGGCGCGGCGCTTTGCCCGGTTCGGCCATTCCTCGTTCCGTGCTGGATCCCGACGGCTGGTGTCGGCGCGCCGCATGGTCGCGGCGAATCCCACGCTAAAGATGGCACTCGTCGCGCCGAATGGGGAGGGGCCGTTCAGCGCTTCCCCGGCATCGCAATCCGCCGTCCGGCGGCTTCCGGCCGCGGCAGATTGGCGTGCGAGGCCTTCATGCGGGCAAGCCCGCGTGCGACCTCGTCCGGGAAGGGCGCGGTCTTGCCGGCCGTCATGTCGACGTGGAGCGACATGTTCTCGGAAGTCGCCGCAACCCAGCCTTCGTCGGCGTGGAAGAGCTGCTCGAAAAAGTGCATGCGCTTGGCGTCGTAGTCGAGCAGCTGGAACGTCACCCGCACGGGGTCGCCGGCATGGAGCTCGCGCAGATAGCGCACGTGCACCTCGGCGGTGAAGCAGGATTGCTTGCGCGTCTTGACGTAATCGAGGCCGCAGCCGATGAGCTCGAAGGCCTCGTCCACCGCGCGGTCGAACAGCACGTTGTAATAGGCCATGTTGAGATGGCCGTTGTAGTCGATCCAGCCGGGCTCGACCCGCATCAGCGAGGAAACGAAGGGGGCGAAGAACACGGGTTCGAGATCGCGGCGGTCGAGCATGGGAAAATTCAGCGTTGATTTCTGAGAGGTTTTAGCGCTTTTTGGCAAACCTTTCATCAGGTTTGCCACTCAATGTTCGCACGTTGGTCATGGCTGACTGCGCGAGCCGCTTCTGGAACGACCGCTAGCGGAGAGGCCAGGGAAAAGAAATAGAAGTAGCGGTTACGCGTGCGTGGGCCGCCTCGGCCTGCTCCCCCAGGTTCTTAGCGGGGTACCAAAGGCCGAAGCTTTTGGGTCGCCCTTGCCTTTTGCTGGCAATCTGGCTTGGCGGCCGCCGACCAGCAAGGTTCGCGATGGTAGCGGGGTCGGTCCTGATGCGTGAGTCCTGTGCGTCGCGCCATTCCCCACGATTGGGCCTGGGCATACATTGTGGCAGCCATCAGGAACGCGATAGCAAGTGCAAGCTTGGTCATTGTCATCTCTTGCTCTCCATAGGCGGAGGCGGCACGGAGTGATCGCTCCTGACAGTATGGGCCGCCGCCGCACTTGGAGGCGAGGGACCAGCATGGCTCGCGGGAATGGCCGCTGCCAGCGATGCGCGTGGACCGCCGTCCACCTTCCGAATCCACTTGCGAAAGCCCGATTTTAAGCCCACCTCCCGCGGTGCTGTCGGCCACGCACAAGCAGGCGCCAATGATCGAGCGGATGTGAGATGCCGTCCATCGTGAATTTGAGTTGGCTGCCGCCGATCTTCGCCCAGGCCTCCGAGCGGCTCAATCTTGGCGAGCTTGCGGGCGGCGCGACCGTCTGGCTCGCGGTGACCGGCTTGAGCCGCTCCGGCAAGACCGTCTTTATTACCAGCCTGATCCACAATCTCTTGAGCTCCGCGCACAATCCCAACCGCATGCCGCTGCTCGGCGTCGTCGGCGAGCGCCGCTTGATCGCCGCCACCGTGGAAGGCGCCGGGGCGAACCGGCTGCCGCGGTTTCCCTATCTGAGCAATATCGAGAAGATGGCGATCCCGGACTGGCCGGCGCGCACCGCCGACATCAGCGAGATCGGGGTCGAGGTGCGCTTCGCGCCGGCCGGCACGCTGGGCAAGCTTCTGAGCGAGATCACCGGCAGCCCCGCGAGCTTGACCATCAGGATCGTCGACTATCCCGGCGAGTGGCTGCTCGACCTTCCGCTGCTGGCGCAGGGCTATGCCGAGTGGTCGCGCGCGACGCTGCGGGCGCTGCGCAAGGGCGCGCGTGCCGAGATCGCGCGCGACTTTCTCGGCTTTGTCGCCCAGCACCGGCCCGACGAGACCGCGAGCGAGGAGGTCGCGAAGCAGGGGCATGATCGCTATTGCGCCTATCTCATCGAAGCGCGCGACCGCCACGGCCTGAGCTTTCTCCAGCCCGGCCGGTTTTTGTGCCGGGGGATGCTCGGCGAGGTACCTTATCTGTGGTTTGCGCCGCTCGACGTCGCCGAGGGCGTCGACATGTTTGCGCCCCGCACCCTGGGCGCGCTGATGGCAGAGCGCTTCGAAGTCTACAAGCGAGAGCAGGTGGCGCGGTTCTATCAGGATCATTTCCGGCAATACTCGCGCCAGATCGTGCTCGTCGACGTGTTGCGCGCGCTGCTGGCGGGTCGCGACGCCTTCGACGACACGCGGCTCGCGCTCGATGCCATTCTGGAGAGCTTCCGCTACGGGCACGGCGGCGTCCTCTCCAAGCTGTTGCTCGGTCCGCACATCGACAAGGTGCTGTTCGCCGCCACCAAGGCCGATCATGTGCCCGACATTCAGCGCGACCATCTCGCGGCGCTGCTGCGCAACATGGCGGCGTTCCCCGCGCTCGAGGTCAGGAGCGGCAATGCGCAATTGGATGTGACGGCGCTCGCCTCCGTCATCTCGACGGCGGAAGATACCCAGGAGATCGAGGGGCAGCGCTTGCAGGTGGTGGTCGGCCGGCCGGTCGGGAGCAAGACGCAGTCGAAATTCTTCGTCGGCAATGTCCCGATCCGTCCGCCGCGCGCCGACGCTTGGGGCTCGCCCTTCCTCAATGTGCCGGTGTTCGAACCGCCCGCCATCGATCCCTCGCCGGTCGAGGGGATTGCCCACATCAACCTCGACCTGGCGCTCGAATTTCTGCTCGGAGACCGGCTGCGATGAGCGATCAAACCGACCCTGGCCTTCCGCTGATGGCGCGCGTGATCGAGGTCGACGCGGCGGATAGCGTTGCGCCGCGCCGACCGTTGGCGCCCCGGGTGATTCCGACCGAGCGCACCGAGCGCGTCACGCCGAGCGAGCCGGCGCCGGTGGCGGTGGTCGCGCCTGATGCGCCGCGCCGCCGCGATCGGGTCATGACCTTCGGCCTCGCGGGCGTGGCGGTGCTGGTCGTCGGCTGGCTCGCCGTCGACGCCGTGGGCTGGATTGCCGCCGCATTCGAACGCAGCACCGCCCTGGGGGTGCTCGCGGCAGCCGCGGTCACGGCGGGCGTGGCGGGCGCCGGCGCGGTGATCGCGCGCGAGCTGGGGAGCTTGTTCCGGCTCAAGAGCGTGGAGGCGATCCACCGTCAGCTCGCCGACGGCCGGGTGTCGCCCGCGGACGCCCGCAAGGCCATCACGGCCGTTCTGGCGGTCGTCCCGCGCGAGCGCGAGATCGACGCCGGGATCGAGGCGTTCCAGCGTCAGGTCCAGCTTCACCACGCGACGGCGCAGCAGATCGAGATTGTGTCGCGCACGGTCCTAAAGCCGCTCGACCGCCGCGCCGAGGCGCACGTGCGCACCGCGGTCCTGCGCGCCTTCGGTATTACCGCCATCAGCCCCACCGGCTTGACCGACGCTGTCTTCTTCCTCGCCTGCGGCGTGCGCATGGTGCGCGCCATTGCCGCCTCGTACGGGCACCGGCCGACCGCGGCCACCACCATCCACCTGCTGCGGCGGCTCGTTTTCGAGGCCGGCAAATTGGGGGCCGTCGACATCGCGAGCGCTTCGCTGGTGCAGCATCTCGGCGGCGCGGTAACCGAGCGGTTGGCAAGCAGCGCCGCGGACGCCCTCTACGCGGCCTATCGCATGGCCCGGCTCGGCATCATCGTGATGGACCTCTGCCGACCGATCCCGTTCCGGGAAAACGAGGTTCCCAGCGTCACCTCGCTGGTCGGCAACGTGCTGCGGCGCCGTTCCGACGCGCTGGTTCCGTCGAGTTAACACTCCTTAACGCGCCCAATGCCGGGGCGGGCGCGACCGCGCATTTTTCACAGTCTGGTGACGTGCATTTTTCACAGTCTGGTGATCGGACAACGATCTGCGGGGAACCCTTCCCCCGCGAACGAGTTTATCCCCCGAGCGTGATTTCAGGGGACAACTATGACTGCCATCACCCGGACGGGATGCGCGTC
>Ga0310909_10003014_pt1 | contig 10482 bp, 8 predicted proteins | sample GREbulkMGT000H_FD_203449 | JGI IMG/M metagenome (GOLD analysis project Ga0310909, IMG submission 203449) | Lab enrichment of tropical soil microbial communities from Luquillo Experimental Forest, Puerto Rico - GRE.bulkMG.T000H | ecosystem: Environmental > Terrestrial > Soil > Tropical forest >... | reverse complement strand
GGCCTGGCTGAACTTTGCCTCCAGGAAGGTCTGCACCAGGTCCCATGCCACAGCCGGGCCTACTGTCCGGCCACCCATGCAGATAATATTCATGTGATCGTCCTCCACCCCCTGACGGGCGGAGAAATGATCGTGGATCAGTGCGGCGCGCACGCCGGGAATCTTGTTGGCACAGACAGATGCCCCAACGCCGCTGCCGCAGATGGCCACGCCGCGCTCGACCTGCCCTGCCGCGACAGCCCGGGCGAGCGGAGTGACATAGTCCGGATAGTCGTCGTCGAGACCCAGGCTGTGCGCACCAAAATCGATAACCTCATGGCCAGCCGCCCGGAGCTGGACGACCAGTTCCTGCTTCAGGCCATATCCGCCGTGATCAGTGGCGATGCCGATGCGCATATCGGTGTTTCCTGTATCAATTTACTTTGAGTTTGCGGTAGCGGCGGATCAGCGCCTTCGTCGAACTATCGTGGCTAAGCTTGGGCTCGGCTTTGCTCTCGAGTTCGGGGATAATGCGCAGGGCCAGCACTTTGCCGAGCTCCACGCCCCATTGGTCAAACGAGTCGATGTGCCAGATCGCGCCTTGGGTAAAAACGTTGTGCTCATAGAGCGCGACGAGCTTGCCGAGCGCGGCGGGGGTCAGCCGTTGCAGGAGGATCGTATTGGACGGACGATTGCCCTCGAAGATGCGGTGGGGCACGAGCCAGTCAGGTGATCCCTCGGCGCGGACTTCCTCTGGAGTCTTGCCGAAGGCGAGTGCCTCGCCCTGGGCGAAGACGTTTGCAAGCAGCATGTCATGCTGTTGGCCCACCGGGTTCAGCGGCTGGGCGAAGGCGATGAAGTCGCAGGGGATCAGCCGGGTTCCTTGATGGATCAGTTGATAAAACGAATGCTGGCCGTTGGTGCCAGGCTCACCCCAATAGATTGGCCCGGTGTCGCAGGCGACGCGGTCGCCGTCGAGGGTAACGTGCTTGCCGTTACTCTCCATTGTCAATTGCTGAAGATAGGCGGGGAAGCGCTTGAGATACTGCTCGTAGGGGAACACGCCGATGGTCTCGGCGCCAAAGAAGTTGTTGTACCAGATCGCCAGCAGGCCCATCAGCACCGGAAGATTGCGCTCGAATGGTGCGGTACGAAAGTTCTCGTCTATCTCGTGAAAACCACCGAGCATCGCGTGGAAGTTTTCCGGGCCAATCGCGATCATCGTCGAGAGACCGATCGCCGAATCCATTGAGTAGCGACCCCCGACCCAATCCCAGAACGGGAACATGTCGGCGGTGTCGATGCCGAACGCCGCCACCTCCGAGGTATTCGTCGAGCTGGCGACAAAATGTCGGGCAATCGACTTTTCGTCTCCGCCGAGGCCGCTGAGCGACCAAGCGCGCGCCGCGCGCGCGTTGGTCATCGTCTCCAAGGTCGCAAAGGTTTTGGAAGAGACGATAAACAGCGTCTCCGCCGCCTCGAGGTCGCGCACCGCCTCGGCAAAATCAGTGCCGTCGACGGGCTTTGAGGGCCTTCCAAGCCTGGAGTTCGGTCAGTACCTCGGTGCCTGCAGTCATGGCCTCTCTCCTTGCCTTTCCGCCAAAGTGTTGGATTCGAAGGACGCCCGGTTTGAGGTTTTGGTCAAATCATAGAGCCATTGGAAGGCTGTCGGCGTCAGCATGTCTTCCGAGCATCGCCAGCGCCAGTTGCCGTCGGTCCGCCCAGGGACATTCATCCGGGCCTCGGCTCCGAGGTTGAGCACATCTTGCAGCGGCACGATCGCTAGCGCGGCGGCCGATGGACCACGCCAGCTCGATCAATGCCGGCGCTGCGTCGGTGCTACGGCCTTCCGGCCTTTTCAGATACCGCCAGAGAAAGTGCCGCTGGGAGGCGGGCAATTCTTTGTACCACTCGCGCGTCGGGGGATTGTCGTGGGTGCCGGTGTATACGACCGTATTGGAGATGTAGTTGTCCGGCAGATGCGGGTTATCCGAATGTCCGTCGAAGCCGAACTGCAGCACCCGTGTCCCAGGCAGACGGAACTGGTCGCGCAGTGCGGAAACGTCCGGCGTGATCAGCCCCAGATCCTCGGCAACGAACGGCAGACCTCCCACTTCTCGCCGTACGGCCTCGAAGAACTCGCCTCCCGGACCGGGCACCCATTGGCCGGATTGTGCCGTTAGTGCTCCGGCCGGCGCATGCCAGGCGGCCGCGAAGCCGCGGAAATGGTCCAGTCGCACGGTATCCACATGTGCCAGAAGCGCCCGCAGACGATCGATGCACCAGCGGTAACCGGTGTTGCGCATAGCGTCCCAGTCATAGACCGGATTGCCCCAGAGCTGCCCCGTGGTGCTGAAATAATCAGGCGGAACACCCGCGACAAAACGCGGCCTGTGCTGCTCGTCGGCAGGAACAGCTCGGGGTTGGCCCACACATCGCTCGAATCGGGGGGACACGAAAAAGGGCAGGTCGCCGATGAGGTGCAGACCTCGTGAGCGGGCATACTCCTTCAGCCGTTCCGCCTGGCGGAACAGCAGGAATTGGGCGAAACGAACCTGATCGATCTGGCTCGCCAGCCCTTGGCGCACACGCGCCAGAGCCGCGGGAAGGCGGCGGACCAGCTCTCCGGGCCACTCGAGGTAATAGGCGTCGTTATTTCTGGCTTCAGCGCACGGAACAGCGCGTAATCTTCCAGCCAATGCTGATGCGTATCGCAGAACTGCTGATAAGCCGTCCGCAGTTCATGGTTCTTCTCGACACAGAAGTTGCCCCAGGCCGTTTCCAGAAGACGCCGCTTGTACGGAATGACGGCGCCATAATCGATCCGTGATGCTGCAAACGACTTGGGCTCGCAGTCGCTTGCCTGCAGCAATCCGTCTTCGATCAGACCATCGGGGCTGATCAACAGCTCGTTGCCGGCAAAGGACGACAGCGCCTGATAAGGGGAATTGCCATACCCCGTCGGACCCAGCGGCAGCGCCTGCCACCAGGTCTGCCCGGCCTCGCGCAGGCGGTCGATCCATGCCAGCGCAGCCGGCCCGACATCGCCGATGCCGTAAGGCGAAGGCAGCGATGCGACGTGCAGGAGTAGACTTGAGGCGCGGTAATCCGGCGGAAACGGCGGAGGAGCCACTGGCCGGCTGTCGGCATTCATGTCGCTCGGCCTTGTCCGCGAGCTCAGTCGGCGGCGGTCAGAGCGTTGCCCACCATCGCCTCAGCTTCGCTGACGATGGCACCGAGATGCGCTTCGTCCTTGAAGCTTTCCGCGTAAATCTTGTAGACGGCCTCGGTTCCCGACGGCCTGGCCGCGAACCAGCCGCTGGCGGTGACGACTTTGAGGCCATCGATCGGAGCATCGTTGCCGGGCGCGCGGCTCAGCTTGGCGATGATCGGCTCGCCGGCCAAGGTCGACTCTTTGACGGCTGCGGGAGACAGCTCTTCCAGCTTCGCCTTTTGCTCGGGCGTCGCGGGCGCGTCGATGCGCGTGTACAGGGGTGCGCCGAACTCTGCGGTCAGCGCGTTATAATGCTCTCCGGGATCCTTCCCGGTCCGAGCCGTGATTTCGGCCGCGAGAAGGTCCATGATCGGGCCGTCCTTGTCGGTGGTCCACACGCTGCCGTCATGGCGCAGAAAACTCGCCCCGGCGCTCTCCTCGCCGCCAAAGCAGCACGAGCCGTCGAAGAGCCCGGGAACAAACCATTTGAAACCGACCGGGACCTCGTAAAGCCGGCGCCCGAGCTTCTCCACGACGCGATCGATCATACTGCTGCTAACCACCGTCTTACCAATCGCGGCGTGCGGGGGCCAGTGCGAACGATGCATCAGCAAATAGGAAATCGCCGTGGCGAGATACTGGTTGGGGTTCATCAACCCTGCCGCCGGCGTGACAATTCCGTGCCGATCGGAATCAGGATCATTGGCGAATGCGACCCGGTACCGGTCCTTGAGGCCGACCAGCCTCGCCATTGCGTAGGGGCTCGAGCAGTCCATACGGATCTTGCCGTCACGGTCGACCGTCATGAACGAGAAGGTCGGATCGACCTTGGGGTTGACGACCTCGATGTCCAGGTCATAGATCGCGTTGATCGGCTCCCAATAATGCACCGCCGCACCACCGAGTGGGTCGACGGCGAGCTTGAGCCGGTCAGCGCGAATGGCGTCCATATCGACGACGTTGCGAAGGTCTTTGACATATGCCGGCGCGTAGTCCTGCAGATGTGTCGTGTCTGCGCGATAAGCTTCCTCGAGCCTCATGCGTCTCACGCCGCGATTGCCGATGCGCAGAAGTTCATTGGCCCGGTTCTCGATCCATTGCGTCACGTCGACATCTGCCGGTCCGCCATGCGTCGGGTTGTATTTGAACCCGCCATCCTCCGGTGGGTTGTGCGATGGAGTGACGACAATGCCGTCCGCCACATGCTCTTTGCGCGAGCGGTTGTAGACAAGGATGGCGTGCGAGATCACTGGCGTCGGCGTCACACCGTCCCTTTGCTGTATGACCGTCTGCACCCCGTTGGCCGCCAGAACTTCGAGCGCGGTCCACTGTGCAGGCCCCGAAAGCGCATGCGTGTCCTTCCCCATATAGAGCGGGCCGTCGGTTTCCTGAGCTTTGCGGTAGTCGCAGATCGCTTGCGTGATCGCGAGAATATGGGCCTCAGTGAAGGAGCCGCGCAACGGCGAGCCGCGGTGGCCGCTGGTCCCGAAGATGACAAGTTGCTCGGGATCGTCGAGATCGGGCCGGCGCGAAAAATATTCGCGTTCGAGGCGGGCTACGTCGACCAGCAATTCTATGGGCGCCGGCTTGCCGGCGAGTGGCGAAATCGTCATGGACTGCTCCTCCTTAGGGCACCGGACAGGGCTTGGTGTTCCAGATTTCGGAGGCGTATTGCGCGATCGTGCGGTCGCTGGAGAACTTCCCGGAACCGGCGACATTGAGGATGGCTTTGCGCGTCCACGCATCGGGGTCGGCGTACAATTCGGTCAGCCTCTGGTCTGCCTCGAGATAGGATTTGAGGTCCGCCAGATGCATGTAGTGGTCTCCGTGGGTCAGCAGCGCATCCCGTATCGGGGAGAAGATGCCGGGCTCATAGCGGCTGAAATAGTCGGAGAAGATCAGGTCCAGCGCGGCGCGAGTTTCGGGCTCGTTATCGTAATGCCAGTGCGGATTGTACCAGCCGCGGCTGCCCTCCACCTGATCGGCCGTCAAGCCGAACAGAAAGAAATTCTCCTCACCGGCTTCTTCCGCCATCTCGATTGTGGCGCCGTCGCGCGTGCCGATCGTCAACGCTCCGTTCATCATGAACTTCATGTTGCTCGTGCCGCTGGCTTCATAGCCGGCGGTCGAGATCTGGTTCGAAACGTCGGTCGCCGGGATCAGACGCTCGGCGAGCGAAACGCAGTAGTCGGGAACGAACACGACCTTGAGACGCCCGCGTGTAACTGGATCGCCGTCGATCGTGCCGGCAAGGTTGTTGATGAACTTGATGATCAGCTTGGCCAGCTGGTAGGCGGGTGCAGCTTTGCCGGCGAAGAAGAACGTCCGGGGCGTCATCTCGAGCCCGGGATTCCGCCGCAGTCGGTTATAGACCACGACGATGCGCAATGCATTGAGCAGCTGCCGCTTGTATTCGTGGATGCGCTTGACCTGGCAGTCGAAAATGGTATCCGGATCCACAGTCTGCCCTGTTGACGCTTTCAGCCAATCCGCGAAGTGCGACTTGGCCTCGTGGGCGGCCTTACGAAAGGCATCGCGAAAAGCTTTGTCCTCGGCAAGGGGCGCGAGTTCGCGCAATTGGCCGAGATCGGTCACCCAGCCATCGCCGATCGCGTCGGTGATGGTTGCGGCCAGCGCCGGATTGGCAAGCAGCAGCCAGCGACGCGGAGTGACGCCATTGGTCTTGTTGTTGAACCGCTCCGGAAACATTTCGGCCGGTCCTTGACCGTCATCGTGCGCAGCAGCCTTGAGTGGGTCGCGGCCACGCCGTTGGTGCTGTGCGAGCCGACGATGGCCAGATTGGCCATCCGGACTCTGCCGTCGGGCCCCTCCTCGACAAGACTCATGCGCCGCGCGCGCTCCTCCTCCCCGGGAAAACGAGCCCGTACCGCGTCGAGGAAGCGGCGATTGATCTCGAAGATAATCTCCAGGTGACGCGGCAGCAGCATCTCGAACCACGCAAGCGGCCACTTTTCGAGAGCTTCGGGCAGCAAGGTGTGATTGGTGTAGGCCAATGTCCTTTGCGTGATGTCCCAGGCCTGGTCCCACCCGAGATGCTCGTCGTCCAGCAGGATCCGCATCAGCTCCGGTACCGACAGTGTCGGGTGCGTGTCGTTCAATTGGATCGCAACCTTGTCCGGAAACGTGCTCCAGTCGGTATTGGAGCGCCGGAAGCGCCGCACCAGATCGGCCAATGAGCAGGCGACCAGAAAATACTCCTGCGCGAAGCGCAATCTCTGACCCCTTTCCGTGGAGTCGTCGGGATAGAGCACCCGCGTCAAGTTTTCGGCTGTCAGAGTACCGGCCAACGCTCGGACGAAATCGCCGCGGCTGAATTCCAGAAAGTCGAAATAGTCGGGGGCAGCTGCGGCCCATAGCCGTAGGTATTGATGGTCTTGCCGCCGTAGCCGACCACCGGTCGATCAAACGGAATACCGATCCGCGAGGAGGGCCGGCCGGGAACGGGCTCCAGTTGCCCACAGATTATCTCGAAGGAGCAGTTGAGTTTGACTTCGACCGTCTCGTTGGGACGAACGACCTCCCAGGGGTCCTGGCGGCGCAGCCAGTTGTCCGGCTGTTCATGCTGCCAGCCGTCAATGATCGACTGTTTGAACATGCCATATTCATAACGCAGGCCATAGCCCATCGCCGGCAGCTGCATCGTCGCCATCGAGTCGAGGAAGCAAGCCGCCAGACGCCCTAGCCCGCCGTTCCCGAGGCCGGCATCGGGCTCTTGCTCCAACAGACTGAGCCAGTCGAGGTCTCTTTGCTGGACGGCTCGTTGAACAAAGGGGCCGAGCAGCAGGTTGGTTACGTTGTTGCTGAGGGAGCGCCCGATCAGAAATTCCATAGACAGGTAGTAGACCCGCTTCGGGTTCTCACGGTCGTAGGTGCTTTGTGTCCGAACCCAACGTTGCGAGAGGATGTCCCGCGCCGAGCGGGCGGCCGCCTCAAACTGTTCGCGTACCCCGGCAGCGGTCGGAGCAACGATGTCGTCGAAGAGCAGGTGCCGCTCGTAGAGCGCATCGGTATGGCCGGAAAACTGGATCGGGCCGCAGCCGTACTGGGTGAGAAGATCCGGGTCAGGTACAATGTCCCTTGCTTCATTCATTGCGACTTCATCCTCGTTCGACGCCCGATGTGACGGCAAAAAACAATCTCGCACCGAGCTAGTCATTCAGGGGACCGTTCCAAATCTTGACGGCGGGAATGTCGCGGTAATAGCCGAGCACGCACAAGGTGCCCGGATCGAGCAGGAAGTGCTGTCCTGCGCCCGCAGGCGGTGCGAGCCAGCGCGCCCACGAGCACGCGCAGCACGTGTCCGTGCGCAAACAGGGCGAGGTCGCCGGAGCTGCATTGGTGACCTCCTTTCAGATCACAATGCTTCTCGATCCGGGATAAAATCGGTGAAGTCGTAGGCGAGCAAATCGCTGATGCGCTCGACCGTCAGGTCGGCAGCCGGACGATACGACGCCGCGTCCGCGGCGTGCGCAAACTGGCCTTGCCGTGGCAGCACCGTGGTCACCCGGTCGCCCCAAATCTTTTTGACCGCGGCCAGAATCCGAGGTTTGTCGTCGACCAGCACGTAATGGCCGGCTGGATAGCGTTGCTCGAACGTCATCGAGCTCGTCTTCCTTGTGAATGTATATCAGCACATGGCCCTCGACGGTTTCGGAGATGCCGGAACGCTCCACTTTGCGCGGCTGGAAGACCACGTCGCCATCGGAAAAGATAACCGTCCGCGCCCAACCACGAAAACGCTCGAGGACGTCGAGCGATCCCGGGTAGAGTCGATTGGCGAACGGGTAATCCACTAGGTACGACGACATCGAGAGCAGGTGGATGTCTTTTGGATGCTCGACCCGAAAGCGCTGCAAGGCTCCTAGGTAGTCCCGGTAGCCCAAGTCGTTGAACAGCTGCTCGAGGATCGCCCAATATCGGTCGCGAGAGGCCGCGCCGAATTCGCGTTCGAGATGGCGCTTCAGATCGGCTTGGATGTGGCCATTGTCGAGCAATGTGTCGTCCACATCCACAAGAAAGACAGTCTGCTCAGGAGTTATCATGCTCACGCTCTATCTAGACGACGGGTGTCGTTCCACAGCTGGATAGCCGGCTCGGCGAGGTTGTGCCTGTATCCAACGATGCAGACCGACGGCACGCACTCGGCTGACGACACGGTCGGCTCGCGCGCCTATCTCGGCCGGTGACTCGCCCCCCTGGGCAGCCGTCGCGGAACAATTGCCAATCGGGGCGCTTTTCGAGGATCGCGGCGGTGCGGCGGCGCTCATGTTGGTTCCGTCATTCATTGTGGCTTATCCTGTGGTCGGCAGGGGTCCGTTCCAAACCTTCACGGCAGGAATTTCGCGGTAATAGCCCAGCACGCACAGAGTGCCCGTATCGAGTAGGAAGTGCTGTCCGGCACCCGCCGGGAGCCCGATCCAGCGCGCCACGAGCACGCGCAGCACATGTCCATGGGCAAACAGGGCGACGTCGCCCTCGACGGCGCGCACCCGGGCGATCACTCGATCCGCCCGTGCACCTACTTGATCCGGCGTTTCGCCGCCCGGGCATCCATCCCGGAAGATCACCCACCCGGGCACCTTCTCGTGGATCTGCGTGGGCGTCAGCCCCTCGAACTCGCCGTAGCTCCATTCCACGAGGTCGGCGTCGAGCACGGCGCCGTTGCCGAGACCCGCCAATTCGCAGGTCTCCCGCGCGCGCTGCATTGGGCTGACGAAAACGCGCACAAACGCTTCCTTGGCAAGCACTGGGCGTAGCCTCTCTGCGAGCCGGCGTCCGTTATCGGTCAAAGGAATGTCGGTCGTGCCCGTGTGCTGCCCGCTCAGGCTCCATGCCGTCTCGCCATGTCTGATCACAAACATATTCATGCGTGGCTACTCAGCAGGACGGGTGTTGAGATTGATTGACGGTTACGGCTTTGTTCGGGCGCCTTCAAAAAACCTCCGGGATGACCCTGAACGGGTAGTCAATCTCCTTGTAGTCGCTGGGGTGCTTCCGTTTTGGCAGCTCGACCTTCTGACGCGGCAGCTCCTCGTAAGGGATTTTGCTCAGGATATGAGAGAGGACGTTCAGCCGCGCTCGCCGCTTGTTATCCGAATGGACGACATACCACGGTGCCCATGAGGTGTCGGTGGCGAGAAACATCTCGTCGCGGGCCCGCGAGTAGTCATACCAGCGCGAATACGATTTCAGGTCCATGTCGGAAAGCTTCCAGATCTTGCGCCCGTCATCGATGCGCGCCTCCAACCGCCTCGTCTGTTCTTCGGGACTGACCTCCAGCCAGTATTTCAGCAGAATGATCCCGTCGTCGACGAACGCCTTCTCGACGCCGGGCGTCATCTGCACGAAGCGTTTGACCTGTTCCTCGGTACAGAACCCCATTACCCGCTCCACACCGGCCCGGTTGTACCAGCTGCGGTCAAAGATCACGACCTCACTGGCGGCCGGCATATGCGGGATATAGCGCTGGACATACAGCTGCGACTTCTCACGCTCGGTCGGCGCAGGGAGCGCCACGACCCGGAAGATGCGCGGGCTCACCCGCTCCGTCATCGCCTTGATCGTACCGCCCTTGCCGGCGCCGTCGCGTCCCTCGAAGAGGATGCAGACCTTCAGGCCCTTGTGCACCACCCACAGCTGGAGCTTGACGAACTCTACATGCAGGCGCGCCAGCTCTCGTTCGTATTCCTTTCGCTTCATCTGGCCGTTGGCTTTCGGCTCGTGGTCGTCGGTATCGGTCATTGGATCTACCCTCAGTCGTCGCGCCACTCACGGCGATGCGGTGGACCGTGGGCGCTGGCCCGCGTGGCCTCCATTTCGTCCGTGTACTTGCCAAGACTGGCCGCACTGTTGCAGCGAGCGCGTTGGAATAAGACTTGTCGCGCTGCTGCCAAGTTCTCGTCTCGGCCATGCCACGCCTCCAGCGCGTGATCCTGGAGCGCCCGCCTGTAAGAGAAACTGATCCTCCATGGCTTGGCTCCGGGCAATCGGTTGATTGCGTTCAGGTGCGCCGTGGCCACCCGATCCGCTTGGCCACCCGACAAGAAGACGATGCCGGGCACTGCCGCCGGAACGTGGCGACGCAAGCAGCGCAGTGTCGCGGTCGCGACCTCAATCACGGAGGCTTGGTTCGCGCACTCCTTACCCGAAATCACCATGTTCGGTTGTGTGTCCAGTGAAGGCTGGCATGTTCAGCAGGGAACAAACCTGCCGGGGTAGAAGTCAGAGCCCCGTAGTTTGGATAGCGGAGGAGATGGAAACAGAACCTT
>Ga0310909_10003006_pt1 | contig 10493 bp, 11 predicted proteins | sample GREbulkMGT000H_FD_203449 | JGI IMG/M metagenome (GOLD analysis project Ga0310909, IMG submission 203449) | Lab enrichment of tropical soil microbial communities from Luquillo Experimental Forest, Puerto Rico - GRE.bulkMG.T000H | ecosystem: Environmental > Terrestrial > Soil > Tropical forest >... | reverse complement strand
GCGCCCTCAAGCACGAACGTCATGTCTTGATCGCTTGTGCACGACTTACGAAGCGCGATGAGCGGCTGATACTCAGGCGAGTTATACCAGGCGTCGAGCGCATCCATGTCAGGGAACTCGATGATAACAACGCGCTCCGGCTTCCAATGGCCGCCCTCAGGCAATTTGTGGGTTGACCCCTTCGTCAGATAGCGGCCACCGTGCTTGGCGATCATTGGCTTGGCCTTAGTCACGTATTCTCCGAATTTAGCTGGATCGGTGATAATGTGTTCACCAATTACATAAGCTGGCATGTGCTTCCCCGGTTCATGCTGATGCCAAAACTTGCCAAGTATCTTGGCACAATCAAAGCGGACATCGGGTGAGCGCAATGGAATGTCCGCTGTGTGCCAAGAAGAGACATTTGAGATCACTTTGCAATGATCAATTTTCGAGGGGCGGCTGCAGCGGCTTACGCCGACGCAATCTCGAAGGTGGGTTCGTGCTTTACCTTGAACGACACAGAGCGCGCGATAAAGCATTTCTCGGCGGCGGCATCGTGCAGGCGGCGCGCGATGTTCTCATCAGAGCCGGCCGCGAGCTCGGCGTGCGGCCGCAATGTGACGCTTTCGAATTGCCCGGCGCCGTCCGCCTGTTCGATCTCCACGCCGGAGGCATTGTCGCTGTATGCCATGACCAGGATACCGGCGTCGGCGCAAAGGTGCAGATACCAGAGCTGATGACAGGCAGAAAGCGCAGCGATAAGCAGCTCCGCCGGATTCCATCGCGCCGCGTCGCCGCGGAACATCGGGTCGGACGAACCAGCTATCGCCGTTTTGCCATGCGCGCTGATCTCGTGCGCACGCGAATAGGCGCGGTACGCCGACGTGCCGGTGCCCTGATTGCCGGTCCAGTTCAGACGAATCGAATAGGTGTGACGCTTGTCTGCCACGGATTACTCCGGCCTGCGGCAATTGGTTATCGCAGAAGGTTAAGCTATCGGGGTCCCATTCGTCGATCTGATGTTTCGTCTGTGGCTTCGGCCATGTAGCATTAAGCTCGGCCGTGCCCAACGATGAGCGCCGCAAGTCGCGCCGCCGACGGTACGATCAACTGCCGCGGAAAACCGCTGAACCCTAGCATGAGGCCTCGGCGGGGGCGCGCTGCACGATAAAAGCGGCTAATTGCGCGCACGACGATGCCGGCCCGTTGGGCCGCAGCCTCGATCGCGATGTCGGACGATGCATCGCACAAGTAGGCGACGAGGTGCATGCCCTGATCGGGCACCGCAACGTCGAGCCGACCCGCCGCGCGCTGCATCAGTATCTCCGCCAACGCGTCGCGCTGTTCGCGATATAACTGGCGCATGCGACGAACGTGCGCAGCAAAATGGCCTTGCTGCATGAACTCGGAAACAACCGTCTGCTGCAGCGTCGCAGGTTGGCGATCGATGAGATAGCGCGCGCCTGTGAAGGCCTGCAGCAACGCACGCGGCACCACCGCGTAGCCGATGCGAAGACCCGGGAATAGCGCCTTGTTGAGCGTGCCGACGTAAATCACCTGTTCGGTGTTATCGAGGCCCTGCAGCGATGCGAGGGGCGGCCCCGAATAGCGGAACTCACTGGTGTAGTCGTCCTCGACGATGAACGCGCCGCTCTGCCGCGCCCACGCCAACAGTTCCAGGCGTCGCGCCATGGATAGGGCAACGCCGGTCGGGAATTGATGCGAGGGTGTGACGAACGCTGCGCGCGCTCGCGGTGCCTTGCGCAGACCGGCGTCAACGACCAGACCTTGGGCATCGACGGGAATAGGATGCGGCCGCACCTTGGCGAGTAGCAACTGCGCGTGGGTCAACGGATAACCGGGATCCTCGACCCACACCTCGTCGCCGGGAACGAGCAGCACGCGGATCGCGATGTCGATTGCCTGCTGGGTGCCGGCCGTGATGACGATCTGCTCGGGGTCGCAACGCACTGCGCGCGCCGCCCGTAAATAGTCACAGATGTTCGCGCGCAGTTCGGCCAGGCCGGCGGGATCGGTGTAGCCGAAGTCATTCGCGCCGAGCCGACGCACGGCGCGATGCGTCAGGCTGCGCCACGTCTCGGCGGTACGCGCATCGATCAGCGTACGGCCGGTGTTGAACGGGCGGGCATCGCTCTGCACCGCTGATCGCTCGAAGTCGGAAAAATTCTGCACCGGCGTCGGCATGGCGCGCTTTGTCGCCCGCGAAGCGCTGCGCCGTCGTGGAACAAGGCCGGTCAGATCTTCCGCGATGAATGTACCGGAGCCGTGGCGGCTCTCGACATAGCCCTCGGCCAGCAGGTGCTCATACGCCAAAACCACGGACGCACGCGCCACGCCGAGCTTCGATGCCATGGCACGGGAGGATGGTACCCGCGTGCCCGGACGGAGTGCGCCCGACAGCACGGCGGAGCGCGCCTGCATGTAGATCTGCCGTGTGAGCGGCGTGCGGCTCGCTCGATCGAGCTGCCAAGCGTAGAGATCGGCCCATCCGCGCCATGTCATCGGAAAAATCGCTACAAGTGGTCTGCTGCAATGAGCAAAAGTGGACCATCCTGCCGATCCAGTAAAGGGCTAGGTTCTGCACGTTCCCCGCGCGTCGCGGCTTTCTGCAAGGATCGAGCTAATGACACCGTCTGAACTGCTGGACCTGGCCTGGAGCTACCCATTGTTCGAGGCGCTCTATGGCCGCCGCTCGCGGCGGTTCGGGCTCGGCTTCGAGATGCCGGTGGGGCCCTTCCGCTACAAGTCCGCGCATACACCGGTGCCCCTGACCGAGATCGAGGAAGCGCTGCTAGTCGGCGCGGGCGCCGGATTCTCGGGACTGGCGCTCTGGGATCTGCCGACGCCGGCGCCTTACCGTCACCGCAGCGGCCGCACATTCCCGACGACGCGGGCTGGCGGCCAGACGGCGCTTTTCTTCACCAACGATGAAGGGCTCTATGTCCTCGATACCAACTTCGCGACAAGCAAGCTGCGCGAGATCGAGACTGTGGACGAGCGCACCAAGCTCCTCGAAACATACCGGGCGCAGCGTCGGCCGCTACGCCATGGCCGGCTCGACATCCCGCGCCGCGTACCGCCGATGAGCGGTCACGACCTCTGGGACTCGAACCGGCCGGGCTCGACCCTGTTTCTGCCGGTATGCGATGTGAGCGCTTCGCTGATTTCATTGATCGCGCAGTTCGTCGATCCTGCGCTGCGCCGCTACGCGCCTGCAGGCGGCGGCATGAACATTGTCGATGACCGCCACCGCTGTCGGCCAGCCGGCACGGAGCGCTGGCTGAAGGGCGGCTTCCTTGATGCCGAACGGATGCTGCCGCTGTCGATTGTCGAGCGGCAGGCCTGCTACTACGTCTTTAGCGAACCGGCGGCGATCTGCCAGAACATGTTCCTGGCAGCCGAGGCTCTGGGGCTGGGCGGATGGAAGCACTGCGGATTTCTCTCGCTCGAAATTCTTAAGCACATAGGCTTCCGTATCGTCGCAGAGAATGGCGGAGCGACATTCGGTAATCCCGTCGGGCTCGACCGCGTGTTCGAGGCAAGCTGTCCGCCCTATCACCCGACCATGGATGCAGCAGTTGACGCGGTGATTACACCGCCGTCACTTAGCCGTAAGGAAACCGTGCCGGTGCCGCATCGCATGTCGGAGGCGGAGCATCGCGCTGGCACGATCCAAATCAGCGCGGAGGGGCTCGCCTGCACCAAGGCGGTCTGCAACTACATCCACGACACTTACGGTCGCTTTCCGGGCGGCACCGATGCGATGCATCTGATGTGGGTGATGCAGGCACATCACATCGACACCGACTACTACGACCGGTTCTTCGGTCCCGGCGCCTACGGGCCGGCGCACGCGGCGCACATGGCGACTTGGCACCGGTGACGTCGACGCCGCTATGATCGAAGTATCATCTGGTGGAGATCAGTTTCCCGAATTGCGTATCCTTGCGGGCCATATCGGCGTTCCCTGGCTCGGCGAAATGCTGTCACTCGTGAAGAACGACACATCGGCTTACAAGGTCATCAGATATCCAAAAGACCTTGTCGACTACATGCGTAGAAGCAACCGCCAAAAGGTGCTCTTCGGTTCGAACCATCCATTCTGGCCCGCCTGCGAATGCCTTGCCGATTTCGACAAATTGGGGCTCAGTGAAAAGGCCGCGACGTTGTTCCTCGCGGACAATGCCAAAACATCTTCAAGCTCAACTAAGAGCTCAGCTCGGGCTCTCGCAGGAAGCGACCGCTCACAAGCCGTGAAGGAGTATCGACATGCCGTGGACGATCGAGCGCAAGCATGACCACGTCGCCGTCGTGACGATGAACACGAACAAGGTCAACGCGCAGAACCCCGTCTTTTTCGCGGACCTTCATGCCGCATTCGATCGGCTCGAAGCTGAGTTCAGCGACTGTGCGGTGGTTCTCGGCGGCACCGGCGCCGTGTTCTCGGCGGGTCTCGACTTCGACCACCACTTTCCGTTGTTCGCGCGCCGGTCGCTGAAAGAAATCGACGCGTGGTTCGAGGCTTACCGCACCACCAATCTGCGGCTCTTCACCTATCCGCGGCCGACCGTGGCGGCAATCAATGGCCATGCCTATGCCGGCGGGTTGATTACCGCGCTCGGCTGCGATCATCGCATCGCCGCAGAAGGCGCTCTCCAGTTCTCGTTGAATGAGGTACTGATCGGCATCCCGATGCCGGCGGTCTACTGCGAGATCATCAAGTACACGATCGGCCCGCGTGCGGCGAGTGAGTTGACCCTGTTGGGTCGAGTATATGATCTCGCGGCGGTCGTGAAGATGGGCGTAATTGGCAAGACTGCTGCGCCAAGCCGACTACTGGATGACGCGGTGACCTGGGCTGCTCTCGTGCCGCCCGACTGTTACCCGGCCTACGCGTTCACGAAGCGTGCCTTGCAGGCGACAACGATGGCCGCAATCGACGCCGCGGCGCGGTTCGATCGGGATTGGCTGTCGCGTGGCATGTCAGATCCTGCGAGCCTACGCGCGCAGGCGCGCCGCTACCGCGAGCTGAAGGGCCGAGAGATCACTTGGGTACTACCCAGCTAAGACCACCTGTCATGTCTGGGTCGGGTCAAAAGCGGGCATTCGGCAATGTCGCGCCGATGTCCGCTTTACCCCCAAAAGCGGACATGCGAGCTACTTCGGCTCTACGTTGGCTTGTTGCTCAACAACAACCGGAAGCGTGAACGCAAATGTGGAGCCTTGGCTCAGCAACGCTGTGGCGACTCGCGTCAAGTTCGAAGGCCTCATCCTTCGGATCGGCCTCAATTACCACTTCAACTGAGGCGGATGAGCGGAGTGAGGGAGCTATTAACACGCACACCCATTTCACCGACAGCATCGTGCGCGTCGGGCTGAACTATCAATTCCACTGATAGAGCTGCGGGCAATGCATTGCCGTGATCGCGGAACCGTCCTATCCCGTTTGGACTGCCGGCATGAGTGGATCGGAATCCGGTGCCCACACCAGCCAGCGGCCGGAAGCTGAGCGCTGCACAGCGTAAAGCAATACTTGGATAATCGCCCTCTCCGCTACAATCTTACTACCCATTATGTAAGAGAGAGTAAGTAAGAAGAGAGTAGTAAAGAGTCTTAAGAGTTAGACTGTGTTGCGGGTGGGGTCACACCCCGTTGCGGGTGGGGTCACACCCCCGTTGCGGTCCCCCACACCAGTATTGCAGCCCCCGCAACACCATTTATCGGGAAGGCGGATTGGGCCAAGAGCAAAGTCGCACCTTGGTTGTCTGCTGTCCATTTTCCAGAATTTGAAGTACCCCGGCTTCCTCCATCGACTTCAGCATCCGGCATTTACCGAACCGGCTGATGTCCATCAAATCTCTCAGCTCGTTATTTGGCACCGTGACCGTGTCGCTTTTGCAGATGAAGCACCGGCGATAGAGGTAGAGAGCTAAGCCTAATTGTTCTTTGCTCTGCACCAAGGGAAACACCCACACGAACCAGGGCAGCGAACAACCCATGTGTCGACCGCCACGCTTTAGCTTTCGGCCTTTCCGCCAATGCGGATCCCCGCCGAGCGGATCTCCGCCATCAGCAAAAAGTTCGTTGCTCATGTTGATTGCTCTCGTTCGCGCCGTCGTGCCTCTTGTTCGCGTCGCCGTGGTTCAAAATCGCACGGCATGTCGAGGCGGGAATCGTAGATGACGCGGCCTTTGTACGAGTCGTGCGCCACAATTGTTATTGCCCCTTCACCCTCTCGGATTTGTGGGCAAGTTATTTGCAAGTCGCTCATGCGATGCACTCCTTTCGTTTCGCTATTAGCTTGTTGACCGTGTTCCACATCGCCTCGCCGCGCTCGTCAAAATATCTCTGCCCCGGTCGGACCATCTGCACGTCGGTGGGCAGCTCGTAGCCGCGCAATACGACAGCGGCTGCTTCCCGCATGACGCGGTCGAGCGCAGCGGAAGTATCTTCGGCTTGCTCGATTGGTGCCTCGGCCATGATGGCGTCGTGCACCGGCGCAACCAGCCGAATGCCGCGGCGTTCGGCCAGCACACAGGCCACGTGCAAGATTTCGGAACCGGTACTTTGAATCGGAAAATTACGCACGGTACGCGGATTGATGTGGGGCGGACATTGCATGATCCAGCCCAATGGCGTGCTGATCTCTAGGTCGAGACCGGCGCGATCGGCGACGCGTTTGGTCCAATCCTCAAACACGCGAAAGCGAGCCCGTAGCCGCGCCAGGATCTCACCGGCTTCGTAGAGGGAAATGCCGGTCCGTATGGCCAGCGTTTCGGCGCCGGCGCCATACTGAATTGCGAGGGTGACAGTTTTAAAAAGTGTCCGCACCGCTTTGAGCTCCGCTGGAGACATGCTCTCCGAAACGAAGCCCAGCTGGCTGGCGATTCCCAGATAGACGTCGCCGCTCTCGCAGGCTTTTAACAGTTCGTCGTCGTCGGACAGCACCGCGGCGATGCGCACTTCCTGCTGGCAGTAGTCGCGGTGGATCAGGACTAGGCCAGGCGGAGGTGTGATGAGGAACCGCAGCCATTTTGCCGGACCAAAAACATATTTGGAATTAGACGGTGCATTGCGGGCGGTCTTGGTACCGTAGGCCCCGAGCAGCGTTCGGTTGCGGCCATCGCTACCGACTTGCAGATCGTTGAGCCGCAGCTTTGATAGCGAGTAGCGCAGTTCACGCAGTGGCTCGATGAACGGATATTTGCCCGCCATTTCGCGAAATGTTTGGTCGGTCTCATCCAGCATGCCGTTTTCATATTGTGGCCACGACATGCCATTGCGCTGGAGATAGGCTTTGAAATTTTCTTTCCGCCAGTGCGGCTTACCGTTGGCAATCTCATAGATGCCGAATGGGCGATCGACCTCGGTAACGAGGTCAAGCTGTATGCCGTCCCAGTGCCCGCGAATGCGGTTGAGCTTCGGCAAATCCGTTGGCACGCCACGGCGTTCGGTCTGCGCCATTACCCACTGAAACTTGGCACGGAACAGCGCATGCGGCAGCGAGCGGATCGTCGGTACGATGTGCTTGAGTACACATGCCAGGGCGTGGTCGTCGTCTTGGCAATAATCGAGGATCGCTTGCTTCTCATCAGCAGTGAATGGTGGGCCCTGCAGAACGCGGTCGCGCATATCGGTCTTGCGCGCGGTATCGAGCTCGGGCTCGCAGAAATACCGCAGCGCGCCGGCGAGCGAGTAGAAACCCTTGTCACGATCGGCGGCTTTGATAGCGCCGTCGTTCACGTAATGGCGAAATTCGACATAGGCGTCGAGCGTGCAGGCTGGCTGGCCCCAACCCTTCGCGATGTGAAACCCGAATTCGGCGGTGGCCAGGTAGGTGACGAGCAGCGCGTCGGCGTCGAGCCGATAGGGTGGAAATGGGCCGAGCTCGTCTTGCCAGAGCCGCACGGTACGGCCCGACCGCATTTCGTGCGCAACAAAACAGAGCGGCGTGATGGGATCACCATCAACGCCGCCATTGGCTTTGCCGTTACCGGGATAGTATTCACCGTCGCCGACCCAGATTTCCCGGAATGGCAGTTCGCGCCAGTCACGATAAACCATCGTCGTGATCCGGTTTTTGTGGTGGAGCACCAAACAAATCCAGGACGATGGGATGGTTCTTGTCGCGAATGATTCCAGACTCGCCAAATCCAAGCCGCACCAGTTCATCGAACGACGGCAATTTGCTCCAATCTGGTTCGGGCGCGTAGCCGGGCTGGGCGTCGCGCGTCATATAAGAACGCTTCTGCCAAAGCAACCGCACCCACTTTTCCATCGCGACCTTGGCGGCCGATCGTGCCGAGATCCACGCCTCATTATCGCGCTCACCCTCCTTCGGCAGCTTGAGTGCCCACAAGCGCGGCGATCCATCGCGATAAACTACAGTCACTAAGGTGCAGCGTCTTGCTTCTTCGATCACGCCCTGCATCGGCTTAGCGATGATGTAGGTTTGTTCCTCGATCTGATCCTCCGCCTTGTGGACGTATATCTCGGACAGCCGGCGATAGGCGGGATCCGGATTAACCCTGAAGAAATTCTTGGGTTTGCCGACCGGGATGTCGTGATAGTGCACGTCAACCAGGCCATCGCCCAGCGCCGGATCGAGCCACAAACTGTTGACGTCGAGCGCGTCCTCCGGCACGGCCTTGGCCTTCGGTTTTAAGGGAATTGGAGTCTCTGCCATTTCAGCCTCCTTTTGGCTTGGCGTTGAGTGCTTCGAGATTAGTTTTCGACCCAGCGCCACGTTTGCGCCGGTGCATCATTGAACAGCGCGTCGCCGACACCACTTACGTTTGTGCTTTGAATGACGACTTGCGCTATTTCATCGGTGATGTGACGCCCGCCGCTCAGGCACCAGACGCGGCCGTGCCAGCGGTATTCCAGAATCAAGGCTTCACCTCGCCGCATCACCGTGAGCACAGTTGCGACCTTACCGTTGAGGCGATCAAGCCGGCGCGCCTGGTTTCGCAATTTTCCGGGACTGATTGTCATGTTGACACACACCGGCGCGGACCAAAGTGAAGTGACCGCATTCCCGGCATGCCACACTCTCGAAGCCGTGCGCTTTAGCTTCAGCGCGTTTCTCCGCCGCTGTCGGTTTATTTGGTTGTTGGTCAGCCATGCTTGTCTCCAATTAAAAAAAGAGAGCGATGTTTTCGCTCTCTTACTTCCCATACGATTTGTGCTTGATCAGTGCCCGGCTCGCGCGCACCCAATCGTGCTCGAACGACACCAAGGCTTTCCTATCAGAGTCGAGATCGACGTCGGGCACGGGCACGTCGATGTCCGGCAACTCGAAGTGATCGCCGGCAGCGAGCGCGAACTGCTCGTTGATGCGCTCGATCGACTCGCGCAGTTCCTCAAGCTTGGTCGAGGCTTCCTCGCGAATCTGTTCGAGGCGCTCGGGGTCGATCTGCTCGGCGATCCTGCGCCGCGGTGTTCCACTCCGCCTTGGCGTCGGCGACGCGCCGATCGAGGGTGCGGTCGATGTACGGCTTGAAGGCTTGCCTTATGAACCGTTCGAGGATGGGACGCCGGGTCGGAGTGGTAAGCGCATCGATCTCAGTTTGGTCAATGCCGAACGCCTCCCGCCAATCGGCTGCCCGCTTTTCTCCTAGCTTCAACGGCGTAGAGGGGAGGCCCTCGGCTTCGACCTGTTCCACCGTCAGCGCGACTGGAACCACTTCGAATTCCAGATGGTGGAAGAAGAGATCCTTGAACGCCTGCAGCTTGCGCGCGATCGAAATCGGCATCTGATGCCCGGCCGGATCGCAATCGCTGAGCGTGAACACCACGAGCGGGCGCCCGTCGGCGTTTGCATCCTTCGCAATCTGATAAACCTGCGTGTCTGAAATTTCGCCTTGCGGCAGATACAGGTCAGCTTCGAAATGCTGCGCGATCGGCAGCACTATATCGGCGAGCGAACTCTTCTCGCCGAAGATGGCGAAGCAGTAGGCTTGCCTTGGAGTGAAGCCCTTCGCAATCGGCAACGGCTCGATGTCTTCGGCGCCCGGAATCTCGACGTCGAGTCCGATCGACAAGCGCGCTTCGGGCCTCACTTTCGCCTTGCGGTGAATGATCGGCTCGGCGTTGCGCGCGTCGATGATGCGCTCGAACGGAACGTATCCCAAAAAGCGCGCGGCCTTGCCGGCGGTCTCCGATCGAGTCGGCCTCGGTGTTGCGATAGACCTCACTGTTCGGCTTCTTGATCTTGGAGTCCTGCACGATGGCGTAATGCAAGCCGCGCCAATGAATGCGGGCAGTCGCTCCACATAATTTGTTCAGTTGGGTGGCGAGCCATGCGCCGTCGCGGTGACCGGAATCAGTGTCGAGCCGATAGGGGTCGACGTTCGCCGACAACACGGTCAGGTCTGAGAGGCAAGCCTTGTGCCTCGTGCATGCGGCCTCCAAAATTTTGCGGAGGACGTTGATGCCCTGGAGCGCTGCTTTACCCATGGTCGTTGTCTCCCCGATTAGGATTTGTTGTT
>Ga0310909_10002993_pt1 | contig 10510 bp, 16 predicted proteins | sample GREbulkMGT000H_FD_203449 | JGI IMG/M metagenome (GOLD analysis project Ga0310909, IMG submission 203449) | Lab enrichment of tropical soil microbial communities from Luquillo Experimental Forest, Puerto Rico - GRE.bulkMG.T000H | ecosystem: Environmental > Terrestrial > Soil > Tropical forest >... | reverse complement strand
GTGCACTCGTCTGCCCGGCGCTTGACTGATGATCAAGAGCCGCGCCGAGGGCCGGCCGCGTACGATCGGGCGAGGACCGAGCGGCAGGTGCGGCGCACAGATCGTGCAGGCACCGATCTCGGCGACGAGCCGGCTGAAGGCCGGGTCAGCGATCTGTCCATTCGGTTCGCGCGAGCGCCGCGGGTCTCCCTGAGAACAGGGAGAAAAATTGGATCCGGCGTGCATCACGGTCTGTCTCGATGTGATTAACATAGTCTTTTCAAACATTCATGATCTAGGCACAGCGAAAACGGCCGCGAATTTTCCGCGTCGAGCAGGGAGTAAAAAACCGGTTCTGAGGGAGGGAGCAGGGAGAGATGAGGACGGTATTTTCGCGACCGGAGACAGGGTTACTCGCGAGAGCCGGTGTACCCCCGGGAGCGCCGGCGCACCGCCGACTAGAACGCATATGATACGCCTCGATTTCGGCCCCAAGATGGCGGTGCACGCAATTGGGCGCTACCGATGTCCGCAAAAGCCCCAGCTCGAGAGTGAGCGGACGCGATCCGTCAATCCCGGCACGTCCGCTGCGGACGCTCAACGCCGGCGGGAACGCGCCGGCAGGTCGCCGCCCTTGCCGTCAAGGCCGGGAAAGCAAAAGGCTATTCCGAGGATCGCCACCTGCGCCTCGTCGCAGAAGGTCTCGCGATCGATCGCGAGCCACGCGCGCAGGCGGTCACCGCTGCGGTCGTTGAACGACAGCCGGGTCTCGCTCACCCGCCTGCCCGGCGCCTGGCTGATGATCAGAAACCGCGCCGAGGGCCGGCCGCCCACGATTGGCACTTGGTTCGCGCGAGCGCCGCGCTGGCATGGGGTCCGGTAGGAGACGTCCCGGCCTTCAGGCTGAGCCCGAGGCGTAATCGGAACTCCGGTATTAGCAATGCGACCTGATGGCAGGCGGCGCAATCGACCTTGACGAGATCCCACCTAGATCCGGGACTTCGGCGGCAGCCGGGGCAAAGGCACCGACCTTCGCCCCGGCATTCAAAAGCCCAGCTACTCCGCCCCAGGAAAGAGTACTGGATCGGCGATCAGGGCATAGTCCCAACTCGCCGGCCCTCCCTGATGAGCTGCCGGCGCCGTCGACGGGCCTGCGGACGTCGCGATAGCGATGTGCTCCCCGCCCGCGGGACATACACCGTTCGTAGGTAGACCATTATACCAAAGGCAGAAGCACTTTGAGCAGAAACGCCAGTTATTCTGGCCAATTGGTGCGGCCATTGGAAAACTCCTCTCGCGTCAGCTCTGATCTGCTCGACTAGATCGAGGGTGATCTCCTCACCAATGCGATCGTATGCCCACTTGGCTGCCAAAAACTGTGAGGTAGATCACACCATCACAAAATAACAGCTGCGCTCGACCTGTGGAGCACGCGTGAACCACGGGCCCCCGGTGTCAGCTCCGCCCGCCGTCTTGCGCCGCCTGATCTGCCCGTGCTAAGGGGTTGTCTCGCATACCCCGCGTCTATCCACTCATCGGTGGAGGGGTGGCCGAGTGGCTGAAGGCGGCGGTTTGCTAAACCGTTATACGGCGATAATCCGTATCGTGGGTTCGAATCCCATCCCCTCCGCCACCTACTGTCTTAGACATCAACTAAAACAAACGGTTAGAGATAATCCGGCGATAATTCGGATCTCCTTCCGGCAGCTGTTTCCGCAAATTAATTCCGGTCCTCGCGGGTCCTGCAGAGGCCTTCGCCTCGGCGACCGCCTGTACGCGCGCGGCGCGCTGCCAGCCGCCGGCGCGCCCGCAAACGCGGGGTTTTCGCCAGTTTTCATCGCAAATTTGGCCACCACGAGTCCACGCATTTCGGCGCACAAAACTCGGCGTGCCTGATCTGTTCCATCACCCTGTCGGTTCCGGGCGCATGATTAGGGCGGCTTCCCCCCGCTGGCTGCAGCGACGTAGTGATTGTCGGCGTCAGTCAAATCCACGGAGAGTGGGCATTCGGTACTCGTAATCCGCTTCAGCAGCGCGGGGCCGTCTGGGTTTGTATCGCCGCGGTCGGTAATCAGCAGCCCGTGCAGCACATCAAGTCGGTCGGCCTGGTGGGAACAGAGGAGGTCTCCAAGGATCGCCGTGAGCGCTTTGGCGTAGGCATTGGGATCGACGCTTGCGGCTTCGAGCATTTTCTTCCATTGCTTGACGGCATCGGGCGGGAGGTCCGAGGGGTCACAGGAAGCGAGCGCGTCGTCGTCTCTCTTCTCGCAATCGAGGATCGCGACACGGTCGAGTGCGAGGTTGCGCAAGCTTACTTCCGGAATTCCCCACGTGAAGCTTCCTTGCGGAACCTCCCGCTCGATGGATTGACGCAACTCGGCATAGGTCGCGTCGGTCCAGGTCCGAGACGGACTATCGGGCTCGATCGGGGTCCAATTAGTCTCGATCGGGCTCCAATTAATTTTGCCGCCCGCATCGAATATGTTTTCGAAGACGGAACGTTTCAGCTGTGCTCGCCATAGGGATGCATGGCCGAGCCATGCGCCCTGAAGCTGTGCACCCTGGAGCGACGCGCCCTGAAGCCGCGCATAGCCGAGAAATGCGCCCTGCAGCTTCGCGTTCTGAAGCGACGCGCCTTGAAGCTGCGCGGAGATGAGCGATGCGCCCTGAAGCTCGGCAGAGTGGAGATCCGCGCCCTGAAGGTGCGCATGGGCGAGCAACGCGCCCTGAAGCTCCGCAACACCGAGGTACGCGCCCTGAAGCTGCGCCATCTCGAGCGACGCGCCGTCAAGGTTCGCACGTTCAAGTGACGCGCCTTGAAGCTGTGCACCGACGAGTATCGTGCCCTGAAGCTGCGCACGGTCGAGCCATACGCCCTTAAGCTGAGCAAGCCCGAGATTCGCCCGCTGAAGCTGAGCACCGGTGAGATCGGCCCTCGTGAGGACCGCGCGCTCGAGCCACGCACCCCGCAGATCGCGACCGCGCAAATCGATCAGGTGCTGCTTCCATTCCACCTTCTTCGGATCGTCGATCTTCAGCGCCTCGTAAATATCGAAGCCGGGTAGGACCAACGTATTCGAAATAAAACTCCGTCGGCGGCGTGTCGTGTAGTCGACGGGGCCGGTAAAGATCCGGGCGCGGAGGAACCCTAACGCCGCGTGGTAAGGAAGATGATCCTCCTGCCATTCGCCGGGTATTGTCGCGAGGGTCCAGGCGAAGAACATTGTGCAGACGGCCAGCACGACGGCGATCGACGTCACCACCGGCGACCTCCAGGAGCGCGCCTTCGAGTGATTAGCGGAACTACGAAGGATTTTGATGCCCCAGAGCCACCAGATCAGGCCGAGATCGAGAACGAGAGCGATCCGGTTTAACCAAGTGATCCACCAGTTATGGTACGGAAGGAACTGAATTTGGAGCAGCAGCAGGAGCGCGAGCGGCGCGACGACCAAGGTCACCCATAGTATTGCCGCCAGCATTCGGCCAAGGGCCGCCGTGCGGATCTCGTCCGGGCCGCCGAGAAATTGCACAAAGATATTGCTGGGGAGCTGCTGTGCCAGGCCGGCTCGGATTTCCGACGCTCTTGGCTGCAGGGCAGGTCGGCGACCTGATCTCCGAGTTGTTTATGGAATTGTCGTACCCGGTCCGCCAGCAGGGCAAGGTTGACCAGGATATAGGCGTGGGTGATGACGAGTAGCAGCGGCGCCAGAAAGAAGAAGGCAAGCAGTGGCAACTCAATATTGAGGAACGGCAGCTTGACCGGATTTTGCAACAGGAGGTCGGCGTGAGTGACCGCGCCGACGGCGACGCCGAGGTAAAACAGGACGAAAAGGTACGAGAGCCACAACCCGCCGCTTACGGCGGCGCTGTCCTCGACGGACTTTCGGAATGCGTCGAGATCTCCGGCTTTGGCAACAATCGTGGGAACCGGCTGGATCGCGTCCACGCCCGCCCGCGATCCCTCATCATAGAAATCGTCTGCAGCCATTTCATCGAGACCAAATGTGCGCTCAGCTTCGCTAGTCCGGGTCCGGGTATCCCTACCTAGTGTGGCGGATGCTGAAGACCGCGTCAGCGGCCGTCAAACGTTGACCGATATATTTCCGGCTCAGCAGATTTTCGCCCCCCAGTTCCGCTTTTTTCGGCCGCTGCCACAGCCTTGCTTGCGGGAGGCAGGGGCCGGAGGTTCAAATCCTCTCACTCCGACCAGCACAACCCTTTGAAATTCGCTGTTAGTTTCCCGATCCGGCGGAAGCCTTCAGCGGCAATTGACGGCGGAACGTTGCGGGAATCGGCGGTACGTGTTGGCACGTTTTTGACACGCGGAAAATCGGCGTGCCTGATCGGTTCTGCCGCTGTGCGGCGAGCGAGAAGATTTAGCGTCAGAGACTGGCGAGAGCGGCCCGGGCACCGGCACCAAACGTTAGATTATGACTGCTAGTTGACCCGGCCGGGCGGGGTCTTGTTGGCGAGCTCGGTCACGGCGGCCATGATGCGGCGCCAAGTCGTCGCCCCGTCATCGTCGCCGGCGATCGCTAGTTCGTCAGCTCGTGCAGCGCTTTCGTCAAGCGCCTTTTCTCCGTGGCGCTTGATCATGAGCATCGCCGCCCGCCAAATATCCATCTCGGGTATCAAAGCCGGAGGCTCATGAAATCACCACCCGGCCCTCCGATGACGCTCGGCAATGCGGCGAACGCGAAGGTGCGGTTGATCGTGTTGTGTAAGGCGTGCGGCCACCAAGTCGAGCCCGACCCTGTCGAGATAGTTGCTCGATACGGCGCGGCCACGCCGGTTCTGGATTGGCGCGATCGGCTCGTGTGCTCAAGCTGCGGGAGCCGAGACGTTGAGATGGTGGTGACCGGTACCGAACGGCGATAGCTCGCCTACTGTCGCCGTCGCTCCTGCCGCGGCGCTCGCCCGGGATCGCGTTCTTCCGGTGTCGGCCGCCGAGCGGGCGGTAGCGGTGCATAGCGGCGGAGCTTCTGCGCGAGTTCTGGCGGCGATGCCGGTCCGATCTGGCCAAATTTGCCGAGGATCTCGCGCAAGAGCCGGATGCGCGGCGACAGCGGGTAGCGGTCGGCTTCGATCGTATCTACTAGCAGATTGAGGAGCGCGAATGTCTCCTCATCGGTTAGGTCAAGCGACACGGTAATCCGCCGTTAGGTGCGCGCCAATAGGGCCATCATCGCTCCGGCGAGCACCGCCATGACAGCGGCGCGGAAGAGCATGCGGGCGAACTTGGGGAGCGTTGGCGGCATCGCCGCAGGGCGCGCGATGAGGGTTTATCACCGGTAAAGGAGCTACCTGCGGGACTACGACGCCACCTTCCGGCGTCAACCTTCGTTAAGGGCGCAGGCGCCGGCTGCTCTAGTGGTGAAAATCATACGCCCGGTACCCGGTTCGGAGGGCGGCTCGCACCCTTTCCGGCCATTCGGTCCAACGCAGAGGCTCCTGCAGCGTCCGGGAGTGGGCTTAGCCTTTGGGCTTACCCCAACCAAATACGCTACTGCCGATGCTTACGATACTACTCAACCTATCGTCTCCTCTTTGTACCACGGCAGAGAACGTGGCGTTCAAGAAACATATTGCTGCGAACTGCACCGCTAGGGTGCGAATAGCGGGATCAGTGACCGAGTGCCATCCGAGCAACACAGCGACGCCAGGGCCTAGCGCAACAATTGCCCAACGTCCGACAGCACTTAACTGACCCTGCCAACCGAAATGGGCGTCACTTGTCGCGTCCGTCCCTAGGCCGACCAGACCGTCCAAGTTGCCGGTCGCTGCAACCACCAAGATTTCGCCGATCGCCCTAGCTAGATGCTCGGGTGTGTCGGGTTTCGGGGTGATAAGCCAGCTGAACTTCTCGCGAAGCCCGGCCGCCACCGTCTTTATATTAGATTGGACAATTGCTTTAGCGGTGCCACCTTCACTGGCAGGTATAATCCGTAGCATTGACCCTTCGAGGATGCTTGCTGCCTGACTGAGATGAGCGGCAATTTGACGCCTATAGGCAAAGCTGCGCCATTCGCCTGCTTTTCCAGAACTAGCAAGAGTGTATGCAACGCGCAATTCGTGAACCAGGGCTACATCAGCTGGCAAGCGCCAACGGAAGAATGCATCTAAGAGACGAAATGACAAATACATGATGAATATAAAATACAATGCTATTAAGGCGGCATCTACGCCAACATACCAAAGCTTGCGCGGATCTACAGTGAACACCAATATAGCCCCGAACCCGCCAAACATAACGATACCAAGCAGTCCTACTAATCGGAACGATGAGCGGTGGACCTGCCTGACCTGCCAGCCGAATAAGGGTGCCACCATATTAAAGTAGATATTTATCAAGGATACCTGACCGCCACGTGTCTGTAATACCTGATTTTTGATGAATCGCCTGTCTTCTGGCAATTTTTGTTGAGGGGGCTTAAGAAAATTCCAAACGCCTAGAATGAAAAAGAGGAAAAAAACTGCGAGGCTGCTGATATCCGAATCGCGTAGCTGATTTAGAAGAGACGATTCATCTGGCTTACTATTCTGATACTGCAAGATGAAGAAATATGGAATGAGAATTATGAGAGAAACAGGAATAGACAACAAAGCACGCTCCTGTTCGTGTACCTTATACATGATGGCACTTCTGAATAGGCACGGCACCGCATTCGACACCTCTTTTGGCGGGATTCCCAAGCGACGCAATGAACGGCCAATTTCTTGCGTTTTTGCGCGCTCGTCGCGCCATTGTCGCTTAAACCTCAAAGGCATCGCCGCGGTACCCCCTCCAATCGACAGCGAGCGATCTCGGTAGATGTGTCGTGCTTAATTGGTTGCGCATAGTTTCAGTAGCTCGCAAGCAATTTTTCGCATTGTAGAAATGCAGAGGGGTTGGCAGGTGCGTCGATTCCCCGTCGACGTTTCCACAAATCAAGATCATCTTCGCGCCGCGGCGCTGGCATGTGGAGCAATCACTTAGCTTGCGCAGAAGTCCGGTGTGAATGACCGCCTCCACCCATAGCTCACCAACAGCGCCGGTACTAAGCATTAGATGTGGCCCTTCAGGACTCGAACTTTGGCCCCTCGAAAATTTTGGTGAGACGGTTCGGGCCAGCGGCGATTGTAGGGACATGCGTGGGCGATCCTTCGTCCTCGGCTCCGGAGCCGCGGCGAATCGGCTCGCGGGCCGCCCGCTATGCCGACTGGAAGAGGAACCGATGATCAATTACTGCTCAGCCGCGTTCCTGTTCGCGACCGCAGTCATTCTGGCCTTGACACCCCGGCTTCGGCTGGGGGCCAGAACAATCAACCCAATTGGGGCACCGTCGCCGGAGCGGCGCCGCCGGCGGCGCCTTTCGGCCCGGTGACTTTCCACAGGAAATGTTTTGGCGCATCGTCCCCGGCGCTTCCTTGCAGCTTTGCCCGCGCCCGGCCCCTCACGGTTCGATATTTGGGAACGGCCTTTCTATCCGCTCGCGATCCCGCTCGCGCCGCCGATCGGCCGCCATCTCCGCGAGGGGCCGGCCAGCGCGTCCAGGATGCGCAACCTCGTCCCTTGGCACGGGTCAGGGCCTCGACGATACCTGAGTCAGTCGTCAGGCCATAGGCGCCGCCAATATCTCGCGCTCTGCGTTGTTAATCGCGCGGACCGCGAAGGCAGCCCAGTTCTCTTCCGGGGTAAAACGAACAGCGATGGCTGCTCCCAAAACCACGGCGGAGACCGGCAGCGTCGGGGCAAACGCGGCGCGCGCAGTGATAGAGCACAGAGAACACGCAAAGTTATGTCATATAAAAGCAAACTCTCTCTTGAACACGTCGTCAGGTTGTTGGGGAAGACGGCGGCTTGACTTCGCACCGCGCGGTCACACATGCCGAAGGCGATCCAAGCATGGAGTTCTTTCAAAGGAGGAATCTATGCTCGACATTCTCGTGAAAATGCCACCATTTTCCACTGCATCGCGTCTTTCGTCTTCATCGTTGATCGCACGCGGCTTTGTTGCAAAAATCAAAAATTATAAAAGAAAATTGGGCCGTTGACGGGCGGCTTATGCTAACCGTCCTTGACGGGCCGGCGAGCGCGATCGAGTCCGCGCGCACCGGGGAAGGAAGCGCGCGCGCCTTGGCGCGGGCGTGAAGATAGGGCACAAACCGAAAGCTCGCTGCGCATCAGCGGCGCAAAGCGATCAAGCGCCGCGACCGGCGAGATGAAACGCTTGCCGAGATCGGGCGCAGCTACAACGTCAGCCCGGCGATGATTTCGCGGCCCACAGAGTGACCGGCACACAATAGCCACAAATCGCCTCAGTATAGGCGAGCATAGGCGGCGATGAGTGCCAAGGGGTGATCCAAACCATTCGGTGCCAAGTGGGTGCTAATTCGGCTTCCGTTCTCCGGCCGCCGTCTTGCGCCGCCTGATCTGCCGGTGCTAAGGGGTTGTCGCGCATACCCCGCGTCTATCCACTCATCGGTGGAGGGGTGGCCGAGTGGCTGAAGGCGGCGGTTTGCTAAACCGTTATACGGCGATAATCCGTATCGTGGATTCGAATCCCATCCCCTCCGCCACATCAACTTATCGGGTCAGCAGAGTTTGCTCGGCACCGGAAGTGGGCTCGCGATCGACCATCGGGCCCGTCGCCGGCGGGTCATCAACCGGTGCGGGACGATGAGCGTCTTTGCTGGACCCAAAAAATTAGTGCTTATAATGAATAACTTAGGTCATTTCTCCCACTCTGCTCCGTAACCCAAACGAGCCGAAGGAACGTACCACCGCAACTTCGCCTTGGGTTCCGAGCAATCTTAGGTATATTAACGGCGGTCCGGCGGTCCGCCGTCGATGCAGCTGCGCGGTGGCGCCGGTGGAGTCTCACCCGCGACCGGCCCTCGCACTCGGCATCCAAAGGGCCGTAACACCCGGCGGTCGGGTACGACTTGCGACAACCGCCAACGGAGGTCAGCCATTATGACAAGGAAGACGTCGAAGACCAGCAACCGAATTGCCGCGGCAGCGGCCGTCCTCGTCACGCTGCTGTTGTCAGCCTGCGTATCGCAGCAGCAATACGATACGATAGTGGCCGAGAACAATCAGCTCAAGGCACAGATCGCGGCGGCGCAGGCACAGAACTCGTTCGTCGAAGCCGGTGACCTGCTGTTCCCGGAGGGCGGTTACAGGCTCAGCCCGGCCGGCCAAGCGGAGCTCACCAATAACATCGTCCCCAAGCTCAGGAACCTCCCCCCGAACGCCAAAATCGTCGTCTACGGCCATACCGACAATCTTCCGGTTGGACCCGGGCTGCAGCAGCAGGGGATTCCGGACAATCTGGTGCTGTCAACGCGGCGCGCCGCCGACGTGGTGACTTATCTGATATCCCAGGGCGTGCCCGCGGCCAGCATTTCAGCCAAGGGCTTCGGCGACACAAGGCCGGTCGCCTCGAACGATACGCCGCAGGGCCGGGCACAGAATCGCCGGATCGAAATCACCATTCAGGGCCCCGGCTAACGGGTGACGCGATCGGTAAACACGGAGGGTAGAGGCTCGGGTGCCCGGGCTTGCGTTCCCCAGTCGCATTCAACCAATACGACCAGGAGGTATCGTCTATGATCACGAAACTAGCTGCCGCCACCGGCACGCTCTGCCTCAGCGCGCTGCTTCTGTCGGCTTGCGTCTCGCAGACACAATATGATGCGGCGGTAGCCGAGAACCAACAGCTTAAGGCGCAGCTCGCAGCGCTGCAGGCGCAGCAGAAATATGTTGAGGCGGGTGACTATCTATTCCCATCGGGCGGCTTTCAGCTGAGCCCCGCCGGCCAGGCCGAGCTCGCCAACAATATCGCCCCCAAACTCAAGGGGCTCCAGAACGCCAAGGTCGTGGTCTACGGCTTTACCGACAATGTTCCGGTTGGGCCCGAATTGCAGCGGCAGGGCATTCCGGACAATCTCGTCCTGTCGACCCGGCGGGCTACTACGGTCGTCAATTTTCTGATTTCGCAAGGGGTCAATCCCAACATCATTTCGGCTAAGGGGGTCGGCGACACCCGACCTGTCGCCCCGAACGATACGCCACAGGGCCGGGCACAGAACCGCCGGATGGAAATCACGGTTCAGGGTCCGGGCGCCTGACGGCAAAAGCGCGGAGCGGGGAGCACGACGTGGAACGAGCTATTCTGGCCTCGTTCCGCACTCCGCAGTTGGCTGGGCCGTTGCAGCGCCGACTCGCCGACACTAGGCCGGGCGGCGACACGTCGCTCAGCGAGCACGCGAAAAACTTGCTTTGAGATGGGGTGCCGATTAGCCTTTTCGTCGGCGAATTGACCCTGTCGGGTCTGTAGTCCGGGGAGAGGGGCATGAGGTGTACGGCTGGGTTCGCCGCGGATTGTGTCGCGGCGCGAGCCACCGGGGCAGCCACCTAGCGCGTGATTTCGCGTGTCGGTTAGTTCGTACGTAAGCCTCCGGGGAAGGCCGCCTGGCGCCGCATGGCCGGTTGAGGCCTGATGTCCGCACGGGTGCAAGGATTGGTGCTTGCACCGGTGCAAAGGAC
>Ga0310909_10002992_pt1 | contig 10513 bp, 12 predicted proteins | sample GREbulkMGT000H_FD_203449 | JGI IMG/M metagenome (GOLD analysis project Ga0310909, IMG submission 203449) | Lab enrichment of tropical soil microbial communities from Luquillo Experimental Forest, Puerto Rico - GRE.bulkMG.T000H | ecosystem: Environmental > Terrestrial > Soil > Tropical forest >... | reverse complement strand
CTATGCGCCCAGCCTGGCCAAGGAAATCGAAGACGAATACGGCAAGATCGCACTGGAAGGCCTACAAAAAATCGGTTTCAAGTTTGAGGATGAACCGACTGCGTGACCTGTCCTCGAGGGTGCAATTATATCAACGTCACTCCGTGATCTCCGCGATGACTCCGCTGATCGGCCGATTGCTGTAAGGTTGGACAGGTCATTGGATGTCTTGGCCCTTCAACGCGGCCTGGAGCCGTGCGCCAGGCGAGTCGGGTCGTCTATGTCACCACGGACGGCGGGCACACGGCACCGCCTCCAGACGGGATTGTGAGGAATGCCAAGGTCCTGCGGATGGAGTTCGTGTAGATGTCTGTCCGCCCCCCGCCGCATAGCGCGCACGCCGTCGCACGGCTAAGCGGCAACGCGCGAGGCCGCGATGGCGGCGTTCGCGAAGAGCTGGCGGCGGGAGTAGTTCTAAGATCGGGAGGTAGGTCCGCTTCTCTAATCGGCCGTCTGGGTCAAGCACTTTCAGGCCATCCACCGCTCCGGTGTCGATGTCGCTCGCGGGCTCTCGCTTCTCTTCGGACTCGGCACCAAGGGCCCTTCCATCATGGGATTCGAAGACGAGGTGGAACAATCTTTCGGGCGACCTTGCCGTCAATGTGACGGCAGGTTCAAGCGGACCTACGAACTCACCTCATCCATCGTCCCGCGAGGGACATCATTCCACCGGAAGGTGGATCTCTGGTTTTTCTCCTATCTGATTTGATCCTGCACAGATCTCAAGCCGGGGCGATCTCCCTCGTCCACCGGAACGCGGTGCCGTCAACCCACACGCGATGCATGATCACGGCCAAGCGACGCGCTAGCGCCACGATCGCCTTCTTCATCCCGCGATGCCTGGCGATCTTCATCGCCCAGGCCTTGAGCCAGGACCATTTTGCCGAACGCACCAACATGCTCTGGGCCGCTTCGTAGAGCATCATCCGCATCATCTCGTCCCCACACCGTGATATTGCGCCGGTTCGGTCGTTTTCGCCGGATTGATACTTGGCAGGTGTCAATCCAAACACCGCCCCGACCGCCTTGGAATTCCTGAAGCGGGCCGGCACATCGACGGTGGCGCGATAGGTCAGCGCGACCACAGGCCCGACACCTGGGATCGTCATCAGGCGGCGGCACACATCATCGTCCCGGACGATAACCTGCAAGCGGCGATGCAGGATGCCGAGCTGCTCGCGAATTACCCGCCGGACAATGAGCAGGGGTTCCACCAGCACTGCCAAATCGGGAAGGTTCTCGACAAGCTCCCTAATACGCATCTCGTACTTGACCGGCCCGATCATGCCGACCTTGAGACCGAAGTTGCGCAAGGTGGCACGCAGGTCGTTCTCGATGGCAATGGCCTTCGATTGAAGCAGCTTGCGATGGGTCAGCAGCACCCGAAGCTTCTGACTGCGTAACGTCTTCACATGCACCGGGCGATAAAGTCCCACACGCATCATCTGCGCCAAGCCGCGCGCATCGTTGCGGTCTGTCTTGTTGATCTGCGCCTTCAACATCGCCCTCATGTGCCGCGTCTCAACGCAGATCACCGGCAAGCCCGCTTCGGCGAGAACGCTGTAAAGCCACTGCGATAGCGGTCCGGCTTCCAGTCCAATTCGTTTGAAGCGATAGATGGTGTTCGTCAGCACCTGCAGGAGGGCTTCAGGCTCACTCGCCACCCTCGCTTCCCGCACGATCTTGCCCGCATCATCCACGATGCAGACGCTCGTTTCCTTGACCGACACATCGAGTCCAGCAAAATAGGCCATGCTGCGCTTCTCCTTCTGATGCTTGAGGCCGCAGATGCGGACCTCGTTTCACCATCAGCCTGAAGCGCAGCACCCTAATTTTCAGCTATCCACAAGCTGGTAGGCCGATTACCCCATCTTTCGGAGCGAAGCGGACATCCCTTGAGCGCCGCGACCGTGCCGATCTGGCTCTCTGGCGAATGACGATACTAAGCGGCAACTTCAGCCGTTGCCCAAATGTGGGGTCATCCTATGTCATCGATTTCGGACTGGTGCAACGCTATGACGCCCTGTTTGCGTCCTAAGTCGATAACGGGACAGCAATGACACTTGAACTCAAGATGCTCGCCCTCAGCATCGTCCTCGGGCTGGTACAAATCGTACTGGCCTCGCATGCTGCAAGCCTGCAACGCGGCTATATATGGACGGCGAGCTCCCGGGACGACACGGTGCCTAAGTTGACCGGAGTGGCGGGCCGACTACCAGGATCTACGTGCTGCTACCAAGAAATGCCGGCCAGACTGGGACATCACAACGCCCGAACTCAAGGCGGCGTGGCAGCAAGGCCGCAAGGACCTGTTCTATTCGTACGGCAAAACCTACGCCCAAACTATCGGTGAACAGGATTAGGGGCGCCGCTCAGGGGCGATGTGGAGCGGCTGGCTGCTGCGCTGAGGGCCTAGCGCTCATCGCTCGGCGAAGACCTTGCGCAGATAACTTGACGCCTGATCGACGGCGCCGCGGGCCGCACGGCATGGCGAACATATTCTAAAACATTAGGGCCAGCGGCCATCCGTGCCGCATCAACAGGCCGGACACATGACCGCACCCGACCAATACTGCATCAACGTAAGAAAGCTCTTGTCAATGAGGCGCCGTCCACACATGACCCATCTCGGAAGTGAAGCGCGCGTCATAGCAGTCGCAATCAAGATCGACGCCGCCCGTAGAGATACCTTGGCCAGTCATCCGAGTGGCGAGGTCCTCGTTCCTACCCTTGTCAGTGGTCTCGATGGAATTTCGGATTGTCTGCATGGCAGTTTGAACAACTGACCGTAATCATCTACGCTGACCTCTGCACCTGCCACGCGCAACGCATACCACAAGGAAACCTGATTTGCAGTGAGTACCGGTCGGCTGAGGTCATCCTCCAATGCTGCTATTACGCCAATGGCGCGGAGGGCGTTCCCACCGATGAAAACGGCCTGCGCAGAGGATGGAACATGCCTGCGAACCCACTCGTAAATCGCTGCCGGACTCGCCACTGATCCTGTGTTCGGATGGGGAACCTCGATCGCGGGCATCAGATGGCTGACGTGAACGACCTCGAATCCACGCTCCTGAAAGTATGTAGCTCCTTTCTGGTCGAACTCGTCAGTGAAGAAGGGAGCATGGATCAGTGCGATTCGTTCGGCTTCCAACGTTCGGAAGCCGGCCGTTGCCGCGGGCGCCGACATGAGGACAGGAATGCCATTTGAATGCTGTTGAACACGACTGACGAGTTCCTCCTCTCCGGTCGTGCCGAGAAGGTAGCTGCCCACTGTCCAGGCATAAATGATCGCCTGCAATGGCAATCTCGCAAGCAGTTCTGCGGCGTCGTCGGGACCGGGAGGATCAGCGAACGTCGCTAGATCAGCAAAGAACACGCGCGAGGTGTGAAGGGATACCCCATCGGGGGCCATGGTCCACAGTTCTGATTCGGATATCGCGCTGTCATCGTGTGTGAGCACCCCTAGCCGTGCGCGCCATCCGTGCCCGTCTGGCTTCAAGTTGTTGATATTCCTGCCCATACATGTTCCTTTCCGCCGTCGGACCCGGATCCAGCCGAGAAGCAACGCGATGTCTTGCGGTTTCGTTTCATCGCACCCGTTAGGTCCCTAGTCTCAACCCCGGTAGGTGTGATGATCGAACTGCGCTTGCACGGGTGATCCACGGTGCGCCGCGCAAGAAGACGGATCAGATCCGCCACACAAAACATCGCGGACGATGGAGTAGTTGCCGCGCATGCTGCATGTCGTCTGTGGCCAAGCCCTCGATCGTCGTCACCTTGGCCCCCTGGAGCGTAGGTGAGAAATGGGCTAGGTCTTTTGGTGCGCTGCCGCACTTGCAGATGCTCAAGGGCGTAAGGTGGACTCCGTGGCACCATCGATCTGTGTGTTCGATGTCAACGAGACGCTCCTCGATATCGAATTCATCGAGCCGATGTTTCAGCGACTATTTGGGGATCGGAAAGTTCTGCGCGAGTGGTTTGGACAACTCATCCTCTATTCGGACGCAATAACCCTGTCTGGATCTTATACAACGTTCTTCAACTTGGGACAGGGTGTACTGAGGATGCTGGGCTCCATCCACAACGTCGCGATTACCGAGGCAGATGTTGACGAGCTGAGAACACGGATGCTGACGATGCCGGCGCACACTGATGTGCCGGCAGGACTGAAGCAATTAAAGGACGCAGGATTTCGTTTGGTGACATGCACCAATTCGCCCCCCGACCCGCAAACCAGCCCGCTGAAGCACGCAGGCATCGATGGCTGGTTTGAAATGTCGTTCAGTGTCGATCGTGTTCGTCGCTTCAAACCGGCTCCGCAAGTGTATCACATGGTGGCCGACGAATTAAACGTGTCGCCGTCCGAAATTTGCATGGTTGCGGCGCACGTGTGGGACACAATTGGAGCACAAAGCATTGGCTGTTCGGGGGCGCTCGTCGCTAGACCCGGTAATGCACCTCTACTTCTGCGCGGGTTACCCCAGCCGCAGGTTGTCGCACCGGATCTCCCAGGGGTGGCGACGCAGATGATCAGGCTTTGGCGCTGATTAAGCAACCGGTCAAGACGATGACGCGAGCAAATGTGCATCAAGCGCGAATGTTCGAAACTGGCACGAAGCGGCGGTTAGGAAATGTCCGCTTCTGCGCCGCTTTTGGGGGCTAAGCCGACATCGATCAGCGTCGTCGATTTATGAATGGCCATCACAGTTGGCCGCGCGCCGTGACGCGCGGCCGGGGTGCGCTCCATGGGGAGATTACGCGAGCGGGGATCGCTTGTCCGTCGGGATGGTGACGCGCTCGGTGGCAGCCTCGATCAGCTTGGCCACGTGTTGGTAGTCATCCTCGCCAACAATATGACGGCGCGCCAGGCGCTTGCGACATCACCCTGCGCCTCAAACAGGCAATCTGCTGCGATCTCTTCCGCAGTCTCGTAACCAATCATCCGCCGCCTACGCTGCATCTTAAACCCCTCGTCGACAGTCAGCTCGCCATGCGCATCGAGCAGGATCTAATAGCATAGAGCGGTCAGAGCGGTCAGCCGGCTCTCTCCTGCGTTGCACAGGGATGGGTTCTTTGGGGCGTGTACTCATAAAATCGCGATTGGTGGCAGCGACCTGGTCAATGTCCGCTTTGACCCACTTTGCGGACTCAAGTCGGACACATCTCGCGAGGTCCGAGATGTCCCAGAAACAGACAAGCAGCCTTGTGCGTTTGCACCGCAAACGTGATGCAAGGAGGTCCATCCATGGGCGCGAAGCGTGTGATAAACGGCGTGCATGTCGTCCCGATGGGGATGGCAAACGCCTATCTGATCGAGGGCGACGACGGATTGACACTCATCGATGCCGGGTTCCCGGGTAAGGAGGCAGCCGTCTTTCAGGCGATCCGCGGGCTTGGCCGTTCGCCAGACCAGCTCAAGCACCTCATTTTCACTCACGGCCACCCTGATCATATCGGCAGCGCTGCTGGGATCGTGCGGGAAACCAGTGCGAAGACCCACATGCACCCGCTCGATATCCCTATGGCCGAAAGTGGAGGTCCGTTTCGACCTATGAGGCCGGCGCCTGGTCTATTGGGGCAAGTGCTGTGCAGGCTGTTCTTCGATCCCGATGAGCGAATGGATCCGGTTGCCATCAACCAGCCTTTGAGTGATGGGGAAATACTGCCCATCGCCGGCGGCATCGAAGTTATTCATACTCCTGGGCATTGCGCCGGACACGTCGCGCTGCTGTGGCGTCCGGGACGTATGCTGTTCGCGGGCGACGTGTGCACGAACCTCATGGGCCTCGGTGATCCCGTCGGCTTCGAGAGTTTGGAGGAAGGTCGTGCGAGCCAGCGCAAGCTTGCCAGCTTTTCATTCGATGCTGCCGGGTTCGGCCACGGCAAGCCTATCGCCCGCAATGCATCGGCGCAGTTCCGCTATAAGTGGGGCCAGCAATTCGCTGCGTGACCTGGGAGACGCCCGCTTTGGGTCGTCAACTCCGTGGATTTGAAAAACCGACTTAGTGATATCGAGACCAATTGTCGTGACCGCTTGCATGTTTGGCTCCTCCGAATGGTGGGAGCCTCAACAGCACCCACATCCATGGCACTTCCGTGCCGGTGGAGGAGCTGACATTCGCGAGTGCTATCGGAGCGCGGTCATGTACCGTCTGAACTCAGTGTCGTGAACACTCGGCCGTATCCGTTTACAGGTGCACGCACACCGGTTTGGCGCAGCGCATTCCAGAAAACTACTTGGTTGCCGGTGAGCACTGGGCGACCTAGCTCTTGTTCGAGCGCCGCAATCATGCCAATGGCACGAAAACCGTCCCCGCCAAAGAAAACAGCCTCGGCTGTGGCCGGCACCTCCGTGCGCGCGAATGAGTAAAGCTCCGCGGGATAGACCTCGGTAAACTTGCGCAAAGGATCGGTGGGTTTCGCGACCGAAAAACCCCGCAGGCGCATTTGATTTGCGTAGACAACCTCGAATCCCTGGTTTCGAAAGTACGCAACTCCGAGCTCTTGCTCATCGTCGGCGAACCAGGGTGGGTGAATCAATGCGATGCGCCGCACCCCCAACGCACGAAAAGCGGCTACTGCCGCAGCGCCCGTAAGCAGCACAGGGATCCCGTTTGAACGCTTCTCTAGCCGGGCCTTCAGCGCCTGCTCCCCATCAGGCCCCAGAACGTAGCTGGTGGTCGTGAAGGCAAAAACGATCGCTTGCATAGGCAACGCGGCGAGCAGCTCAGTGGCATCGTCTGGATGCGGAGGATCCGAAAATGTTCGTGTGTCAACAAGCAGCACACGCCCAACATGGACGGAAACCCCTTCCGGCGCCATCGTCCAAAATTCCGACTCAGGCACCGCATCGTCGTTCGGCGTCAGCAGACCGATGCGTGCGCGGTACCCTAGACCATCCGGCTGCCAGCTTCTGCGGTCTGACCCGGCAGTTTCTGCCATGGCTGGAAGCGAAAACAAGGTTCCCGAACCGAGGCTGAGCGCGCTAAGAAAGCTCCTCTTGCTCATGACGACACCTATCGATCGACACGCTGAGCGCATTTCCGTTTTCCGCCGTCCAAGATCGCAGTCCGCGTTTACTTCTGGGCTTGCATGAACTCACGCAACAGCGCCGCAATCTCATCTGCTTTGGTATCAAGCGCGAAGTGTCCGGCGTCCAGCACATAGACCCCCGCGTTCGGTACGTCTTTGTGGAAACGTTCTGGCTCGCCGATATCGAACGAGGGATCATGCTTGCCCCAGAGCACCAAAAGTTTTGGCTGCGTCTTCTGTAGCCAGGCTTGCCACTTTGGATAAGCAGCCACGTTCGTGCGGTAGTCAAAGAATAGATCGGTTTGAATATGCGCCTGTCCTGGCGCGTTCAGAAATGCGTACTCATCAGTCCAAAGATCCGGATCGTAGAGTTCAGTTTTCGGATCGCTTCCGAGATGGCGCAACTTCGTGGTCGCAAATGACAGCAGATTCTCGCGCAATGCTTCTTCATACGCGGGCCGATCTGCCCAGAATGCCCGCCGGGTTGCCCAGATCGCCCCAAGGCCTTCGTTGTGAGCGACCGCATTTTGGACAATGAGGGCCTGCACCCGCTCCGGGTGTGCCAATGTCATGCGAAAGCCAACCGGCCCACCGTAGTCCTGCACATAAATCGTGTAGTGCGACAAACCCTTCGCTTGGGTGAAATCGTCGATCACGGAAGCGATGTGATCGAACGTATAATCGAACGTCTTCGGATCGGGCTAGTCGCTGTGTCCAAAGCCCGGGTAATCGGGCGCGATCAGGTGATAACGATCGGAAAGCCGGGCGAAGAGAGGCTCGAACATTCTCGATGAAGAGGGAAATCCGTGCAGCAGCAGAAGCGTCGGCGCGTCCTTCGGCCCGGCCTCTCTGTAAAAGATGGAGAGCCCATCTATCTGCATCGTGCGATAAAAGGTCGGGTGTTCCACGGGACGTTCCTTTCCTTGGGCGTGGGCCAGCAATTGCAATGATGCGAGCGTCACAGGGATCACCAATGCCATGCGGGAGACCTGCAAGCATCGGGTCCAACGGGGCGAGCTGAAAGGGCGCATCGTTTACCTCCGCTTATGCGAGTGAAAGATGCGATAGCTACACGACCACGTGACTTTCTCCGCGGCCACACGCCGGGAAAACCTGCCGCAGGCTCAAACTAGCTTGATCTCTAGGTCCACGTTGTTGCGGGTGGCCTTGGAATATGGGCACAGTTCGTGCGCAGCGTCCGCCAGGGCCTGAGCGACATCTCGCTCCAATCTGGGCAGGCTGATGTTGAGGCGAGCCCGAAGGAAATAACCCTCGTCGTTCATGCTCAGATCAACCTCGGCGTCGATCGCGAGGTCGGCCGGCAGTACGATTTTCATCTTGCGGGCCGCGATATCCATCGTCGATTCGAAGCAGGCGGACCAGCCGGCGGCGAACAATTGTTCCGGATTGGTACCTGTGCCTGCAGTGCCCGGTCTGGAGAGCTTGACATCCAAGTGGCCATCCGAACTGCGGGAGGCGCCTGCGCGGCCGCCAGTCGTATGGACTTTGGCCGTGTACAACACTTTTTCTGCTCGGGTCATTACCGATGCCACGGCTTGTGCTCCTTTCCTAAGTGTAGAGACCAGCGCAGTGTCAGTGCCCTGCGCTCTGGCCGCCATCGACGTGATGGATCTCGCCGGTTACAAAACCGGCCGATTCGAGGTAGAGGGTCGCTTCGACGATGTCGGAGATCTCACCCACGCGCCCTATCGGGTGCAGGGCACCGAGTTGCGCATGCGCCTCGACGGGATGCATGGGCGTTTTGATGACGCCGAGCGCGATCGCATTCACCCGGATGCCGCGTTTCGCGTACTCGATCGCGAGCGACTTGGTGGCGCCGTTCAGGCCACCCTTCGTCAGCGATGCGAGCACCGACGGCACGCCGGCGATCGCGTGGTCGATCAGGCTCGTCGTGATCTGCACGATATGGCCGCTGCGCTGCTTCTCCATCTCGGCGACGGCGAGCTGAGTCGTGTGGAAGAAGCCGGCGAGATTGACACCCAGGATGGCGGCATAGTCGACCTCAGTGTACTGGGTGAACGGCTTTGCGATGAAGATACCGGCGTTGTTGACGAGCGTGTCGATGCGCCCAAATCGGGCCACGCCCTCGGAGATTGCACGCTCGGCGGTCTTCCGGTCGGCGATGTCACCGGGGACGACCAGGATATCTGCGTCGTTCGACGGCCTGATCGAACGCGCCGTCGCGATCACCCGGTAGTTGCGGGCGCGATAGGCCTTTACCAGCGCTGCACCGATGCCCTGCGAGGCACCGGTGATGACTGCAACCTTTCTTTCGACGCCCATTAAGCGCCTCCATTACCGATTGGCGGAGAAGGCTCGCTCCCGCCGGATATGGGCTTGGGTGGTCGGCGGGCGAATATCGGTTTGCCGGCAGATACTCTTCCGCAAAGCGGCACAATGCTGGCGTGCATGTCCGGTTGCGGCCACGCGCTGCGGTAACTGCCTGATTGGGATGCTTAGAGGCGCCCGGCCTTGAGACGCGCGGCGAGGTGCTCGACGAACAACTGGGTCTTGGCCGGCAAGAGTCTCGTTGCCGGCCACACGGCATGGACTGGCATCGGCGGCGGCTCGAAACGGGTCAAGACGAGCTCGACCGCGCCGCGATCGACCAGCGAGCGCACCTGCCATAAGGGCGAATTGGCGATGCCCAGCCCCTGCGCCGCCGCCTCGTTCACCGCCTGCGCTCCACTTGAACGAAATCGTCCTGCGACTTTCACGGTTTTGAGTCGGCCGCCAACAACGAATGGCCAAGAATTGCTGTCGCGTGCCGTAGTGCGGATGATGCATTCGTGCCGGACGAGATCCTCCGGCTCCCGCGGGCGGCCATGTTTGGCAAGGTATCCCGGTGCTGCGAACACGACGCGGCGCAGATTGGCCAGCCGCCTGGCCTTGAAGCTCGAGTCGGGAAGCTCACCCAGCCGAATGGCGAGATCGTAGCCGTTCTCGATGAGATCGACATAGCTGTCGGACAGATCGAGCTCGACATCGACCTTGGGATGCAACTTGAGGAACTCTGAGACCGCGGGGACCACGTAAAGCGGCGCGAAGACCGTTGAGCTGGCGATGCGCAATAAGCCGGCGGCTTCGGAGCTGTGGTTCGCGGTTTCTAACTTTGCTGCCTCGAGCTCGGACAGCGCCGCGCCGACGCGACGATAGAAGGCAAGACCCGCTTGCGTGGCGGCCGAGCGACGCGTGGTGCGAGCGACGAGCTCGACGCCAAGGTCGCCTTCGAGGGCGGCCAGCGACCGGCTGACCGACTGCAAGGACCGCCCGAGCTGCTTCGCCGCTGCGGTGAGGCTTCCCTTCTCCACGATGGCGACTGTATGTCGTCAGAGCATTTCGGACAGTTGGCTTGGCAATTTAAGAGAATGTCTGGCTCATCTGGTTTGAAGGTTCAGGCTGCGATTGCCTGCTGATG
>Ga0310909_10002989_pt1 | contig 10516 bp, 10 predicted proteins | sample GREbulkMGT000H_FD_203449 | JGI IMG/M metagenome (GOLD analysis project Ga0310909, IMG submission 203449) | Lab enrichment of tropical soil microbial communities from Luquillo Experimental Forest, Puerto Rico - GRE.bulkMG.T000H | ecosystem: Environmental > Terrestrial > Soil > Tropical forest >... | reverse complement strand
GAAAGCTCCTCACCATCCTAAACGCCATCCTAAGAGATCGTCGGCCATGGCAACCCGCTTGACAAACAAGACAGTCGCTCTCCCCTTATCTCATGCACAGTCCGCCCACTGATCTGCAATGACCGATCCGCTCCCCATCGCCGAGGCAGCTCCCGCGGGACCGCGCCGCCCGGCCCCCGGGCTCTTCCTGGAAAAGGCGCCGCTTGAGCGTTACGTGGCGCCGTGCAAGCCCTCGCTTGTCGGCCTGTCGCGCGATGCGCTGGCGGAAGCGCTAGGCAGCATCGGGGTGCCGCCGGCGCAACGCAGGATGCGCGTCCAGCAGCTTTGGCACTGGCTCTACGTGCGCGGCGCACAATCGTTCGATGCCATGACGAGCGTGTCGAAGGAGCTGCGTGCGCTCCTCGATGCGCATTTCACCCTGGCGCGGCCGGACGTCGTTGCGGAGCAGACGTCGGTCGACGGCACGCGCAAATGGCTGCTGCGGCTGCCCGGCGAGCACGCCGGCGAAGCGCCGCACGAGGTCGAATGCGTCTACATCCCGGAGCCCGATCGCGGAACGCTCTGCCTCTCCAGCCAGGTCGGCTGCACGCTCAACTGCTCGTTCTGCCATACCGGCACCCAGCGCCTGGTCCGCAATCTCACCGCAGGCGAGATCGTCGGCCAGATCATGGTCGCGCGCGACCGGCTCGCGGATTGGGCGGGGGCCAAGGACAAGAGCAGCAGCAACGTGCGCCTGGTCTCCAACATCGTGATGATGGGCATGGGCGAGCCGCTCTACAATTTCGAGGCGGTGCGCGACGCGCTGCTGGTGGCAGCCGACGGAGAGGGCATCGCCATCTCCAGGCGGCGCATCACGCTGTCGACCTCGGGCGTGGTGGCGAATATCGCGCGCACCGGGTCGGAAATCGGCTGCATGCTCGCGGTCTCGCTGCATGCGGTGCGTGACGAGCTGCGCAACGAGCTCGTGCCGCTCAATCGCAAATATCCGATTGCAGAGCTGCTCGATGCCTGCCGGGACTATCCCGGCGTCTCCAACGCGCGGCGCATTACCTTTGAATATGTGATGCTCAAGGGCGTCAACGATTCCACGGCCGATGCCAGAGCCTTGGTACAGCTGCTCAAGGGCATTCCAGCCAAGATCAATCTCATTCCGTTCAATCCATGGCCGGGGACCGGTTACGCGTGCTCGGACTGGGAGCAGATCGAGAAATTCTCCGAGATCATCTTCAACGCCGGCTACGCCTCGCCGGTGCGCACGCCACGCGGCCGCGACATCCTTGCCGCCTGCGGCCAGCTCAAGAGCGCAACCGAGAAGCTGTCCGCCCGCGAGCGCCTCGCGCTGCGTGCGATGGCCATGACGGATTAGAGATGAAGGATACCATGGACGGCCTCGCCCGCCTTCTGCTGCGCCTCGTTCTCGTGCCGCTCGGTTATTTCGCGGGCGTGCTGGCGGGCACGCTGGTCATTCTGCTCGGCTCCTGGAAGATCGGGCACGCCGACGCGCTCGGCAGCCGGGCGCACGCGATTGCGGTCTATGGCTACGTGTTCGCCGCTCCCGTGCTGCTTGTCATCCTGCTCAGCGTCATGTGGTTGCCGGCAGCGATCGGCGTCCTCCTGGCGGAAACCTTCGCGCTGCGCTCGTGGCTGTTCCACGCCGGTAATGGCGTAGCCTCCGCATGGATTGCCTGGAATCTGTTCGGGTACATGGACGAGAGCCACGTTGCGCTCAACCAGCCGGGAGCGGTAATCGCTGCCGGTCTCGCCGGGGGTTTTGCCTACTGGGCGATTGCCGGCTGGAATGCCGGTTTCTGGAAACCGCTGCTGCGCGCCGGAGAGGGAACGGCCCTGCCAGCGGCTGCGGCCTCACCTCCGCCGCAAATCCGTTAGCAAATCCGGCGGATGACCGCTCGACCTACCGAAGCCGCTGGACGTTACAAGGCATGCCGGCTGGCCGGTATGCTGCTGGTGGCGCTGCTGCTCGCCGGTTGCGACAACTGCGGGGATTGGGTCTCGCCGCTTGGCAGTCATGTCTGCCACCAGCAGGCCCCGCGGCAGCAATAGCGATCGTGCCCGTTGAACCGCACGGGCCTCACCATCGCGCTCGCCATTGCCGCAGCGGTCGGGCTCTTGTTCGGCGTCCGGCCGCAGCTTGACCTCAAGCTCGCCGGCCTCTTTTTTGACGCTTCGCGCGGCGGGTTCTGGCGCAGCTACGATCCCTTCTACTTGTTTGCCCGTGACGCCGGCACCTGGCTGATCGCGCTCGTCGCCGCACCCGCGGGATTGGCGCTGATCGCGAAGCTCCTTCGCCCGCAGCGGCCGCTTCTCATCCCCGGCCGCGCAATCGTGCTGATGCTGTTGACGCTTGCGATCGCGCCGGGGCTCCTTGCCAACATCCTGCTCAAGGAGCACTGGGGCCGCCCTCGCCCGATCGATGTCACGGAGTTCGGCGGTGACGAGCATTTTCGTCCGTGGTGGGATCCACGCGGCGATTGCGCCAGGAATTGCTCGTTCATTGCGGGGGAGCCGTCCGGCGCGTTCTGGACCATGGCGCCGGCCGCGCTTGCGCCGCCGCAATGGCGCGTCGTCGCTTATGGCGCTGCGCTTGCCTTCGGCGCTGCGCTCGGTCTCCAGCGCATGGCGGCCGGCGCGCATTTCTTCAGCGATGTGGTGTTCGCCGGCGTATTCGCGTTCCTGGTGATATGGATCGTACATGGGTGGCTCTATCGTTGGCGGCCGGCACGGATGCCGGATGCAGCGGTGGAAGAAGCAGTGGCATGGCTGGCACGGGCGCCCCAAGCTGCCCTGAGCCGACTTGGATCCCTCCGCAGACGCGTCTGAAGGCAGGATCCGCGCTGCGTCGTCCCGTCCATATTCAACTCGGACGTGTGTGAGCTGCTTCACATGCCCTGGAGGCAAAGCCTCGTAGCCTCGCTGTCATGATCGGTTCCGCCGGCAACCAAGGCGGTCCGTAAAAGGAGGCTCTCCATGCGCAGATATATTGCTCTCGGCGTCATGGTCGCGGTCGCGGCGATGGCAATGGTCCTCTGGTTGCAGTCGAGCGCGGAGGTGACGAACGCCAAGGCTGTCCGTTCAAGCGCCGCGATATCGCCCCACGAGATCATGTTCAACTCGAAGAATCTTCCCGAAGAGCATGTCGAAAACCCGATGTGACCGGCGCCGTCCCGGCTGCACTGATCTCGCCGCCTGACCGGCGGCAGGAGGCTTCGGGCTGCGCTTGCTCACCGGCGGTTTCCTCCTATAGTCCGCGTCGGTTCAAGATCGTGGATGGCAGGGGTCAGGCCCGGTCACCCGAGCTGCGGCGAAGGAAAGCGTACGGCCGGTCGGCCGCGGTGACGATGCCCCGAAGCGAAGGCGAAAGGCGCGAGGTGAAGAAGGTCGTGCTCGCCTATTCGGGTGGGCTCGACACCTCCATCATACTCAAATGGTTACAAACTACCTATCGATGCGAGGTGGTTACCTTCACCGCCGATCTCGGCCAGGGCGAGGAGCTCGAGCCGGCGCGCAAGAAGGCGCTTCTCCTCGGCATCAAGCCGGAGAATATCTTTGTCGAGGACCTGCGCGAGGAGTTCGTCCGCGACTACGTGTTTCCCATGTTCCGGGCGAACGCGCTCTACGAGGGGCAGTATCTCCTCGGCACCTCGATCGCGCGCCCTCTCATTGCCAGGCGGCAGATCGAGATTGCCGAGCGGGTCGGCGCCGATGCCGTCGCGCATGGTGCGACCGGCAAGGGCAACGACCAGGTACGCTTCGAGCTCGCGTATTATGCGCTCAAGCCGGACGTGAAAGTGATCGCGCCCTGGCGGGAGTGGGATCTGCGCTCGCGGGAAGCTCTGATCGCGTTCGCTGAGCAGCATCAAATTCCGATCGCAAAGGACAAGCGGGGAGAAGCGCCGTTTTCCGTCGATGCCAATCTCCTGCACGCCTCATCGGAGGGAAAGGTGCTGGAGGATCCCGCTGCGGAAGTCCCGCACTACGTTTATTCCCGCACGCTCGATCCGGAGCATGCGCCCGATGCTCCGGCTTATGTTGCGCTTGAGTTCGAGCATGGCGATGTCGTCGCGCTTGACGGCAAGCGGTTTTCGCCGGCCGAGCTGCTCGCGCGACTCAACGAGATCGGGCACGCCCACGGGATCGGGCGGCTCGACCTGGTGGAGAATCGCTTCGTCGGCATGAAATCGCGCGGCATGTACGAGACGCCGGGCGGCACCGTCCTGATTGCGGCGCATCGCGGGATCGAATCCATCACGCTCGACCGCGGCGCCGCTCATCTCAAGGACGAATTGATGCCGAAATATGCCGAGCTCATCTACAACGGGTTCTGGTTTGCGCCCGAGCGGGAAATGCTTCAGGCCGCCATTGACAAGTCGCAGCAGCTTGTGAGCGGAACCGTCAGGCTCAAGCTCTACAAGGGGAACGTCGCAGTGGTGGGGCGATCATCGCCCTATTCGCTCTACGACCAGGACCTCGTGACATTCGAAGAGGGCAAGGTTGCCTACGACCAGCGCGACGCGGCGGGCTTCATCAGGCTCAATGCGCTACGGCTGCGCACGCTCGCCCAACGACGCAAGAAGCTCAAGCTCGACAAATAGGCGTTCGTTATGGAGTTCGGAATCTTCGATCATCTCGACCGCTACGGCGATTCGCTGGCGGATTATTACGAAGACCGTCTGCGCATCGTGGAAGCCTACGATCGCGCCGGTTTCTACGCCTATCATCTGGCCGAGCACCATTCGACGCCGCTTGGAATGGCGCCTTCGCCGAGCGTCTTCCTCGCCGCCATCGCGCAGCGCACGCAGCGGCTTCGGTTTGGCCCGCTGGTGTGGGCGATGCCGCTCCATCATCCGCTGCGACTGATCGAGGAGATTTGCATGCTCGATCAGCTGAGCCGCGGTCGTCTCGAGATCGGTTTCGGCCGCGGCTCGGTTCCCATCGAGATCGAGTATTATGGGGCCGATCCGCAGGAAGCGCAGGACATCTACGCTGAAGCCGCCGAGCTCGTGCTCGCCGGCCTGACCCACGAGGTTCTCGACTTCAAGGGCAAGCGATTTGCCTTCACGAACGTGCCCATGGAGATTGCGCCGTTTCAGAAGCCGCATCCGCCGATCTGGTACGGCGTTCACATGCCCGAAAGCGCAGAGCGCGCGGCGCGCAGAAATCTCAATGTCGTGAGCCTCGATCCGCCTGAGGAAACGCGCCTTTCCATGCAGCGCTACCGCTCGGTCTGGCCGCAAGTGCATGGGTCAGCCAGCCCATTTCCCAAGCTTGGCCTCGGCCGCTTCATCGTGGTTGCCGCCAGCGATGCCGAGGCGATGGCGCTCGCGCGGCGCGCCTATCTGGTGTGGCACGCAAGCTTTACACATCTCTTCAGGCTTCATGGACGGCCGCAATCGCATCCGCGGCCCGCGACGTTCGATCTGGTGGTCGAACGCGGCCAGGGCATCGCCGGCTCGCCGGCGCGGGTCGCAGAATTCCTCGCCTCTCAGCTCGATCAAACCGGCTGCAATTACGTGGTGTGCCAGTTTGCCTTCGGTGATCTCAGTCTGCGGGAATGCTTGCAATCGATCGGCCTCTTCTCCGGTGAAGTGATGCCGAAACTGCGGGCGGGCGCGCCTGCCCGCATGCGCGCGACGCCCGGCGTGGCGGCGCGCGCAGGACTCTAGCGGAGCTCATTGGTCTCCGATCGAAACGCGATCCCCTTGTCCGAGGCAAAGACGATGCCAACGCGCGTGCCGGCGGGCCAGCGCGCCGTGGCGTCCTGCCCGGGCACGCGCAGGAGCACGCGTCCGGTCACGGATTCCGGCACGTCGACGTAGAGATCGACGTGGCCGCCTTGATAGATTTGCGCCGCCACAACGCCGTTCGCCGCGACCGGCGCACCGGCCTCGGCCACGCGCAGTTCCTCCGGTCGCAGGAATAGGTCGACCGCTGTGCCGGCTGCGGCGCCTTCCAGCATGCGAGACGGCACCTGCAGGTGCGCCGGACCGAGCGCGACCGTCGCGATTGCTCCCGCAATGCGCTCCAGCCGCGCGCGCAGCACGTTGACATCGCCGACGAAGGAAGCGACGAAGCGGTCAGCGGGCCGGTGATAGATGTCGGCGGCGGTGCCGATCTGGCGGATGTGGCCCTGCGTGATTACCGCGATCTTGTCGGAGAGGCTCAGCGCCTCGCCCTGATCGTGGGTGACGAAGATGGTCGTCACCCCGAGCTTGCGCACAATTTCCTTGACCTCCACCTGCATCGAGGCGCGCAGGTTCCGGTCGAGTGCCGAGAACGGCTCATCGAGCAGGAGCACCTTCGGGCGGATGACGAGCGCGCGCGCCAGTGCGACGCGTTGCTGCTGGCCGCCGGATAATTGGCGTGGTTTTCGATCGTCGAGGCCGTCGAGCTTGATGAGCGCGAGGGTATCGGCGACCCGGCGCGCGATCTCGGGCTTGGCAATGCGCCGCATCTTAAGTCCGTAGCCGACGTTGCCCGCCACGGTCATGTGCGGAAACAGCGCGTAGCTCTGGAACATGATTCCGATCTCGCGCCGGTGGGTCGGAACATCGGTGACCAGCGCGCCATCGATGAGGATCTCGCCGTGCTCCGGCTTAAGGAATCCGGCGACGAGGTTGAGCAGCGTGGTCTTGCCGCAGCCCGAGGGGCCCAGCAGCGTGATGAGCTCGCCGCGGCGGACCTGCAACGACACATTGTCGAGCGCGATAATCTTGCCGAAGCATTTGGTGACGCCGTCGAGCGCGACGGCGATATCCTCGCCGCTCGGCCGCCTCGCTATCGTCTCGGTCGGAGCGCAGGACGGCCGGTCAGCGGGGATGCTCAACGTTCAGCACCCTTGCTAGACCGAGGAAGGCATTGGCGAAGATCAGAAGCATCGCGGTTGCCACGATATACATGACCGAGATCGCCGCCATCGAGGGGTCGGCATACTCACGCACGTAATTGTAGAGCGCGACTGGCAGCGTCTGCGTGCGCTGCGCGGTCACGAACAGCGACGCGGTGAATTCGTTGAACGAGAGGATCGCCGCGAACAGCCAGCCGCTGACCAGGCCCGGAGCCAGCAACGGAAGCGTGATGGTGGCAAGAACGCGGTGAGGCGGCGCACCGAGGCTCGCCGCAGCAAGCTCCAGGCGGGGGTCGAGGTTGCGCAGCGAGATGTAGACGCTGCGCAGCACAAACGGCAGCACCAGCACGACGTGACAGGCAACGATCACAGCATATCCCCGCGCCAGGCCGAGCTGTGCGAACAGAATCAAGAACCCCAGACCGATCGTGAAATGCGGCACGACGAGAGGGGAGAGCAGCACGGCTTCGAGTGTCCGCTTGAGACGGAACGCATAGCGCTCGAGCGCAATCGCGAATGCCGCTCCGACCGCAAGCGCGATGGAGGATGCCCAGGAGGTCACGATCAGTCCGTTGCGGACGCCGGCTTGGAAGTCCTCATACGCGATCGCCTTGGCGAACCAGCGCAACGACCAGGCCGCGGGCGGGAAGGACAGAAGCGCCCTGTCATTGAACGCGGCAAGCGTGACCACGAATGCCGGCAACAGCACGAAGCCGAGAATGGCGGTAACGGCGAGCCCGCCCAGGAATCGCGACAGCAGGCGCAGGGCTTTCGGCAACAGGAGCATAGGGATCGTTTGCGAGCGCGCGCGCGGCATCTCAATGCAGCCCGACTCTTTCGAATGGGCGGGCGGCCGTGCGCATCAGCGCCAGCACCGCAAAGGTCAGCATGAGCCCCGCCACCGAGAGGCTTGCTGCAAAAGGGAAGTTGAAGCTCGCAAAACCGAGCTGATAGACCAGATTCGCGATCATGTTGACCCGGCCACCGCCGATCAGTTGCGGGGTCGCGAACGCGCTGAAGGTCCATGCGAACGCGGTGGTGACGCTGGCGATGATGCCGGGCGTGGAGAGCGGGAGCGTCACCGTCAAGAAGGCGCGGATGGGCCCGGCGCCAAGGCTCGCGGCCGCCCGCTCGTAGTCGCGATCGATGTGCGCGAGCGCTGCTGCCAGCATGATCACCACTACTGGCAAGGTGACGTGCACGAGGGCAGTCACCACGCCGAGCCTTGTGAACATGAGCTGCAAGGGTGCATCGATCAGTCCCGCCTTCAGCAGCATCGAGTTGAGGAATCCATTGTTGCCGAGCACCACGATCCAGGAATAGGTGCGCACCACCTCGCCGAGGAACAAAGGGGTGACGGTGATCACCAGGATCGCCGACTTGAGCACAACGCTTCTGGCATGCACCAGCGCAAAGGCGAGCGGATATCCGAGGATGAGGGTAAAGAACGCCGTGAGACAGCAGATCCATACCGTGTCCAGGAAGACGCGCGCGTACAGCGGGTGCAGGAGCGCCGTGAAGTTTGCCAGCGTAAAGCCCCCCGGCTCCAGCGAGCCCGGCACATAGGCACGCAGACTGTACTGCAGAACCGCCCCGAGCGCGGCCGCAAAGCCGGTGGCGCACAGCACGGCCGGCGATACGAAGACGCGCAGCAACAGCCTGGGCGTCATCTTGCGGACGGGTCCCGGACCGGCGTCGTCACCGCGTCAATTGATGATGTTCTCGGTAAACCATTTGCGCCACTCCGCGGTCTTCTCGGCGCGCAGCTTGTGATCGATGATGATGGCCTGCTTGCTCCACTGATCGGGCGTGGTGAAGACTCCCGGCAGCTTGGCGACGGCCGGGTCGATTTTCGCATCGGTCACCATTGGGCTGCCTTCCTTGAACGAAGCCACTTGCGCCTGCACCTGCGGGTCGAGCGCAACGTTGATGAACTTGTAGGCGAGATCGCGTTTCTTGGAGCCCTTCATGATGGCCACAGTGTCAATGCCGAGGACGGCGCCCTCTTTCGGGATCACCAGTTCAACAGGCACGCCCTCGCCGACCATGTAGTGCGCGTTCATCGACAGGATCACCTGCACCGGCGTCTCGCCGTTGGCGATGAGCTGCTGGCTGTTGGCGTCATTGGTGTAGAACGCCTTGAAGCTCGCCTTGAGCTCCTTGAGCTTGGCCTGCCCCTTCTCCCAGTGCGCGGCGTCGCCGCCGGAGAGGATCGCAGCGACGACAATGAGATGGCTCGGATCGAAGTCGGGCGCGGCAAGCTTGCCCTTGATCTCGGGCTTCCAGAGATCTTGCCAGCTCTCGAAGGTCACGCCCTTGAGGAGGTCGGGCCGGTAGCCGATGGTGTAGACATAGGCCCATGTGCCGATGTGGTAGGGGCTGATCCTGGCCTGCGGTATCAGGTTTTTGGCGTTCGGCACCTTGCCCAGGTCGAGCTCTTCATAGAGTCCGTCGTTGGCATAGAGCCAACCCACATGCGATGTCGTAAACGTGACGTCGCTCTCGGGATTGCCCTTGGCGAGCTTCTCCTTGTTCAGCCGGTCGATCGTGCCGCCGGTGATGTATTCGACCGGCACGCCTGTCTCCGCGGTGAACTTGGTGCCGATGATCTTGTCGACCATGTCGCGCCAGCTGCCGCCCCAGATGCTGACCACAAGCTTGTCCTGGGCGACGGCCTTGATCGGCGTCGACAACAGGACGAAAAACAGAGCCGACGCTATGAGTGACGTGCCGAGCCGTTTCATGCTGCTACCTCTCCGGTTTTCTCCAGTATTCGTGCAGACCACGGTCCTTGTCCAGCATTCGCGGACGGGTAGGCTTGGTGCACGCCGCGCCTTTTGGGCAGATTGCGGCGCCTGACGGGAGTGCATCGCGATGGAGCAGCACCTGCCGCGCGGCAGCCGGCCGAAGAAGCAGAAAGCCCGCAGTGTCGCTCAGGCCTATCTCGCTCTGCTGGCCGATCGCGGCGTTGACTACCTGTTCGGCAATGCCGGGACTGATTTTGCACCGCTCGTAGAGGCCTTTGCGCAAGCCGCGCAAGCCGGCATCTCCGTCCCGCGGCCGATCCTCGCGGCGCACGAAAATCTCGCCGTGGCCATGGCCCACGGTTACGGCATGGTGTCACGCCGGATACCGGCCGTGATGGTACATGTCAGCGTCGGTACCGCAAACATGATCTGCGCCGCGATGAACGCCGCGCGCGAGAATGTCGCGATGCTTCTTACCGCGGGCAGATCGCCGCTGACCGAAACCGGATTGTTCGGGTCGCGGGACGGCTACATCCATTGGGCGCAGGAAATGTACGATCAAGCGGGCATGATCCGTGAGATCGTCAAATGGGATTATGAGCTGCGCAACGCCGAGCAGCTGGCCACGGTGGTCGACCGCGCGCTCGCAATCGCGGCGAGCGAGCCGCGCGGCCCGGTGTATCTTTCCTTGCCGCGCGAGGTCATTGCAGCGCGCATTTCGGAAACGGGACCTCCGCAGCCCTCCCGATCAGCGGCCGCGGCTCCCGCTGCCGCTGATGCCGACGCCATTGCCGCGGCTGCGCGCGTGCTCGCAGATGCCCAGCGGCCCTTGATCGTCACGTCGAATGCCGGAAGGGATGCGGCGGCGTTTGCGGCGCTTGCACGTTTTGCGGAGCGCTTTGCGATC